>Ga0265331_10000345_pt1 | contig 49322 bp, 48 predicted proteins | sample 41923metaG_FD_202088 | JGI IMG/M metagenome (GOLD analysis project Ga0265331, IMG submission 202088) | Rhizosphere microbial communities from Carex aquatilis grown in University of Washington, Seatle, WA, United States - 4-19-23 metaG | ecosystem: Host-associated > Plants > Roots > Rhizosphere... | reverse complement strand
CGGCGAACGCCACGTCCGGCGGCGTGCCCGCGTCGAGCGCAGCGACGGTCTTCGGGATCATGTCCTGCACCGGGTACTGCGACAGATCGACCTTGACGCCGGTTTTTGTTTCGAACTTCTTGATCGCCTCGTACAGCGCGTCGTCCTCCGACTTGTAGAACCCCTTGACCCACCAGACGGTGAGCTTTTCCTGCGCGAGTGCCGGCAGCGCGACCGACAGCATCGCTCCGGCCACCAGCGCGGCCGCCCATTTCGTGACTGTCTTCATTGTTGCTTCCTCCGGAGAAAAATGCTCTTGTGATCGGCATTTTTTATTGTGGACTCCGAGCGTACGATCTGCCCTTACGGGTGTCAATTGCCGCACGCCCTCCGAATGCGCCGTCCTTGACCGGACGCGGCATGCCCCGCGCGAATCGCCGCGCGCGGCGTGCGCTGCCGCTCACATGACGGCACCCAGATACCACGGCACGAACTCGCTTTGCCCGTAGCCGTGCTTCTCGCTCTTCGATTTCTGGCCCGATGCGGTGTCGAGGATCAGGTGGAACAGGCGCTCGCCGGTTTCCGCGACCGTCGCGTTGCCGTCGGCGATCTCGCCGCAGTTGAGATCGATGTCCTCCTCCTGCTTCACCCACAGCGGCGTGTTGGTCGACAGCTTCAGGGACGGCGCGGGCGCGCAGCCGTACGCCGAGCCGCGGCCGGTGGTGAACACGATCATGTTGGCGCCGCCGGCGACCTGTCCCGTCGCCGACACCGGGTCGTAGCCCGGCGTATCCATGAACACGAACCCCTTGGCCGTCACGTGCTGCGCGTACTCGTAGACGTCGACGAGATTGGTCGTGCCGCCCTTGGCGACCGCGCCCAGCGACTTCTCGAGGATCGTCGTGAGGCCGCCGGCCTTGTTGCCCGGCGACGGGTTGTTGTTCATGTCGCCGCGCTCGCGTGTCGTGTAGTCCTCCCACCAGCGGATGCGCTCGATCAGCTTCTCGCCGACTTCGCGCGACACCGCGCGCCGCGTCAGCAGATGCTCGGCGCCGTAGATTTCGGGCGTCTCGGACAGGATCGCCGTGCCGCCGTGCCGGACCAGCGTGTCGACGGCGGCGCCGAGCGCGGGATTCGCGGTGATCCCGGAGTAGCCGTCCGAGCCGCCGCACTGCAGCCCGATGACGAGGTGCGACGCGGGCACCGCCTGGCGCACGACGTCGTTCGCGTGCGGCAGCATCTCGCTGACCATGCCGACGCCATGCAGGATGGTCTTCGCGGTGCCGCCGGTGTCCTGGATGCTGAAGGTGCGCAGCAACGGTCCTTCCTCCAGCGCTTCCGCGCCCAGCAGCGCGCTGATCTGGTTCGCCTCGCAGCCGAGGCCGACGATCAGCACGCCGGCGAAGTTGGCGTGGCGCGCATAGCCGCCGAGCGTGCGGCGCAGGATCGCCATGCCGTCGCCCTTCGTGTCCATGCCGCAGCCGCTGCCGTGCGTCAGCGCGACGACGCCGTCGACGTTGGGAAACGCGCCGAGGCGCTCGCGCGTGAAGTGACCGGCAATCCCGCGCGCGACGGTCGCAGAGCAATTCACCGTCGACAGGATTCCGACGTAGTTGCGCGTCGCGACCCGGCGGTCCGGCCGGACAATGCCCATGAACGTCGCGGGCTGCGCGACGAACTGCGTCGGCTTCGCGTCGGCGCCGAACGCATAGTCGCGCTCGAAGCTGCCCATCGCGAGGTTGTGCAGATGCACGTGCTCGCCGGCGGCGATGTCGCGGCTCGCGAAGCCGATGATCTGGTTGTAGCGCTTGACCGGGGCGCCCGCGCGTATCGCATGCGTCGCGATCTTGTGCCCGACGGGGACGAGGCCGCTGACCGTGAGATTCTCTTCGCCGATCCGCGTGCCGCCGATCAGCTGCGTGCGGGCGATGACGACGTCGTCGTCGGGATGAAGTCGAATGGTGAGCGAAGCGCGGGTGAGCATGGGAATCCTTTTCGCGGGGCCGTTCAATCCGCGACAACCTGAACTTTCGTACTCCTGGTCTTGTCCGCCGCCGCGTGGAACGCGGCGACCGCATCCTTCAGGGGATATTGCCCGGAGAGCAGCGGCCGCACGTCGACGCGCCGCGTCGACAGGTAGTCGACCGCCCAGTCGAACTCGATGCCCCAGCGGAACGCGCCGCGCAGGTCCAATTCCTTCGCCATCAGTTCGTTGACGACAAAGGGCAGCGGCTCGTGCGGCAGCGTGCCGATCTGCACCACGACGCCGCCGCGCTTCACCGCGCCGACACAGGACTTCAGCGCGCCGAAGTTGCCGGACACCTCGTAGGCGATGTCGAACTGCGGCGCGGCAAGCGCCTCCCCGTCGCGATCGGCGCGCAGCGTGTCATCGGCCCCCGCAGCCTTCGCCTGCGCAAGCGGCCGGTCGAGCACGTCCGACACCGTGACGTGCGCCGCACCGGCGAGACGCGCCGCCATCACGGTCAGGCAGCCGATCGTTCCGGCACCGGTAATGAGCACCGACTTGCCGAGCAGCGCGCCGCCGCGGTTGACGCCGTGCAGCGCGACGGCGAGGGGCTCGGCAAACGCGATTTCGCCGAGCGACGCATCGCCCGCCACGGGATAGCATTGGCGCTCGCCCATGACGAAGTACTCCTGGAACATGCCCTGCACGTGCGGAAAGAGGCTGGCGCTGCCGAGGAACTTCATCCGCGTGCAGAGATGCTCGCGGCCCTGCCGGCAATAGTCGCAGCGGCCGCAGGCGTGCGACGGAGAGATCGCGACGCGGTCGCCGACGGCGACCCGGGTCACGCCGGTGCCGATAGCGGCGACGACGCCGGACGCTTCGTGGCCGGGAATGAGCGGCTCGCGCACGACGAAGCTGCCGTTGCGGCCCTCGAAATAGTAATGAAGGTCCGACCCGCAGATGCCGCCGGCGCCGAGACGCAGCAGCACTTCGCCCGGGCCCGGCGCGGGCGTCTCCGCGGATTCGACCCGGAGATCTTCCTTGGCGTGAATGCGGCAGGCAAGCATGGCGGTTCTCCTTTCGTTGGCGCGCCGTTCACAGCGCGCGCCAGATACCGGCGGACGTCAGTGCAGCGCATCCCAGCCAGTGTTGAAGCGCTTGTACGCGCGGTTGAGGTGCCGCTGCATCGCGGCGCGGGCACCCGGAATGTCGCGCGCGGCGATCGATTTCAGAACGGCGCGGTGCTCGGCGATCGCCGCGGTCCACAGCTCCGGCGAGTCGTAGTGATGCTCGAGCTGCGTGTAAAGCGGGCCGGCGCGCTCCTCCCACAGCATCTTCACGACCGCGACCAGCGCGCCGTTGCCGGTGGCTTCGGCGATCCGCAGGTGAAAGAGCCGGTCGCCCGAAAGCGGCTGCCGGCGCAGGGCAAGCTCGCGATGCATCTCATCCAGCGCCTCCTCCATCCCCGCGACCTGGATCTTCTTCGCCGACTTCGCCGCCAGCGCCGCGCATTCGCCTTCGACCACGTAACGCGCGCGCAGGAGCTCGAACGGACCGGCGGTCGCCTCGCTGTCGCCATCGTTGGCGACGCCGCCGGGCATGACGACCCTGCGTGACGGCCCGAGCACGTAGATGCCCGAGCCGATGCGCACTTCGACCAGGCCCTCGACCTCGAGCGCGATCAGCGCTTCGCGCACCGAAGGCCGCGAGACCCCGAGCTGGCGCGCGAGATCGCGTTCCGGCGGAAGCCGCGCGCCGGCGGGAAATTCGCCGGAGGCGATCAGCGTGCGGATCTGCTCGGCGATCTGCCGGTAGAGGCGGCGCGGCTCGATGCTCTGGAACGGCATGCGTGGCGACTTCGCGGATGAGGACAGGCCGCGCCGGGAAGGGCGAAGCGCGGCCGCAAGGCGACCGTCCGCGAGGCTAATCCCCAACCCGCGAATTGGTCAAGTGGTATTACCAATTGGCCGGCGCGGCGGCGTACAATCGCGGGCTCCGGCCAGCGTCCGCCCCGACTTCCCGATGTCCGCCACCACCATTTCCGCAATTCGCGCCACGCCGGTCACCGTTCCGCTCGAGGCGCCGCTGCTGCACAGCAACGGCGCGCACTGGGGCCGCTTCGTCCGCACGATCGTCGAGGTCGAGACCGCGGACGGCTACGTCGGTCTCGGCGAAATGGGCGGCGGAGGCGAGGACGCCACACGCGGATTCGCGGCGCTCGAGGGCTATCTCCGGGGCCACGACGTGTTCCGGCTGGAGGCGATGCGCTTCGCGGTCTGCAATCCGACGGCCAGCCTCTACAACAACCGCACGCAACTCCACGCGGCGATCGAGTTCGCCTGCCTCGACATCATCGGCAAGAAGCTCGGCGTGCCGGTGCACGCGCTCCTCGGCGGCAAGCTCCGCGACGACGTGGAGTTCGCGAGCTACCTCTTCTTTCGCTACAACGATCCCGCGTCGAAGCGCGGCGAGGTGCGCACTGCCGAACAGCTCGTCGCCCATGCGCGGGCACTGGTGGCGGCGCACGGGTTTCGCGTGCATAAGCTGAAGGGCGGCGTCTATCCGCCGGCGCACGAGCTCGCCTGCTATCGCGCGCTCGCCGCCGCGCTTCCCGAGGGGCGCTTCCGCTACGACCCCAACAGCGCGCTTTCGCTCGCCGATGCGATCGACTTCGGCCGCGGCATCCTCGACCTCACCAACGACTATTTCGAGGATCCCGTCTGGGGACTGCCGCAGCTCGCACGGCTAAAGGAGTTCGTGCCGCTGCCGACCGCCACCAACACCGTCGTCGTCAACTTCGAGCAGCTCGCGGCCAACGTCGGCATGCGCGCCGTCGACGTCGTGCTGCTCGACACGACGTTCTGGGGCGGAATCCGTCCGTGCATCAAGGCGGCCGGCGTCTGCGAGACGATGGGGATCGGCGTCGCCGTGCACAGCTCGGGCGAGCTCGGCATCCAGCTCGCGACGATGCTGCATCTCGGCGCCGTGCTGCCCAACCTCGGCTACGCCGCCGACGCGCATTACCATCATCTCGTCGACGATGTGATCGTCGGCGGCAAGATGCGCTACGTGAACGGCGCGATCCGCGTCCCCGACGCACCGGGACTCGGCGTCGCGCTCGATCGCGACAAGGTCGCGCGCTACCATGAGCTCTATCGCGAGCTGGGCGGCTATCCGTACGACCGCGATCCGGGCCGGCCGGGCTGGTACCCCCTGATCCCGAATCACAACTGGGCCGATCCGACGCGCTCGATGACGCCCGGGCTCGTCCCGTGACATCGGTGCCGGCGTAACGCCACGCAAGGAGAAGACGCATGACAGGGAGGCTCGCGGGCAAGACCGCGCTCATCACCGCGGCGGGCCAGGGCATCGGCCGCGCGACGGCACTGGCGATGGCGGCCGAAGGCGCGCAGGTCTACGCCACCGACGTGAACCCGACGCTCGTCGCGGCCCTCGCCGGCACGCGCAACGTGACGTCGAGCGTGCTCGACGTGCTGGACGACGCCGCGGTCGGAAAGTCGATCGCCGGGCTGCCGCCGCTCGACATCCTGTTCAACTGCGCCGGATTCGTCCATCACGGCACGATCCTCGAATGCACGCCGAAGGACTGGGATTTCAGCTTCAATCTCAATGTGCGCGCGATGTACGTCGCCATCCGCGCCGCGCTGCCCCGGATGCTCGAGATGGGCGGCGGCAGCATCATCAACATGGCGTCGATCGCGTCGTCGGTGAAGGGATTGCCGAACCGCTTCGTCTACGGTGCGTCGAAGGCGGCCGTCGTCGGGCTCACGAAGGCGATCGCGGCGGATTTCGTGACCAAGGGCATCCGCTGCAATGCCATCGCGCCGGGCACCGTCGACACGCCGTCGCTCGCGGGACGGATCAACGCGTTCGACGATCCGGCCGAGGCGCGCAAGGCATTCATCGCACGGCAGCCGATGGGCCGCCTCGCGAAGGCCGAGGAGATCGCGCCGCTGGTCGTGTTCCTCGCGTCCGACGAAGCAGCGTTCATCACCGGCAATACGTATTCCTGCGACGGCGGAATGACCATCTGAATCCGGTGGAAAGCGTCGGATAATGACCGCTGGCTGCGTTGCTGCTCGCTTTCGATCCTCACGTGCAGCGGCGTGAGCCGGGGAGCAGGGGCCCCATGCCGCGCAGCAGGCAAGGGGATGCGACCGGGGCGAATCGACGCAAGGGGCCGACACTGAAGGCTAAGCATGATAGAAATGCAGTGATGCGGCTCCCCGTGTACGCTCCGGTCGAAAGCTCCGCCGCGCCTTGCCAGCGGCCATTCTCCTCGCTTTCTTCCCGGATTCCTCGCTTCGATTTCACGTCTAAAAATTTGGAGAGCTGAATGAAACTCGTACGCTACGGCCCCGCCGGCAAGGAAAAGCCGGGACTGATCGACGCCGACGGCAAGCTGCGCGACCTGTCGAAGAAGGTGAAGGACATCGACGCCGCAACACTTGCGCCGGCGAAACTCAGGGAACTCGCGAAGCTGGACGCGCGCCGGCTTCCTCTGGTCAAGGGACGGCCGCGCCTCGGCGCGTGCGTCGCCACGCCGTCGAAGTTCGTCGCGATCGGACTGAACTACGCCGATCACGCCGCCGAAGCGGGAATGGCGATCCCCGCGAATCCGGTGGTGTTCTTCAAGTCGCCGACGTGCATCGTCGGGCCCAACGACGCGATCATGCTGCCGCCGGATTCGAAGGCGACCGACTGGGAAGTTGAGCTCGGCGTCGTCATCGGCCGCACCGCGCGGCACGTCGCGGAGAAGGACGCGCTGCGCTACGTCGCCGGCTATTGCGTGATCAACGACGTGTCCGAGCGCGACTACCAGCTGAAGCACGGCGGCTCGCAGTGGAACAAGGGCAAGGGCTGCGACACGTTCGGCCCGCTGGGTCCGTGGCTCGTCACCACCGACGAGATCCGGGATCCGCAGAAGCTCGGCATGTGGCTCGACGTCAACGGCGTGAAGAAGCAGCGCGGCAGCACGAAGACGATGATCTTCGGCGTCGCGGCAGTGGTGGCCGACGTCTCGCGCTACATGACGCTCCTGCCCGGCGACGTCATCACGACCGGCACGCCTCCCGGCGTCGGCATGGGGATGAAGCCCACCGCGCAATACCTCGAGGCCGGCGATGTCGTGACGCTCGGGATCGAAGGCCTCGGCCTGCAGACGCAGAAAGTCGTCGCGTACAAGGCGCGGCGCTAGCGCGCGGCGCAGGCCAGCCCGGCACCGGCCGATTTCGATGCCCGACAATCCGCAGACCCGCGACTCGGTGCTGTATCCGGAGATCGATCCGTACCAGCACGGAAGGCTCGCCGTCGACGCGCTGCACTCGCTCTACTGGGAGACCTGCGGTCGCGCGGCCGGCGTGCCGGTCGTCTATCTGCACGGCGGTCCGGGCGGCGGCTGCCTGCCGTTCCATCGGCGGTTCTTCGATCCGGCGTTCTGGCGCATCGTCCTGTTCGATCAGCGCGGCGCGGGGCGCTCGACGCCGCCGGCCGCGATCGAGCGCAACACGACGCAGCATCTCGTCGCCGACATGGAGGCGCTGCGCAAGCATCTCGGCATCGAGCGCTGGCTGGTGTTCGGCGGCTCGTGGGGCGCGACGCTGGCGCTCGCGTACGCGCAGGCGCATCCGCAGCGCTGCCTCGGGCTCGTGCTGCGCGGCGTGTTCCTCGCGCGGCCCGCCGAGCTCGACTGGTTCATCCACGGGATGCGCAACGTTTTCCCGGAAGCGTGGCGCGCCTTCGCCGAATTTCTTCCCGAAGCCGAGCGCTCCGACCTGCTCGGCAGCTACCATCGCCGACTGACGGATCCCGATCCCGCGATTCATCTTCCGGCGGCGCATGCCTGGGACCGCTACGAAGGCGCGTGCTCGACGCTGCTGCCGTCGGGGGATCCCGCGCTGAAGCCGGACAGCGACACGGCGGCGCTCGCGATCGCACGCATCGAGGCGCACTACTTCGTGCATCGCGCCTTCCTCGAAGACGACGCGCTGCTCCTGGGGGTCGAACGGATCCGTCAACTGCCCTGCACGATCGTGCAGGGCCGCTACGACATCGTCTGCCCGCCGGTGACGGCCGATGCGCTCGCGCGCGCGTGGCCGGAAGCGGAATACATCGTCGTCGCCGATGCCGGCCATTCGGTGCGCGAGCCGGGGATCACGCGCGAGCTCGTCGCCGCCGTGCGCCGGATGCAGCTGCGGGTCGCCTAAGGAGCCTCTGCACCAGTATTCGCGGTTGCGACGGAGGCGTTTCGGGATGGGATGCCTCAGTTGCCAAATGAGGCGGACCGAAGCGAATGGCCGGCCCCCTTCGCGAGGGTCGCGACAAAGCAGACCACCCGAAACGCCCCGTCCCTCCGGGCTGCTGTCCGATGCGGCGTCTGCATCGCCGCGCTCCTCGGCATCGTAGTCCGGGCTACGACCTTCGTCGCGCGTCTTGCAGCCATCCGCATCGGACGCAAGCAGCGCAATCGTGAATACTTGTGCAGAGGCTCCCTAGCGCTGCGTCAGCCCGCGGTGGCGGCGACGGGAATCACATTGCCGTGCAGCCGGCGCACGGCGCCCGAGCGCTCGAGCTCGCCGACGACCTGCTCCGCGAGGTCGGCCGGCGCCAGCCGGAAGAATTGCGCGTTGAAGTCCCGGTACAGGCCGATGCGGGCGAAATAGTCCGGCAGTTCGGCGAGCGCCATGCTCTGCCGGTCGAGCAGGACGAACGCGAAGTTGACCTTGAGCACGTGACGCGCCATGCGCAGGCTGTCCGCCTCGAAGGCCGCGAGCCGCGATCCTGCGCGCTCGAGCGCCGCCGCGACGTCGGTGAACGGCTCGCCGTGGCCCGGGATGACGACGCGGATGTCGAGCGCGCCCAGCATGTCGAGCGTCGCGCGCGTGGCCGGAAGCGCCGAGGGATCGACTTCCGGCGGCATCACGAAGCCGAAGCCGTTCTCCCAGAGCGCGTCGCCGGAAATGAGGATCCGGTGCTCGGGGTTGTAGAACACGAGCCCGCCCATGGCGTGTCCGGGCGCCGCGAGGGCCTGCCATTCGAGATCGCCCCAGATGCGTGTCGATCCCGGAACGAGGGCGGCATCGACGCTGAAGCGCTCTGCGCGCTGGTCGCAATAATCGTACAGCAGCGCCTTGCCGTCCCAGCGCTCGACCAGGGCCGCCTCGCCCTGCGGCACGGCGATCGGGCATTCGTAGAGGTGCGAGATGCCGGCATTGCCGCCGATGTGGTCGGCGTGACAGTGCGTGTTGACGATCCAGGCAAGGGGTTCGGCGCCCAGTCCCCGGGGCGACTTCAGGAGCGCAAGCGTCAGCGGCGCATGACGGACGTACCCGGTATCGATCAGCACGTTGCCGTCGCGACTCCGCAGGACGATGTTGTTCGCCGAGAGCCAGTCGCGGACGAAGACGTGGAGCTGCGGCGGAAATTCGTGTCGAGGCATCTCGAAGCGCTGAGCCATCCGTCACGGCCGAAATCGCATTGCGCGCGGCCACGTACGCAGGCGCGCACATCCTATCATTCGCCGTACCGCGCCTCGGCGCAGGTCGCGCGCGTGCTCGGCGCGCCGACGACTGAAGCCTCGTGCCGATCGCGCTTGAGTTACCCTAGTCTTCCTGTGCGAGAGCGGGACGCAGGCGACCGAGAGACCATGACTGAAGCGCGGGAAAATGTGACCCCGGACGCGAGCGGCAAGCGGCTGCTTCGCGTCACGTGGCCGTTCCTGCTCATCGTCGTGGTGCTGGTGCTTCTCGCGAGCGAAAGTCTGAAGATCGTTTCGGCGAGCCGCGCGTACGTCGGCGGCGAGTCGCTGTGGTCGAAGGGACAGAAGGAGGCCGTCTACAGTCTCTTCCGCTACGCGCAGACGCACGCCGAGGCGGACTACGCTGCATACCTCGCCGCGATCGCGGTGCCGCTGGGTGACCGGCAGGCGCGCGTCGAGCTCCAGCGCGACGAGCCCGATCTCTTTGTTGCGCGTGCGGGGTTCATCGCCGGCAGGAACAATCCCGACGACATCGACGGCATGATCATGCTGTTTCGCCGCTTCAGCGGCATGAGCTTCATGAAGACGGCGATCGGGATCTGGACGGAAGCCGACGAGCGCATCGCCGAGCTGGTCGAGGCGGCCGGTGCGCTGCACGCGGCGATCGGCGCCGGCGACACGCGCGCCGAAGCGCTCGCGCCGATCCTCGCACGCATCGACGCTGTCAACCGGCGCCTGACACCGCTCGAGGAAGCGTTTTCCGGCACGCTCGGCGTCGCTTCGCGGAGCACGCAGACGATCCTGGAGATCGCGCTGGTGCTGACCGCGATGCTGCTCGTGATCCTCGGCGCGGCGTTGTCGCGGCGCATGCTCCGCGCGAGCGAGTCGCTGGAGGCGCAGCTCTTCGCGGAACGCGACCGCGCGCAGGTCACGCTGCGCTCGATCGCGGAGGGCGTCATCACCACGGGCGTCGACGGCCGCGTCGAGACGATGAATCCCGCGGCGCAGGCATTGACGGGGTGGCGGGGCGACGCGGCGATCGGCCAGCCGGTCGCGACCGTGTTCCGGATCGTCGACGACGCCGACCGCAAGACGCCGATCGATCCGATGGCGAAGCTCCTCGACGCGGAGGCGACGGTCGAGTGGCGCGGCGACACCGTGCTCGTGCAATCCGACGGCGCGACCATCGACGTCGACGCGTCGGCCGCGCCGATTCGCGACCGGGACGGCATGATCATCGGCGCCGTGCTGGTGTTCTACGACGTCACTGCCGAGCGCCGCTTCACCGCGCAGCTGTCGCATCAGGCGCGGCACGACGCGCTCACCGGGCTGCCCAACCGTCGCGAATTCGAGCACCGGCTCGCCCGCGCGCTGGCCGATGCGGCGGCACTCGACCGGCGCCATGCCGTGCTCTATCTCGACCTCGACCATTTCAAGGAGGTCAACGACACGTCAGGACACGCGGCCGGCGACGCGCTGCTGCGCGAGATCGGCGCCGTGCTCCAGCGCAGGCTGCGCGAGGGCGACACGCTCGCGCGCCTCGGCGGCGATGAATTCGGCGTGCTTCTCGAAAACTGCCCGCCGGAGATTGCGCTGCGCATTGCCGACACGCTGCGCGCGGCGGTGGCCGAGTTTCATTTCGAGTTGCGCACGCAGCGCATCGAGCTCGGCGTCAGCATCGGGCTCGTCGCGATCGTCGAGCGGCGCTTCTCGGTCGCCGAGGTCCTGCATCTCGCCGATACCTGCTGCTACGAGGCGAAGGGAGCGGGACGCAATCGCGTTCACATCTACCACCCGCCGGGCGAATCCGCGCAGCGTCGCCACGGCTGAGCAGCGCGGCCTTCCGGCGGCGCGGCGGCCGCGGTCAGGCGAGGTGACCGAGAAACTCGAGGATGAGCGCGACGCGCTCGGCGAGGCTGGGTGCCGCGCGCTCGATGCGCACGCGGTCGGGCCCGGCGAAGCGCACGCGGCCGTCGCGCTGCACGAGCGCGATCAGCACGCCGGCGTCGAACGGCGGTTCCTTCTCGAACTGCAGCGTGCTGCGCTCGGGACCGGCGTCGATCTTCACCACGCCCTTCGGCCGCGCGGCGAGGCGGAGCCGATGGCAGGCGAGCAGCGCCTGCGCCGGCTCGGGCGGCCGCCCGAAGCGGTCGACCAGCTCCTCCTGCATCGCTTCCAGCTCGTCGCCGGTCTCGCAGTTGGCGAGGCGTTTGTACAGAACGAGACGCTCGTGGACGTCGCTGCAGTAGCCGGCGGGCAGGAGCGCCGGCACGTGCAGGTTGATCTCGGTGGTCACGCCGAGCGGCGCCGAGAGGTCAGGCACGCGCCCGGCCTTCAGCGCCTTCACGGCGACGCGCAGCATGTCGGTGAAGAGCTGGAACCCGATCTCCTGCATCTCGCCGGATTGCGATTCGCCGAGCACTTCGCCGGCGCCGCGGATCTCGAGATCGTGCATCGCGAGGTGGAATCCGGAGCCCAGGTCCTCCATCATCTGGATCGCCTCCAGCCGCTTTTTCGCCTGTCCCGACAGCGCCTCCTCGGGCGGCGTCAGCAGGTACGCATACGCCTGGTGGTGCGAACGCCCGACGCGGCCGCGAAGCTGGTGCAGCTGCGCGAGGCCGAAGCGGTCGGCGCGCTCGATGATGATCGTGTTCGCGGTGGGCACGTCGATGCCGGTCTCGATGATCGTCGAGCAGACAAGCAGGTTGACGCGCTGCGCGTAGAACTCGCGCATCGCGTGCTCGAGGTCGCGCTCGCTCATCTGGCCGTGTGCGACCATCACCCGCGCCTCGGGCAGAAGTTCTGCGAGCCGCTCGGCGGTCGTCGCGATGGTGTCGATGTCGTTGTGCAGGAAATAGATCTGGCCGCCGCGCTTCAGCTCGCGCAGCGCGGCCTCGCGCACGATCCCGCGCGAATACTGCGCGACGAAGGTCTTGATCGAAAGCCGCCGCTGCGGCGCCGTGGCGATCACCGAGAAGTCGCGGATGCCTTCGAGCGACATTGCAAGCGTGCGCGGGATCGGCGTCGCCGTCAGCGTCAGCACGTCGACCTCGGCGCGCAGCCGCTTCAGCTGCTCCTTCTGGCGCACGCCGAAGCGGTGCTCCTCGTCGATGATGACGAGGCCGAGATTCTGGAACTTGACGTCCGCCTGAATCAGCTTGTGCGTGCCGATGACGAGGTCGATCGTCCCGGCCGCGAGGCCTTCGAGCGCCGCCTTGACCTCCTTCGGCGAGCGAAAGCGCGAGAGCTCGGCGAGCTTCACCGGCATGTCGGCGAAGCGGTCCTTGAACACGCTGAAATGCTGCTCGGCGAGCAGCGTCGTCGGCACCAGCACGGCGACCTGCTTGCCGTCGGCCAGCGCGACGAACGCGGCGCGCAGCGCCACTTCGGTCTTGCCGAAGCCCACGTCGCCGCAGACAAGCCGGTCCATCGGCTTGCCCGAGGTGAGATCCTTGATGACCGCCTCGATCGCCGCTTCCTGGTCGGCCGTTTCCTCGAACGGAAAGCCGTCGGCGAACGCCTCGTAGTCGTGCGGCGTGAACTTGAATGCGTGACCGGTGCGCGCGGCGCGCTGCGCGTAGAGGTTGAGCAGCTCGGCGGCCGTGTCGTGCGCCTGCCGCGCGGCGCGGCGCTTCGCCTTTTCCCATTGGCCGCTGCCGAGCTCGTGCAGCGGCGCGGCGTCGGGCGACGCACCGCTGTAGCGCGCGATGACATGGAGGTTCGACACCGGCACGTAGAGCTTCGCGTCGTTGGCGTAGACGAGCTGGAGGAACTCGGTCTGCCCTTCGCCGAGGTCCATCGCGACCAGGCCGAGATAGCGGCCGATGCCGTGCTGCTCGTGCACGACGGGGTCGCCGATGCGAAGCTCGGAGAGGTCGCGCAGCATCGCGTCGACGTTGGAGCGGCGCGTTCCGTCGCGCCGTCCCCCGCGCACCACGCCGCCGTAGAGCTCGGCCTCGGTGACGAAGGCGAGCTTCGCAGCGGGCCACGCAAAGCCTGAGTGCAGCGGCGCCATGCCCAGCGCCAGCGGCATGTCGCCGTCGATGAACCCGGCCCAGTCGTCGACCTGCGGCATCGCGAGGCCGTATTCGTCGAAATACTGGTGCATCGTCTCGCGCCGTCCGGCGCTCTCCGCGCAGATCAGCACGCGGGTGCCGACGGCGCCGGCGAGAAAGCGCTTCAGCGCCGCCAGCGGGTCGTCGGCGCGGCGATCGACGCGCACGGTCGGCAGCGCAGTCACGGGCGCGCCGGATGCTTCCGTGTCGACACTCGCTGCGGGCAATTCGAGCCGCGCGAACGGCTTCAGCATCCCGTTGAACGCGTCGTCGGGCAGGAAGACGTCGGTCGGGGGGAGCAGCGGACGCGCCTTGTCGCCGCGCAGCAGCCGGTAGCGCGACTCGGTGTCCTGCCAGAAATGCGCGATCGCGCCGGCGACGTCGCCGTGCAGCGCGATCCCGGCGTCCGGCGGCAGATAGTCGGCCAGCGTTGCGGTGGCCTCGAAGAACAGCGGCAGGTAGTACTCGATGCCGCCCGGCGCAATGCCGTTGCTCACGTCCTTGTACAGCGCCGAGCGTGACGGATCGCCTTCGAACACTTCGCGATAGCGGCTGCGAAAGCGCGTGCGACCGGCGTCGTCGAGCGGAAACTCGCGTGCGGGCAGGAGCCGCACGTTCGGCACCGGATAAAGCGTTCGCTGCGTGTCGACATCGAAAGTCTTGATGCTCTCGACGTCGTTGCCGAAAAGGTCGAGCCGGAAGGGGAGCGCGCTGCCCATCGGAAAGAGGTCGATGAGGCCGCCGCGGATGCTGAATTCACCCGGGGACACGACCTGCGTGACGTGCTGGTAGCCGGCGAGCGCCAGCTGCGCGCGCAGGGCGTCGGTGTCGAGCGTCGCGCCATGCTCGAGAAAGAACGTGAACGCCGCGAGGTAGGACGGCGGCGCGAGCCGATAGAGCGCCGTCGTCGCGGCGACGACGAGCACGTCGCACTCGCCGCGCGAGACCCGGTACAGCGTCGCAAGGCGCTCCGACACGAGATCGTGGTGCGGCGAGAACTGGTCGTAGGGCAGCGTCTCCCAGTCGGGCAAGAGCGCGACGCGGATGTCCGGCGCGAACCACGGGATCTCGTCGGCGAGCCGCTGCGCCGACAGCGCATCCGCACTGACGATTGCGAGAAGACGCTTGTGCCGTGCGGATTCGCGCGCGAGCTGGGCGAGGGCGAGCGCGTCGGCGGAGCCCGGAAACGCCGGGCCGCGCGCCTTGTGTCCCGCGGCGGGCAGCGCAGGGGCGAGCGGAGGCAGCACTGCTTTGGCTGGCGTGCGTGCGGGACTGGCGGGAGGTTCAGCGACGATGACGGTTCCGAATCAAGATTTGCGTGCAACCGGGCCCTGCGCGCCGCACGGCTATTGCTCGCGCACAGGCAAGCTCGATCGAGCGCACGTGCGAGTCGATCAGCCGGATTATATGGGATGCAGCGACGCGGCTTTTCGCGTGCGAACTCCGACGTGAGGCCGGGCGCCGACTCGGTCATTCTCGAAGCGTCTCGAGCGTCAGCCGCCGTGGACACGCGGCCGTTCGAGAGGTCGCGGGTGCATGCGATAATCGCCGCGTGCCGCCGCCCGCCAAGACCGCCGCGCACGTCGGCGCGACCCCTTATCTGCTTTTGACGCTCGTCCCGCTGTTCTGGGCGGGCAACTGGATCATGGGGCGCGGGCTCGCGTCGGAAATCCCGCCGATGGCGATGACGTTCCTGCGCTGGCTGTTCGCGATCCTGATCCTCGCACCATTTGCGCTTTCGCACGTCGTGCGCGACTGGCCGAAGCTGCGCCGCCACTGGAAGATCCTGCTGCTGCTGGGCTCGATAGGGGTCGGCTCGCACAACGCGCTCGCCTACCTCGGCCTCAACTACACGACGGCCACCAATGGGGTGATCCTCAATTCGTTCATCCCGATCATGATCATCACGTTCTCGTGGGTGTTCTTTCGCGAGCGCCTGACGCGGCTGCAGCTGGCGGGAGTCGTCGTGTCGCTCACCGGCGTGTTCACGATCCTTTCGCGCGGAAGCCTCGCGACGCTGTCCACGCTGCGGCTGAACGGCGGCGACCTGCTCGTGATCCTGTCGATGGCGATGTGGTCGACCTACACCGTGTGCCTGCGCTGGCGCCCGTCCGGGCTGCACATGCTGAGCTTCCTGTTCGCGCTGATGGTGGTCGGCGATCTCTGCATGCTGCCGCTCTATCTCGGCGAGCTGGCCTTCGGCCGCCACATGGAGCCCACCGTAGCCAATTTCGCCGCGCTGGTCGGGGTCGCGCTGTTTTCGTCCGTCCTCGCGTACATCTTCTGGAATCGCGGGGTGGCCGAGGTGGGCGCGAGCGTTGCCGGGCTGTTCGTCCATCTGATGCCGGTCTTCGGCGTGCTCATGGCGTGGCTCTTCCTCGGGGAGCGACTTGCGCCGTATCATGTCGGAGGGATCGCCCTCATCCTCGGCGGCATCTTCATCACCAGCCGCCTGGGCAGGAAGCCGGTGCCGGTCGAAGCCGGCACCGATTGAAAGGAGCGCACCGCGCGCACGCAACCATGGACGGCATCGGCAACGCGACGCGCGTCGCACTCATGGAACGGCTGGTCGAGCTGAAGCAGGAGCACCGCGACCTCGACGCCGCGATCGCCCGTCTGGGCGGGGACCCTACGCACGACGAGCTGCAGATCACCCGCCTCAAGCGGCGCAAGCTGCTGCTGAAGGACAACATCGCGCGCCTCGAGCGCGACCTCGATCCGGACATTCCGGCCTGAGCCTCGCGCGGCCGGGCGCTGCACTCAGGACGCCGGGCTCTTCACCAGGCGCGCCGGGTCGAAGCCCAGGGCAGGCAGCTTTGCCGTGATCGCCGCCATCGTCGCGTCGTCGAGATTCGGCGTGCGCGCGAGAATCCAGAGATAGTCGCGCCCGGGCGCGCCGACCACCGAGTAGCTGTAATCCGGCGCGAGATCGATGACCCAGTAGTCGCCCCAAACGAACGGCAGGAAGCCGAGCCATGCCGGCGCGAAGCGGACCTCGAGCTTTGCCGGTGCGACCACTCGGGCGACGCCGTCCGCGCGCGTCAACGTGCCGTCTTCCTTGCGGCAGCTGTTGACGACGGCGATGGTGGCGTCGGCGTTGCGGGTGTAATGGGCGGTGACATCGCGCGCGCACATCCGTTCGAAGAAGTTCGGGTAACGCGCGATCTCGTGCCACGTTCCCGCATAGCGGTCGAGATCGACCGAGGATACCGTGGGCAGCGGCGCCTGTTGCGCGCTGAGGGCGCCGCTCGACAGCAGAATCGTTGCGGCGAGGATGGCCGTGCGAATCGGATGCATTGGTGGCCTTTTGATTTCGGAACGATTGAAAGTGGACTCGCAGCCCGCATATTGATTCACCGGCACTGGTTGGACAAAGGGCGCCCGGGGCCGCTCTGTTAGAATTTGCCTTCAGGGATGGCCTTCAGGGAATCTGCCCGGCCATCTGCGGTCGAATGACCATCGGACACCGGGGGTGAACTGGTTTCGACGGGGGTTGCAACGCAGCTTGGGGCATGCCGAGGCGCTTGTCCTCGTAAAACTCGAGCAATCGCAAACTTAACTGCGAACGACCAAAACTACGCTCTGGCGGCTTAATCCCGCCGGACCTCGCACCGGGCGGCGCTCAGCCCGGGTGATGCAAAAGTCACAGCGGGGACATTTTGAGCGATCGCGTCCGTCCGGGTCACTTGGGCGAGGCGTCAAAGCAAGGTGACTGGTCCTGTTGTCGCCTGTCCGTCAGCGGCAATGGGACGAGAGTCAAAATGACGAGACTACGCATGTAGTCCCGACTGTCGAGTGCTTCCGGACGCGAGTTCGATTCTCGCCACCTCCACCATCAGCAGGAATGGCGGCCCCAATCGGGGCCGTTTTTCTTTCCCAATCCGGTTTCAGGCGGATTCCCTTGCGCCGGAATTGCGGGAAATCAATGAAACGCCGCAGCGCCCGGAGGATATTGTCGCCTTCGCTTCGACACGCTCACCGCGATCCATTCAGGGAAATTCACATGAACCGAACGTTTCTGCTCGTCGGCTCCGCCATCGTTCTCGGCATGGCCGTCCTCGCCGGTGCGCTGATGTACTTCACCGGAAGATCGCAGTCGTCGACGGGCGAGCGCAGACAGGCCGGTCTGGTGCAACTGTATTCACCGACTCAAGGCAACCCGCAGGCCAAGGTGCATATCGTCGAATTTCTGGACCCGGCGTGCGAGACCTGTGCAAGCTTCTACCCGTACGTCAAGCAGATCATGGCCGCGAATCCGGACAGGGTCCGCCTGACCGTTCGTCTCGTGCCGTTCCACAATGGCTCGGACTATGTGGTCAAGGTGCTCGACGCGGCCCGCAAGCAGGGCAAGTTCTGGCAGGCGCTGGAGGCGTTGCTGGCGAGTCAATCCTACTGGGCGCCGAATCATGCGGTGCGAGCGGAAAACGTCTGGCCGCCCTTGGAAGCCCTGGGATTGAACATGGACCAGATGAAGGCCGACATGAATTCCCCGGAAGCCACCCAGCGAATGGAACAGGAAATTCAGGATGCCAAGACGTTGAAGGTGACGCAGACTCCCGAGTACTTCGTCAACGGACGCCCCCTGCCGAGCTTTGGCCTGGAAGAGTTGCAGGCGCTCGTCAAAGAGGAAGTCCAGGCCGCCTACCGCTGAATCGACTTGCAAAGGGCGACGGTCAAGCTCTTGCCGATCGACTCCGCCATCGGCAAGAAAGCCGGCCCACAAAGAGCCGACTTCCTTTGCATTCCGCGGCGCGCTCCCCGGCACCGGGATCACGGCAGGCTGCGTCGATGAACGGTGATGAACCGAAACCGGCCGGATGTCAGTGCGCCTTCAGGTTCGTGCCAGCACCGCGGCGATCTCGCGGTCCTTCTGCTGCCACATCTCCTGCATCCAGCGCTGGATCGTCCGGCGGAACTTCGGATCGTCCTGGTAGTTGCCGCGGCAGAACTCGGGCGGGATGGGCACTGCATTCACGCGAACGACGACGAGCGGCACCCTGCCGCACAGAAATTGCCAGAACGTCGGCGCTCCGCCGGGATAGACGATCGTGACGTCGAGGAACGAGCGAAACCGGTCGCCGAGCACGCTGAGGGCCAGCGCGATCGCGCCGGTCTTGGGTTTCAGGAGATGCCGGTACGGCGAATGCTGGACCTCGTGCTTCTTCGGCGTGAAGCGCGTGCCTTCGGCGAAGTTCATCACGCTGGTCGGTGCCAGCGCGAACTTGGCGCAGGCCACGCGCGCGGCCTTGAGATCGTCGTGGCGCTTCTCGGGGTGCGCGCGCAGATAGGCGTTGGAATGACGGCGCATGAACGGGAAATCCAGCGCCCACCACGCGAGGCCGATCACCGGCACGTAGAGGAGTTGCTGCTTCAGGAAGAACTTGAGCATCGGGATGCGCCGGTTGAGCACGTGCTGCAGCGCCAGGATGTCGACCCACGACTGGTGGTTGCAGTTGACCATGTACCAGCCGCCCGGCTCGAGCGCGTCGAGGCCCGCGACGTCCCAACGCGTGCGCTGCGTGAGGCGCATCCATCCGCTGTTGCAGGCGATCCATGCCGTGGCAAGCGTGTTGAGCACGCGGTCGAGAACCGCGCGGACCGGCTTCCACGGCAGCGCCAGCTTCACCAGCGCGACGACGAACAGCAGCGCGCACCACGCCAGCGTGTTGACGACGAGTAGTGCGGCGGCGATGGCCCCGCGCACCGCGGGAGGCAGGAAAGCGAGCATGGATGGCGACGCGACGTTGGGAAGGTGCGGCGCTGGCGCCGCGGGGCCGATTATCCTCCCCGGTGCGACGATCCCGGCTGATCGCGATCAATTTCCGGTTCCCGGCGGGCGCCGGCGATCCGGCCCGATGCTTCGGGCGCGCCACGGTGTGCGAATGCCGTGGCGGCAGGCGCCGCCGCGGCCGGGCAATGCGGGTCGCCGTCAGGCGACGACGCGCAGCGTGCCGTTCATCTCCTCGTGACCGGTGCCGCAGAACACGTCGCACAGGAACGTGAACTCGCCCGTTTTCGCCGGCGTCAGCGCGACGTCCGTGGCCTGTCCCGGGATGATCGTCCCGCGAATCCCGAAATCCGGGACGCTGAAGCCCATCACGACGTCCTCCGACGTCAGGCGGAAGATCACCGGCTCACTTTGCTTCAACGTTACCACGTCCGGTTCGTAGGTGAATTTGCGTGCCGTGATCGGGATCACGCGCGGTTTCGCCTGCGCGCGCGCACCGATCGCAGCCAGACCGAGCAGTGCGGCCGCGGCAGCGGCCTTGAGCATGAGTCGTCGGAGAGGGCGCACGGCGATCCTTCAGGCCACCGGCAATTCGGTGATCGCATAGTGGACGGGCGTCGTCTCGGCTTCGATGTCGCGCCAGCCGAGGCCCTTGTACGGCGCGCTCGCGTCCCACGGAATGGGCAGGCGCTTCGGCTGCGAGGCCGGCGCCGGCAGCGCGAACATCAGGCCCTTCGCCGAATGATGGGCGATGTTGCCGGTCATGAAGTGGTTCTCCTGGTGAATGTGGCCGTAGAACACCGTGACGTTGTCGTGCGTCTGCAAGAGCGCGATCGCCTGCGCGCCGTCGCGGGTTGCCCAGTCCCATTGCGGGTAGAGGTCGAACAGCGGCCGATGCGTCAGCACGACGATGCGTGCGTCCTTCGGTTGCGCCGCGAGGTCTGCCGCGAGCCAGCGCAGCTGCTCTTCGCCGATCGATGCCATCGGATCGGACACGTTGTCGATCGTGATGAAGTGGACGCCCTTGTGATCGAACGTGTAATGCGTGGCGCCGAAGAACTCCTTGAACGCCTTGCCATTGTCGAGCGAGGCGTCGTGCTCGCCCGGCATGAAGTGCACGTCCTTCACCTTCAGCGCGCTCGCGATGTCGCGAAACTCCGCCATGCGTCGTCGCCGCTCCTTCGGGTCATCGGTGGTGTGAGTGAGATCGCCGGTGAAGACGACGAAGTCGGGCTGCGGCGACATTGCGTTGACGGCCGCCACCGCCTTCTTCAGCGTCACCTTCGCGTCGGGATTGATGTCCGGCCCCTCGAATCCCCAATGCGGATCGGAGAGCTGGACGAAATAGAATTCGGATTCGGCGACGGCGCCCGTGGCGCCGGGGCCGGTCGCGCACCCGGACACCAGGACCACGCCGCCAAGCCCTGCCAGCTTCATGAATTCGCGCCTGCTGAGACCACTCGGCTTCATGGCACCTCCGGTTCGTGACAGACGTGCGCGGAATCGCGCGCCTTTCGTTCCCTGTGAAGGAAGACGCTGCGCGGTGGAGTTCTATTCCCCGAATCGCGTACGCTCGCCTTTCGGGGAATAAACCTGACCTGTGGCGCGTCTTCCTTCACAGGGACCTGATCCGGGGAGCATGTTCGATTGACCCATGGCCAGCGACTGGCGCGGTTCGAGGACGAGGTGCTCGTGAACCTCGATTCCGCGTACAGCCTCGCGCGCTGGATCACCCGCGACGCGGGCCGGGCCCGGGATGCGGTGCAGGACGCCTGCCTGCGGGCCTTCCGTGCGTTCGACCAGATGCACGGGCCGAACGCGCGCGGATGGTTCCTGGCGATCGTGCGCAACGCATGCCTCGACCAGCTGCGCGAGCTGCGGGACCACGCGGCGGAGGTCGAATACGACGACGACCTGCATGGCGTCGCGGCCGGGCCGGAATCCGTCGCCGCGCTGACGCCCGAGGACTTCGCCGAGCGGAGCTCCGACGCGCGCTGGCTGCATGCCTGCATCGAGGCGCTGCCCCGCGAATACCGCGAGGTCATCGTGCTGCGCGAGCTGGAGGAGCTTTCCTACAAGGAGATCAGCGCCATCGTGGACATTCCCATCGGCACCGTGATGTCGCGGCTCGCCCGCGGTCGCGATCTGCTGCAGCAGCGGATGCTCTTCGCACACCGGCGCTCCCGCCCATGAACTGCGCACTGGCGCTGCGAATGCTGAATGCGTACGTCGACGACGAGGTCGACGCCGCGACGGCTGCCGAGATGGCGGAGCATCTCGCCGGCTGCCCTGCCTGCCGCCGGTTGCACGAGCAGCGCCTTGCGCTCCGCACGGCATTGCGCACCCACGTGGTGCGCGAGACTGCTCCTCCCGACCTGCGGAAATCCATCCTGCGCGAGCTCGACGCCCTCGCGCGGCCGGCGCGCCCCGCGCGCACTTCGCGGTGGTGGCAAACGGCGCTCATCGGCGCGTCGACCGCGATGGCCGGAGCGCTGGGAGGCTGGTGGCTCGCACAGCCGCAATCGTTCGAATCGCTGCCGCAATTCGCAGTGGCGCAACACGTTGCCGCGCTGACGCCCGAAGGACCGCGCATCGACATCGCGTCCTCGGATCGCCACGTCGTGCGCCCGTGGTTCCAGGGCCGGCTCGAATTCGCCCCGATGGTGCGGGACCTGTCGGCGCAGGGCTTCGATCTCGTCGGCGCAAGGCTCGACCGGCTGGGCGACCGGCAGGCGGTCGCGGTGGTCTATCGATTGCGCCGCCATGTCGTCGACGTGTTCTCGTGGCGTGGGTCGCGCGATCATCCTCTGCCCGCGGGCGATGCCATCATCCGCGGCTTCAACGTGGTCACGTGGAGCGACGGCGACCTCGACTTCGCCGTGGTGACGGATGCCGACCACGCCGAACTGGAGCGCTTCACGGCGGCCTATCGCGCGCGCTGAGGATTCGCGCGGCGAGCGGCAGCAGAATCAGCCCGGGGCCGTTTTCAGTCCGCGCACGCGGTACGCCTGCACCGGCCGGCGGAAGCCCTTCAGCGTCAGCGATTCGGGCGCCTCGACGTCGATCAGCGCGTCGACGCCGGCGTACACGCGCTGCGAGATCAGTATCGCGTCGCCGGGTGCCTCGCCGCACAGGCGCGCGGCAAGGTTGGTCACCGTGCCGATCGCGCTGTAGTCCCAGCGCCCCTCGAAGCCGATCGCCCCGATCGTCGCGAATCCCTGCGCGACGCCGATTCCCTGGCTGAGATCGTAGCCGCGGCGGACCCACTCCCGGGCCATCTCGCCCACCCGCTCGCGGATCGCGAGCGCCATCCGGACGGCGCGCTCCGCCGGATTCGGGATCGGCAGCGGATCGTTGAACAGGATCGTCATGCCGTCGCCCGTGAAGTGCTCGAGCGTGCCCTCGTGCTCGACGATGATCTTGCCGGCGGCTTGGTGGTAGTCGCGCAGGACGCCCATCACCTCCTCCGGCTCGGCGACCTCGGCGAACGCCGTGAATCCGCGCAGGTCGAGAAAGACGACGGTGATCTCGCGCCGGTGGCTCTTCAGCGGATCGTCGGTGCCGCCGTTGACGATCAGCTCCGCGAGCGACGGCGAGAAGAAGCGGCGGAGCCGGCCGACGCGCTCGAGCTCGCCGACCTGCAGCGCGACCCGCTGCTCGAGCGACGCGTTCCATTCCTTGACTTCCGCGGCAAGCGTCTCGACGGTGTCGTGCAGCCGCTTGATCCGCAGCATCGAGCGCACGCGCGCGGCGAGCGCCGCGTGATCGACCGGCTTCGTCAGGTATTCGTCGCCGCCGGCCTCGAGCCCGGCGACGATGTCCTTCGAGTCCGCCATCGCCGTCACCAGGATGATCGGCGTGAACGGGAACCCGGCGTCGGCGCGCAGCTGCCGGCAGACCTCGAAGCCGTCGACCTTCGGCATCATCACGTCGAGCAGGATGAGATCCGGCGTCTGGCTCCGGGCGGCAGCCAGCCCTTCCTCGCCGTCGGCCGCGGTGACGACCTCGTACCCCTCGGCGGCGAGGCGCGTCTGCAGGACCTTGACGTTGGTGGGGTTGTCGTCGACGATGAGGATGCGAGGGGGGGTTCTCACCGACGATTTTCCAATTGGGGCAGCGTAATATACGACCTCGTTTGGCGATGCACAAGAACGAACGGAGCCGCGCGATCCAAGTGCCGTCCTCTCTCGAAAATCTCTCGTCAGCGGGGGATCCGGAAATCAGCCTCGAGCAATTCGCGGAACGCGTCCAGGGCCGAACCCCGCTGCGCCTGCTCGTGCGCTGGGTCGCCGGCATTCGCGCGTCGGTCCACACCAAGCTCCTCGCCGCGTTCCTCGTCGTCACGCTGCTGTTCATCGCGATGGCGCTGGTCAGCCTGCAGACCATCGTCAGCGCCACCCGACAGAGCCAGCAGCTCGACGACGCGCACGAGCTCGTCGGCCTCGCGCAGCAGGGCGAGAGCGCGCTCGCGCGCCAGATGCACTACACCGACATGGCCCTGCTTTCGCAGGACGAGGTCGCGATAGGCAAGATCCTGCGCGAGAACAACCAGTTCAACGACCGGCTTGCCAAGGTCGAATCGGCCGGCACCGCCGATCCGGCACTGGTCGAGCAGATCCGCAGGTCGCAGGACGAGGCGATGGCAGTCGTCGCCGACATGGCCAACGCGATTCGCGACGGCAAGCTCGGCACGGTGACCGGCCAGCTGCTGCGCCGGCAGGAGCGGCTCGACAGCGAGATCACCGCGCAGGTGGGGCGGCTCGTCGCCGCCCAGCAGGACCGGATGGCGACGCTGCGCGACAGCGTCAACGCCGCCAACCGGCGCTCGCTGATCCTCACCAGCGCGTTTGCGGTGAGCGCCGTGCTCTTCGCGCTGCTGTGCGGGTTCGTCATCTCGTGGTCGTTCATACTTCCCGTACGCGAGGCGCAGGGATTTCTCGACAGGGTGGCGGCAGGGCAGTTCGGCGGCCGCATCGAAGTCGCCAACCGCGACGAATTCGGCGCGCTGGCGGACCGGATGAATCACATGAGCGCCGAACTCCATCGCTTCGATAGCGAGCAGAAGCACGCGGCCGCCGAGCTCGGGCGCCTCAATCAGCAGCTGGAGCAGACCAGCAAGGCGAAGTCCGAATTCCTCGCCAACATGAGCCACGAGCTCCGCACACCGATGAACGCGATCCTCGGGTTCACCGAAATGCTGCTCGACGGGCTTTACGGCGGCGTGCCGGCGGACATCAACGAGCCGCTCACCGACATCCAGGTCAATGGCCGCCACCTGCTGCGCCTAATTAACGACGTGCTCGACCTCTCGAAGATCGAGGCCGGCCGGATGGAGCTCGCGCTCTCCGAATACTCGCCGCGCGAGGTCGTCGACATCGTCTACGTCTCGCTGCGCTCGCTCGCCGTCGAGAAGGGCCTGGGATTCGGGATCGACGCGCCCGACGGTCTGCCGGTCGCCTACGGCGACAACGGGCGACTCACGCAGTGCCTGATGAACCTCGCGGGCAATGCGCTCAAGTTCACGCGGCAGGGCAAGGTCGAGATCGGCGTCGAGCGCCGGGGCGACGAACTGGTCTATCGCGTCTCGGACACGGGGATCGGCATTCCGAAGGAGGAGCTGGAAAACGTGTTCGCGGAATTCCGCCAGGTCGATTCGACGGTGACGCGCGAATTCGGCGGAACGGGACTCGGCCTCAGCATCACCAAGAAGTTCGTGGAGATGCACGGCGGCCGCATCTGGGTCGAAAGCGAGATCGGCAAGGGCTGCGTGTTCTACTTTGCCGTGCCGCTCCGGGCGAAAGGCGGTGAAACATGAACGTGCAGACGATTCTCTATGTCGAGGACAACGAGTACAACCGCAAGATCGTGCACCAGCTCATGAGCCGCACGACCTACCGGCTGATCGAGGCGATGGACGGCGAGTCCGGCGTCGCGATGGCGCAGAAGGAGCTGCCGGACCTGATCCTGATGGACGTGCAGCTGCCGAAGATGTCCGGCCTCGACGCGACGCGGGCACTGAAGGCGGATCCGCGCACCGCGAACATTCCCGTGATCGTCATCACGTCGTTCGCGCTTTCCGGCGACCGGGAAAAGGCGGCGGCGGCGGGCGCCATCAACTATCTTGCGAAGCCCTACAGCCCGCGCGAGCTCCTGGCAATGGTGCGCGACGTGCTGCCCGAAAGCGGATCGACGAACCGGGAGGTGGAAAAATGAGCGACGTCGCCCTTCATGTCCGCAATGCCGCGTGCGCTGCGATATTCCTTTGCGTCGGGCTGGCCGGAGCGAGCGCGCTCGCGGCCGGCGAGCAGGCGGAGCAGTTCACGCCCGAATACCGGCAGCTGCACACGACCTACGATGCCAAGCACACGCCGAAGATCGTCGCGCCGGACTCGGTGAAGCGCGGCGACTGGTTCACCGTCACCGTCAGCGTCGGCGCGGGATCGCAGCATCCTTCGCTGAGCGAGCACTCGATCCGCTACATCGCGCTCTACAAGGATACGGTGGAGATCGCGCGCGCCTATCTGCATCCCGTGTATTCGGCACCGACGGTGACGTTCACCGTCGCGCTGGACGAGGGCGGGACGCTGCGTGCGCTGGCCGAGCCCAACCACTCGTCCGCGTGGGAAGCCTCGAAGAAGATCGAGGTCCGGCCCTGAGCCCCGGCGCCGTCAGGGCGCCTTCATCTCGACGGTCACGCGTCCCGCCTGCTTGTCGGCGACGGTGACGCTCGCCTGCTGCATGCCGAGGCGCTCGTGCCAGATCTGGAGCTTGTACTGGCCGGGCGGGAGATTGTCGAACGAGAACGTTCCGTCGGCGCCGGTGATCACGTAATACGGATTCGCGGCGACCACGACCCAGCCGACCATCCACGAGTGGAGGTCGCAGTTGATCTTCACGATTTCGGGCTTCGCGAACGTGACCGGGATGGTCCGGCTCTTCGGCTGCGTGCGGTTGAACGAGACGTTGAGCTTGGGCGTCGCGTGGATGTTGTGCAGCAGGCGGTCGCTGTTGAGGAAATCCACGGTACCGCCGGCCGGCACGACGACGACACGCGGAACGAACACGCAGCCGTTCTGGTCCATCTCGATCTTGTCGGGCTGCGCCGGCGCGCCGGGGCCGGTCGGCGCGTTCTCGATCCAGACGACCGCATTCCGCAGCTCCCTCTGTGCGGATACCAGCAGGTCGCCGGGATCCTTCTCCGTGCCGCACACGTACTGGTCGATCGTCACGTCGATCTTCTTCTGCGCGGGGATGGCGCCGACGACGACGACCTTGCCCTTGATCGACGCGGCTGCCACGATGCCGGGCACGCACAGCGAGACAAGAAGTGCCGCGGCCAGTGCGCCCGCAACTCGCATGCATTTCATGGAACGCTCCTCGCGCATTTCATTGTCCGGGCGGACGCGCCGTGCGGTGCGGCGTCCGGGGCCGGAAAGCTGTCGAGGTTAGCCCGACCCTACGCGACGGTCAAGACGGCAGGGCGCAGCATCAGGCGCGATGGCGTGCGGCGATCCTTCGTCCCCGCGCCGCGCCGACGGTCATCAGTCAGCCGGCAGATCGCCGCGCCGGCGCGCCCGGCCGAATCGCGTCACTTCATCCGGGACGGCAGCTTCAGCAAGCGCCCGTCCACGGCGAAGTGGCCGGCGCCGCGATGATGCAGCGTTCGCGGCGACACGGTCCCGGGCCGGATCCACGCATGGACGACTTCGAGCACGAAGAAGTTGTATTTCTCGACCATCCGCGTGTCGACGACCCTGCATTCGAGATTCGCGAAGCATTCGGCGACAAGCGGGGCGCCGACGCGGCCGGCCGCGAGCGGGGTCAGCCCGAACGCTTCGAACTTGTCGACGTCGCGCCCGCTCGCATTGCCGCAGGCAACGACCTTCGACGCGAGCCGCGCCTCGGGGATCGCGATCACGCATTCCTTCGTGGCGCGCAGCGCTGCAAACGAGTGGTTGCGATTGCTGATGACGCAGCCGACGAGGGGCGGCTCGAATTCGAGCATCGTCTGCCACGACATCGTCATCACGTTGGCGCGGCCACGGTACGCCGTCGTGACGAGCACGACCGGTCCGGGCTCGAGCAGCCGGTAGACGCGCGACAGCGGCAGCGTGCGCTTGCGCTCGACGGAGGGCCTCCTGCGTGCCGGCGCGGTCATGGGGACGCGCGAATGCCGTACGAACTGCCGCTCAGGCCGATTCGATCTTGCGACGCATCGATGCGAGCAGGTGCCGGTGAAACATATGGCAGACCGTCGCTTCGATCGGCTTCCACAGCCAACCGGGCCGCTTCGGGCTCGTGTAGCGCGTCGTGATGGCGACTTCGGTGCCGCGGCCGGGCAGCTCGCGCAGCGTGTAGCAGCCTCCCGACAGCACCGTGCCGCCGACTGCCAGGTTCTGCTCGACGACCTCGAATCCGTAGTACCGGCCGGTGTCGATCCTCGTCACGCGCTTCAGCAGGTGGCCGCCCTCGTAGACGCACGTGGTCAGGTCGCCGACGGCGGCCTTCGGACCTTCGGTCCGGATCGGAATGGGCAGCAGCAGGCGCAGATGCAGCGGCGGCGGCGAGTCGATTTCCTCGTAGAACATGAGACCGCTCCACACCTGCTCCGGCGGCGCGGCGAAGCTCATGCGCGTGACGACGGTCGTGTCGGGGCCATGAGGGGAAGGGCCTGCGGTCGTGCGGGCGGCGGTCGCGCCCGTGTCGGTCTTGACGGCGGATTGCATCGTTTGGCTCATTCGATCGTGGACGTCGGACGCACATCGACGATGCCCCAGAGCATGGCGCGATCGTCGGCGGCGCGATTGGTGGAAAGCGTGGCGGGCGGCTCGCGGAAGCTGCGCATCACGACGACGGCGCCCGGCGCCGCGGCGTGCCTCACGGCGGCCATCAGCCGGCGCTCGTAGCCGGCTTCGGCGCCGTCGAGGATGTTCGAAAGCGCGAAGCCGTCGATGCTGCCCGGGCGTTCCTGCTCGAGGAACGACGCGGCATCGGCGTTGACGAGCCGGATGTCCCTGGCTTCCGGCGGCGTCGGCGCATCGGCGAGCTCGCCTTGCAGCAGCGCACGCGCATACGGATTCGTGCGATTGGGGTGGCGCGCGAAGCAGCGCTCCATCCGTGCGCGCATCACCGCGCCAAGACGCGCCGGCAGCAAGTCGAGAAACGGCGATGCATAGACGGCGCGCAGCGCGGTCAGCGACAGGAATCCGTCGAGTGTGGTGCGGAAACGCCAGGTGTCGAGATGCCGGCGCCAATATTTCATCTGCAGGGCGGGATCGTCGAGATCGAGAAAGGCTTCGACGCGCGAGGGCCACCATCCGGCGATCGGTCCCAGCGTCCGGCCGAATCCCATCACGCGTTCGGCGGCGCCGCGCACCGCCGGTTCGCCGGCGAAGCGCCGCTCCGCGTACGCGAGCTGCACCGGGTTGATGTCGACGGCGACCACTCGCCGTCCGGGTGCCAGCGCCATCGCCGTGCAGCCTGCCGACGCGATGCACATGACGCGACCGCCCGGGCGGAAGGCCTGCTGCTCGATCGACGCGTCTTCGTACACGCGGCCGAACAGGACCTTGCACGGCCCTTCGCGCGCATCGAAGCGGCCGTGCTGCCAGACGGTGTCGGCGGCACCCATCGTCACTGCCAGCCCGGCAGGCCGGCGCAGACCCACACCAGCACGAGGAATGCGGAATTCTTCACGATCATCCCACCCGGATCGTGAATGATCCGGCGCGCGAACAGGAGCCCGCTGGCGTTCAGCGCGATGAGCAGTGCCGTCTGGAATGCCGCACAGAAGATAGGCGCGACGGCGGAGAGGGTCCACAGCGCGACACCGACCTCCACGACGCCCAGCATCCGCAGGAACGGCGCGCCGAAGCGCGGCCCGAAGCGCGGTACCGCCGCGACCACGTCGAATTCGTGCGGCTGTCCGCGCAGGAGCTTGCACCACAGTCCTTCGTAGAGCCACACGGCCGCCACGGCGACGCGAATCAGCCAGAACGGCGGCAGCACCATCGACATCGTTGGTCGTCCTTCCCGGCGGTCTGTTCTTGTTGGCGCGAACCACGGCCGCGACGCGGGCCGAACGCACAGGGCAAAGTATCCGTGCAGCGGACGCAGCGGTCAAACCGTTGACGTCGATCGGGCGATGGAGCGACAAAATGTCGCGGAGAGCGTAGCCGCGGAAGATGCGCCGCGCACTCCGATGCGAAGGAAAGGGCGGCGCGCACGTCCGCAAGCGGACGCAGGCCCCGGCGCGGCACCGGGACCACGACTTTCAACCGTACCGGCTATTCCAGCGCGTAGAGGCTTCCGTCGGTGCTGCCGAAATACACGATGCCGCCGACCACGAGCGGTGACGAGAAGATCGAGCCGGTGCCGAACTCCGCAACCGTTCCCACGATGGGCGCTTCACGCCAGCTCGACGGAAAGAGCAGCGGAGCGTTGAACCTGCGATCCGCCGTCAGGGCCCAGCCGACATTGCGCAGCGAACTCTCCGTCTCGAATTGCCACAGGACATTCCCGCTGTCGAGATCGCGCGCCTCTAGCGTGCCGTTCAGCACGCCGACGAGAACGACGCCTCCCGCCACCGACGGCGACGAGAACACGTACGCGTTGCCCTTCGACTCGACGATCGGCTTGCCGGTCGCGGCGTCGAGCACGACATAGAGGCTCGAGTCCGACGTGCCGAAGATCACCTTGCCGCGCGCGACCGCGGGCGAGCTGATCACCCAGCTGCCGCCGGCATCGTAGCGCCACTTTTCCCTGCCGGTCGCGGCGTCGATCGCGTAGAGCTTCGAGTCCCGGCAGCCGGTGTACACGACGCCGTCGACGACGGCCGGCGAGGACTGGAAGCCGACCTGATTGTGGATCACCGGGTCCTCGCCGCCGTGAAAGCGCCATCGTTGCGCGCCGGTCCGTGCGTCGACCGCGTAGAAGTAGCTGTCCCAGCTTCCGAAGTACACGACGCCGTCGGCATAGGCGGGCGACGCGTGCACGACGTCGCCAGTGCGGAACTTCCACCGGAGATCGCCGGTGCCGGCGTCGAGCGCGTACACGTTGCCGTCGCCGCTGCCGAAATACACGGTGCCGTCGGCCACGACCGGGCTCGACAGGAACACGTCGAACGGGTCGGCGATGGTCTGGCGCTTCGGCTGAAAGCCGTGCAGTCCCTTCGCCTCGAACCGGCGCTCGCCTTCCGTCGCGAATTTCCAGCGCGGCACGCCGGTGCGGCGGTCGAGCGCATAGAGCCTGCCGTCGTAGCTGCCCACGTAGAGCATGTCGCCGGAGATTGCCGGCGACGCCGGCACGGGGCCGCCGGTCCTGCGCTTCCACAGCTGGCGGCCGTCGGACGCGTTCACTGCATAGATGTTGCCGTCGTCGCCGCCGAAGTAGATCACGCCGTCGTGAAACACAGGCGACGACACGACCTGGTCCCCTGTCGGGAATTTCCATTTGACCCGGGGAAGCTTGCGCGGCGCTTCGCCCGCATAGGCGCCCGCATGGGCGGCGTCGCCGCGGAACATCGACTGGGCGTTCGCAGCAGTGGCGGCGACGAGAGCGGCCAGCGCGAGTCCGATGCCGGCGCCTTTCAAGACGTCCTCCCTGACGAGCGGCGCATGACGATCGGCACTTCGAGCGACCCGAGCTCGATGACGCCCTCGAGCTCGCCGCTTTCCTTCAGCAGGCGGCCTTCGAACGCCACCTGGTTCGCCTGCGATTCGATGCGGACGAATTCGCCTTCCGCGGTCACGAGATCGACGGGCAGGTTGTTCGTCTGCTTGCCGACGATCACGAACGTCGCGGTCGCCGCCGCATCAGGATGATTCTCGAACCCGATCGTCACGTGCCTCGGATAGCCGCTCATCTCGTAGTCTCCCTGCCACTCCCGTGCGAGCTCCGGACCGACGGGCGTGCTGCGTACCGCGCGCTCGACTTGTGCGTCGCCGGACCGGGTGAGCGAGAACGGCGCGGTATTGCCGCCCTGCTTCATTTCGCCGGACAGGGCACCGTCCTGCGTGAGGCGGGCGGTGAACGTTGCCGGTCCGTGGGCGTCGCTGACGAGCCGCCCTCCGGTGTCGAAAGTCACGTTGCCGCTCGTCACCGCGATGTTGGCGAGCGGCGCGCCCTTGATGCCGAGGCCCGGCATGACGAAGGATCCGGTCCAGGCGCCGGACGTGTCCGGCGCGAGGTCGACGACCAATGGCAACTCGCGGCCGGGGATCGCTACGGATCCGGTCCAGCGGCCTTCCGGCGCGTTGCCTGCGCCGAGCGCTGCGGCCGGCACGCACAGCGCCACGATGATGAGTGCTCGTCGCATGGGGCTCCCCCGATTTCGCACAAAGGTCGGACGGCGCAGCGGCGCGCCCTCCGAACCGGATCGTAGGAGAATTTGCACGACGCGCCGCGCTCGCGCGACGGGCCGCCGCGACGGGCGACAAAGCGCGGCGACGCCGGATATGGCGGATCGGGCCTTGTCCTGTGCGCGCGGCCTGTCGGCGGGGGGCGGCAATGCGACGTGCAGCAGCGCGATCGATGCATCCCGTGACCGCGCTGACCACAGCGCGCGTCGGCAGCGGTCACGCCGCAGCCGTCCTGTTGCAGCAGCTATTCGCGCAGGCACGCACATCACATCTGGCTATAATGGCTGCACCTTTTTCGCGTCGCGGTCGGAGGTGCGTTTCGCACCGCGGCGGCCGTATCGACATTCGCCTTCGCGCGTGCAGATTTCCATCGGGACAGTCCTGCTGCCCATTCGCGCGACGGCGAGCCGCGACGGTTTCGATCGCCGCCGGCGCCGTCTCATCTGCGCGATCGCGGCCAGCCCGTGGTGTGCGTTCGGCGTCCGCGCCGCAGATGGCGGGCGCTATCCGAACCGTCCCGTGCGCATCGTGCTGCCGTCGACGATCGGCGGCACCAGCGATCTCGTCGCGCGCCTCTTCGCTGCGCGCCTCGAGGACGCGCTGGGCCAGCCGGTCGTGATCGAGGCGCGGCCCGGTGCCGCCGGCCGGATTGCCATCGACCGCGTCGCCGCCGCGGCCCCCGACGGATATACGTTGCTGCTCGCCAACAACGGCGCGAACGCGATCGTACCGGCCGAGCGCGGAACCGCGGCGATAGACGACGCCAGGAGCTTCGCGCCGGTGACGATGCTCGCGCGCCTCCCGATCGTCATCGCGGTGACGCCGTCGCTTGGCGTCGGCACGCTGCCGGAGCTGATCGCGCTGGCGCGAAGTGCCGCGGCGAAGCCGCTCTTCTACGCGAGCAGCGGTGACGGATCGACGTCGCATCTGGCCGCCGAGCTGCTGTTCCAGCGTGCAGGCGTACGCGTCGAGCACATTCCCTATGCGGGAACGTCGGCGGCGGTGAAGGACGTTCTCGCAGGAGATGTTCCGGTGCTGTTCACGCACCTCGGCACGGTGGCGGGTCTCGTCCGCGCGGGGCAGCTGCACGCGCTGGCTGTCACGGGCGATCACCGCATGGCGGACTTTCCCGACGTGAGGACCGTTGCGGAGTCGGGCTACCCGGGCTTCGACGTCACGACGTGGCACGGTGTCGTCGCGCCTTCGGGCACGCCCGACGCGGTCATCGCGCGGCTGCATGGCGAACTGGCCCGCCTGGTTGCCGACCCCGAGGTGCGCAGGCAGCTTGCGGCTATGGGCATGGAGCCGGTCGAAAGCACGCCGGAGCAGTTTGCCGACGCCATGGGCGCGGATGCAAGGCGATGGGCGGAGGTGATGCGACGGATGGGACCCGCGGCCGAGTGATGCGATGACGCGGCGCGTGCTCCTTGTGTCCACGGCGACCCGCTGGCTCGGGACGGCACGGATGCCGCGCGTCCTTGCGCGTGCGGGATTCGAGGTCTCGCTGCTTGCGCCGGACGATTCGCTCGCGCTCAAATCGCGCTACGTTTCCCGCGTCGCGTATCTGTCGGCAGCGGCGTCGCCGATGGAATGGCTGCTGCAGCTGATCAAGGTCATCACAACGGCGTCACCGGAATTGCTCGTGCCGTGTGACGAGATGGCGGTGCGCCTGCTGTTCGGTCTTGCGCACGAGCCGCCGCCCGGATTCGATCCGGCGCTGCGTGCGCGGCTCGTCGCGCTGATCGAGCAGTCGCTCGGCAATCCGCGCTTCTACGAGACCAGCATCGACAAGACGCTTCTTCCGGCCGCGGCGGAGGCGCTCGGCGTCCCCGTGCCGCCCTGCGCAGTCGCCAGCCGCGTCGACGACGCAACACGCCATGCCGATGCGCTCGGCTATCCGGTCGTGCTGAAGCGGCGCTTCGGCTTCGCCGGACAGGGAGTGGAAGTGGTGTCCACGCCGGGAGAACTTGCGGCCGCCGCGCGGGCACTGCTGCGCCCGGATCAGCTCGATCTCGGCGAGCAGCGGGATCCGTGCCTCCTCGTTCAGGCATTCATTTCCGGTCCCTATCGTTCGCGCGCGGTCGTCGCCCAGCGCGGCGAGCCGCTTGCGGGTTTTTCATGGGAGCGGCATGTGGCCACAACTGCGGTCAAGGGCCAGACCTCCGTCCTGCGCTTCGTGCCGGCACCGGAAATCCGCCTGCACTCGGACCGGCTGTGCAGGGGCTTTGGCATCAGCGGTTTCTTCAACGTGCAGTTCGTCGTGGACAGACGCACCGCCATCCCCTATCTGCTCGAGATCAACCGGCGGGTCGTGACGCACACGCATCTCGGCGAGCGTGTCGGCCGGGACCTCGGACGGGCGCTCTTCAGCGCGTTGGACGGTGCTCCCGTCGACACCGCGTTGGCCGACGATTCCGATGTCGACGGCACCGTCGCGATCTTCCCGCGCGAATGGCTGCGCGATCCCGCGAGTCCGCACCTTGCGGAATTCCCTTCCGACGTGCCGTGGGACGAGCCGGAGGTTTTTGCGGCGATGCTCGCGATGCGCAGCGAGGAGTGACTGGCGATGGACCCGCCAAACACGCCACGGCGCCGTTGCGCGAGCGCATTGCGGCGCGCCGCGGCCACCGCTAGCATCCGGGGGAAGCAGGGCATTGCCGGAAAGGAAGAGGTGCATGCATGAAGTACAAGGACTACTACGCGATTCTCGGCGTCGGGAAGGATGCCGGCGCCGACGACATCAAGAACGCCTACCGCCGCCTGGCGCGCAAATACCATCCCGACGTCTCGAAGGAAAAGGACGCCGAGGAGAAGTTCAAGGAGATGGCCGAGGCGTACGAGACGCTGAAGGATCCGGAGAAGCGCGCGGCGTACGACCAGCTCGGCAGCCACGCGCCCGGGCAGGATTTCCGGCCGCCGCCGGACTGGGGTTCGCACTACGCGAGCGGGCAGGGCGCGTTCGACGACGTCGACCTGTCGGACCTTTTCGCGGGTCTGGGCGCGCGCGCCGGACGCGGCCGCGCGCGCGGTGCGGATCAGCCGATGGCGGGGAGCGACTACGAAGCGGTCGTGCGGATTTCGTTCGAGCAGGCGTTTCACGGCACCGAGGTCGACCTCGAGATGTCGGCGCTAGAATGGGCGCCGGACGGCGGCATGCGGCGCGTGCCGCACCGCGTGAAGGCACGCATTCCGCGCGGAGTCACCAACGGCGAGACGCTGCGCGTGCCGGGCAAGGGCGGCAAGGGCGTCAACGGCGGACCCGACGGCGATCTCTATCTCGGCATCGAAGTCGCCGACCATCCGCTCTATCGCGCCTCGGGACGCGACCTCTACATGGACCTTCCGGTGAGCCCGTGGGAAGCGATCCTCGGCACGACGGCCGATGTCCCCACGCCCGCAGGTGCGGTGGCGCTCAGGATTCCGCCGGGCACGCGCGCCGGGCAGCAGCTGCGCCTCGCCGGTCGCGGCATGACGCGCGGCAGGGATGCCGGACATCTCTACGCCATTGTGCGCATCGAGGTGCCGACGGTCGTCGACGACAGGCAGAGGAAGCTGTTCGGCGAGATCGCCGAGCTCTCCAACTTCAATCCGCGTGCGCACCTCGAGGAGGAGGCGAGATCATGACCGCTCCCGTCGCAGACGCCTTGTGTTTCGACACGATGACCGAGGTGACCTGGACCGAGCTCGTGACGGCATCCGGGCTCCCGGAGCCCGAGCTGCGCGAGCTGGTGCATTACGGCGCGCTGGTGCCGCGCGATCCCGCCGCGCCGACCTGGACGTTCGAGGCGCGCTGGATCACCGTGGCACGAAGCGCGTCGCGCATCCGGCACGACTTCGAGCTCGATCCGCACGCCGTCAGCGTCGTGCTGGGTTACCTCGAACGGATCGAGCGCCTCGAGGCGGAGCTGCGCCTGCTGCGCGCGCAGCGCGGCTAGACCGACGCGTTCAGTCGATCGCGGTTTCGACGCGGCCGTCGGCGTGGCGCGCGAAGCGGCCGCGCAGGCGCTCGTGGACAGGCCCGTCGTCCGGCCACGGCCATGTGCCGAACTGCGTGCGCTGATAGTCGTGCATTGCCTGCTCAATCTCGGCGCGCGTGTTCATCACGAACGGCCCGTATTGCACGACCGGCTCGGCAATGGGCCGGCCCTGCAGCAGCAGGAGTTCGGCACCGTCGGCGCCTGCTTCGAGCGCGACGTCGGCCACCGGATCGAGCACGACGCGCGCGTGGGTGTCCCGGCTGCGTCCCGCGACACGGAGCTGCGCGCCGCGAAAGAAGTAGAGCGAGCGGTTGGTGCCCGCAGCGGCCCCCGGCAGCGTGAACTGCGCATGCGGCGCCATCCGGATCGTCCAGATCGCGACATCGCTCTCCTCGCGCGCTGCCCATGAATTCGGCGGCGGCGCCGGCGGACGGACACCGGCGAATGTGCCCGCGGCGACCGTGACCTCGGTGGCGCGGCCATGCGCATCGAGCGACGTGTGCACGGGCACTGCGTCGCGCCAGAGCATCGTGAAATGCGGCGGCGCGAACTTGTCGGCGGCGGGAAGATTCATCCAGATCTGGAACAGCTCGACCGGGTTTGGCGCGGCGCGCTCGCGCAGCGGGAACATCTCCGAGTGCACGATGCCCCGTCCCGCGGTCAGCCACTGCACGTCGCCGCGGCCGAAGCGTGCTGTCGCGCCGAGCGAATCGGCGTGATCGATGAAGCCATTGCGCACGATGGTGACCGTCTCGAAACCCCGGTGCGGATGGCGCGGGAAACCCGGCACGACGTCGCCGTGGTACATCCGCCAGCCGTCCCTGCCCTCGAAGTCCTGGCCGATGTTGCGCCCGGCCAGCGATGCGCCGGGACCCATCCGCTCGTTGCCCTTCGGATAGGCGTCGTCGTGGTGGACGCAGAACAGGAACGGGTCGGACGTTTCCCAGGGAAAGCCGAGCCGGCCGACCGAGAGTACCGGCGACTTCTCGCTGACTTCCTGTGAAGGCAGATTCATGCGCGAAAGCTTAGCATTCGCGCGTCCGCCGTCGAAGGGCGGAGGCCGGGGTGTCGGGCGACCCCGAATGCCATGCAGCGCTCGTGACCGGCAGGCGGTTCGCGTCGATCACGCAAGGCAATGCGCGTTCGTCGCCGTGGGCGGCAACATTCGCGCGAGCTGGGCGCGGGTTTGCGTGGAAGCTCAGCGCGGGCGCATCGCGGGGGCCGGGCCGCCGCGTCCGTCGATGTGCCGGAACGTGATGCGGCCCTTCGACAGGTCGTACGGGGAGAGCTCCAGCGACACCTTGTCGCCGGCGATGATGCGGATGTGGTGCTTGCGCATCTTCCCGGCGCTGTAGGCGACGAGATTGTGCCCGTTGTCGAGCGTCACGCGAAAGCGGGAGTCGGGCAGCACCTCGACCACCACGCCTTTCATTTCGATGACTTCTTCCTTGGCCATGTGTCATGCCTCCGAAAGATTCAGAAACGAAAAAGCCCGGCGCGAGCCGGGCTTTCCGATGGGGCGACGGCAGGAAGATTTATCCATGCCTGTCGCAACCCTCAATCCGCCGAGCGGATGTTCGTCGCCTGCAGACCCTTGGGGCCCGTGGTGACGTCAAAGCTGACGCGCTGGCCTTCCTTCAGCGTCTTGAACCCCTGCTCCTGGATTGCGGAGAAGTGGGCGAAGAGATCCTTGCCGCCGTCTTCGGGCGTGACGAATCCGAAGCCCTTGGCGTCGTTGAACCACTTGACTGTACCTGTTGCCATGTCTTGATGTCCTGAAATGTAATTGATGGGGGACTGCCCCCACTTCGGGGCGAAGCTCAAGACGGCGGGGTGTTGAACGGAGAAGTACCGCAGAACTGCGGGTACCGAACCAGACAAAAACAGCACTGCTTGAATCTCGCTGGGGCGGAGTATGCCCGATGTCGGTCCCCGGCGCAAGGAATATCTTTTCCGCCCGATTTCGCCCCGGAGGAGGGCCATCGGCGGGATTTCCGGGGCGGGCTGGAACCGGTGGCGCGGATCGCGCCGCGCCACTGTTCTCGACAATTATCCGCGCCGGCGCGCTGCGGCGAAGCCCAGCACGAGGAGCAGCGCGGCCAGTGCCGGCAGCATGTATTGCGACAGCGTCGGGACCGGGGCCACGGCCGTCGGGGCCGGCGCCTGGACGCTGACGGCGTCGATGCCGGTCGAAATGCAGCCCTGGGTGTCCACCTCGGCGATGCGCAGCCGGACGGTCTGTCCGGCGAACGCGCTCATGTCGAAGCTGATGACGTTGTAGCCCGAAATCAGCGGATCGCCGGTGTTGGTGCGGTAAACACCGGCGAGTATTCCCGCGCCCATGTCGGTGAGCGCGGAGGCGGTGGTCATGACGTCGATCCGGAATTGCTGATTGGGCGCGGCGGTGTAATCAAGCGACGCAGGTGTGACGAATGCGCTTCCCTGATTGTTGACGAAGAAGCGCGCGGTGAAGAGCGCCGTGGTGGCGGCCGGCACGGTCACGTCCTGCGACAGGAGGTGCGACCCCGGTCCGTTTTGCGTCGTCATCGCCGCGAACGTTCCCTGCGGCGGCGCGGGAACCGTGGTACCGCTGCAGCTGAATCCGGTCGGATTGGACGTGCCGGTCTGCGCGAAAAAGCTGCCGCTTCCGCCCGCCTGGTCCGTGACCGTCCATCCGGAGAACGTGTTGGTGTTGGCGCCGCCATTGGTCTCGAAGCCGCCGTTGACGACGAGCTCGGCGCACAGTGCGGCCGGTCCGAACAGAAGCAGGCAGGCGGCAAGCGCGCCGCCACGAAGGCTGCGCAGCGATCGATCGATCATGACTCTCCCCTTGTCATCCCCGCCGCAGGAAGCGCGAGGATCCCCTCCGGCAAGTATAGACATTTGCCGGCGCGCCGCAATGTCGGGCAAGCGCTGAACGGCGTCCCGGCAAGTCGGTGCGTGGCGCCGGGGGGCTCAGACCTTTCCCAGCTGCGGAATCAAGCGGCCGGCGGCGGCGATTGCCGCGCCGACGACCTGGTCCATGTTGTAGTACCGATACTGCGCGAGCCGGCCGACAAAGGTCACGTTCGTGCATGCGGCGGCGCGCGCCTCGTACTTCCTGAAGAGCGCCTCGTTCTGCGGGCGCGGCACCGGGTAGAACGGTTCGCCCGCATCCCGCGGGAATTCGTAGACGATCGAGGTTCCCGGGTGCGTCTGGCCCGTCAGGTACTTGAACTCGGTAATGCGGGTGAACGCGTGGTCGTTCGGGTAGTTGACCGTGCCGACCGGCTGGAACTGCGCGAGACCGGAACGGTGCTCGTGCCGGAATTCGAGCGAGCGATACGGCAGCGGGCCGTAGCAGCTGTCGAAATACGCGTCGATGCGGCCGGTGTAGACGAGCCATCGATAGTCGAGTGCGCCGCGGACTTCGGCGAAATCGACGCCGGTCTCGTACGTGATCAGCGGATGATCGAGCATGCGCCGGAACATTGCGGCATACCCGTCCGCCGGCATGCACTGGTGGACGTCGGAAAAGTAGCGGTCGTCGTCGTCGGTGCGCACCGGAATGCGTCCCACGACCGACGCCGACAGTTCGGACAGCTCGAGACCCCACTGCTTGCGCGTGTAGCCGCGAAAGAATCTCTCGGCGAGGTCGGGGCCGAGACGCGCGAGCACCACGTCCTCGCTCGTCAGCTGCCGCTCGCACGGCACGCGCACGCGATCGAGGAAGTCCGCGATGCCTTGCGCGTCGAGCTCGAGCCCGTACAGGCGGTTGATCGTCGTTCGGTTGACCGGGAGCGGCAGCAGCTGATCGCCGATCCGGGCGAGCACCCGGTGCTCATAGGGCCGCCATGCGGTGAACCGCGACAGGAAATCGACGATCCGGTCGGCATTGGTGTGGAAGACGTGCGGGCCGTACGGATGAATCACGACGCCCTCGGCGTCCGTCGTGTCGAACGCATTGCCGCCGATGTGGCGGCGGCGGTCGACGAGATGCACGCGCAGTCCGGCATCGGCCAGCACGCGCGCGCACGTCGATCCGGCGAACCCCATTCCGGCGACGAGAACGTCGAGCGGTCCCATGGCGTCCCTGCGATCGCTCAGCTCGCCATCCGCGGCGCCGGCGCCCGCGCCCGCGGGCGCTGACGCGCGGCGGGGCGGCGGCTCTCGCACGCGGGAGCAGCGAATGGCGTGGCCCGCGGCGCAACCGGATCGGGGCAGGCATGCGCGCCGGTGGTAATATTTCCGTCGTAGCGCATTTTCGCCGGAGAGTGTTGTGTCATTCGAATTGTCGCATCGCTTCGCCGTGCCGCCGTCGCCCGCCGCGCGGCCTTCGAGCGGTCCGCCGATTCCGCCGCCGCAGGCCGTCGCGCAGGACTATGCGGCGCGGGCGCGTGCGATCGAAGCGCGCCACGATGCGCAGACCGTCGAAGCCGTAGGCGCGCTGCAGGACAAGTACCGCGGCCCGGTCTTCGGCAACGTGAGTCCGTGGAGCCTCGTCGAACGGCTCGCGCAATGCATCGATCCGACCGACCAGAAGCTCTACTGCGCGAGCCAGCAGATGCACGTGCTGCAGATCATCGATGCGATGGAAGCCGAGGGCGTCGCGACTGCCGACAACGTGCTGGTGGCGCTCGTCCATGATCTCGGCAAGGTGCTGCTCCTCACGGACGAGGCGCCCGAGAACGTCGTCGGAATGAACCGGCCGCTTCGCGGTGAGCGAGGCGCCGGTCTCGACGCCTGCGTGATGCAATGGAACCACGACGAGTTCGGGTACTCGCGGTTGAAGGACCATCTGCCCGACGGCCTCGGCTGGCTCGTCCGCTATCACAGCATCGTGCGCGCCGACTGCGAGCCGTACATGAACGCGCGGGACCGCGCCTACGCCGAGCGCTATCTGCGACCGTTCGCGCGCTACGATCACGGAACGAAATCGCCGCTGTTCCTGCCGCGACGCCGCCTCGACGACTACCGGCATGTGATCGAGCGGGCACTGCCCGCCGTCATCGCGTTCTGAGCGGATTCGCAGCGTTTGCCGCTGCGCCGGTGCCGGATCGGCCGCTCACCAGCGCAGGTCCCAGCGGGGCGTCGGCGCCGGCACCGTGACTGTCGGCAGATCGAGCTGATTGCGCGAGGCGAGGAATTCGGCCCAGTCCCGGCGCAGGAGGCGTTCCAGCATCTGCGCTTCGGACGGATGCGCCGCATCGAGGCGCGCCCCGGCGCGATCGATCGCGGCGAGCACGCGCGGTCTTTCGTCCGGCGCGATCCCGTGCCGGCGGCGCAGCGACTGCGCCTCGGCGCCGGGCGCAATGCCGGTGCCGCGCAATGCGTCGTAGTTCGGGCCGCCGATGCGACGCGTATGCGTCACCGTCACGTCGTCGATGACGGCGCAACGCCGGTCGGCGGCACCGACCTGCCGCGGCCAAGTCCAGTCGAATCCCCAGCCGCTGGCGCTGTCGGCCATGGTCTCGACGCAGGTCTCGAGCGCGCGGCGCGCAAAGCACGGCGCCATGATCTCGACGAAGTCGGTGAAGCGGAGGCGAAAGCTCGGGTGCCGGATCGTCACAGGATGGGAGTAAAAGCTCGACCACGACAGCGCCGGCTGCGCAAGGGCGAGATCGTGGGCCGCGACGGCCGCGAAGAGCGCGTTGACGCCATCTTCGTCGATCGCGAGATCGTCGTCGGGCAGCCAGACGTAGTCGTAGTCGCGCCAGTGGCGCTCGCGGCAAAGCAGCCGATGCAGGCCGGGCCACTTCGCGCCGGCATCGTCGATCCTCTGCGCCGATGCGTCGCGGTAACGCGCCGGATCGCGGCCGTAGTAGCTGACGACGAGATCCCAGCTGCGCGTCGCGGGCGAGTTCGTCCACCGCGGATGCAGCGACTGGTCGCCGGCACGGACGATGACGAGAAAGCGCTTGCGTGTGGCCAAGGTCGAATTCGGCAGCCGAAGTTGGCGGTCCGCGTCCATGCTCGCGGGCGCGGACCGACGGAGCGGCGCGCCAATTTAGCACACGAATGCGGCGACGCTTGCGCGCGATGGCTGTACGGCGCCGCCCGCTCGCAGCGCAGGAGAGTCCGCACCCTCCGCGCGGTCATGGCGAAATGACGATGGCGACCGCGACGTCTGTCGCGGGCCGCCGCCTCGATGCGAGCGCATCGGCGATAATGGGAGCTCGATCACGTCCGGGAGCCTTCGATGAACGAAGAAACGCTGAATCTCAGCATCCGCAAGTTTCTGAAGACGGTCGGTGTCAATGCGCAGCGCGACATCGAACGTGCGGTGACGACGGCGATTGCGGAGGGCCGCGCGAAAGGCGCCGAAGCTTTTCCGGCGCGGATGACGCTCGAGGTCGCGGGCCTGTCGCTCCTTGTGACCTTCGATGGCGAGGTCCGGCTGGAATAGCCGGATCCGGCACGGCGCCGGTCGACGCATCGGCGCGCCGGTCGACCTGAAGGGCCGCGCCACTACGCCCGAGCTGCGCGCCCGGCGTCGACGCCGCTATGAAAAAGGGGCCGGCGGATGCGGGCCCCTTTCCTGTCGCCGCAGCGCTTCGATTGCGACGATGCGTACGGATCAGCGCCGGCCGCCGCCGCGGAAGCCTCCGCCCCCGAATCCGCCGCCGCCGCCGAAGCGTCCGCCGCCGCCCCAGCCGCCGCCGCCGAAGGAACGGTCCCCGCCGCCGAAGCCGCCTCCGCCGAACGAGTGGTCGCCGCCGCCCCAGCCGCCTCCGCCGAACGAGCGATCGCCGCCGCCCGACCCGCCGCCCGAGAAGCTGCTCGATTTCGCATCGCCGGCACTGCGCGCCTGCGATTCCTTGTCGGCCCACGAGTTGTCGCCGGACGCGCCGGACCACCCGCTGCCGTCCGACTTCTGCCAGCCGTCACCGGTGTTCTTGTACGTGTTGCCGTTGACGTCGGCATAGTGATTGTTGCCGAGGCTCGCCGTGCCCCACGTGTTGGTGTTGCCGGTCTTGGTGTTGTACGTCGAGCCTCCGCCGACGTGCGCGTCACCTTCGGGTCCTGCGGTCGACGCGCCGGCGCGGTTGTACGAGCTGCCGCCCGCGCCGGTTGCCGATGCCGCGTTGGCGGTCGAGCGCTGGCCCGTATACGTGTTGTAGTTGCTCGCGCGCGCGACGCTGCCCGAGCCGCCGTTCGCGCCGTTCGCCGTGCGGTCGTAGCCGCGCGTCGCGTTGCCGGTCCACGCGTTGTACTGCCGGCCGGCGTTGTAGGAGCCCGAGGTTCCGGTGCGGGAGTTGTAGTAGTTGCCGCTCGCGGTGGTGCCGGCGCCGCCGCCGCCGCCGTACCACGTGCGCGTGCCCGAATACGTCGTTGCGCCCCAGTGGCCGTAGACGTTGGCACTCGCCGATGCGCAGCACGGATAGCCGCCCCAGTATGCGGGGTGATAGTACGCGCCGCCCCAGTACGGCTCGGTCCACGCCGCGGTGGCGAGCCCCATCGCGAAGCCGAACGAGTAGCCCACCCATGGGTTGTAGATCGGCGCGGCCGCCACGCCATAGGTGTACGGCGGCGGATACCACTCGGTGCCGATCCACGGCGAATATGCGTAGCCGGTGCCGTAGACGACCGTGCCGTACGGCGACACGACGGTGCCGAGATAGCCCGGCGTGTAGCCGACGTAGACGTACTGCGGGGTCGCCTCGTAGATGCGGACGTAGGTGACGTAGTAGATCGGCGACGATGGCGGGATCGAATAGATCACCGGAGGCACCGTCGCCGCGACGCCCCACGGTCCGGTCAGCTGGTTCGCGGTGAACCATACGCCGGCGACGACTGCGTAGTACTGGGTCGGCGAAACCTGGATCACCGGCTCCGACGAGTTGACGACGTAGGAGAGCGCCGTTCCCGGCACCGGCGCATATTGCGGCGGCCCGTTGAAATTCGGCGTGAACTTCGGGCCGTTCCGAAGCGGCACCGTGGCGGTCTGCGGAATGGAGTTCTCGATCGCGGCTTCCTGCGCCTGCGGCGTTCCGGCGACGGTCGGCAGCACGGCGCCGGCCAGCGATTGCGCGGGAATTTTCGCGAAATCCGGCGGCAGTGCATTGCTGGCGACGAACGCCCACGGACCGGTGAGCGCATTCGACATGAACCAGCGGCCGGCGAGCAGCATGTAGTAGTTGCTGTTCGCGGTGTTAATGAGGACGTCGCTCGTCGTGTTCGACGCCCAGAGGAGCTCGGTGCCGACGATCGGCGCGAAGTCGGGCTGGCCCTTGAACACGACGAGCTCGCCCGGCACCTGCGACGTGTAGATCGTCGGCACGCCGTTGCCGAGCGACGGCTTCGGATTCGCCTTCGGGCCGCCGTCGAGGAGATCGACGACGCCCTTCTTAGAAAGGTCGGCGGCGATCGCGTTCATCTTGTCCGCCATCAGCGGTCCCGGATACGTCTGCGTCCATGGACCTGCAATGTCGCCCGCGGTGAGCCACCCGTCGTAGACGTGCATGTAGAACGAATTGGTGAGCCCGCCCTGCAGGATCAGCGCGCGCGTGTTGATCACGCGCTTTGCGTGCGGATAGCCGGGAACCGCCTTCAGCACCGGCGCGCCGTCGATCGGCACGAGGATCGCCGGCGAATAGCTGACGAACACCTGCGGCGGAGTGTTCTGCACCTCGACTGTCGGCGGCTTGACGCCGAGGAGCGCGAGTGAGGACTCCAGCCGATCGAGGGCGATCGTGCGAATGCTTGCCGCGAATTCCTTCGTGAGCTCCGCGGTATACGACGCGCCGTGGTCGGGCAGCGTCGGGAAGTCGGTCCTGGTGATGCTGAGGTTCTCGAACACGACCGTGCGTGCGACCTTGTCGATCTGCGTGCGCGCGGTGGCGAAGATCACGCCGAACGATTCGTCCTTTGCGCCGTCCTTCTTGATCGCGAGCGCGCAGCGGAAGTCGATCCGGTTGTCCGTCCACTTGTTGACCTGCGGCTGGTAGACGAGCACCTGCGCGCCCTTGAGGTCGACGACGCGGGGCCACGGATCGGCAGGAGGCTGGCCCGGCGCGGCGGCGGGCGTCTTCGGCGGCGTCGCCGGCTGCGCGAATGCGGCCTGCGGCGCGGCGGCGAGCGTGACGAGCGTGATGACGACGGCGATGGCGAAGGAGATGGGTTTCATGATCGTCGGCGAAGTCTCAGAGGTGGTGGCGAAAAGGCATTGCGCCGCGGAGACGCGTGCCGCCGCGGCGCAATGCGTTGTTCATCCGGCAAGTGTCGCGGCTACCAGCGGAAGTCGAACGCGATCAGCGGGCCCGTCAGGTCGAGGCTCTCGACGGACCTGCTCTTGCTCGAGTTGTACGAAAGATTGCGGAACGCGACCAGCACGTTGCCCCAGTCGAACTTGTAGCCGACGCCGGCGTACGCCTGCCAGGTCCAGTTCGAGTTGTTGCCGGCGCCGATGTCGCCGTAGTAAGGCAGGTACCACTTGCCGTCCGGCGAAAGCGCGACCGCGCCCCTGAAGCCGACGATGCCGTCGTAGAGATTGATCTTGTCGGAAACGCCGCCCGAGGCCGCCAGCACGCCGTTGGGCCCGGCGAAATTCCAGTCGAGCGAGGTCTTGAGATCGGCGTAGCGGAAGCCGCCCAGCAGATCGAAGTTGCCGAGGCGCGTGCGGTCGATCGTGTAGCTGCCGCCCAGCGTGAAGATCGTCGAGCGCAGGCCCACGTTGACGTCCGCGTCGATCGGCAGCGTGACGTCGCCGCCGGGCCCGGTGACGTGCTTGACCTTGGAAGTGAGGCTCGACATGTCGAGATAGATGAGGTCGCCGAAGATCGCGGCATTGCCCTTGCGCGCCTCGCCCGCGACCATCGCGACGAACTGGAGACTGCTGAGGTAGTCGTTCGGCGTCACCGATGCGCTGTGCGATATGTCGAGCCCCGGCGGCGGGATGATCACGCCGGCCGGCAGGTCGAAGTTGAAGGTGCCCTTGACGCCGGGGAACCAGCCGTAGATCGCGGCGCTGTAGTGCCAGTTGCCGTCCCACGGGTTGGTCTCGGCGGCCGCGGCAGGGATCGACGCGCCGAATGTGGCTGCAGCGAGTGCCGGCAGCAGGGCGGCGCGGAAGGTGCGGGAAGTCATGAAGGGCGTCTCCGTAAATCTGGCGCCGCGGCGGAGTCCGGGGCGCAAGTGCAATGCATGGATGGTCTCTGACGAATCGAATGCGGCGGAATGCGGGACGATTCGGAAAAACGGAAGGCGATCCGTGGCGGTGCCGCCAGGATTCCGTTCCTGTGGGCAGCATTGTATTACCCGGTCCCCGGTGTGTATACCGGAAACCGGGCTCCCTCCGTGACGGGTCGGCGCGGCATGCGCAATGCCGCGACCGTCGTCCCGCGCCTGTTTCGACTACTGCCGAATCTCGTTGCGCGTGCCGCCGGCAAAGCAGCCGGTGCCGTCGACGGCGCAGATCACGAGATAGGTCGCACGCTGTCCGCATCCGGCGACGCCGACCGTGTATTCGGCGCGCTGCACCGGGAAGTCGCGGATCCCGTACGTTGGAGTCTGGATCATTTCCTGCGAAAGCACATTCGCCGTTGCCGCCGGGCAATTCATCTCGAATGCGGCGCGGCGCTGCGCGGTATGCGCGGCGATGCCGGTCATCGATTCGACCTGTTGCGATTGCGACTGGCAGCCCGCAGCGGCGACGGCCACGGCGAAGGCGACGAGGGGCAGGCGGACTGACATGAGGGCACTCCTTCGTTGTTGGAGGACACGAGTTGCGGATGCGATGCGGCGCGCGCGGATACGTGCCGGAAACCGGGATGCCAACGCGGTCGAATCGCGGCAGCAACGGGATCGCACGGGCAGTCGCTGCGATCCTGCGCATCCGCGGATCGCCGCACCGTGCGCCGCGGCCTGAATTTACCCTCGGAACGGCGCATGCGCAATGCTGCGGCGGAAATCCCGGCAGCACCCGATCGGAAGGAGTCTAGCTTCCGATCTGCGCGAGTGCCGCCACCAGCGGCGCGCTCGAAACCTTGAGAATTCCCGTCAGCGGATCGTCAAGCTCGAGAATCAGGAAGATCGAGATGGCCACCGACAGCGCGCACAGCAGCAGCACGCGCCGGACCGTCCGGTTCGCCGGCGCGATGAGTCCGAAGCCTGCGAAGATCGCAATCAGCCACATGAGAAGCACGCCGACCACCGGGTACATCACCGATTCGCGGCGCTCCTCCTGCATCAGCACGTAGGTCTGGGCGAGCTCGACGGTGAGCTGCTGCACGCGCGCCTTCGCGGTCCGCTGCTCGTCGGTGGCGGCGGGAAGCCCCTGAACGCGGTCCGAAAATGCGACATACAGCTGGCGCACGGGAGCGGACGTCGTCGCGTTGCCGCCGCCTTTCACCTCGTCCGGCCAGACCGCCGCGACCTTGCCCGCGACGACCTGCCTCAGCAGCATGCGGGCTTCCGCGCTCTGCGGCCCGTATTGCACGAGCATGCCGTCCAGCACGACGACCTTCGACGCGAGTTGCTTGATGTCGTTGTTGATCGCGTCGAACGACCCCTTCGACGAATCGATGAGGAGCCCCAGCACCACGGCCGCGAGCGTCGAGACGAGGCCCAGTCCCGCGATGACGATTTCGCGCGTGTCGGGCGTCAGGTGCTCGGCCGGCGTCACCTCGCGGATCTTCCCGCCCGCCCACGTGCTGCCGGCGATGCACAAGAAGGAGACGATGGCGATCGCGAGGTCAGTCACGGCAGCGGTCCCGTTCCGGAGTCGAGGGGCGTGGACCTTGCGCAGCGGCGGCATCGTCGCGGCAAGGGTGCGCTGCCCGCAGGGCGCGCAATTGCTGGCGCACTATAGCGCAGCCGCGCGCGACGCGCGTCGCTCCGGCAGTCCGGCGCGGGGTCAGGCGGCGGGAATCGACGCCGCGGCACGGATGCGCGCGACCTCGGCCGCGGTCAGCGTCCGTGTGGACGCGACCGTCACGACGTGGCGCTGCTCGTCCGGCGCCAGCGGCTCGTGCGTGCGCAGCTGGTGCCACAGTACCTCGACACCCGCTTCCGACGGGTCGTTCGCGTTCAGGGCGCGGTGCGCGAGGCGTTCCCGGACGGCACCCGCATCCGCCGTGACGTCGACGATGACGAGCGGGACGTGCCGGTCGACGGCGAGCGCTCGCAGGAGATCGCGCTGGGCCCGGCGCAGGAACGTGCCGTCGACGATGGCGGAGAAGCCTGCATCGAGCGCGTTCCCCGCGAGCTCGCGCACCCGTTCGTAAGTCTGCTGCGTCGCCGCGGCCGAATAGAGTCCTCGCGACACCGCTGAACCGGTGCGCGCGTCCCGTGCGAGTCCCTGCATGCGCTTGCGCTCGGCGTCGGTGCGGATCCGGACCGAGTCGATCGCCTCCTGCAGCGACTGCGCTAGCGTCGACTTGCCGGAGCCGGAATAGCCGTGCATCAGCACGAGCAGCGGCCGCGTCCTGCGGGCGTAGCGGCGCGCCTGCACGACGTAGCCGCGACATTCGGCGTCGAGCGTTGCGCGCGAAGGCTCCGCCGCGACCTGCAGCGCGCGGACGTGCGCGATCTTCGCCCGCACCATCGCGCGATAGACGAGATAGAGGCGCAGCACGGCGAGGCCGGGGTAGTCGCCGGTGCGCTCGAGATATGCATTGAGAAAGCGGCGCGCAAGATCGGGCCGGCCGCGGTCGGCGAGATCCATCGTGGTGAACGCGATCTCGCTCATCACGTCGATGTAGCGCAGGTCGTCGTTGAACTCGATGCAATCGAAGATCACGCTCCGGCCGTCGATTTGCGCGATGTTGCCGAGATGAAGATCGCCGTGACATTCGCGCACGAAGCCGTCCTGCCTGCGCTTGCGAATCGCCGGCGCGCGCGCCGCGAGCTCGCGCTCGGTCCAGAGCGCCAGCGCGCTCAGCGCGCGCCGCCGCGCGGCGCCGGGCACGCCATCCAGCTGCGCAAAATTCTGCCGGGCGTAGAGCGCAATCCGGTCGGGCGTGCCGAACGGGGTCGCTGCGGGCGCGACGTCGATCCGCGCGTGAAAGCGGGCGACCTCTTCGGCCAGCGCATCGATGTCCGTCGGCCCGAGCGCACCGCGCGCCAGCACCCGCGACAGCAGCGCTTCCTGCGGAAATTCGCGCATCTGCACCGCGTAGTCGATCGCCTCGCCTGTGCCGCCGACGATCGGCGCGGCGAGGCTGCCGGCAATCGGCACCACTGCAAGATACAGCGAGGGTGCCAGCCGGCGGTTGAGGCGGAGCTCCTGCGCGCAGAAGAACTTCCGGGCCGCGAGCGTCGTAAAGTCGCAGAATCCGAGCGCCACGGGCTTCTTCAGCTTGTATGCGTGGATGCCGGTCAGGAGCACGGACGAAATGTGCGTCTCGAGAACCCTCACGCCGGCGGGACCCGCATCGCCCGACAGCGCGCGCGCGAGCGCCGCGATCAGCTGGCGATGATCGGCCAGTGTGTCGACGACCGGGGCGGGTCGCGTCGGGGTGGCGAGCACAGGAACTCCTCGTCGAACGTCGGGACCGCGTCGCTCCGCGATCCGTGCGGGGCGGATGTATCGGCGTCGCCCGGGAGTCAGCGCCGGCGCGACGTGCCGCACGGACGAACGTCATCGGGACCGCCGCGCGTTTCATTCTGTTCGCGCGGGGACGCCCGGCCTTGACCAGGGTCAACCCGGCACACTTGGGCCTGTTAACGCTATGGGCGCAAACGCGAACGGGGGGCATGGGGCGCCAATCGAGGCGCCGATGTTGCCAAACTCGGAAGCCCAGACCGGGTGTCTGCGCGAGGAGAGCAACGAAGAGTGGTGC
>Ga0265331_10000340_pt1 | contig 49663 bp, 55 predicted proteins | sample 41923metaG_FD_202088 | JGI IMG/M metagenome (GOLD analysis project Ga0265331, IMG submission 202088) | Rhizosphere microbial communities from Carex aquatilis grown in University of Washington, Seatle, WA, United States - 4-19-23 metaG | ecosystem: Host-associated > Plants > Roots > Rhizosphere... | reverse complement strand
CGAATAGACGCCAACAGAGGCCGGTTACAGCGATTCTGATGCCCATAGACCGGATGACGCGGTCATTCCCGAGGTTTCGTCCCCATACCGCTCAATCGCAAACCCCAGTCCGACAGGCTGCTAGTGCAGGGACTCATTCATAGGGTACAGCCTAATCGTTCTCGTCATGCCCGCGAAGGCGGGCATCCATGGTGCTGCCGGCGCAATATTTGGTATCCAGTCGGCACTGCCACCCCAACATGGGCCCCCGCCTTCGCGGGGGTGACGAACGAGGAGAGCGAGCAGTCATGAAACTTCTGTTTGCGTCTGTGCCCTAGGATAAAGCCTTGGCGACGGCGGCGAGCAGGGTGTCGATCTCGAACGGCTTTTCCAGCACCGCGACGGCGCCGAGGCGCTTGGCGGTCTCCAGGCCCAGCGACTTGTCGAGGCGGGCGCTGCCGCCGGAAATGGCGATGATCCTGGCATCGGGCTGGACGGTCTGGATTTCCAGGATGGCCTGAATGCCGTCCATCTCCGGCATGATGATGTCGGTGATGATGACGTCGAAGCGCTCGCCGGCGGTGAACAGGTCGAGGGCCTGGGCGCCGTCGTCGGCGGTGGCGACATCATGGCCGGCGCTGCCCAGCACGTCGACGAGGGAATCGCGCATCAGCCGCGTGTCTTCGACGATCAGGATCCGACTCATGGCGATTGTCCCCCTGGCAGGCAAGGAAGTGATAGCTCGATTCCCGCCCGACAGCAATGGCCTCAGCCCCGCACCAACACGGTGACGCCGTGCCGCCCGTATTCGGCGATGGCCGGGTCGCGGGTCAGAAGCGCCAGCCGCTGCACCCGTGCCTGCGCCACCAGCATGCGGTCGAACGAATCGCCGCCCAGCGCCGGCAAGGTCGCCAGCATGGCGCAGTGCTCGGACGTCACCGCCAGCAGGTCGAAGCCCTCCGGCACCCCCATCAGGCGCTCGTCGCGGCCGACCCGGCCGGTTTCCATCAGACGGGCGATCTCCCACAGGCTGGCGATGCTGACGTGGCGGCTGGCTGCCTCGTCGAGAATGCGCCGCTCGCGCTCGCTGAGGCGGTCGGGCGCGACGCGCGCCCACAGCAGGATGGGCGTGTCGACCAGCAACGCCCAGTTCACCGCGATCCCTCCGGCAGCGCCAGGTCGTCGGCCAAGGCCACCCCGGCAAGGTCGCCGTATTTGACGCCCGAGACCGCCGGCAGCGGCCCCAGCCGGGCGACCGGGCGGCCGTTGCGGGTGACCACGATCTCTTCGCCGGCCTCGGCCCGCGCCACCAGGGCGGCGAACTCGGCCTTCGCCTGGGCGATGGAAATGTGTGCGCTCATGATCGGGGCATTATGCCGACGTGACCAGGATGGTCAAGCGATCCCTTTGCGCCAAATGGTCATCCCGATCCCCAGGCCCGCGACCAGGCAGAGGAGCACCACCGCGCCGCCGTTGAGCAGCGGTTCGAGGTCGAGCGGGTTGTCCTCGGAGATCATCTCCAGGAAGCCGTCGGAGGGCACCGGGGCATCCCGCGCCGCCAGCTGGGCGCGCTGGGCGGGGGTGAATTGCCGCCACACGCCCTCCACCGTGGCCGGCCCGGCGCCATACAGCGCCGCCATCCGCTCGGGCTCCACCCGCGAGGCGACGTAGATGCCGGCCTCGGCCGAGCCGTCGCGGAACGGATAGAGATAGGTCTCGATCTCCTCGAACAGCTTGCTTTGCCGGCGGGCGTTGAGCGTCGGCACGTTCTCGACGTGCAGGCGGCCGGCCAAGGCCACCCGCGTCCGCCCGGGCTCCGCCCGGTCCAGGCCGGCGACGGTGGTCGCCACCACCCGGGGATCGAGCAGGAAGCCGTAGGCGCGATAAAGCGCCACGCCCGAATAGATGCCGTAGCCGATGACCGCCAGCGCGAACGCCACGGCGGCGATGCGGTCCAGTTGCCTGCCCATGCCGTCCCTCCACCGCCACCGTATCATAACCGCCATGCCGTTGCCGCGTGGGAACAACGCGGCTACCCTATGTGCGAATCCAAGGAGTTCGACCATGCCCAGCCTCAGAATCCTGATCGTCGCCGCAGCCGCAATCGTCGCCGCCGGCGCAGCCCTTGCCGACGGCTATCCGTCGGTGCCGCTGCTGTCGGCCACCGCCACCATCACCAACGAGCCGATCCGCTATCCCACCACCGGCCCCGCGCGGGTCAGCGCCCAGATCGTCACCATCCAGCCGGGAGCCAGCACCATCGTCCACCGCCACGGCGCGCCGATGTTCGCCTATGTGATGGACGGCGAGGTGACGGTGGATTACGGCGCCAAGGGCAGCATGACCTTTAAAAAGGGCGAGTCCTTCATCGAAGCCATGCAGGTTCCGCACAAGGGCATCAACAACGGCGCCATTCCGGTCGCCATCCTGGCCGTCTCGATGGGGGCCGAGGGCACCGACAACGTCATCCCGGAAAAATAGCGTCAGTCGTCGTCGTCCGCCGCCTCGTCCTCCGGCTTCTGCGGCCGCGGCTCCTCGGGGCGCGGCGGGCGGGGATGGCGGGGCTTGGGGTGCAGCGACCACGGCCGGTCGCCCTGCCACGCCGCCACCGTCTCCACCCGCACCCGCCCATTCGGCTCCAGCCACAGCGCGTGGGCGCCGCGCCGCCACAGGTCGAAGCGGTCGACCACCGTGCGGGCGCCCTGGCAGGTCTGGCGGATCGGCACCGCGCTGATCACCACTTCGGGGCCGGCGCAGGCGGCGTCGATGGCGTCCTCGTCCTTGACCAGCGCCACCACCCGCTCGCCGGTGCGGTACAGGCAGATCTCGAAGTCGCAGGATAGGCTTCCGTCGTCGCTGCGCCCCATCTTGGGCCAGCGCCCGGGCGCGGCCGGACCGGCGCGGCGGCCCCAGGTGTCGCGCAGCACCCGACCGCCGCGCGAGATCAGCAGGGCGCCGTCGGCGGTGCGCACGCCGAAGGCCTGGCCGCGGCCGTCGACCACCAGATCGGGCGGCCGCCCGAACGCCATCGACAGCAGCCCCGCCGCCATCACCGGCAGCCCCCAATAGCGCCAGCCGCCCCGCCACAGCACCAGCCACAATCCGCCCAGCGAGAACACGATCAGCCCCCAGGTCGGCAGCACCGGCGCCACCACCTGGGCACTGGGCCAGCCGGCCACCCAGGCGGCAATCCAATTGATCACCGCGATGCCCCAGCCGAGCGGCACCAGCGCCAGGGCTTCCAGGCCGAACGGCATCAGCACCAGCGCCGCCACCGCGAACGGCATCACCGCGACGCCCACCACCGGCACCGCCAGCAGGTTGGCCGCCACCTGGAAGATGGCGATGCGGTTGAAGTGGTAGAGCCCGTAGACGGTGGTTGCGGTGCCCGCCGCCATGGTGGTCAGCGCCATGCGGCCAAGGTGGAGCCCCGCCCGCCCCAGCCGGCCGCGCCAGGCCCGGCGGAGTTCGCGCAGTTTCGGCCCGGCCACCTCGTAGGTGGCGACCAGGGCGCCGACGGCGGCGAACGACATCTGGAAGCTGGGGCCGGCGATCTGCTCGGGCTCGGCCAGCATGATGACGGTCGCCGCCAGCGCCCACAGCCGCATGGTCAGGGCGCCGCGGTCGATCAGCACCGCCAGCAGCACCACCGCCGCCATGATGAAGGCGCGGGTGGCCGGCAGCGGCAGGCCGGCCAGCAGGTCGTAGGAGCCGATCACCAGCAGGGCGACCGAGGCAGCCCACTTCTTGATCGGCCGGCGCAGGGCCACGGCGGGAACAAGGGCGAGGCCGCCCCGGACGACGAAGAACACCAGCCCGGCCACCATCCCCATGTGCAGGCCGGCGATCACCAGGATGTGGGCCAGGCCGGTGTCGCGGTAATTGGCCAGAACGTCGGCCGGCACCCCCACCGTCTCGCCGGTCATGATGGCGGTGGCGACGCCACCCTCCGGCCCGGGCAGCACGGCGCGGATGCGCTCGGCCACCGCCTGGCGCACCTGGTTGAGCACCAGCCGCCACGACCCGGGACCACCCTCCGCCAGCACCTCGGCCGGCTCCAGCGCCATGCCGGTGGCGCCCAGGCCCATGAACCAGGCGCGGCGGGGAAAATCGAAGCCGCCCGGGATCGACGGCGGCGCCGGCGGGATCAGCACGGCGCGGACGCGGATGCGCGCGCCCACCGCCACCGGCGGCATGCGCGGCCGGAAGCGCAGCCGCACCCGCGTCGGCGCCGCGCCCTCGACCGTCACCGCCACCCGGTCGAGGGTGACCCGCTGGCCGCCCTCGGCCATCAGTTCGACCTGCGAGACGGTGCCTTCGACCGCGACCGCCCCCGACAGGCGCTCCAGCACCGGCGCCGCCACCCGGTGGGTGCGCCACGACGCCACCGACAGGCCGGCGGCCGCCAGCGCCAGCGCCACCGCCACGGCAAGCACCGCCGGCCGCCGCCGCCCCGCCGCGGCGCATCCGACCAGGCACGCAAAAACCAGCGGCCCGGCCCATGGCGGCGGCTCGAACGGCAGGCCGAAATAGAGGGCGATGCCCGCTCCGACGAACACCGGCAGCCACAACGGCCAGCGCTCGCGCTCGCCCAACAGCCGCTCGCCAAGGGCCGGGTAGGCAAGTACCGTACGCCAGCCTATCCGTTCGGAGGGGAAGGAACCTATCCCATGGTCTGATCTTCCTTTGTGCAGCCGCAACATGGGCTGTCAGCGCGCGAAGAATATGCTAAGAGAGTCAAATTCGCATCAGAAGGCGACGAGATGAGAAGAAAGCCAAAGCGCTCATGACGGTGGTCACCCGCTTCGCCCCCTCGCCCACCGGCTATCTGCACATCGGCGGCGCCCGAACGGCGCTGTTCAATTGGCTATTCTCCCGTCACCACCAGGGGAAATTCCACCTCCGCATCGAGGATACCGACCGCGCGCGCTCGACCAAGGACGCCGTGGACAAGATCTTCGAAGGTTTGCGCTGGCTGGGACTGGACTGGGACGGCGAGCCGGTATTCCAGTTCGCCCGGGCAGCCCGCCACGCCGAGATCGCCCGCCTGCTGCTGGAGCAGGGCAAGGCCTATCGCTGCTGGTGCTCGCCCGACGAGCTTTCCGCCATCCGCGAGGAACAGCGGGCCAAGGGCCAGCCCACCCGCTATCCCGGACTCTGGCGCGACCGCGACCCGGCCGAGGCCCCCGCCGGGGTGTCGCCGGTGATCCGCATGAGGGCGCCGCAGGTCGGCGACACCGTCATCGGCGACCTGGTCCAGGGCGACGTGCGGGTGGCCAACGACCAACTCGACGACATGGTGCTGCTGCGCGCCGACGGCACGCCCACCTACATGCTGTCGGTGGTGGTGGACGACCACGACATGGGCATCACCCATGTGATCCGCGGCGACGACCACCTGACCAACGCCTTCCGCCAATACCAGCTGTACAAGGCCTGCGGCTGGGATGTTCCCGCGTTCGCCCACATCCCGCTGATCCACGGCCCCGATGGCGCCAAGCTGTCGAAGCGCCACGGCGCCCTCGGCGCCGAGGCCTACCGCGACATGGGCTTCCTGCCCGAAGCAATGCGCAACTACCTGTTGCGCCTGGGCTGGAGCCACGGCGACGACGAGATCATTACCGCCGACCAGGCGGTGGCCTGGTTCGACCTGGCCAATGTCGGCCGCTCGCCGGCGCGCTTCGACTTCGCCAAACTGACCAATCTCAACGGCGTTTACCTGCGCCAGGCCGACGATGCCCGCCTTGCCGCCCTGCTGGCCCCGCTGGTCGCGGCCAAATTGGGCGGCGGCCTGGACGATACCGCGCTGGCCCGCCTCGCCGCCGGCATCGGCGGGCTTAAGGAACGGGCGAAGACCCTGGTGGAGCTGGCCGATTCGGCCCTGTTCTACGTCAGGCCGCGCCCGCTGGCGATGGACGGCAAGGCCGCCAAGCTGCTCGACGACGGCGGCCGCGCCCAACTGGCCGCCATGAGGCCGCGCCTGGCGGCGCTGCCGGTATGGACAAAAGACGTTCTGGAAGAGGCCGCGCGCGAAATCGCCGAGGAGCAGGGCTGCAAGCTTGGGACGATCGCCCAACCCCTGCGGGCGGCGCTCTCGGGGTCGACGGTGTCGCCTCCCATATTCGAAGTGATGGAAGTTCTGGGCCGGGACGAGACTCTCGGCCGCATCGACGACGCCGCAGGCGGCGGACAACTATAACGGATAGCGGCGCGATTGCCGCCGCCGACAATGAAACCACACAGGCGAATGGAAACGAAAACATGACCCAAAACAACACTCCGCGGGAAACGGTTACCATCACCGACAACAGCACCGGCAAGTCGCAGGAAGTGCCGCTTCTGTCGGGTGCCCTGGGTCCGAAGGTCATGGATATCCGCTCGCTGTACAGCGACCTCGACGTCTTCACCTATGACCCCGGCTACACGTCGACCGGATCGTGCAAATCGGCGATCACCTATATCGACGGCGACAACGGCGTGTTGCTGCATCGCGGCTACCCGATCGAGCAACTGGCCGAGCATTCCACCTTCCTCGAGGTCGCCTACCTCATTCTCAAGGGCGAACTGCCCAACCAGACGCAAAAGAAGAAGTTCGTCGGCGACATCCTGCACCATTCGATGCTGAACGAGCAGATGAGCTTCTTCTTCCGCGGCTTCCGCCGCGACTCGCATCCGATGGCGGTGATGTGCGGCGTGGTCGGCGCGATGGCCGCGTTCTATCACGACTCGACCGACATCAACGATCCGCACCAGAGGATGATCGCCAGCTACCGCCTGATCGCCAAGATGCCGACGGTGGTGGGCTGGGCCTACAAGTATTCCCAGGGCGAGCCGTTCATGTATCCCCAGAACGCGCTGAAGTACGCCGAGAACTTCCTCTACATGATGTTCGCCACGCCGTGCGAGGAATACAAGGTCAACCCGATCCTGGCCAAAGCGATGGATCGCATCCTGATCCTGCATGCCGATCACGAGCAGAACGCCTCGACCTCGACGGTGCGCCTGGCCGGATCGTCGGGCGCCAATCCCTTCGCCTGCATCGCCGCCGGCATCGCCTCGCTGTGGGGACCCGCCCACGGCGGCGCCAACGAGGCCGTGCTGGCCATGCTCGAGCAGATCGGCTCGAAGGAGCGCATCCCCGAATTCATCAAGCGCGCCAAGGACAAGAACGATCCGTTCCGCCTGATGGGCTTCGGCCACCGGGTCTACAAGAACTACGACCCGCGCGCCAAGATCATGCAGCGCACCTGCCATGAGGTGCTCGACGAACTGGGCTGCGCCCACGACGAGCCGCTGCTGGAACTGGCGATGGAGCTGGAAAATATCGCGCTGTCCGACCCCTATTTCGTCGACCGCAAGCTGTTCCCCAACGTCGATTTCTATTCGGGCATCATCTTCCGCGCCATGGGCATTCCCACCGCGATGTTCACCAGCCTGTTCGCGCTGGCACGCACCGTCGGCTGGATCGCCCAGTGGAACGAGATGCTGACCGACCCCGACCAGAAGATCGGCCGTCCGCGGCAGCTCTACATCGGCGAGCAGGTGCGCCAATACGTGCCGATCGACAAGCGTGCCTGAGGCCGGCGGGACCAACCGGCGCGGACCTTCGGGGCGGCACCCTCTGGCGCCGCCCCGTCGCCTTCCCCTGCCGGCGAACGACAACCCGACGCCGCCGCTGCTGCGCCTTCGCCAGGGAATCGCACTGCTGGCGGTGCTCGCCCTGGCGGCGGCGGTGGTGGCGCTGAGGATGGGGTGAGGCGGCGGCGGGATTAATCCATCCCGATCGCAGCCCTCCCTCTCAGCCCGCCGGCAGTGCCGTGGTGAAGCCGGCCTTGACCAGGGCCTGGACCTTGTCGAAGGCCTTGACCTCGATCTGACGGATGCGTTCGCGCGACACCCCGTAGCGGCTGCCCAATTCCTCCAGGGTCGGCGGATCGTCGGTCAGGCGGCGTTCGACGAAAATCTCGCGCTCGCGATCGGTCAAGGATTCCAGCGCGCGGGCAATCAGGTCGCGCCCCTTGCCCAATTCCTCGCCGCGGGCGTAGGTGGCCTCCTGGTTGTCGGATTCGTCCTGAATCAGGTCCTGCAACTCGCCCGCCCCGGCACCGATGGGAACGTTGAGCGAGGTGTCGCGGCCGGCCATGCGCCGGTTCATCGCCACCACGTCGCCCTCCTCCACCTCCAGCTCGCGGGCGATGACCTTGACGTGCTCGGGAGAAAGTTCGGCGTGATCGAGCACCTCCAGCCTGGCCTTGATCCGGCGCAGGTTGAAGAACAGCTTCTTCTGGGCTGCGAGCGTGCCGATCTTGACCATCGACCACGAGTTCAGCACGAACTCGTTGAGCGAGGCCTTGATCCACCACATGGCATAGGTGGCGAGGCGGAACCCCCTCTCGGGGTCGAACTTCTTCACCGCCTTCATCAGGCCGATATTGCCCTCCGAAACCAGTTCGGCCATCGGCAGGCCGTAATGGCGATAGCCGAAGGCGATCTTGGCGACCAGGCGCAAGTGGCTGGTGACCAGCTTGTGGGCGGCCTGGGTGTCCTCATGCTCGCGCCAGCGCCGCGCGAGCATGTACTCCTCCTCGACGCCGAGCAGCGGGAAGGAACGAATTTCGTTCAGGTATTTGACAAGCCCGGTATCCAGGGCCGGAAGGGTGGCGGCGACCATCGACTTCTCCTCGCCTGCGAATATTGACGCCTGCCCCCGGAAGACGGGGCACAGGAGACGCGACCGATGACGGGAAGCCGGCTGGCTACGGATTGCGCTTCGCGAGCATGGTCATATCCTCCATTGAGCAACATGACATGGCCGGTCCCAAAAGGGCCCCAGCCTTTTCTACTGAACATTATGCCAACGGATGGCGCTGGCGTCAAGCGGCGCGACAAGCCCGCGTAACACTCCCGCCCAGCCTGAGGTTCCCTGCCACCATTGGCAGATTGCCCCCTATCCGTCGCCCGCCCACCTTTGGCCAAGGCAGCCGGAGCAGCCATGCGAATCGCCCAGGTCGCGCCTCTGAACGAGGCGGTTCCCCCGAAATTGTACGGCGGCACCGAACGGGTGGTGTCCTACCTCACCGAGGAACTGGTGGCCATGGGCCATGACGTCACCCTGTTCGCCAGTGCCGATTCCTGCACCGGCGCCCGGCTGGTGGCCGGCTGCCCGCGGGCGCTGCGCCTGGATACCGGCTGCACCGACCGCATCGTCCACCACATCCTCCAGATCGAGGCGGTGATGGCCGCGGCCGCGGGCTTCGACATCATCCAGTTCCACTGCGACACCCTGCATTTTCCCTTCGCCCGGCGCAGCCGGGTGCCGGTGGTCACCACCCTGCACGGCCGCCAGGATCTGCCCGACCTGCAGCCGCTCTACCGCGAGTACCGCGAGCTGCCGCTGATCTCGATCTCCGACGCCCAGCGCGCCCCGTTGGCCGGCGTCAACTGGCTGGGCACGGTCCATCACGGGCTGCCGTCGGCGCTCTACCGATTGCAGCCCAGGCCGGGCGACTACCTCGCCTTTCTCGGCCGCTTCTCGGCGGAGAAGCGCTTCGACCGCGCCGTCGCCATCGCCCGGATGACCGGCGTGCCGCTCAAGGTGGCGGCCAAGGCGGACCCTCACGACCGGGAATATTTCGACGCGGTGGTGCGACCGCTGCTGGCCGATCCGCTGGTCGAATGGCTGGGCGAGATCGGCGAGGCGGACAAGCAGGATTTCCTCGGCGGCGCGCTGGCCCACCTGTTCCCCGTCGACTGGCCCGAACCCTTCGGCCTGGTGATGATCGAGGCGATGGCCTGCGGCACGCCGACCATTGCCTGGCCCTGCGGCTCGGTGACCGAGGTTCTGGAAAGCGGCGTCACCGGCTTCATCGTCACCTCGGTCGCGGCGGCGGCGGCGGCGGTGGCCGCCTGCGCCCGCTTCGACCGCGCCGGCTGCCGCGCCGCCTTCGAGCGCCGCTTCCTGGCCGAGCGCATGGCCGCCGATTACCACAGCCTCTACCGCCGGCTGGTGCAGTCATGACCGACATCATTCGATTCCAAGGCCACGCCTATGTTCTCGCCACCAGCCCCAGGGTGGCGATGCGGACGCTGACGCTGAAGGACGGCGACACCTTCGCGGTGTTCGACCGCTACGGCGACATCGGCTCGGTCGGCGGCGGCGAACAGGGGGTCTACCACCGCGGCACCCGCATGCTGGCCCACCACGAGTTCCACCTGGGCCACCAGCGGCCCCTGCTGCTGTCGTCGACGGTGCACGAGCACAACGCCTTCGTCGCCGTCGACCTGACCAATCCCGACATCCCGATGGGCGGCGAGCGCATCATCCCCAGGGGCGCCATCCACGTCTTCCGCTCGCAGTACCTGTGGCAGGGCACCCTGTACTGCCGCACCCGCATCTTCAATTACGGCGAGACGGCGCTCGACATCGACGCAACCTACCTGTTCGACGCCGATTTCGCCGACGTGTTCGAAGTCCGCGGCATCCACCGCAAACAGCGCGGCCGCCGGTGGAACGACGTCGAGGCGCGGACCGTCCAGCTGTCCTACGAGGGACTCGACGGCATCCTCCGTCGCACCGGCATCGCCTTTTCGGAAGAACCGGCGGAGATTACCCCGGAGCAGGCGCGTTTCAGCCTGCACCTGCGTCCCGGCATCGCCTTCGAACTCTACCACACCGCCTCGTTCGAGGAGCCGCACGAGCCCTCGGCCGAGGCCTTCGCCAAGACCCGCGAACGCCTGGTGCGCCGGCTTTCGGCACGCCGTTGCGCCCTGCTCTCCTCCAACCAGCAGTTCAACCATTGGCTCGACCGCTCGGCCGCCGATCTGCGCATGCTGGAGACCCAGACCCGCGACGGCCCCTATCCCTATGCCGGCGTGCCGTGGTTCTCCACCGTGTTCGGCCGCGACGGCATCATCACCGCGCTGGAATACCTGTGGATCGACCCCGCCATGGCGCGCGGCGTGCTGGCGACCTTGGCCGCCAACCAGGCCAGCCAGGAGAACCCGTACCAGGACGCCGAACCCGGCAAGATCCTGCACGAGTGGCGCCAGGGCGAAATGGCCAATCTCGGCGAGGTGCCCTATGGCTGCTACTACGGCAGCGCCGATTCGACCCCGCTGTTCCTGATGCTGTTGGCGGCGTATTGGCGCCGGACCGGCGACCGCGCGGTGATCGAGGGTCTGTGGCCCAATGCCGAGCGGGCGCTGGCATGGATCGACGAATACGGCGATTCGGACGGCGACGGCTTCGTCGAATATTCCCGCAAGGGACCGCAGGGCCTGCGCAATCAAGGATGGAAGGATTCCGAGGATTCGGTGATGCATGCCGACGGCAGCCTCGCCGAGGGGCCGATCGCCCTGGTCGAGGTCCAGGCCTACGTCTACGCCGCCAAGCTGGGGGCCGCCGAAATCGCCGAAGCGCTGGGCCTGCACGGCCGCGGCCGGGCGCTGCGCGAACAGGCCGAGGCGCTGCGGGTGGGGTTCGAACAGGCGTTCTGGATGGAGGACAAGGGCACCTACGCCCTGGCGCTCGACGGCGACAAGAAGCCATGCCGGGTGGAAAGCTCCAATCCCGGCCACGCCCTCTATTGCGGCATCGTCCGCCGCGACCGCGCGGTCATGGTCGCCGATTCGCTGATGGGGCCCGACCTGTTCTCCGGCTGGGGCGTGCGCACCCTGGCCGAGGGTGAGCGCCGCTACAACCCGATGAGCTATCACAACGGCTCGGTATGGCCGCACGACAACGCCATCATCGCCGCCGGCCTGGCCCGCTACGGCATGGCCGAGCGCGCCCAGAAGGTGCTGGAGGGGATGTTCGACGCCGCCATGGCGGTGGACCTCAACCGTCTGCCGGAACTGATCTGCGGCTTCCCCCGCCAGGCCGGCCAGGGCCCGACCCTGTACCCGGTGGCCTGCATCCCCCAGGCCTGGGCGGCGGCCAGCGGCTTCCTGATGCTGCAGGCGGTGCTGGGCCTGGAACTGATCGCCAATCCCCCCACCATCCTGTTCCACCGGCCGTCCCTGCCGGATTCGCTGGACCGGGTGGAGATCGCCGGCCTGGTGGTGGGCGACGCCACGGTCGACGTCGTCCTCAACCGCCACCCCCACAACGTCGGCGCCAACGTCATGCGGCGGAAGGGGGACGTGATCATCAGGATGGAGATTTGACGCGGGCTTTTCGGCATATGTAAAGTGACAATAAACATTTGTACATGGACTGCGCCGTGCCGGCTTAGGAAGCCCCTCATTTTTGCGCCGAAAGATTGCAAGAAATCACATGACAGGCGCCCATTCGTCATCCCCGGGCTTGTCCCGGGGATCCACGCCGGTCAAGCGGTATGGTTTGTGGCATTTCGTTAGATCTTTCGCGCATTTGTCTGGCACAGCGGCGTGGATGGCCGTGACAAGCACGGCCATGACGTCCTTTTCTTTGAAGATTAACGCAATGAGACAGTACCAATGAGGGGATGACTGAGGCGCACTTTTGTAAAGCGAGGATTATCGTGACTTCACGGCAAGTAAAGCAACCCGAATGGCATCAGCAGTGGTCACTGTATCAGTGCAACGAACGTTTCCTATTCAACGAATGGATCCGACCTGCCACTCTAGAGGACTTGCGCGACAAGGACGTTCTCGAATGTGGATGTGGAGGGGGGCAACATACTCTGTTCATGGCTGAGGCGGCTCGGTCGGTGACTGCCGTCGATCTAAATACCGTCGAGATCGCACGTCGCCGCGTTGCCCATCTGAACGTGACGTTCATCGAGGCAGATTTAGGGATCATGGATCTTGCCGTCAGTTTGACGCAGTCATATGCATCGGTGTCATCCACCACACCGATAACCCGACAGCAACATTTGACAATCTTTACCGTCATTGCAAGTCAGGCGGAAAGATGATTGTCTGGACTTACAGCGCAGAGGGAAACGAGTTGGTGCGCTGGGTTGTCGAGCCATTGCGCAAGCTGGTTCTGCGCCACATGTCGCGTTCGGCCCTCCGGCTGATGTCAATAGCCATAACGGCCATTCTCTATCCAATTGTTTATTCCGTCTACTTCCTGCCGCTGGCAAAAGCCTTACCTTACTTTGAATACTTTGCTAATTTTCGGCGCATGAGCTTTGAGCGCAACGATCTGAACGTCTTCGACAAGCTGAATGCGCCGCAGACAAAATTCACCACGCGTTCTACGGCCGAGGAGTGGATGAGCCCCCGACGGTTCAAACCCGACAGCATCCACATCACGCCCTATGTCGGGGTGAGCTACTCGCTGGTAGGCACCAAGGTAGATGGCTGAAGCCCTCAGGGTCGGGGGATTTTCCTCCGCGCACGCCAGTCGTGGATCCAGGCAAGCTGGCGCATGGCGACGCTCCGGCAGGCATCCGCCATGCGCGTCCGGCTTCTACGTCAGCCGTATCCTCTGGAATACCTGCTGTTTTCAGACGGCGCTGGCCAAGACCCGGCGTCTGCCGCTGCTGTTCAAGGGCGAGGACTTCTCGCGCACCGACATCGTGCCGCCGCTGCAAGCGAACCACTGAGGGGCGGAACACCGCCTTCCCCGCTGTCGTTGACCTTCGGTGTCCCTGTCATCGGAGGAACGGCCATGTCACGCATTACCCTAGGGCTCGTCGCCGCACTCGCCGGGGTGTCGCTGGCCGGCTGCGGCACGACCCGCACCGAGCGCGGATTGACCGGCGCCGGCATCGGCGCCGGCACCGGCGCCGCAGCCAGCGCCATCACCGGCGGCAGCATCGGCGGTGGGGCTCTGCTGGGGGGTGCCCTCGGCGGCGCCGCCGGCGCGCTCACCAGCCCCAACGACGTCAATCTCGGCAAGCCGGTGTGGCAGCGCTGACCGGCCGGCCGGCGCCCTCCTCCCGCCGGGGCGCGGGCGCCGGCCTACAGCGCCACCCGCACGCCGAGGCCGGCCTCCAGTTCGTCCGCCAGCAATTCCCCAAGCACCGCCCGCGGTTCGCGGGTCGACACCCAGGCGCCGTCGTCCCAGGCGAAATGCCAGCCGCCGCTGACCGGCGAGGACAGCCACAACTCGCGGTTGGGCGCGTGCTTGTTGATGAGGTATTGGGCTCGCCCGGGCAAGGTCAGGGTGAGGATGCCGCCCTGGAGGTCGACATCGATCCTGTCGCCCAGCGACTCGTCGAGGGAATCGGCCATCCGTTCGATGGTGGCGTCGGCGCGTGCCGAAAAGTCGGAATCATCCTTGGTCATGTGCCGATACTAACGCATGGCTGCCAGGAATCACATCGGCCAACTTGCCTGAGCCGTGCACATTGTGGTGGAATGGCGGCAGGGAAGAGGTTGCTCGAAGCAGGCCTCCCGGGAGGGACAGGAAGAAAATGACTCGAATACTCATCATCGAGTCCGAGGCGCCGACCCGCCATACGATGCGTAGCATACTGGAAGCCGCAGGATACGACGTGGAAACCGCCTCAGACGGAACCGACGGCGCCGAGGCGCATGCCCGCCGGCCCGCCGATCTCGTCATCGCCGGCATGATCGACGTCGGCCCCCATATCACCTTCGCCGACGCCCGCGTCCTGGCCGTCCCCTGCCGGCTGGCCGCCGCCGGGCTGGAGATCGCCGAACGGCTGCGCAGCCTCAACGCCCGGCATATGTTGCCCAAGCCCTTCCGACGGGATGAATTGCTGGCCGCGGTGCGCGCCACCCTCGGGGCGTAGGCCGCGACTATCGACTTGCGCACCGAAGGGCTTTTGGCTATAGAAGGCCCCTTCATTTTCCCCGGAGCGCGACTTCCATGAAGAAGGACATTCATCCCGACTACCACGAGATCAACGTGGTCATGACGGACGGCACCGAATTCAAGACCCGCTCCACGTGGGGCAAGCCTGGCGACAGCATGCGGTTGGACATCGATCCCAAGTCGCATCCGGCATGGACCGGCGTACAGCGGATGGTCGATACCGGTGGCCAGATCGCCAAGTTCAACAAGCGCTTTGCCAATTTCGGCATGAAGAAGTAGAATTTCGGCAGCGCTCCCTGACCGCGGCCTTTTCCTTCCCCGTATGATATCAGACTTGCCGCCGATCTTGCGGCTGGGCTGGCGTTGTTTTCCTGGACTTCCACCCGGGGAGGCGCTACAGCAAGCAGGGGAGGGATGGGCCGGCAGTACGACCGGCGTGGGGAACTTCGTCGTAATGCCATGATGATCATCCACTACGAGGTTTACGTTTCCGAACCGCGCGGGTGGATGCTGCATGCACGCTATCCCCGGGCCGAGCGTGACGGCGCCCTTGAAGAGGCAAAGGAACTCGAGCAGATCAACCTGAAGGTTCGGGTTGTGCGCGAGTGCTATTACACCGATACCAACGCCTTCGAAGAAGCCGACATCTACGCCACCGGCAAGGGGCTGCAGGAAAAGACCAAGCCGGCGCCGCCACGTCCTTCCGCCAGATCCGGCCCGGCGGGCGCCAGGGGTGGCGCCTCCCCGCGCAAGGGCGCCCCGCCCGCCCACGCCCCCCCCCCTCCGCGCAAGCCGGTCCGGCCCCTGGAACCGTCCAAGGCCCCCGAACCGCCCAAGCCCCCCGAGCCGCCGTCACGGGTGGGAGTCGTCCTGTTCCGCCTGTTCGCCATCTGCACGCTGGCGCTGGCGCTGGCCTACGGGGCGATGCTGCTGACCCCCGAGGTCATCGTGTTGCTGTGGAAATGGGGCTACCACATCGACCTGATGCAGGAAAATTACCAGGGCATCCTGTTCACCGTCTTCGCACTGGTCTTCCTGATGGTCGCGGTGCCGCTGTCGGTGCGCTACCTGCCCAAACATGCGGAGATCATGATCCGCCGACGCTCGCGCCCCGACGAAGCGGCCGCGGCGGCGGCCGCCGCCGACGCCGAGCGCCAGCGCAAGGTCAAGCAATCTCTCGACAAGCTGGCCAGCAAAGCCATGGCCGAAGGGTACGGCGAAGCGAATTACGACTGGCTGGACGAACCCCTGCCGGCGGCGCCCGAGCCGAAGCCCGAGTTCTCGCTGCCCGAGATCCGGCCCGATGCGGACCGGGAACTGCCGGAGCTCCTGCCCGACCCCGAACCCGAGCCGCCGCAACCGCCGGCCATCGAGAAGCAGCTTTACCCCCCCGAGGTCCCGCCGCCCCCCGAGCCCGCCGCTCCCGAAAGGGGCACAAGCCCGGCCCCGGATGCCGAATCCCACCGGTCGTCGGCGATGCGCTTCCTCGGCGGAGCGGTCAACGCGGTCAAGGCGGTCGCCGCCACCCTCGACGCCTACAACAAGTTCGCCCTCCATCTCTATCTGGCCGGCGGCGTCGAAAGCCTGTGCGAGAGCCAGCACCTGAGCGACAACGCCCGCAGCCAGCTCACCGCCACCGTGCTGGAGACGCTGGGGACCAGCCCCGACCTGGCGCGCAAATTCCACGACAAGCTGGGCGAATACCTGATGGAGCCCAAATACATGCAGGTCGTCCAGGCCGGCCGCAACGCCATGGACACCTTCCTCGACGGGCGCGAGACCGAGGCCCATGGCGACCTCAAGGGCGTCATCCGCGAGTGGAACCGCCCCACCGCCAAGAAGCCCGAGATGGTCACCGTCATGTTCACCGACATGGTGGGCTCGACCGACCTGACCCAGGCCAAGGGCGACGCCACCGCCCAGGAAGTGGTGCGCCGCCATAATTCCATCGTGCGCACCGCCATCGCCCAGTGCATGGGCCGCGAGATCAAGCACACCGGCGACGGCATCATGGCGTCGTTCCCGTCGGCGGGCGGCGCGGTCGAATCGTCGGTGATCATCATGCGCAACGTCGCCTCGCACAACGGGCGGACGGCGGACAAGAGCATGCACCTGCATCTGCGCATCGGCCTCAACGCCGGCGAGCCGATCCAGGAGGAGGACGATCTGTTCGGCGCCACCGTCCAGCTGTCGGCCCGCGTCTGCGCCGCCACCAAGCCGGATCAGGTCCTGTGCACCGGCGTGGTCAAGGATCTGGCGCTGGGCAAGGGCGGCACCTTCCACTCGGTCGGCCCCCACCCGCTCAAGGGCTTCAAGGACCCGATCGAACTGTTCGAGATTGCCTGGGCTCAGAGTTTGTAAATCAATCGAACTTGCGAAAGAACGCCCATTGAAAACATTGGCGTTTTTCCGTCAGGGCCGTGCCAAATGGGCATTCTTTCACAAACTCTCAGAGCGCCTGACCGTCGGCGGGGGTCAGATCGCCCGCCGATGCAGCATCTGCTCCTCGATGCGGGCGATGCGGACATAGAGGCGGAAGCTGCGGTCCATCAGGCTGCGCAATCCCCGCGGCAGGGATTCGTCGTCGTTGAAGGTCTCGTCCAGGCAGACCGAGGCCCCCGATAGGCGGTTGCGATCGACCATCGCCTCGTCGGCCGAGATCTCGCCCTCGACCACCGCCCGCTGCATCATCAGCCAGGCCATCACCTGGGTCAGGCGCGAGGTCACCCGCATCGCCTCGCACGACATCCGCAGGCTGGCGACGACGCCGGCACGCTGACGCTCTCGGCGCTCGACATAGGCCAAGTAATTTCGCGCCTCGACCATCAGGTCGAGGGTCTCGTCATAGGTGCTACGCAGAAAGATGGGCGGCTGCATTCCCTGACCTCGTCAAGACCATCGGCAACCACCCGGGGCATACGCGACCCGTCGAGTGTAAGCTGGAAGCGGCGCCGATGCCATCGGTTCATTCTTTCCCTCACTTGTTGCCGCGGCCATGCACATGCAACGCCCCGTTCGGAGACCCGAAAGCGCGCGGCGACCGCACTTGACGGGCGCCGGACCCGCATTATCTGATTTATTGCACGGCCGCCGGTTGGGGCCGTGCGGCGGCGCCGGGCCTTCGTCCTGTTGGAGATGGCCACATCAAAGCGCCGCCGGTCCGATCAGTTGCTTCGTACAGGAGGACTGGAAAATGCGTACCTTCGACCTTTCCCCGTTGTTCCGCTCGACCGTCGGTTTCGATCACCTGAACCGCATGCTGGATGCCGCCACCCACATGGACGAGGCGGCGCTGTCCTATCCGCCCTACAACATCGAGAAGGTGGACGAGGACCACTACCGCATCGCCATGGCGGTCGCCGGGTTCTCCGCCGCCGACCTGGAGATCACCGCGCAGGAGCATACCCTGCTGATCACCGGCAAGGCGCGCAAGGACGACGAGGGCGCCGAATACCTGCATCGCGGCATCGCCGGCCGGTCGTTCGAACGCCGCTTCGAGTTGGCCGACTTCATCCGGGTCGCCGACGCCGCGCTGGTCGACGGACTACTCCATGTCGAGCTGGTTCGCGAGGTGCCCGAGGCGATGAAGCCCCGCACCGTCAGGATCGGAACTGCGCCCCAGCCCAAGGTGATCGAAGGCAAGCAAGCCGCCTGATCGCCAGCGGGTGAACATGGGCGCCGGCGCTTGACGCGCCGGCGCCCTTTGTTTTGGCATTGCTCGGAATGCCGATATAATAAAACCAAATACAAATTTACGTAAAAATGATTTTGTTGTGTTCAATTGGCAAGTGCGTATAATAAAGTAAAGCCATTCCTTTTCCCAGGTGCTGCCATGCGCTTCCTCATCGACGAATCATTCGACTCCAGGGAAGTAAACCATTACTTCGACGCCGACCTTTCGGTCCGCATAGGCGGGACCGTCTGCACGAGGACCGGAAAGCAATACCGCGTCAAGGATATCGCCTTCTTCCGCGATAGCGCCGACAAAAGCCAGAACGTCCGGGTCCTGCTCAAGCGGCTCAGCTGACCCGGTAAGCCTCGAACACCTTGCGGACGGACGGCGGAATCGGCGTCGGCTCCTGGGTGAGGCGGTCGACGAAGACATGGACCAAATGGCCGTCGCCCGCCGCCTCATCCTCGTCCTCGCCGAACAGGGCGATAGCGTAGCGGACGGACGTGGTTCCCACGCTCTCGATCTTCAGGCCCGCGGTCACCCGCCCCGGCCAGGACAGCGGCCGGCGGAAGCGGCACTGGGATTCCGCCGCAAACGGAATCACCGGGCTGGCCAGCGCGTCCATCGCGCACGGCCCGATCAGGAACTCGACCACCGCCATCTCGAAGAACCGGTAGAACTCGACATTGTTGACGTGCCCGAACATGTCGTTGTCCGACCATCGAATCTGGATCGCGACGGTGAAGCGGAAATCTCCGCGCATTGCCGGCGGCGGCCGCGTCTCGCTCATGGAATCACCGCTTGAACAAGGATTCGGCGCCGCTCCGCACCGAGCGCTTGGCGGCGATTGCCGCCTTGGCGCGCGCTATTTCTTCCTCGAGACCGAGAATGTACTCGTCCAATTCCTCGATACCCATGATTTCCAGATTCTTCTTCACCGGAGCCTTCTTGGACGGCTCGACATCTTCCCAGTCCATCGCAACCTCCGCTCTTGCCACACGGTAGATAACGTACCAGATTGGCGCCGCGTTTCACAAACCGGAGGGTGGCAATGCTCCCCGAAACGATGACCTGCATCGAGATCAGCCGGCCCGGCGGACCCGAAGTGCTGCAGCCGGCACAGCGCCCCCTGCCCCAGTTGCATCCGGGGCAGGTCCTGATCAAGGTCGCCGCCGCCGGCATCAACAGGCCCGACGTGTTGCAGCGCCAGGGCGCCTATCCGCCGCCGCCCGGCGCCTCCGACCTGCTCGGCCTGGAGGTCGCCGGCACTGTCGCCGCCCTCGGGCAGGGCGTCAAGCGGCCGATCCTGGGCGCCGAGGTGTGCGCCCTGGTGGCCGGCGGCGGCTATGCCGAATACGTGGCGGTGGACGCCCGCCATTGCCTGCGCATCCCCGGGACACTCGACATGGTGCAGGCCGCCGCCCTGCCCGAAACCTTCTTCACCGTGTGGCACAACGTCTTCGAGCGCGGCCGCCTGCAGGCGGGCGAGCGCTTCCTGGTCCATGGCGGCTCGGGCGGAATCGGCACCACCGCCATCCAGATGGCCAAGGTGATGGGCGCCGTGGTGCTGACCACCGCCAGCGCGCCGAAGCTGGAGGCGTGCCGGGCACTGGGGGCCGACCGCGCGATCGACTATGCCGCCGAGGACTTCGTCGAGGCGGTCAAGGCCGAGACCGAGGGCAAGGGCGTCGACGTCATCCTCGACATGATCGGCTGCGACTACATCCCCCGCAACATCAAGGCGCTGGCCGTCGAAGGCCGGCTGGTGTCGATCGCCTTCCAGCGGGGCGCCACCGCCGAGGTCAATTTCATGCCGGTGATGCTGAAGCGTCTGATGCTGACCGGTTCGACGCTGCGGCCGCAATCGGATCTGGTCAAGGCGCGAATCGCCCAAGGATTGGCGGAAAAGGTTTGGCCGCACCTCGATTCGGGGCGGGTCCGCCCGGTGGTGCATGCCACATTCCCACTCGCCGATGCCGCGGACGCCCATAGACTGCTGGAATCCAACGCCCATATTGGCAAGATCGTACTTGTCGCGTGATTTCCCCCAAGCGGTTTGACCGCAGGGTAAGCCTCCCATATAACTGAACCCCCGATACAGGAGGACTTATGGCACTGCCGCTCATGCCCAAAGCGACCGCCGTCTGGCTGGTGGAAAACACCGCGCTCAGTTTCGAGCAGATCGCCGATTTCTGCGGCCTTCACCCCCTGGAGATCCAGGCGGTCGCCGATGGTGAAGTGGCCGCCGGCATCGTCGGCCTCGACCCTGTCGCCAACGGCCAGCTGACGCGTGCGGAAATCGTGCGGTGCGAGGCCAACCCGGACGCCGTCATGCGCATCAACGCCACCGATTACCCGCAGCCGCGGGCGAAGTCGAAGGGCGCGCGCTACACTCCGGTGTCCAAGCGCCAGGACCGTCCCGACGCCATCGCCTGGATCCTCAAGCACCACCCCGAACTGTCGGATTCCCAGATCTGCAAGCTGATCGGCACCACCAAGCCGACCATCCAGTCGGTGCGCGACAAGACCCACTGGAACGCCACCAACATCAAGCCGCGCAACCCGGTGACGCTGGGCCTGTGCACCGAGCCGGAACTGGAAAAGGCGGTGACCCTGGCGCGCCCCCGCAGCGGCATCATCCCGCCGGCGCCGGAACCTGAGGAGCGGGCGGAGTAGCGCTCGCCCCCCATACCGATGTGGGGCGGGCCTGAGGCCTGCCCCTGCGTTACCGTTTCCGCCGGGCGTCGGTGCCGCTGCCGTCGTCGAAGATGTTGAACAGCTTGCGCAGGAAGCCGGGGGTCAGTCCCGACAAGGGATTGACCACCACCTCGGGGTCGTCGGTGGGCCCCTTCATCGAGAAATTGAACGCCCACAAACCGCCGCCCTTGTCGCCGCCGGTAACCAGCCAGCCCAGCACCGGAATGTTACCGAGCACGCTGTTGATGGCATAGGCCGGCACCACCGTGCCCTCCAGCGCCATGCGCGAGCGGTCGAAATCGATCTGCCCCTTGGCGGTCAGCCCCAGGGCGGGGCCATAGGCGCGGGCGTCCTTGACCTGCAGCAACCCGTCGGTCAGCGTGAACGGCGCCACCAGGCCGGTGAAGCTGATGCCCTCGCCGCGCAGCACGTCGACCACGCCGGTCACCGCCGCCACCGTCAGCAGCCGCGCCAGCGCCGGCGCGTTGACCACGCTGTAATCGGCGACATGAAGGGCGCCGTCGAGCGGCTGGGCGTCGTTGTCGTCATCGATGCTGCCGTCGACGTCGAGGCTGCCGCCGATCAAGTCGCTGTAGACGTCGAAAGCGCGCAGCACCGACCCGGCATCGTCGGAAGTCGCCTTGAGCGAGCGCCGCTTGGGGCCCGACGGCTGGATCTGGAAATCGAAGTTCTTGCCGTTGCCGACCGTGCCCTTGAGCGCCACCGAGCGCCACACCCCGTCGTCGTGCTGCAAGGTGGCGGTGGCGTCGATCAGCCGGCCGGGCTTTGACAGCCACAGCGCCTTCACCGCGCCGGAGACCGTCATCGGCGGCAGGTCGTCCTTTTTCCTTGGCGGCGGCTTGGGCCGGGCCGCCGGCGCGTCGTCGTCGTGGCCGATCAGCGAGCGGGCGTCGAAGCTGCCCCCCTTGAAGGCGATGTCCATGCCCTCGCCGCCCTTGCGGAAGGTGATCGAGCCGTCGACGTCGGTGCGTCCATAGGCCAGCTTCTGGAAGTCGACGCGGCGGACCTTGCCCTCCGGCCCGAAACTCACGGCGCCGCGGGTCTGCAGATCCCCCGCCACCATCTGGAAGCGCGGCACCGCCGCCAGGCGGGATTTCTCCAGCCGCAGGGTCGCCTCGACCGAACCGGTGGTGCGCTCCTCCTTGTGCCAGCCCAGGCCGGGCAGGCTCATGCGCGCGGTCGACAGGTCGGCCCTGGCCTCGATGTCGGCCCTGCCGCCGGGCTGCACGATAACGGTGACGTCGGCCCCCACCGGCCCCTCCATCCACGGGGCGACGAAGGGCGGGCCGTCCAGCCCCAGCAGGCGCCGCTGCGCCTCGTCGACCTGGGCCGCCTGCAAGGTGTAGCGGCTGCGGAAGGGCGCGCCCGGCCCGAAGTTCTCGCGCCATTGCAGCTTCGCCGGAATGGTTCCCAGCTGGATCGCGCCGGTGACGTCCATCCCCTTGCCGTCGACGTCGAGGGCCAGGTCGCCCTGGGTGACGTCCATCCCCATCAGCACGTCGGGAATCTTCGCCGCGGTGATATTGGATCGGGCCTTGATGTCCACTTCGCCGCGCTGAAGGTCGTTCCTCAGCGGGAACTTCATCTTAAGCCGCGTGGTCGATTCGCCGCCGACACGCGACGGCTTGATGCCCAGCGCGGCGGCATAATGCAGCGGCGGGCTGTCGACCAGCCTGAGCGCGTCGGCGAAGGGCCCGACGATGGCCAGCTCGATGTCGGCCGCCTGGTCGGCCAGGTCCAGCCCCGACAGCACGATCAGGCCTTCCTTGACCGACAGGCCGAAGACGTCGCCCTGCTTGATGTCGATGCGGAACTGCCGGGTGTCGAAGGTGGCGACGCAGGCGGCATCCTTCACCGCCGGCATCTGGCCGAGGTAGTCGACGATGAGGCCGTCGGCATGCAGGTCGCCGCTCAGGCTTTCGATGTCGAGGTCGCGGAAATCGCCCGAACGCGAGCGCGCCGAGACAGTGATTCGAGCCTCGCGCGCCGATCCCTTGCTCATGTGGCCGAGGACCCAGTTGCGGGCGCTGTCCCCCAGCCCCGCCGGCCACAATTCGGGCAGGGAATCGAACGGGACATTGTGGGCCACCGCCTCGGCCTTGATCGCGGTGTCGCCGCCGAGGCCGTCGATGTTCGCCGCCAGGCTTGCCGTCGGCCCGCCCAGATCGACCGTCAGTTCGTCGATTGCGGCGCGGCGCATGCCGTCGAATACCCGCCCGCGCAGGACGAATCCCGCCACCGGGCGGGTGAAGTTCGGCAGGCTCAGCGTGCCGGCGCCGCCGGACAGGTCGATGCCCAGTTCCGCCAGCGTGCCGGTGGCGGTGCCCTGTCCCTTCAGCGTCCCCGCCAGCGGCATGTCGACCGCAGACAGCACCGCGAGCGGGCCGCCGAGGCGGGCCAGCATGGCCGGACGGACGCCCGCCAGACGGATCTCGCCGGCCACCCCGTCGTCGGCGCGGCGATAGGACATGGTCGCCTGGGCCATCCCCTTCTCGCCGCCGAGATCAAGGGTCAGGCGAGCCTGCGCCTCCAGGCCGGCGGCGGTTCGCACCACGTCGACGTCCGCCTCGGGCGCATGCCAGACGATTCCCGAGGCGCGGTCCTCGAGACGGAGGTCGGCGCCGATGAGGGACGCCCGCTGGAGATGGCGGCCCGGCTTGGTCGGATCGGGGGCGCCCACCAGGGCGTCGATCAGCCGACGGGCCAGGTCGCCCGAGGGCTCGGCCCCGGGCTGGTCGCCGAATCCCAGCGCGGTGTGACCCGCTTCATCACGCACCAGTGTCAGGCGCAGCCCATGGATGCGCACGGCGTTCGGCGCCAGCGTTCCCGCCAGCAGGGCACGGCCGTTGAGCGTCAACGCCACCTGCGGCACGGTGGCGATCGGCTGGTCGCCGCCAGCGAAGGCCTTGACGCCGAGGGCGCGAATCTCCAGCATTCGCCTGCCTTCGCCCATCGCCAGCACGGTGCCGTCCAGGCGCACCGAATAGCTGCCGTCGTGGGCCGTCAGCGCTCCTTCGATGTAGGGAGTCAGAAAATCCAGTGCCACCGGGCCTTTGGACAACCGCCAAGCCACCACGGGAATCAAGATCAGCAAGCCGAGGATGAAGGCCCCCAGCCCCTGAAACAGACCTCTAACCGCGCCGTGGACCACCCGGGGGAGCCTCCCTCTCCAATTTTACCCCACACTTGGCATAAACGGCTGTAAGCAACCACAACATTTTGGCGTTAACAAGGTGAACTTTCTGCAAGAAGCCATATGGCCACGGCCTGCCGACCTGATCGCGCGCGACCACGAAATGGCGCGCTGGCTGGAAGCGGCGGAGCGCGAGCAAGATTGCTCGCTGGCGGACTTCATGCGCCACGCCGCCGACGCCGCCGATTCCAACGCCATGCTGTCGGCGCTGTTCGGCAACAGCCCGTTCCTCAGCTTCTGCGCCCTTCGCGAACCGGGATTCCTCCGCCTGGTGACCGAGGCCGGCCCCGACCAGGCGCAACGGCAATTGTTCGCCGGCCTCGAAGCCGAATTGGCGGCGGAGACCGATATCCTGCCGCTGATGGCCGCCTTGCGGGTCGCCAAGCGCCGCATCGCCCTGCTGGTGGCGCTGGCCGATATCGGCGGGGTGTGGCCGCTGGAGACGGTGACCGCCGCCCTGTCCAGCTTCGCCGAGGCAGCCATCCGCCACGGATTGCGCCACCTGCTGCGCGACGCCGCGGCCAAGGGCGACCTGGCTCCGGCCGATGAACGGAATTCCGGCGTAATCGTGCTGGGAATGGGCAAGCTGGGCGCGCGGGAGCTGAACTATTCCAGCGACGTCGACCTGATCGTCCTGTACGACCAGGACAAGCTGGTCTATCGCGGCCGCCGCAGCGTCCAGGAATGCATGGTCGCGCTGACCCGCGACCTGGTCCGCATCCTCGACCAGCGCACCGCCGACGGCTATGTCTTCCGCACCGACCTGCGGCTGCGGCCCGATCCGGGGTCGACGCCGCCGGCCCTGTCGATCGCCGCGGCCGAGGCCTATTACGAGGGATTCGGCCAGAACTGGGAGCGCGCCGCCATGATCAAGGCGCGCCAGATGGCCGGGGACGAGGCCACCGGGGCCGCCTTCCTCAAATTCCTCAAGCCGTTCATCTGGCGCAAGTCGCTGGATTTCGCCGCCATCCAGGACATCCACGCGATCAAGCGCCAGATCAACGCCTTTCGCGGCGGCCGCACCATCGCCGTGGCCGGCCACAACATCAAGCTGGGCCGCGGCGGCATCCGCGAGATCGAGTTCTTCGCCCAGACCCAGCAGCTGATCTGGGGCGGGCGCGAACCGCCGATGCGCCGCCAGGGCACCGTCGAGGCACTGCACGCCCTGGCCGCCGCCGGCCACATCGGGACCGACGTCGCCGCCGACCTGGAGAATTCCTACCGGGTGCTGCGCACGGTCGAACACCGCCTGCAGATGGTCGACGACCAGCAGACCCAGACCCTGCCCACCGATCCGTCCCGCCTGGAGGCACTGGCGGTCTTCCTCGGCCATGCCGATGCCGCCGCCATGGCATTGGTGCTCACCGATCGCCTGCACGCGGTCGAGACCCATTACGCCCAGCTGTTCGAGAATGCCCCGGCGCTCGGCGCCCACGGCAACCTGGTGTTCACCGGGGGCGAGGACGACCCCGAGACGGTGCGGACCATCCGCGAAATGGGCTTCGTCAACGCCAAGGCGGTGTGCTCGACCATCCGTGGCTGGCACCACGGCCGGGTGCGCGCCACCCGTTCGACCCGCGCCCGCGAGATGCTGACCGAGATCGGCCCGGCGCTTCTGGCCGCGATGGCCGGCACCGCCCAGCCGGACGAGGCGTTCACCCGTTTCGACGACTTCCTCGGCCGGTTGCCGGCGGGCGTGCCGCTGTTCGCGCTGTTCCACGCCAATTTGTCGCTGCTCGACCTGGTGGCCGAGATCATGGGCAACGCTCCCCGCCTGGCGGAGCACCTGGCCCGCCATCCCAACGTGCTGGACGGGGTGCTCCAGGCCGGGTTCTTCGATCCGGTGCCGCCGGCGGCCCAACTGGCCCGCGAACTCGAAGCGGTGCTGACCGAGGCGGGCGACGATTTCCAGGAAGGCCTCGACGCCAGCCGCCGCTGGGCCAACGACCGCAAGTTCCAGGTGGGCGTGCAGACCCTGCACGCCACCCTCGACGCCGACCAGGCCGGGCAGGCGTTCGCATCCATCGCCGATACCGTGCTCGACCGCATGGGCCCCTACGCCGAGACCGATTTCGCCCGCGCCCACGGCCGCGTTCCCGGCGGCGGCTGGTGCCTGATCGCCATGGGCAAGATGGGCGGGCGGGAAATGACCGCCACCTCCGACATCGACCTCATCCTGGTCTACGACGCGCCGCCGGGCACCGAGGAGTCCGACGGCCGCCGCCGGCTGGCGGTGCCCACCTGGTATTCCCGCCTGACCCAGCGGATCGTCACCGCCCTGTCGGCCCAGACCGGCGAGGGCGCCCTCTACGAGGTCGATCTGCGCCTGCGGCCGTCGGGCAATGCCGGCCCCATCGCCTGCTCGCTCGACGCCTTCCGCCGCTACCAGCGCGACTCGGCCTGGACCTGGGAGCACATGGCGCTGACCCGGGCGCGGGTGGTGACCGGCGATCCCGCCCTGTCGGCCGCCGTCCAGGCGATCATCGCCGAGGTGCTGTGCCGCCCGCGCGACCAGGCCAAATTGCTGGCCGACGTCGTCGACATGCGCGAACGCATGGCCAAGGAGCATCCCACCCTCAACCGATGGGAGGTCAAGCACCTGCGCGGCGGCCTGATCGATATCGAGTTCGTCGCCCAGGCCCTGCAACTGTTCCACGCCCACGCGCATCCCGAGGTGCTGGCCGTCAACACCCGGGACGCGCTGGGGCGCGCTTTCGCCGCCGGCCTCCTCGGCCGCCCCGACCACGACGCGCTGGTCGATGCCTGGCGGCTGTGGTCGGCGGTGCAGCTGGTGCTGCGCCAGACCATCGCCGGCCGCTTCGACGAGCGCACCGCACCGCGCGGCCTGCGGGACGTGCTGGTCCGCGCCGCCGGCGTGACCGACTTCAAAACCCTGCGCGACCGCATGGACGATTGCGCCGCGGCGGCGCAGGAGGTGTTCCGGCGGGTGATCGGCAATCCCGGTTAATTCACTTGCGGACGACGGCGGCATGCCCCCAAATTCGTCGCGGACAACCACCTGAGAGGCGATTCATGAGCGTCACCATCGGCCAGCCGGCGCCCGCCTTCACCCTGCCGACCGAGGACGGGCCGGTGTCGCTGGCGGATTACCGGGGCAAGCGGCTGGTCCTTTACTTCTACCCCAAGGACGACACCTCGGGCTGCACCAGCGAGGCCAAGGCCTTCCGCGACGACCACCCCCGCTTCGCCGGGCTTTCCGCCGAGATCCTGGGCATATCGCGCGACCCGGTGGCCAGCCACGCCAAGTTCCGCGCCAAGCACGCGCTGCCCTTCGCCTTGGCCGCCGACGAGGACGGCAAGGTCTGCGAGGCCTATGGGGTGTGGAAACAGAAGTCGATGTACGGCCGCACCTTCATGGGCATCGAGCGCACCACCGTGCTGATCGACGAGGCCGGAATGGTCGCCAGGATTTGGCCCAAGGTCAAGGTCGGCGGCCATTCCGAGGATGTGCTGAAGGCGCTGGCGGAACTGTAGGGGCATGACCACACTCTCCGAGGCCGCCGGCCTGGTGCTGAACACCGCCGATCCGGCGGAGAAGTGCCGCCTCACCCGCCAGTTCGCCGCCGACTGGCGCGAGGGACGGATCGTCGAGGCCGGCGCGGTGCCGCCGCCCTCCCGCCCGGCCCGGCCGCCGCGCCCGGAACTGCTGCCGCCCAACCGCATGCCGAGGCGCTCGTATGGCGGCGTGCCGGGCCGCATCGCCCTGCTGCACGCCCTGGCCCACATCGAACTCAACGCCATCGACCTGGCCTGGGACGCGGCGTCGCGCTTCGCCGCCGAGGCCATGCCCAAGGCGTTCCACGACGACTGGATACAGGTAGCGGAGGACGAGGCGGCCCATTTCGACATGCTGGCCGGCCTGCTGGCGGAGTTGGGCGCCGCCTACGGCGACCTGCCCGCCCATGACGGCCTGTGGCAGGCGGCGGAGAAGACCGCCGACGACCTGCTGGCGCGCATGGCGGTGGTGCCGATGACCCTGGAGGTGCGCGGCTGCGACACCACCCCCGCCACCATGGAAAAGCTGAAGCGCAACGGCGACGACCGCACGCCGCCGGTGCTGGAGATCATCTACCACGACGAAATCCGCCACGTCGCCGCGGGCGTGCGCTGGTTCGTCTTCCTCGCCGAGCGGCGCGGCATCGACCCGGTCGCGGCCTATCACCGCCTGCTGGCCGAGCGCTTTCCCGCCGGGCTCAAGCCCCCGTTCAACCACCAGGCCCGCGCCGAGGCCGGCATGGACCGGCACTGGTACGAGCCGATGGCGCGCCGATAGTATCTGCGGCGAAAGACGACTTGACCGGCGAATACGCGGTGATAACGTGAGCCTATGAAGAATATCACAGTTTCACTGGACGACGAAACCTACCGTCGCGCTCGAATGAAGGCGGCCGAGCGAGACACGTCGGTATCCGCCCTGGTGAAGGCTTATCTCGTCGACCTCGGCGCCGGCGAAAGCGAATTCGAGCGCCTGAAGCGCGAGGAGCGGGGATTGCGCGAGCGCGTGATCGACTTCACAGCCGCCGACCGCTTGGCGCGCGAGGATGTGCACAGGCGTGGCACGGATTCTCCTATTGGGACAGTGCTATCATCGCCGCAGCCCGTGCGCTCGGCTGCCGTGAATTGCTGTCGGAAGACATGAGCCACGGCCGCCAGGTCGAGGGGCTGGCAATTATCAATCCCTTCCGCTGAGCCGCATACGCCACCAGGGCCACGATGTCAGGTTTCTGAATCGTTAATTTCATCCGTCACCCCCTCGAAAGAGGGGGTCCATGCTGCGGCAAACCGGGTGCACGCCATGCAGGTACCGTACGCGCGGCGCTATGGATGCCCTCTTTCGAGGGCATGACGGTGGTGTTGTTACGGTATCGCTAACCTGACCTCGTGGCCCCGCATACACCACCAGGGCCCTTGATTTTGTCCGGCAACTTTCCGTACACTTGCTGTCGCAGTAAGAGGCACGTCCATGCGACACGAAGCCACGCGATCCGCCCGTCTCGAAGCGCGCATCTCGCCGGAGGCGCTGGCCCTGGTCAAACGGGCCGCCGACATTCAGGGGCGCAGCCTCAGTGATTTCGTCGTCGCCGCCGCCGAAGAAGCCGCCAGCCGCACCATCGAAGAAACCCACCTGATCCGCCTGTCGGTCGAGGATCAACGACGGTTCGTGGCCCTTCTGCTCGATCCTCCGGCGCCCTCCCCGGCCCTTGAACGAGCCAGGGAAGCCCACGCGAGGTTGATCCAGGATCCCCGGTGACGACCCGTTTCGTCATCGAGCCCCTGGGCAGCCACCGCGCGCGAACGGCCTTCACCTGCGGCATCGACGCCCTGGACCGATATTTTCGCCAGCAAGCACCCCAGGACGTGCGGCGGCGCACCACCGCCTGCTACGTCGCCGTCGACATGGAAACCGGCAACACGGCCGGCTTCTACACGTTGGCTGCGGGCGGCATTCCCCTGGCCGCTCTGCCGGACGACTTGGTCAAACGGCTTCCCCGCTACCCTTCCGTCCCGGTTGCCCGGTTGGGTCGCCTTGCCGTCGACCGCGGATACCGGGGAACCGGACTGGGGGGCGCCCTGTTGTGGGACGCCATCACCAAAGCCATCCGATCCGAAATTGGTGTCCACGCCCTCGTCGTCGACGCCAAAGACGATGAGGCGGCCGGCTTCTACCGGCATTTCGGATTCGTCGGCTTCGGCAGCCTGCCGAACCGGTTGCTCCTCCCCCTTGCCTACCGCCTCCTCCAGGCTCAGATCAGCCCGGCCAGCGGCGACGACGGGTCGGCGTAGGACTTCTTCGGCATCCGCCCCGCCTGGTAGGACAGCCGCCCCGCCTCGACCGCCAGCCGCATCGCCCGGGCCATGCGGACGGGATCCTTGGCGTGGGCGATGGCGGTGTTGAGCAAAACGCCGTCGCAGCCCAGTTCCATCGCCGCCGCCGCGTCCGAGGCGGCGCCGACCCCGGCGTCGACCAGCACCGGCACCGAGATGGTCTCCTTGATCAGGCGGATGGTCACCGGGTTCAATATCCCCAGCCCCGAGCCGATCAGCGAGCCCAGCGGCATGATCGCGACGCAGCCCATGTCCTCCAGCATCTTCGCCTGGATGGGGTCGTCCGAGCAGTAGACCATCACCTCGAACCCGTCCTTGATCAAGGCGGCGGCCGCGGCCAAGGTCTCGGGCATGTTGGGGTACAGGGTCTTCTGGTCGCCCAGCACCTCGAGCTTGACCAGGTTCCACCCCCCCGCCTCGCGCGCCAGGCGCAGCGTGCGGACCGCGTCGTCGGCGGTGAAGCAGCCGGCGGTGTTGGGCAGGTAGGTGTACTTTTTCGGGCTGACGTAATCGACCAGCATCGGCTGGCTGGGATCGGACAGGTTGACCCGGCGCACCGCCACGGTGACGATTTCCGCCCCCGAGGCCTCGATAGCCCGCGCGGTCTCCTCGAAATCCTTGTACTTGCCGGTACCGACCAGCAGGCGCGAGCGGAACTTGCGCCCCGCCACGGTGAAGACGTCGTCGTCGCCGCCGCCGATGAAATGGACGATCTCGAGGCGATCGCCGTCGCCCACCGCCACCTGGCCGTAGGTGGATTTCGGCACGATCTCCAGGTTGCGCTCGACCGCGACCTTGCGGCCGTCCAGCCCCAACTGCCCCAACAGGGCCTCGACCGACAGCGGAGCGGCCAGGGTGCGCTCCTCCCCGTTGATGACGATCTTCATGGCTGCCAATCCCGATGCGCGAACGAAGGGGCGACAGTATGAGGCGGCGGCGGGCGGGATGCAACGGCCCGGAAACCCGGCAAGCCGAAGTGTCGGGCGGCAGGTTCACCTGTCGCCGCCGAGCGTCTATTGCACCGCACACGGTGCGTGTTATAAGGGCGCCATGGCAGACGCACCGGTCATCCTCGTCGTCAACGGACCGAACCTCAATATGCTGGGCAGCCGGCAGCCCGAGGTCTACGGCCGCGAGACGCTTGCCGACATCGAAGCCGCCTGCCGCGGCCACGCGTCCGGCCTTGGCCTCGCCATCGAATTCCGCCAGTCCAACCACGAGGGGGAACTGGTCGACTGGATCCAGGGTGCCCGCGGCCGTTGCGCCGGCATCGTGATCAACGCCGGCGCCTACACCCACACCTCGATCGCCATCCTCGACGCCCTGCTGGCGGCCGAGGTGCCGACCATCGAGGTGCACCTGTCCAACATTCACCAGCGCGAGAGCTTCCGCCGCCAGTCCCATGTGGCGCGGGCGGCAAAGGGGATGATCTGCGGCCTTGGCGGCCACGGCTATCTCCTCGCCCTCGACGCGCTCGCCCGCCTGACCCAACGAAACCGGGAATCCTGATGCCGTCCTCGCCCATCCGCGCCGATCTGGTGCGCAGCCTGGCTGCGCTCCTCGACGAATCCAACCTGACCGAAATCGAATACGACACCGGCTCGCTTCGCATCCGCGTGGCCCGCCAGGCCGCGCCGGTCCACCACCTGGCCCCGGCCATGGCGATGTCGGCGGCCCCGGTGTCGCAGCCGGGAACCCTGGCCCACGAGGACGCCGCCAGCCATCCGGGCGCGGTGACCTCGCCGATGGTGGGGGTCGCCTACCTGTCGCCCGAGCCGGGCGCAGCCAAGTTCTTCGAGATCGGCGGCAGCGTGGCCGAGGGGCAGACGCTGATGCTGATCGAGGCGATGAAGACCTTCAACCCGATCAAGGCGCCGCGCGGCGGCCGGATCACCCGCGTCCTCGTCGCCGACGGCCAGCCGGTCGAATTCGGCGAGGCCCTGGTCATCATCGAGTAAGGACGGCGATGTTCGACAAGGTCCTCATCGCCAATCGCGGCGAGATCGCATTACGCATCCACCGCGCCTGCCGCGAGATGGGCATCCGCACGGTGGCCGTGCATTCGACCGCCGACAACGACGCCATGCACGTCCGCCTGGCCGACGAGGCGGTGTGCATCGGCCCGCCGGCGGCCAAGGATTCCTACCTCAACAAGGCGGCGATCCTGTCGGCCGCCACCATCACCGGCGCCGACGCCATCCATCCCGGCTACGGATTCCTGTCCGAGAACGCCGACTTCGCCAGCATGGTCGAGGAGCACGGCTTCGTCTTCATCGGCCCCAGCCCCGACCACATCCGGATGATGGGCGACAAGATCGCCGCCAAGCAGGCGGCACGGTCCGCCGGCCTGCCCTGCGTCCCCGGCTCGGCCGGTTCGGTCGACAGTGACGAGCACGCCCAGTCCACCGCCGCCGAAATCGGCTATCCGGTGCTGATCAAGGCCACCGCCGGCGGCGGCGGCAAGGGCATGAAGGTGGCACGCGACCCCGACGAACTGAAGGAAGCCTTCCGCTTCGCCCGCACCGAGGCCAAGGCGGCCTTCGGCAATGCCGACGTCTACATGGAAAAGTACCTGGGCCGGCCGCGCCACATCGAGATGCAAATTCTGGCCGACAATTACGGCGCAGTGGTGCATCTGGGCGAGCGCGACTGCTCGCTGCAGCGCCGCCACCAGAAGGTGCTCGAGGAGGCGCCATCGCCCGCCCTCAACCAGGAACAGCGCACCCGCATCGGCACCACCGCCTGCGAGGCGGTGCGCCGGCTGGGCTACCGCAATGTCGGCACGCTGGAATTCCTGTTCGAAGACGGCGAATTCTACTTCATCGAGATGAACACCCGCCTCCAGGTCGAGCACCCGATCACCGAGGCGATCACCGGCATCGACGTGGTGCGCGAGCAGATCCGCATCGCCGCCGGCGCGCCCTTGGGCTACACCCAGGCGGAGGTGCGCTTCCAGGGCCATGCCATCGAATGCCGGGTCAATGCCGAGGACCCGCACACCTTCGCGCCCTCGCCGGGCAAGATCACCGGCTACCACGCCCCCGGCGGCCTGGGCGTGCGGGTCGATTCCGGCCTATACGCCGGCTACCGCATCCCGCCCCACTACGACAGCATGATCGCCAAGCTGATCGTCTACGGCAACACCCGCAACGAGGCGCTGATGCGGCTGAAGCGGGCCTTGGGCGAATACGTGATCGAGGGGGTGAAGACCACCCTGCCGCTGCACAACCGCCTGGTCGCCGACAACGACTTCGTCAACGGCGACTACGACATCCACTGGCTCGAAAGATTTATGAGCCATAATACGTAGCAAGTAAGTGGGGCAAAAGTCCGGGCACGCAGGTGCAGCAATTGCCCCTTTTCGTCATTTCCCGCTTTCGCGGGAATGACGGTTGAAAGGGACGACAGGGGATCGAGACGGTGGGCTGCCCTGACTTTTGCCCCACTGGTCAGCCCCGGTGGGCGTGGGGGTCGATAATTTCGAAATCCGGTCCTTTCAAGCGCCGCGGGCGGCCCGTGGTGCGCGGACGAAAATGTGCCTGGAACAGGCTGCGGTCCTTCTCCAGGGCGCGGCAAGCGATCTTCACGTTGGTGGGAACGGATCGGGCCGGCATCCGGTAGGCCTTGAAGGTGGACAGGGCCACTCCCAGCAAATCGGCGGCCTCCTGGTTGGAAAGGCCGAGATGATCCTGCCACCGCGTCACGTCCTCGCCAGTCCATGCGCACTGATCGTCCGCCAGCTGGCGCAGGCTGTCCGCACTGTAATCGAGTCCTCCATGCCAGGCGATACCGCTACCGTAGCCAGCGATGGTCACCGTGGAGAACACGGTCGGATCGGATAGGGGGGAGAACGGCGGGAAGTCCGCGATCACTCCGGTCAGGTCCACCACGCTCTCGCGGTCGTCCCGCCACCGGACGCGCAGGCGCTTGCCGGGCATGGTCTCGACGCCGGTGATGGTGGGAAGATCGGTCATGGCTCACTCCTCGAAAGGATGATCGGGGTTGCACCGGTTCCAGGCATCAACCAGCCGCTTCCGGTTGGACACAGCCCAATCCTGCACCACGGATTCATCCCTGCCCTTCAGGCTTCCTGCCAACCGGGCCAAATCGGTTATGGCATACACAGCTCGCCCATCGGGCGAGTCCACATGGAAATGCGGCAAGCGATGGGGACCGAAGTCATTGAAGTAGATCATAATGATCAAGCTTCCTATGCGTTCGATCTCAGGCACGCCCACCCCGCTCCAATGCGGAAAAGGTAGGCCTATTTTCGGCCTACGTCAAGAAAACGCGATCGAAAAACGGCCTACCTTTTTCGGAAGCAGTTGGAGATCCCCGGCGAGACCCGCGGATTTCCGCAGGGGCCGCGCCAGGCCGGCTGCGGGAAAGCGGATCCTCCCCGCGTCACCCCTTCTTCTCGATCGGCACCCAGACCGGGTCGGCGCGCTTCCTGGTCGGCGCGTCGATCGCCACCATGGTGACCTGGCGCGCCTGCCGCTCCCGCTCCATCGCCTCCCATTCGGCCCGGCTCGGCCGCTTGCCGGGCTCGATGGCGCCGACGGTGGGCTCGGGCGCCGACACCGCCGCCTCGATCGCCGCGAACAACGGGTCGTCGCTTTCGCGCACCGCGTCGGCGGTTGCCACGATCGCATCGAGCATCACCGGGTCGAGGATGCCGTTCGGCCCCAGCAGCTCGGCCGCATTCGCCTCCGCCAGGCCGATGACCGGCTCGTCCAGGCCGGCCGCCCCCTTGAACTTGGCGCCGACCAGGCGCTGACCCAATTCGACCGCCGCCGCGGCGACGCGCTGGCGGCCCTTGGCGCGGAACTGGGGCTTGAAGGTGACGATAAAGAAATCCTCGCGCGGAGTGACGCTGGCGCCCTGCTGGACAAGGCGATGCAGGATCGACTCGGCCAGGGTCATGATCTTGGACCTGAGGGCGTCCCAGCTCGGCCCGATGGCGAAGCGGTAATCGCGCAGGCTGACGATGTGCACCGGCATATCGGGCTCGGCGGTGAGCATCTGGTCGAGATCGAGGTCGACCCAATGGTCCAGCTTCGCGCGCTTCGCCGCCGCCGCCTTGGCCGGCTGCGCCACCGGCTTGCCGAATTTCGCCAGCAGATTGTCCAGCCAGCCGTTCGCCGGCGCCTTCACCTGAATTGCCATATCGTCCCCATCCGCGCTGACGCATCCGGGCGACAAGGTAGCCGATGGTGGGCGCGGCGACTGTGACCTAGGCCACACAGCGCGAATTCAGCCGGCAATCCCCTTCGCCTTGAGGAAATCGGCATAGCGCCGGTCGCAGTCGACGATATGGTCGGTCACCCACTGCCCCATCTGGTCCACGATGCCGCCGCTGATGCCGGTCTGGCCGGCCGACGCCACCTGGAACAGGATCTCGTCCAGCTGGGCGATGAGCTTGCGATGCTCCAGCCGGTGCTCATGCAGGCCGTCATAGCCATGGTGCTGCATGCTGCTTTCTTCCCGCCTGAAATGATTGTGCGTGTAGTCGACGAGTTCGGCCGTCACCTTGTTCAAAACGTAGTCCCCGACCCTCGACAGGCAAGCCGTCGCCATCGATTTCATCAATGCAAGCAGCTTTCTGTGTTCTTCATCAAGAATTTCGACGTCGAGACAGAGATCGCCACTCCAATCCAATTGATCCGGCATCCGTCACCCGAGGTGGTAACACCAAATTAGCCTGCGGCAATGTTAACACTTCTGCTACGAATATTCACGCAAAATGCGGTCGTGAACGTCGCCATGAGTGTGCACGCGGCTCCCCATCCAAGATATCGCCAGATGAACGCCAACAGCCGGATTGTCCGCAGCCCGGATGAACTTGTCACCCCGCAGGATCGGATATTGCAGTCGGGCGCCCTGCCCTATCGCATACGGCCCGACGGACTGGCCGAAGTCCTGCTGGTCACCACCACGTTCTCGGAAAGTTGGGCCATCCCCAAGGGACGGGTGGCCGAAGGCCACACCTTCGCCAGTTCCGCCGCCAAGGAGGCCGAAGAGGAAGCCGGCGTGGTGGGGAATGTCGGCGGCGGATCGGTCGGCATGTACCGCGCCCTGCAACGGGCGTTTCGCGGGCAGCCGCGCCTGATCGAGGTCTGGGTCTACCTGCTCGAGGTCACCGGCATCCTCGATGCCTGGGACGAACAGGGATGCCGCAGCATCAAGTGGTTTCCCGCGGCGCGGGCCGCGAGCCTGGTCGACGAGCCCCTGCTCGCCGATCTGTGCCGCCGCCTGGCGGCGGGGGATTTGCGGGTCTGAACGGCGCTGCCGAACCTCATTGACGCCCTCGTCGCCACCCTGCTACGTCTCCAGGGTTCCCACGCCTGGAAAGGCTGACGATGAGGATTGCCGAAGACGTTACCGGACTGGTCGGCAACACGCCGCTGGTCCGTATCCGCCGCCTGACCCGGGGCGCCGGGGCCGAAGTGGTCGCCAAGCTGGAATGCGCCAACCCCGCGCACAGCGTCAAGGACCGCATCGGCGTGGCGATGATCGAGGCCGCCGAGCAAGCCGGCCGCATCGGCCGCGACACGGTGATCGTCGAGCCGACCTCGGGCAATACCGGCATCGCCCTGGCCATGGTCTGCGCCGCCCGCGGCTATCGCTGTATGCTGACCATGCCCGAGACCATGAGCAAGGAACGCCGGATGCTGCTGCGCGCCTACGGCGCCGAACTGCTGCTGACGCCGGGCGCCGAGGGGATGAGCGGCGCCATCCGCAAGGCGGAGGAACTGGCCGCCTCGGATCCGCGCTATTTCATGCCGCAGCAATTCACCAACCCGGCCAATCCCGACATCCACCGGCGCACCACCGCCGAGGAAATCTGGAACGACACCGACGGCAACGCCGACATCCTGGTGGCCGGGGTGGGCACCGGCGGCACCATCACCGGCATCGGCGAAACGATCAAGGCGAGGAAGCCGTCGTTCCGCTGCGTCGCCGTCGAACCCGCCGCCTCGCCGGTGCTGTCCGGTGGGATGAAGGGGCCGCACCCGCTCATGGGCATCGGCGCCGGCTTCATCCCCGAAAACCTCAACCCCGCGATCTGCGACGAGGTGGTGCGCGTCGCCAACCACGACGCCTTCGACACCGCCCGCCGCGCCGCCCGCGAGGAAGGGCTGCTGGTGGGGATTTCCTCGGGCGCCGCCCTTTGGGCCGCAATCGAGGTGGCGCGCCGGCCGGAGAACTCCGGTAAACTGATCGTCGTCATCATCCCGTCGTTCGGGGAGCGCTACCTCAGCACCACCCTGTTCGCCGACTACTCGGACTGAGCATGCCCGTCATCTTCGAGATTCGCGCCGACATCGCCACCGTGATGGAGCGGGACCCGGCGGCGCAAAGCGCGCTCCAGGTCTTCCTGTGCTATCCCGGCCTGCACGCGGTGTGGGCGCACCGTTTGTCGCACCGGTTGTGGCACGGCGGCCACCAATTGGCGGCCCATTGGCTGTCGAAGCTGATGCGCTTCCTCACCGGGATCGAGATCCACCCCGGCGCCACCATCGGCAAGCGCTTCTTCATCGACCACGGCATGGGCGTGGTGATCGGCGAGACCACCGAGATCGGCGACGACGTCACCCTCTATCACGACGTTACCCTGGGCGGCACCAGCCTGGCCAAGGGCAAGCGCCATCCGACCCTGGGCGACCGCGTGGTGGTGGGGGCCGGCGCCCGCCTGCTCGGGGCCATCACCGTCGGCGCCGATTGCCGCATCGGCGCCAATGCGGTGGTGGTCAAGTCGGTGCCGCCCAATTCGGTGGTGATCGGCGTCCCCGGCCAGACGGTGGTGCGCTCCAAGCGCCACGAGGGGCCGGAGCGCCCCGATTTCGAGCATGCGATGATGCCCGACACCCTTGGCACCACCATCCTCGCCCTGGCGGCGCGGGTGGAGGAACTGGAAAAGGCGGCGCACCTGGCCGAGACATGCCCGGCCCCGCATCCCGACAAGGACGGCGCCTGGCGCGGCGAGGACTTCTCGATCTGAACCCCGCCCTCACATCGGTTCCGGGCGCTCCCCGCACAGGGTGATGCTGTTGATGTGGCGCACGTCCCCACGGGGGTAGGCGTAGCCGTGGTGGACCATGCGGCGATTGTCCCACATCACCAGATCGTGGTCGCGCCATTGGTGGCGATAGGTGAAGCGAGGATCGTCGATGGCCAGGAACAGGGCGCGCAGCAACGATTCCGACACCGCCGCGTCCAGACCCTCGATGGCGATGGTGAAGCGGGGCGAGATGAACAGGATCGGCCGGCCGGTGTCGGGGTGGCGCCGCACCAGCGGGTGGCGCATGGACGGCACGGCGGCGGCGATGCGATCGCCTTCGGCGCGGACGGAGTCATCGAGCAAGCCCGCGAACATGAAATTCTTCGACTTGCTCCACTGATGGATGCCGATGCAGGGATCCAGCAGGTTCCGCACCTCATCCGACAGGGACTCATAGACCAGGGTCATGTCGCCGAACTCTGTGTCGCCACCGCTCGACGGGCTGACCACGTTATTCAGAAAGGTCATCTTGTTGGGGTTGAGGCGATATTGGGCATCGACATGCCAAGTCTGCGCGTTGTCCTGAATTCCCATCAACGGCATGTCGCGGCGCACGGCATTGGTCATGAACTGCACCCTGGAATCGTCCGGGTGGTAATAGACATAGAAGTTCGAATCGGTGCGCCCGCTCAACTCGGGCAGCACCGCCGTCTCCGAGGTGTCGAGGCCGGCGCCGTCCTTGGGCAGCGGGCCGGGTGTACCGAAACTCTCCAACGTCCCGAACTGCTCGGCGAAGGCTGCGAATTGCACCGCATCCAGCGGCTGGGTGCGGAACACCAGCACCGGATGATCGAGGAACGCCTGCCGCACCAGCGCGGCCACCTCGGCGGCCAACGGCCGAGAACAGTCCACACCGCCGATTTCGGCCGCACCGGACCGGGACAGCCGCGTGATGGTCAGGGTCATGGTCGCGAATCCTGGAAAGGGGCCGTTGCGGCCCAATAGCCAGACCCGACAATACCACCAGTACCCGATTCAGCCCAGGCCGTCGAACAGCGCGGTCGACTGGTAGCGCTCGGCGAACGAGGGGATGATCACCACCACCGTCTTGCCGGCCGCCTCCGGCCGCGCCGCCACCTCCAGCGCCGCCGCGATCGCCGCCCCCGAGGAGATGCCGACGGGAATGCCTTCCTGGCGGGCGGATTTGCGGGCGGTTTCGAAGGCGGTGTCGTTGGCGATGGTCAGCACCTCGTCGATGACCGCGCGATCGAGGATGGCGGGCACGAAACCGGCGCCGATGCCCTGGATCTTGTGCGGCCCGGGTGCGCCGCCGGACAGGACCGGGCTGGCCTCGGGTTCGACCGCGACGATGCGGAGCGACGGCTTGCGCGGCTTCAGCGCCTGGCCGATGCCGGTCAGCGTGCCGCCGGTGCCGACGCCGCCGACCACGTAGTCGACGTCGCCGTCGGTGTCGTTCCAGATCTCCAGGGCGGTGGTGCGGCGGTGGACATCGGGGTTGGCGGGATTGGCGAATTGCTGTAGGACAACCGCGTCGGGCAGGTCCCTCGCCAATTCCTCGGCGCGGGCCACCGCTCCCGACATGCCCTTGGCCGCCGGCGTCAGGTCGATTTCGGCGCCCAGCAGCAACAGCATGCGGCGCCGCTCGATCGACATGCTTTCCGGCATGGTCAGGATCAGGCGATAGCCCTTTACCGCGGCGACGAAAGCGAGCGCGATGCCGGTATTGCCCGAAGTCGGCTCGACCAGCACGGTGCGGCCCGGCTGGATGCGGCCTTCGGCCTCGGCCGCTTCGATCATCGCCAGGCCGATGCGGTCCTTGACCGACGCCAGCGGATTGAAGAATTCGAGCTTGGCCAACACCGTCGCCTTGGCCCCCGCCGCCACGGTCAGCTTGTTGAGCCGCACCAGCGGGGTGTTGCCGATGGTCTTGGTGATGTCGTCGAAGATGCGCTTGCCGCTCATTGTCCAATCTCCATGCCGGTCTGCAACAAATCTACTAGAGATGTGGAATAGTGGCAAGCCCTGTCGTTGGGCGACCGGCATATTGTCCGGATCGGCGCTGTTGGGCACGATGACGGCATACGGCTGGAAATCGGGCCGGCAAATCATACGTGATGGAGCGGTGGCGGATCGGGCCGACCGCCGCGGGTAGGAACGACGATGCGACCGCTGACTTCGGACCTGTTGCTGCGCGCCTACGCCATGGGGATCTTCCCCATGGCCCGGTCACGCCACGACCCGCGCCTCTATTGGGTGGATCCGGACCAGCGCGGCATCCTGCCGCTCGACCGCTTCCACGTGCCGCGCAGCCTGAAGAAGGTGCTGCGCCGCGATCCCTTCGAGGTCCGGTGCGACCATGCGTTCGAAGCGGTGATGCGGGGCTGCGCCGAAGCCGCGCCCGCGCGACCCGACACCTGGATCAACGACGAAATCATTCGCCTGTTCGTCGAATTGCACCGGCTGGGGATGGCCCATTCGGTGGAGACCTGGATCGGCGACCGCCTGATGGGGGGGCTGTACGGCCTGGGCCTGGGATCGGCCTTCTTCGGCGAGAGCATGTTCAGCCGGGTGCCCGAGGCCTCGAAGGTGGCGCTGGTCCATCTGGTGGCGCGCCTCAAGCACAGCGGCTACCAGCTGCTCGACACACAGTTCGTCACCGAGCACCTAGCCCATTTCGGCGCATGCGAAATCTCGCGCCAGGACTATCTGCATCTGCTCGCCCGCGCCATCGACACCCCGGCGGGGTTCCATCGCGGCGCCGTGCCGTGGGAAGAGGCGCTGTCCTGACCTATCGCCGCCCGGAGCGGCAGTCGAGCACCCAGATATCGTAGATCGGATGTTCCATCGCCGACAGCGCCGGACTGGAGGCGAACATCCAGCCGCGAAACAGGCTCTGCGCCGGCACCCCCGGCTTCAGGTCCCAGACGTCGAGGAAGGCCGCACTTTCCGGACTTTCCTCGGGGCGGCGCTTCTTGCAGGCGCGGGCGATGATCTCCAGCGTGCCGAAATGGACCGGATCGCCGACCGGGGCCTCGATGGTGACGACGCGGGCGGTGACCTTGTCGAGCCCGCCCAGGACGACCACGCCGAGCGACAAATCCTGCCCCTGCGGCTCGGGAGCCTGAGGCTCCGCCGCGGCGGCCGGAGCCGGCGGCGGCGGCACCGGCAGCGGCAGCGCGTCCTGGCCGCGCGCCGGCAGAGCCAGCGCGGCGACCACCGCCACCAGCGCCCAGCCGCGCGCGGTCATTGCGGTGCGGACGGCTGGCCGACGGGCGCCGGAGCCTGCGGCTGGTCGGCGGTGGCCAGGAAGATCAGCTGGGCCACCATCTCCTCGATCGACTTGTGATCCTTGGTGCGGCCCAGGGCGCCGCCGTCGGCGATCTCCTGTTTGCTTTTGCCGGGAACCAGGCGGATGAACTTGCCGCCCAGCAATCCTTCGGTGGAGACGCTGCCCGAGGTGTCGACCGGCAGCTTGACGTCGGGGCGGATGCTCATCTTGACGATGGCGTTGAAGGTCTGCGGGTCGAGCGCCATTGCCGACACCGTCCCCACCTTGATGCCGTTGATGCGCACGTCGGACCCCACCTCGAGGCCGCCGACGCTGGTGAACTGCGCCGTGATGCCGTAGCCCTGGACCGGCTTCAGATCGGCATGGCTGTAGGCGAAGGCGAGAAAGATGCCGGCCACCAGCAGCACCACGGCGCCCATGATGGTTTCGATCAGGTTGCGTCCCATCGCCTGGTTTCCTTACTCGGCCGTGTTGGGCATCGGCCGGTCGAGATAGCCGCGCTTGGCCCGCGCCTGGTTGATGATCATCTCCAGCAGGTCTTCCAGCACCATGGACCCCTGGGTATAGGTGATCTCGGCCCCGGGGCCGAGCACCTTCTCCTCGGCGCCCGGCTTGAGTTCGATGTACTTGGCGCTGAGCAGGCCGTCGGCCTGGATGGCGGCTGCCGTATCGACCGGCAGCCCCAGGTTGGAGGCGATGCGCAGCTCGATGACGGCGTTGAACTGGGGATCGAGGCTTTCGGCGGCGACCTTGCCGACCACCACCCCGGACATCCTGACATCGGTGCCGACGGCGACGCCGTCGGCGCGGTTGAACCGCGCCACCAGGTTGTAGCCGCTGGCGGTGGGGTGCGCCTCCTTGCTGTAGACCAAGCCGAACATCAGCGCACCGGCCAGCAGCACCAGGGCGCCGACGGCGGTGTCGCGATCCTGTCCCTTACCCAGCATCCCGGCGTTTCCTAGTGTACAGACGCAAACAGAAGATTCATGACGGCTCGCTCTCCTCGTTCGTCACCCCCGCGAAGGCGGGGGTCCATGTTGGGGTGGCAGTGCCGTCTGGATACCAAATATTGCACCGGCAGCACCATGGATGCCCGCGTTCGCGGGCATGACGAGAACGGTTAGGCTGTACCCTATGAATGAGTCCGTGCACTAGGGCTGCCACGCCTTGTAATCGCCGGTGGCGCGTTCGCGGTGGCCGCCCTTGAGGTCGTGCCCCGGCGGCAGATAGGCCTCGGGCGTGCCGGTGAGGTTGGGCTGGTGCGGCTGCTGCCACACCGCCCGCTGGGCGTCGGTCAGGGGCTCTTCGCTGGTGTAGTGCAGCCAGGCGTGCCATTCCGGCGGCACCTTCGAGGCTTCGACCTTGCCGCTGAAGATCACCCAGCGCTTCCGCCGCCGCCCGCGCAGCGGCGTCCTCTCGACATAATAGCGATTGCCGGTCGAGTCGGTGCCGACGATGCGGCCCTTGACCAAGGTGTAGAGCATGGTGCCGATGCTGGTCATGAAATTCCCCGCCGCCTCCTGCGAAAACTCGCGGGACTATGGCAAATGCCGCACCCGCCGTCCAGAGGCAGGGTACGCCCCGCCGTTCGATGCGGACATCCCACATGATGTGCCGCACCGCGGGAATTGGTCAAAATCTTGTTGAACCCATTTGGGGCTTGGCATACCCTGCGGTCGTGCCGGGCAGAGCCCACTACATGTAGTGCGGCGCGTCCGTACCCAAGCGCCAAGAACCGGGGGGAAACATCGATGCGCGTCCAGAGGCATTTCACCAAGACGGGCGAAGCGGCCTATGCCGGCGTCGAGTTCCAGACGACGACCAGCGAGATTCGCAATCCCGACGGCTCGGTGGTGTTCCAGGCGGCCGGCATCGAGGTTCCCGCCAATTGGTCGCAGGTGGCCTGCGACGTGCTGGCGCAGAAGTATTTCCGCAAGGCCGGCATCCCCGCCGCCACCCGCGCGGTGCCCGAGAAGGGCGTGCCCGAGTGGCTGCAGCGGCGCGAGCCCGACCGCACCGCCCTGGCCAAGCTCGCCGCCGAGGATCGCGCGGCCGGTGAGACCAGCGCCCGGCAGGTGTTCGACCGCCTGGCCGGCGCCTGGACCTATTGGGGCTGGAAGGGCGGCTATTTCGACGGCGAGGACGACGCGCGCGTCTTCATGGACGAGATGCGCATGATGCTGGCCCGCCAGATGGGCGCGCCCAACAGCCCGCAATGGTTCAATACCGGCCTGCACTGGGCCTATGGCATCGACGGCCCCAGCCAGGGCCATTTCTACGTCGACCACAAGACCGGCAAGATGGTCAAGTCGAAGTCGGCCTACGAACACCCGCAGCCGCACGCCTGCTTCATCCAGTCGATCACCGACGACCTGGTCAACGAAGGCGGCATCATGGATCTGTGGGTGCGCGAGGCGCGGCTGTTCAAGTACGGCTCGGGCACCGGCACCAACTTCTCCAAGCTGCGCGGCGCGAACGAGCGGCTGTCGGGCGGCGGCAAGTCCTCCGGTTTGATGAGCTTCCTCAAGATCGGCGACCGCGCCGCCGGCGCCATCAAGTCGGGCGGCACCACCCGGCGGGCCGCCAAGATGGTGGTGGTCGACGTCGACCACCCCGACATCGAGGCCTTCATCAACTGGAAGGTAACCGAGGAGCAGAAGGTCGCCGCCCTGGTCGCCGGCTCGCGCCTGGCCTCCAAGCACCTGGGCGAGGTGATGGCCGCCTGCCGCGAATGGGACGGCAAGGACGGCGACGAGCGCTTCGACCCCAAGGTCAATCCCCGCCTCAGGAAGGCGATCCTGGCCGCGCGCGCCTCGCAGATCCCCGAGAACTACATCCAGCGGGTGGTCCACTTCGCCCGCCAGGGCTACGACCAGATCCACTTCCCGGTTTTCGACACCGACTGGGATTCCGAGGCCTATCTCACCGTATCGGGCCAGAATTCCAACAACTCGGTGCGGGTCACCAACGAATTCCTCGAGGCGGTCAAGGCCGACGGCGAATGGTCGCTGTTCCGCCGCACCGACGGCGAGATCAAGACGACCGTCAAGGCCCGCGAGCTGTGGGAACTGATCGGCTATGCCGCCTGGGCCTGCGCCGATCCCGGCATCCAGTTCGACACCACCATCAACGAGTGGCACACCTGCCCGGCGTCGGGGCGGATCAACGCCTCCAATCCGTGCTCGGAATACATGTTCCTGGACGACACCGCCTGCAACCTGGCGTCGCTCAACCTGATGACCTTCCGCCGCGCCGACGGCAGCTTCGACATCGATTCGTTCCGCCACGCGGCGCGGCTGTGGACGATGGTGCTGGAGATCTCGGTGCTGATGGCCCAGTTCCCGTCCGAGCGCATCGCCCAGCTGTCCTACGACTTCCGCACCCTGGGCCTGGGCTATGCCAATGTCGGCGGCCTGCTGATGGCGTCGGGCATCCCCTACGACAGCGACAAGGGCCGCGCCCTGATCGCGTCCATCACCGCGCTGATGACCGGCGAGGCCTACGCCACCTCGGCCGAGATGGCCGGCGAACTGGGCGCCTTCCCCGAATTCTTCGACAACCGCGAGGGCATGCTGCGGGTCATCCGCAACCACCGCCGCGCCGCCTATGGCCTGACCGCCGGCTATGACGGCCTGTCGATCCTGCCGGTGGCGCTGGATGCCGAGAACTGCCCCGAGTCCGCCCTGGTCGCCGCGGCGCGGCTGGCCTGGGACCACGCCCTGGCCCTGGGCGAGGAGCACGGCTACCGCAACGCCCAGGCCTCGGTGGTGGCGCCCACCGGCACCATCGGCCTGGTGATGGATTGCGACACCACCGGCATCGAGCCGGATTTCGCCCTGGTCAAGTTCAAGAAGCTGGCCGGCGGCGGCTATTTCAAGATCATCAACCGGATGGTGCCCGAGGCCCTGCGCACGCTGGGCTATGCCGAGAACGACGTCGCCGAGATCGTGCGCTACGCCGTCGGCCACGGCACCCTGGTCGGCGCGCCGGGCGTCACCCACAAGCGCCTGGCCGACAAGGGCTTCGACGACGAGGCCATCGCCCGGCTGGAGGCGACCCTGGGCAGCGCCTTCGACATCCGCTTCGTCTTCAACAAGTACTCCCTGGGCACGGACTTCTGCACCGGCACGCTGGGGATTTCCGCCGCCCAGCTGGACGACCTGTCGTTCGACATGCTGGCCCATCTCGGCTTCACCAAGGACGAGATCGAGGCCGCCAACACCTGGTGCGCCGGCGCCATGACGCTGGAAGGCGCCCCCTTCCTCAAGCCCGAGCACCTGGCGGTGTTCGACTGCGCCAGCCCGTGCGGCAAGATCGGCAAGCGGTCGCTGTCGGTGGAAAGCCACATCCGCATGATGGCGGCGGCGCAGTCGTTCATCTCGGGCGCCATTTCCAAGACCATCAACATGGCCAACGCCGCCTCGGTCGAGGATTGCAAGAGCGCCTTCATGCTGTCGTGGCGGCTGGGGGTGAAGGCCAACGCGCTGTACCGCGACAGCTCGAAGCTGTCGCAGCCGCTGCAGGCGGCGATGCTCGACGATGCCGCCGGGCTCGAAGAGCAGATCGCCGAGGCGCCGATGGCCGCCCGCGCCCAGATCGTCGCCGCCCGCATGGTCGAACACCTCCAGGCGCAGCGCAGCAAGCTGCCCGACCGCCGCAAGGGCTACACCCAGAAGGCGATGGTCGGCGGCCACAAGGTCTATCTGCGCACCGGCGAATACGATGACGGCAAATTGGGTGAAATCTTCATCGACATGCACAAGGAAGGCGCCGCCTTCCGGGCGATGATGAACAACTTCGCCATCGCCATCTCGCTCGGGCTGCAATACGGGGTGCCGCTGGAGGAGTATGTCGAGGCCTTCACCTTCACCCGCTTCGAGCCCAGCGGGATGGTCGCCGGCAACGACACCATCCGCATGGCCACCTCGATCCTCGACTACATCTTCCGCGAACTGGCGATCAGCTATCTCGGCCGCAACGAGCTGGCCCATGTCGAACCCGCCGACCTGATGCCCGACACCGTCGGCCGCGGCGCCTCCGAAAGCCAGCTGGCACAGGCCGAGCAATTGGACGCGGTGATGGACCGGGTGGCGTCGAAGGGCTATGTCCGCTCGAACCTGCTGCTGACCAAGCGGATGGCGGCGGCGGCCCTGTCGGTCGACATCGACGGCAGCGCCCAGATGACCCAGACCGCCCTGTCGGTGGCGGTCGACACCGAGGCGCTGATCCAGGAATTCGACGCCCGCGCCGAACAGATCCGCCGCGCCCGCATGAAGGGCTACGAAGGCGACGCCTGCCCCGAATGCGGCAACTTCACCCTGGTGCGGAACGGGACCTGCCTGAAGTGCGACACGTGCGGGGGGACGACGGGGTGCTCGTAGGGCACAGGCTCATTTGCGGAGAGCCCTACAAGTCTGCTCCCTGGCACCACAAGACCGACTCAATGGCACCACAAGACCGGCGCACCTTTCGGGGTGCGGCGGCATCCGTTGAAAGCAGTGGAGTATTGAGGACTGGGAAACGGAGACACTGACGCACCGGCCAGGGGTACCCCGGTGCATGGACAAGGGCGCTGACGAGGTGCTGCGGTTCTCTGACTACGACCTGTTCGCCTATGTCGCCACGGGCTTGGCCGCGTTGGCGGGGTGGGATGTTGCGTTCGGCACCCACCTTGTCCTCGCCGCCGACTGGTCTGCCTCGACCGGTACCGGCACGGTCGCCCTCGCCTATGTCGTCGGCCAAATCCTGGCGTCACCCTCGGCGCTCCTCATTGAGAAGCAGCTCGTGCGCAAGCTCCTGGGCACACCCTCGACCCTGCTCTTCCGTGCAGCGGATGCGCCCCGGCCCGGCTACCTCCGGCGCCTGCTGCTCGGCGAATATCTCACCCCTCTGGAACCGGGCGTACAGCGGCGAGTGCTCGAGCGCGCCGCGGCCGAGGGTAAGCCAATCAAGCCTGGCGAGCCGTTGTTCTGGGCCGCGTTCCCGTGCGCTCGGAAGAACCGGGTGGCCTACGCTCGGATGGAAACGTACCTCAAGCTATATGGCTTTTGCCGCAATATGGCTTTCGTCGGCTTGGCGGCGACTGCCGTCCTCGTCGGCGGCTGGCTCTGGAACTGCGCCACCGGCCACACGGACATGATGGCGGGACACCCCCTGCGTTGGGCGGCGGCCACGTCGATCATCGGCATCGGGATGATGGTTCGGTATCTGAAGTTCCTCCGCCTGTTCAGCGTCGAGGTTTTCGTCGCCTACAGCGAAGGCGCGGGCAAAGCGAAGGAGGCGAAGGCATGATCATCGACATACACGACGTTGGGCACGGAGCCTGCTCGGTGGTCACCTACCCTAACGGCAAGAGGGTCATGGTCGACGCCGGATGCCGCTTCGACCCGTACTGGTCACCGTCCATCCACTACTGCGGCCAGCGGATGGAGCTGCTCGTACTCCAGAACCTCGACGAGGACCATGTGCGGAACCTCCCGTACGTCCTCAACGACATGTCGATCATGGGCTTGCTCTCTAACGGCAGCGTCGACGCCAACGCGTTGGCGCAGATGAAGCGGCAGTTCGGAATGGATGCCGGGGTGAGAGAAGCTCACGACCTGCTCCGTCGGTACGGCCCTCTGTGGAACCAGCAGTGCGACCTTGGCGCAGGCTGGTGGCACGCTCTCTGGAACCGCTACGGCTTGGACTTCACGGACACCAACAACCTCAGCGTTCCCATTTTCTTCGGGTGGGGTGGGTTCAGCATCGTCTTCGGCGGCGACCTGGAGGAGGCCGGATGGAAGATGCTGTTGAGGCGCCCCGAGTTCGTCGCGCGCTTAAAGAGCGTCAACGTCTTCGTCGCGTCCCACCATGGCCGCGAGAACGGCTGCTGCGAAGAGGTGTTCGCAGTGTGCAAGCCGGATTTGGTGGTCATCTCTGACTACGAGCACAGGCACATGTCCCAGCAGACCGCGCAGTGGTACCGGCAGCGAGCGAAGGGTATCGTCGATAACACGTTGCCTGGGACTCTTCTCGGCGGACCGCAATGGCGCTACGTGATGACGACCCGCGCAGACGGCAGTCTCAGAATCGTGGTTCAGCCCACCGGCAAGTTCACTGTCTACACCACGCCCACCCCGAGCCCCTACGCGGACATCCTCGCCAGCCTTGGAATGACCGCCTAACCGCCGAATAACGTCAGATATCGTCGCGGCTTTTGCCCGGTCGGCGTGGGTCACTTGAAAAGCCCAGGTCAGGAATCTATCATCCGGCCATGCGCGCCATCGACCGCCACCGCCATCACCGAATACCCGCAGGTTCACCGACCGAGTGAATTCTGCGGGGGTGTAGCTCAGTGGCAGAGCGGCGGCCTTATAATCCGCAAGCGCCAGATCAGCGCGTGACCTGGGTTCGATTCCCAGCACCCCTACCATAGCGTTCCCATCCAGAAGCCCGCCTGCCCCCCTGAAGCCCCATTTCATTGGACGTCGAAATCATCGCTCAGCATCTCTTGCTGACCGCCGAGTCACTGGGATTGCGTGCCTGGCTGGAGAACAAGACGCATTCCGCCTACCTGTTCATCCAGCCCGCCGTCGGCACGCCCACGACGGTCATCAGGATCTCCGACCACGGCGTCGTATCGCACCGGCATCCCGTCGTCGCATGCAATGTTGCCCCAGGGCGCTCGACCGCGGCCGACGCCATCATCCACGCCGCTCCGCGCATGCCATTGTTTCCCCAGGTCTTGCTGCGGACCCACATCGATGGCCGGAACAATTCCGGCCATCGACGCGTGGGAGAAATGGTGAATCTTCTGTTTGCGTCAGAGCAATCGTATCGGCAGTGAGCTCCCGCCGCAGCCGGGGGCTGCGGCGGGAGCGGAGGCCGTCAGAACTCCTTCCAGTCGTCCTTGTCACCACCAGCCTTGGCCGGCTTGGCGGCAGCGCGGGCGAGCGGCTTCGGCTTTGGCTGGGCGTGCGCGATCGGCTTGGCAACGGGCTTGGCGCGGACCGCCACCGACGCGGTGTGAGCCGTTGCCACGTGCGATGCCTGCGATCCCACCTGAAAGAAGCCCATCAGGCGGTTGAGTTCGCGCGATTGCTCTTCGAGCGCATGGGCGGCGGCGGCGGATTCCTCCACCAGCGCCGCATTCTGCTGGGTCATTTCGTCCATCTGGGTGACGGCCGAATTGACCTGGTCGATGCCCGACGCCTGTTCGGCCGAGGCCGCGGCGATTTCGCCGACGATGT
>Ga0265331_10000339_pt1 | contig 49983 bp, 76 predicted proteins | sample 41923metaG_FD_202088 | JGI IMG/M metagenome (GOLD analysis project Ga0265331, IMG submission 202088) | Rhizosphere microbial communities from Carex aquatilis grown in University of Washington, Seatle, WA, United States - 4-19-23 metaG | ecosystem: Host-associated > Plants > Roots > Rhizosphere... | reverse complement strand
GACCGCCGTCTCGTAGAGGAAGCGGTGGGCGTCGGTGGGTGTCGTGCTCGTGGCGTCGACGATGGACTCGATCGCGCCCTTCACCGCGCCGACGATCGCGCCCACGACGCCGCAGATCGCGACGCCGAAGATCCCGAGCTCGGAGCACGCGCCCGCGCCCGCCGCGGCGTAGGAGCCGGTGTTGCTCCCGATGGTCGTCGCGACCTTGGCGGCGCTCTCGTCGTCGGAGGGCGTGTCGGTGTCGCTCACGTCGACGACGACGGGCTCGAGGATCCCGTTTACCGTAGCGGCCATGGCTTACCCGTGCCTCCGGTCTCGCGGCGGCAGCTCGCCAGGCGTGACGATGACGGTCCAGCTCCTGCCGCCCGCCTGCCAGACCTGGAGGACCTCGCCGCCGGCGCCGATGCTCTGTGAGAGCCGGACCGCCTCGGGGAGGTGCTGGCGGACGCCTGCGGCACCGGCGGCGGCCGCGTCGCGCTCGCGGTAGAGGAAGGAGGTGCGATTCGCGGGGCGGTCGCTCGGCGCGAGCTCGACCCGCCAGAGGGGAAGGTCACCCGCGCCGAGGGTCAGCGCGCGCGGCTGTGTGCGGGATGCGCCGACGTCGAAGAGGGCGAGCACCCTGTCGTAGCGGACGCGTTTCCCAGCCACGATCCTACGCCTCCTCTCGCGCGGCCCGGGCGGTCGACGAGATCGCAAACCAGGACGCGTCCCACCCCCGCGCGCGCAGGAGGAAGGCGCACCGACAGGCCCGCGCTCCGCTCCAGCACACACAGCAGATCCGGGCGGAGCCGGGCGGGTAGGCGATGGCGAGGCCTTCGAGCGTCTCGGGCTCGAGCAGCTCGTCGGCGTAGCACTCGATGCAGGGGACGGGATACGGGACGCTCTGCCGAGCCGAGGACGGGCGGACATCGATGACGACGTCGAACCGCTCGTCGCCCTCCCGCGCCTCGCAGGCGTACGCCTCGGCCCAGGAGACCACGAGCGCCTACGGTTCGCCGGGCGCAGCGTCGCCGGCGTCGGCGTCGATGTCCTGCGGATTCTTCTTGACGGGTGGCGAGCACAGGCAAATGGCGTCGTTCTCCGTGCACTCGAGCACCCACCCGGGCCCAGCGTCGGCGCAGCTGTTGTCCGGACCGCTGCAGGCGATGGCGAGCTCCAACACGACCACGGACAGAAGGAGACGGCTCATCATGGCTAATCGATGTAGCTCGCTTCCCACGTGTTGAACAGCACCGAAGTGGAAAGCGCGAGCGCGCCGGCCTCGTGCTGGAACGCCTGGATCGTAATCGCGTCCCCGGCGGCGACCTTGACCGTGCGGCTCATGCTGACCGAGAACGCGATGGTGAGGCCGGCGACCTGCGCGGGCACCTCGGCATCGCGCACGATGGAGCCGTTTTGCACGATGCTGACCCGGTAGGGGTTACCGAGCACGCTCGTTCCAGCGGCAAACTGGATCGAGACGTTGATCAGCAGGTTCCCCGCCACGGGAGCCGTGAAGGTGTCAGAGGCGAAGGCGCTTCCGCGGTTCTCGCTCGCCGTCCAGCCCGTCACCTGGGTGCTGGTGTTGCTGGGGATGCTCTGCGGGTTCGAGTTGGTGGCCACGAGGATCGGGCCGCCGGCGGCGCGGGAGTAGATCGGCGCGCCGGGCGTGTTGATGTTGACCCGGACCATCAGGTTCGTGATGTCGAGCATCGTCAGCCCGACCAGCGGGCTGGCGAGGGCGGCGATGGTGGCGGCGCTCGGTCGCGGCAGAGCGAACCCCAGCGCCGTGTTCTGCGAGAGGTCGAGGCACGCGCTCGGGTCTGGAGGGCTCGTGCCGCCCGTGCCCGACATCGCGATCCCGGTCGCGGTGCCATAGACATGGACGGTCGAGACCGTCGAGGCGATCGACCAGGTGTCCGCGCCCGTCGCGCCCGGATCGAAGCCGAGGAGCAGCCCGTGGTTGGCCAGATCCCCGAGGAAGAGCTGCGCGCCCCGGCTCGCGCCGCCGCCGCCGAGGTTCGAGATCTGGAGGCGGACGCTGCTGGTCCCGCTCGCGGTGAACTGCGCGAGCGGCGGGGAGGCGCCGGCCACGGTGTTCACCACGTGGAGCGCGGCGAGCGGAGTACCGACGCCGATCCCGAACCACCCCGGGTTCGCGGCCGTGGTGAGCATCGTGGCGAGCGTGGCCCCGGCGCCGTTCAGGAACTGGATCGTTCCGTTCGTGCCCACCCGGACGTTGGTGCGCGTCGACGAGCCGCCGAAGGTGTTCTGCGTGAGGCCGCCGCCGTACGTGTAGCCGTCCGCGCCGTCGTCGGCGATCAGGCTCTCGCTCGTGGCGCCGGTCGAGTCGAGGGCGCCGAGGATCGTGCGGACAGCGCCCGAGCCGGACACGCTGAACAGGCCCGCCGCGGGAACGGCGGCGCCGCTCGCGCCGGCGACGAAGACGGTGCAGAAGCCGTGCGCGCTGGCGTCCCGCTCGAGGTAGGTCAGCGGGACCGGCGGGATCGAGCCGGCCGGCTGGTCGCCGACGTCGTTCCCGCCGTTCGGCGTCTGCACGGCGACGACGTTGGACGCGGCCCCGTGCGTGAGGCACTCGACGATCACGTAGCGGTAGCCCGTGATCACGAGCGGGGGCACCTTGCCGCCGCCCTTGAGCTGCTGGGGGAACGGCGTCCCGCCGGCGCCGCTCGCCGGGGTGCGCGTCGCGGAGTCGTTCGTCCCCCAGACGTTGTAGACGTCGGCCGACGTGGCCACGTCGTCGAGGGAGAGCGCGTACGTCTCGCCGGCGGCGTTCATGTCGAGGGGCGCCGAGTACCCGAGCGCGGACGTGGGGATCGCCGCCACGACGGGCGCGGCCCTCGCCCACGCGGCGCCCTGCGCCTCGATCGATCCGGCGTTGGCGCCGGTCAGCCGCTGGAAGACGAGCCGCGTCCAGGACAGGGCGAAGATCGGCGACTGCGGGATCGCGAGGCCCGCGGACCCCTGCACCGTGCCGAGCGGGTAGAGGTTGGCCTCGCCGCCGGCGGCCGTGGTGTTGAGGGAGCCCCACACCTGGAACGTATCGCTCGGGGTCAACGCCTTCGAGCCGGTGACCTTGGCGACGGACATCCCCGACACATCGAGGACGGCGAAAGCGGAGCCGGACGGGGCCGCGACGGTCTGGATCATGATGCGGATCTCCTGGAAGCGAGGACTTCACCGAGGACTGTGAGGGCGTTGCGCACGGGGGACCCGGCTTGCCGGTCGAGCTCGGCCGCGCGCGCGAGCAGCTCCCGGCCGGGGGTGGAGGTGGCGGCGGCGTGGATCGCGCTTCCCGTGTCGGAGACGATGAGCCGCCCGAGCTGCTGGACGCGACGGGAGCCGATGTCGGCGACCTCGTCCTTGAGATCGTGGGCGAGGCGGGCGGCGATCTCGGCCTCGTCGCCCTGGAGCTCGGGCCCGGGGGCCGGAGCGGGACGGGGAGCGGCGGGCGCACCAGCAGGGGCACCGCAGGAGCCGCAGAAGCGGGCGCCGTCGACGAGCTTGGAGCCGCAGGCAGAGCAGAAGCGGCCGGCGGTCACCGGGGCCTCCTTCGGGGGCGGCTCTTCGTGGTGGACTCTGGAGCGCTCGAGCTACGGGCGGCGGCGATGATCTCCTCGGCGCGCGGCGCGGGGCGCGCGACGAAGTCGGCGCCGGTGGCCCACCACTGGCCCGGTGCGTAGACGTACACCGGAAGGAGCTTCCCCTTCCACTCCAGGAGCGCGGTTCCTTTGGGCGCGGAGAGAATGGAGACGGCGTCGTAGGTCGCGGGAGTCACTGGGGTCTCCTCGGCGGTCACCCGGTCCTCCTTCGCGAGGCGGGAGCGCTCGAGCCGCCCTGGAGGACGGTGAGGCGCACCCGGCGATCGCCGGCCGCGTGCTCGCGCAGCGCGTGCACGTGCGCCAGCTTGTCGCAGGCCCTCCCCTCGATTTGGCACACGTCCTCGGCCGTCAGGCCCATCGCCTCGCCGACGTGCTCGGGCGTGAGCCCGTGGTGGTCGGCGAGGTCGAGGGCGCACGACTCCTTGAGCTCCCAGGGCTCGAGGCCGGGGAAGTTGAGCGTGAGGCGTCCGCGCGGTGAGACGTCGAGGTAGAGGTGGTGCGCGCAGCCGACCCAGGGGCACGGGCGCGGGCCGTCGATGCAGTCGGCCCGCGTGCGCGGTCGGTCGGTGCTGCTCGCATCGATGGCGAGCGGGAGCGCGAGCGCGCGCGCCTTGGCACGCGCGCGGCGTTGCTCGTCGACGACGACGAGCTCGGGCAGCTTCAGGGCCAGGGAGAGCACCGCCAGGAGGAGGAGCCGGGCTGCGCTCACTTCCGCGCGCCCTTCGCCTTGCCGCTCTTCTTCTTCGGCGTCGGCTTGCTGCCGGGGCTCGCCTGGGTCCTCGGCGCGCGCGTCTTGGCGGCGCCGCGCCTCGCTCCCGTCGCCTGGCCTCGAGGCCGGCTCGGGGGCGTCCCCCGGCGAGCGCCCGGACGGCTCGGCGGCGTCGCGTTGCGCGCCTGCTCGATGAGCTGGTGGGTGGACGAGCTGCCCACCGGCGGGAAGGTGAGCGCGCTCGGGGTGACCCTCGACGGCGCGACCGCCGACGACGGCCCCCCGCGGAGGCTCTCCACGAGCTGCTCGGCGACGCCGGGAGGCATCGGGGGCCCGTGCGCGAGCAGGCGGCGGACGCTGTCCTCCGCCTGGCTGACCTGGGTGGCCTGGAGGCTCGGCGCGCCGCGGAGCCCCGACGTCGGGCTCCATCCGGCGTCGTGGGCCTTCTGCAGGACGAGCTCGTCGAGCCGCATCACGGGCCGGCCCTGGACGAGCTGGTCGATCTCGGCGCGCACCTCCTTGGAGGCGCGCGAGCCGTACTTCGCCAGCGGGTCGAGGAACTGATCGAGGAGCCCGGAGAGCTCCGGGTGCTGGGAGATCACCTCGGCGCGGGCCTGGTCGAGGCGCTCGCTCCACTGCTCCTGACGGTGCTTCGCGCGGTAGTTCGGGGTGGGCGCCGGGATGAGGGCGTCGAGCGCGCGGAGCCGCTGCTCGATCGGCGCGAGGTCCGACACGATCTCCACGGTGCGGCCCTCGACGGCGCGGCGGCACTTGTCGTAGTCGACGCGGTTGTCGCGCATGGCCTCCCGGTGCGGCTTGATGGTCTGGCGCTCGTGGCGGATCCTCTCCTGGGCCGGCTTGATCACGGCCTTGTGGGGCGCGTCCGCGGTCCGGCGCGTCGTGCGGCACCCGGCGTTCCCGGTGCGGTAGGTGGTGGTGGCGCGCCTCTCCCCCTGCCGGAGGTCCTTGCGCAGGATCTTCCGCTCCTTGCGTGCGCCGGCCACCTTCTTCTTGTCGGTGGTCTTGGCGCCCCTCTCCGTCTTCTTCTTCTCGCGGTCGGCCTTCTTCTTGGCGCGGTCGGCCTTGCCCTTCTCGCGGTCGGCCTTCTTGGCGTCGCGGTCGGCCTTCCTCTTGTCCTTGTCGGCCTTCTTGGCCTCGCGGTCGGCCTTGCGCTTGTCCTTGTCGGCCTTCTTGGCCTCGCGGTCGGCCTTCTTCTTGTCGCGCTTCGCCTGCTTGTCCGCCTTCGCCCTCTCGCGCTTCTGCTTCTCCGCGTCGCTCAGTCGTGCAGCCATGATCACGTGCTCCGGTTGTTGGTACCGGCCGAGCCGGCGAAGTCTGCGGGGGTGGGCGGACGCCAGAGGCCCGACGCGTCGCGCACGACCACGGGCGGGCCCTCCTTGGCGTTCCAGATCCCGACCAAGCCCGGCTTGAGGCCGGCGCTCGAGGGGACGGCCGGAAGCTGCGCGGGGCTCGCCTGCGGGTAGCGCCCGACGTTCTGGGGCTTCGCGGGGCGTGCGGCGTCGACCACACGCGCCGCGCCCTCGGGCCCGAGGAGCGGGGTGAGGTGCTCGAGGAGCCGATCGGCCGGTGACGGACCGAGCCTCGCCGGCGAGTTGCGGACCTCGGCGAGCAGCTTCGCCGCCGGCGACTCGGGCACGGTCGGCCCGGGTCGAGAACCCTGGAGCGCCCCGAGCGCTCCCGCGAACGCGATGCCCTCCGGGCCGAGGAGCCCCCCGAGCGCGCGCATCGCGTCGGGGTTCTTGAGCACCTCCCCGGCGACCTGCGCGCCCTTCGAGACGGACCAGATCCAGAACGCGCCCCCGCCCACCACGGCGACCCCGAAGAGCCCCAGCCCCCACCATACCGCAGAGGGGATCTCGGGCTTCAGGCTGACGTCGGGGAAGTGCAGCCCCTGGAAGAGCTCCGGGAGGTTCAGCCCGCCGAAGAGGTCGCCCAGGTTGAAGGGGACCCCGGCCGCTTGAAGCTGGGGCGCGAGCTGCGCGGCTTCGTCGCTGAGCTGCTGGAACTCGGGCTTGAGCGCGGCGAGCTTCGCGGGATCCCCGGCGGCCGCCTCGGCGCGCTGCGCCAGATCGGCGGCCCGAGCCTTCAGCGCGTCGGCCTGCGCCTGGGCGTCGCTCGCGCCGGCGACGCGCGCCTGGTGACGCATGCGGATCGGTGTGCCGAGCCGGCCGGCGAGATCGAGGGGCCCGATCACGACGGCGCCCCCGTGTCGTACACGTCGAGGAACGGCTGCATCGCGGGCGCGGGGAAGTGCCCGCGGTACCAGGTGAGGAGATCGATCGGCTGCCCGGTCGAGAGGACGCGCGCCATGCGCTGGCAGGGCGGCTCGCACATGGAGTAGTCCGCCCAATCGCTGTCATGGCCGAAGCCGAAGCCCTGGAGCGGCTTGCCGCTCAGGCCCTGCCAGCCCCAGAGCACGGCGCCCGCGCTCGTGGGGAGGTGCTCGTCGAGGATCCACGCCTTGCCCTCGGGGCGGCAAACCGCATCCGGGGGCAGGCCGTTGCCGTTGTCGAGCGCGGCGATCGTCGCGTCGACGGTGTCGGTGTGCTTGAGCGCGTAGTCGGTCCGCTGCATCGCGAGATCCGCGCCCGGGGCCCACAGGCCCGTCGGCTTGATCCGCCAGGTGAACGGCGCGCGCCAGACGGCGTCGACCATCTGCCACGTCATCGAGATCATCCCGAGCGCGTTGCAGGCCTCGATCTGGTTCGCGTACGACCACCCGAGGAGGAGGGGCTTCGCGTAGCCGCGCACGGGCGCGCGGAAGGCGCGGCGCGGCACCGTGATCACGAGGTCCAGCGCGGGCACCTCGACTTCCACGAGGCTGTCGGTGTTGAGCGCGGTACCGGCGCGGATCGCCTGGAGCATGAGCCCGCGCAGGTCCTGCCCGCCGGCGCCGGCGCCGACGCCGCGCACCGTCGCGTCCGCGTCCGGCATCGTGTTCCACCCGTTGTTCCGCTGGTAGAACGTGTACCCCTGCGAGAGGAGGCCGTTGTAGCGGTCGGAGCCGAGCGTTTGCCGGAGCCCGAGATCGAAGTTCGGCCCGATCATCGCCACGTACCCGCCGGGGGCCCACGCGGGACCGGGGATGCCGGTCACCGGGTCCCGATCGACGACGACGTCGCTCGGCGGGGGAGGGAACGAGCCCGGCGCGGTCCCGAGCGCGATCATCTGCTGCCAGAGGTTCGAGGCCTCGGCCGTCGTCAGCGGCGCCTTCAGGGCCGCCGCGCCCGCCGCCGCGATGATCAGGTTCGAGGGGCCGGCGACGCGAGCGCCCGCACCCATCGCCGGCCGCTCGTAGGTCCAGCCGCGTTCGATGGACTCCGCGAGCCAGGCGGCGCGGCCGGTGAACGCCTGGGCGAGCTGCGGATCGCTCGGGTCGACGAGCACGAAGCCCGGCGTGACCGACGAGCCGGGCGCGAGCGCCGACATCCCGAGCGCGGAGAGCCGGCCCATGACCTCGGAGACCTTCGCCGTGAGGTTGATCATCACGATGCTGAAGGCCGTGCTGAGCATCAGGACGAAGAGCTGGACGACGATCCCGAGCGCGCCGGACACGCGCGCGAGCGGCGCGCCGAGCCCGAGGTACGAGAGCGCATCGTCGACGACGCCGGCGTCGCTGCACGACCACACCCAGCCGCGCACGTCGCGCGCGTGCGTCGTGAAGACCGGGTCCGAGTCCTTCGACACGGTGCGGAGCTTCCAGACGCGGCCGTTGTGCTCTTCGAGGACCTCGCTGTCGATCGGCCTCGGGAGGAGCGCGTGGTAGCGCGCGCCGACGTCATCGGCGGCGACGTCGTCGTCTGTCGCGTCGCGCCAGTGGCCGGTCTCGACGGTGAGCCCGGGATCGCGGTCCGTCGGCGAGCTGCACCCGAAGATCCACCCGCGCACGTCGCGCCGGTGCGTCGTGAACTGCGGATCCGTCGCCTTCGACACGGTGCGCAGCTTCCAGATCCGGCCGTTGCGCTCCTGGATCTGCTCCGTGCCCACGGGCCGGGAGAGGAGGGCCTTGTAGGAGGCGACCATGTCGTCGGCCGCGACGTCGTCGTTGGTGGCATCGCGCCATGTGCCCGTCTCGGAGGGGACGCCGGCGACGCGCGCGCGCGCACTGCCGACACCGGCCACGCGCGCGGGCGGCGCCCACTGCTTGCCGGCCTGCACGCCCTCGTTCCAGTCGCCCGGGTTGATCGGGTAGCCCTGCACCCCGCGCCGGGTGAGGAGAGGGACGTCGCGCTGCTGGTCCGCCGCGAGCCGGTCTTCGCCCGCGCCCCACGCGTGCGCGCCGCGCCACGGCTCGGAGGGGTTGTAGTACCAGAGCTCTGCGCCGTTCGCGTAGTCGCCGGGCGCCGAGCCGAGCATGAGGTCGGGCGGGCCGTTGACCGGCGCGATCCCGTTGTTCGCGTCGAGGTACTTCTGCGGATCGACCGGCCACGCGTTCGGGTAGGGCCGCCAGTCGGAATCGACCATCGTCCACGAGAGCACGCCGGACACCTGCGCCTGCGGAGGTGCGAACGGCGCCGATGAGTGCAGGCCCGAGAACTGCGAAGCGACGCCGTCCGCGGGCGCGGCGGGCGTCTGCGCAGCACGCGGAGGCGCCCCCTGCTGTGCGGCGTACTGCGAGGCGATCCCCGGCGTCGCCGCGGCGCCCGAGCTCAAGCCGGCCGCGTCGGCGCGCACCTGGGAGCGGGTCACCCACGAGGGCGCGTCCCCGTCGTCCCACGCGACTTGCACGCGCCCGGCGCCGTCGAGGTTGATGATCGTGCCCGGGTAGTAGGCTCCATCGGTCCACTGCGCGGAGACGTGCTGCCCGGGCGTGTAGAGCACCGGGGAGCCCTGCGTTGCGGGTGCGGAGGCACCTCCGAGCGCGGTCAGCGGCGGCGCGCCCGTGGTCCCTTGCGCGCTCGGCGCAGCGGCCGGCGCGCCGGTGTCCGGTGCGCCTCCGTTGAGGTAGGCCTGTGCGGCCGAGGCGAGCGCGGCGACATCGGGCGCGCCCTGGGGGACCTGGGGGGGCGCTCCGCCGTCGTGGACGCCCTTGGCGTAGCCCGGAGCTGCCGGAGCTGCTGGAGCGGCCGCAGGGGCCGCCGGAGGGCCGGGAGGGAGGGCGCGCGGCGCCGAGCTCGGCGCCGGGGCCGAGCGGCCGCCGACCAGGCCGAGGGCGGAGTCGATCGCGGGGAGGCGCGCGAGGACGCCGGCGAGGTAGCCGCCCCAGCGTTTCTCGTCGGTGTTGCCGGTGCCCTCGAACCACCCGCCGGCGGGCTTGCCGTCGGCGTCGGTGTGGATGTAGAGGCCTCGCACGAAGGCGAGCGGCGAGCCCTCGAGCGCGCCCTCGTAGGCGTCCACGTAGCGGTCGCCGGCGAGGAGGCGCAGGTAGCCCGTCGCTGCTGCCGGCTGGCTGCCGAAGCACTTGTACTTGGCGGTGTACTTCGACCCGTCCGCGTGGGAGTCGCCGTGGTCGACGCAGGAGTACTCCGCCGTCGCGCCGCCGGGCCCGCACTGCTCGGCGCCCATGTTCCAGCATCCCGGGCCCCAGCCGTGCCCGAAGCTCGACTCGAGGTTGGTCTGCGCGAGGACGAGCCGGAGCATGCGGTCGGAGATCCCCGGCTTCACGCTGCGGAACGCGGCGGCGGCTTGCTGCACGCTCGCCGGCGAGATCCCGAGGGGGGCGAGCTCCGCCACGCCGATCGATTGCAGGGCCGCGTGGGCGGCTTTGTCGAGGCGCGCGAGGGAGGCGCCGGCGGTACCGCGCATCCACGCCCACGCTTCCCGCGCGGCCCCGACGAGCCACGGAAGACCAGCGATCAGACCGAGGGCCATGGTGTCCTCACGCCTTGAGCTCCGTCCAGATGAAGACGGGCAGGATGGAAGCGGGGTCGCTGGTGATGGTGGTGCCGCTCGGGATCGCGTAGCTCCACGCCGAGCTGAGGTTCAGCGGCACGCCGTCGTCGGTGTCCATGACCACGGCGGTGCCGCTCAGGGTCCCGATCCCGGTGTGCCCGCTCGGGACCTGGATGGCCGTCGCAGCGCGCGCGGGCAGGAAGCGGAGGAGACGCCGGGGCTTCACGAGGTAGCCGTCGCTCGGCATGGGGACGCGTTCGACCGTCACGCCGTAGAGCCCGAGGCCCCCGATCAGCACGCACTGGGCGCAGTGCGGAGGGAAGACCTCCACGCCGTCGGGGTCCCACTCCCACACGGGCGGCATGGGGTTGTCGTCGCCGCCCACGACCAGGTTGGTCCCGCAGCTCGGGAGCACGACGCGGACGTGGAGGAAGGTGCCGAAGAGCCGCGACGTCGTCGTGGGATCGAAGGTGCCGGCCGGGTTCCCGCCCGCGGCCGGGAGCCGCGTGATCGTGAACCGGTAGGCTGCCGCCTCCGATGTCTCGGGGAGCTTGACCTCCTTCGTGATCCCAGGGCCGGCGAGCATCGGTCACTCCGTCACATGCCGGCGTAATCGGCGTCGTCGCCGGAGCCGTCGCCGGCGCCCATCTCGTCCATGAGGGACTGGAGATCGGCGTCCGACATGCCCGAGCCGCCGCCGCTGGCGTCGGCCGTGGTGCCTGCGGTGGCCTGCCCGGCGAGCGCGCCGAGCTCCACGAGGTCGGAGGCGGAGAGGTCGAGAGGGACGCCGCTCGAGGTGGTGAGCGACGAGCTCGCCGGCGCGAGGAGGGAGCCGAGGCCCAGGCCGTTGTTGATCGACGGCTGGCCACCGTAGCCGCCGCCGATCTGCGTGCTGGCGCCGCCGCTGGCGAGGAGCCCGGCGAGGAGCATCGCGTCGGAGTGGCTGAGCTCTCCGCCCTGGTTGCCGTTCTCGGCGCGATGGAGGGCGGCCCGCTCACGCGGGGACAGGTTGGCGAGCGCGCGGCCCCTGCCGCCGCCGGTGGTGATGGGCGCGGTCGAGCCGCCGGCGTTCGTGTCCTGCCAGCCCTGCGCGGTGAGGACCTGTCGGCCGCCGTGGCGCCTGTCGCCGATGCGGGGGCCGGTGACGGGGGTCCCGGGAGGAGGCGGAGGCTGGCCGCTCGCGGTCTGTCCGCCGCCCTGGGCGACCCACTGGTGGCCGTCGTAGCGCCACACCCGGCCGCCGTGCGTCTGCGTGTCGCCGGCGCGAGGCGTGCGACCGGCGGGGGCGTGGGGAGGCGGGGGACGCGCAGCGCTCGACGAGCCGCCCGGGTTGTTGACGATCGCCGGCGTCGCCTGGGGCTGGTTGATCGGGTTGGTGGACTCGCTGAGGCTGATGTAAACCGGCCAGAGCTGCCCGAACTGCGATCCGCCGCTGGCGGGCGCGTTGACGTACACGAACCGCCCGTTTTGCAGGAAGATGTCCGCGGATCCGGGCTGGCCCTGGCTCGCGCGGTCCACGAGCCGGCCTTGCCCCATCTGGCCGTGCCACTGGCTCGGGTCCGACTGTCCGACGACGTAGCCGGCGTTCGTCAGGCCCAGGAAGCTCCACTCCAGCGTCTGGGGGTTCTGCGTCCAGAAGTAGGCGGCGTTGACGCCGGCGACGCGGGCCCCGCTGGGCATGAGGGCGAGCGACTCGATCGACTCGTTCCCGTCTCCCGCGATCTGATCTCGGCAGGGGACGAAGACGTAGTAGCCGAGGACGTGCGCCATCCCCGGCGGGGGATCCACGCCGGCGACGTGCGCGAAGGCGCGATGGAGACGGGCCCGACGATCCTTGGCTGCCATGGCGATCACTCACTCCACGGGGACGATCACGGCCCCTTCGTACGTGCTTGGCGGGACAGCGAGCCCGCCTTCTGCGGACGGGTCCCGGAGGACGCCGTCCACTCGGATCCAGGCGTGCTGTTCCCTCCCTGGGAGGGCCGAAATGCAGATGTCCACGCGGTGGCCCCGCTGATGGGCCTTGGTCGCCTCGTAGACCGCCAGCAGCACGCAGGAGGCGCAGCGGAGCCGCGCCACCTCGTCGGGGAGCCCCACGAGGGCCGCCCCGTCATCGCAGTAGGGGATCGTGCCGACGTCCTCGAGCGGCCCCGCCTGTCGCACCATCCGCCCGAGGTCGCGAGCGAAGCTCGCGCGGTCGACGTAGGGCATGGCGGGGCGCAGGTAGGCGCCGAACACGGAATCCCCGTGCGGCTCAGCGCGCCTGCTCGGGCCGCGGGTCGACGATGCCCGAGAGCCCGCCGAGCAGCCGCGCGATCTTGCCGCCGCCGAACAGGTTCGCGATCACGGACTTCCGGCCCGGGTTGCCGGCCTTGCCGTTCTCGGAGAAGAGCCCGCGGACGTGGATCGGGCCGTAGGAGCCCGGCATCCAGATCTGCATCTTCTGGATCATGTTGCAGGCTGCGGACGAGATCGCGGTGAGATCCCCGCCGGGCCAGAAGACCGTCGAGCCGGCGACGCCGAGCGGACGGACCACCAGGCGGGCCGTGATCTGGCCGCCGCTGTCGATGGTCCGGCCGTGCAGCGGCTTGTGCCGGTGCGCGGTGAAGTCGTGCGCGAAGACGCGCGTGGTGCCGTAGCCGCTGCCCGGGCAGGCGGCATAGAGCGACTGAAACGCGGGCCCGGGCGCCGTGGTCCCCCAGTCGAGCGAGACGATCCCCCAGCCGTTCGAGCCGCCGGCGCCGGCCGCGAGCGAGAAGCCCTGCGAGCAGGCGGAGTCGAGGACGATCACGCCCGCCTCGTTGGTGTTGCTGGTCGACGCCCAGAGCGTCACGTCGTTGCCCGCGCCCACCACGGCCGTGATCTGCGTGTTGCCGATGGTCGGCAACGTGTCGAAGTGGTCGAACTCGATGGGCCCGGCGTCGGCCCTGTGCGCGTCCCGCAGGGGACCGGCCATGACCTCGGTCGCGAGGCGTGCGGCGAGCCCGCTCTGCGACTCGGTCCGCAGGCGGCCCACCATGTTCTTGAGGGCTTCGACGCTGAATTCGACGGCCATGGACGTTCCTCTCTCGGATCTCGAGCAGCCGGCGCGGCCGGCTCGGTGGTTCTCAGGCAGCCGGCGCGGCCGGCTCGGTGGTTCTCAGGCAGCCGGCGCGGCCGGCTCGGTGTGGTGAGGCGCGCCGTTGGTGCTGGCGCTCGGAGCGGCGGCCGTGGCCCCGCCCGAAGAGGGGGTGGAAGCGGAGGGCGCCGACGGCGCGCTCTGCATCTGGGCGAGCACGAGGATCACCGCCTGGAAGGCGTCGGGTGCCGCGTCTCGAATCGCGGTCCCGAGATCCTGAAGCGCAGGGTGGGTGCCGAGGGCGAGGAGGGCTTGACCGAGGCACGCCACGAGGTGCGGATCGCGGAGTCGCCAGAGGAGCTGGCAGAGCGCGAAGCAGAGCTCGGACGGGTTGCTGTGGAGCGACCCGTCGACGTCGGCGCCGTTCGTGGTGCCGTTGGCCTTGCCGAGCATCGCGGCGCCGAGGAGCGGGACGAGGGGACCGAGCTGCCGAAAGCCGAGCTCGAGGCCCTTGCCCCAGAGATCCCCGTTGATGCTCGCGACGTGGACGGCGAGCTGCTTCGAGCGGAGATCCCGCACGTCGTCGAGGGCGATCCGCGCGTCGCGGGCCTCGGCGACGTGAACGCGCTCGCTGAGCGCTTCCCGCTTGCCGAGATCGTCCTGGCGCTCCGTGAAGAGGACGCGAAGGCGCCCCTCTCGATCCCTGAGCTCGTCGCGTGCGTCCGCGAGGAGCCCTTTGACCTGATCGACCTGGTCCTTCTGGGCCGCCACCTGGGCGCCGTGGGTCTCCACGAGCGCCGTGGTGATGTCGGCACGTGCCTCGAGCTGTGCCTGGCGCTCCTTCGCGACGGCCGCGGCGATCTCGGCCGCCGTGTTGGTGGCGAAGCGGACGAGCTGCGCGTGGTCGGCTGCCGGTACGGCGATCGTCCCGTTCGGCGCGGGATAGAACCCCGGCTCGAGGTGGGTGTACGGGCAGACGGTGGCGCGCGCGGAGGCCATGGATCACTGCGCCGCGGGCTGGTTCGCCGTGGTCTTCCGGGTGGTGACCTTCGCGGACACCTTGGCGGCGATGATCTCGCCGAGATCCCGGGTCTCGATGCCGGTCATCGCGTTGGAGGCGCCGCCGAGGATGGCGAAGCCGGCGGCCTTGGCGGAGGGATCCTTCGAGCCGAGCCCGAGCGCCAGGCCGGCGATCGCGGGCACGCCGGCGGCGAGACGGCCCCAGAGCTCACCGAAGAGCCCGCGGGCGAGCCCCGTCAGGCCGGCCGAGCCGGTGCTGAGCGCGAGCCTGTGGCCCTCCCCCACGTGCTTCGGGATGACGAGGTCCGCGGCCTGGCCGGCGCGGGTGAGCGCCTGGACCAGCACGGTGTTCCGGCAGTCCGCGTCCTCGCAGTCGGCGAGGGCTCCGGCGGCGACGCGTTCCAGCTCGGCCCCCTTGAGGCCTTGAAGCTTGGCGCTGATCTGCATGGCTCGGGCGGCGTCCATCCTGGGGGCTCCTCGCTCGCGTTGCGGTCAGCGGCTCATGGGCGATCGATTCGCCCGCGCCGCTGCTTGGGAGGCCGGACTCTACGGGAGACGAAAAACCACCCTGCCGAAGCGCACCCCGTTCCCGCCCGTTCCCGCCGCCGGGAACGCGGATTGCGCGCGTCGGTCACGATCGCGGATCCATCCTGGACCTTCGCCGTTGGCGGAAATCGATCGTGAGGCGGTCGATTGTTCCCGCGCGTACGCCGCGGCGGCGCCGTGTCCTTCGAGGCGAGGCCGCGCAAGCGTGCGGGCTGCGCGGGTGGTAGATGCATCTGGCCAACGCAGGGCCAGGAACGCACCGTAAGACGCGACGCCGACGCGCGAAAAACGGCGACGGGACCACGGCCAATCCTGGCCCGCCATGCCCGTACGTCCCCCCTACGTCTCACCGTTCCCCGATGCCGAGCCTCTGCCCGGTGCGACGGGCGCGGCCGCGCGCGCGCTTCGGTTTCTCGCGCGCGTGGAGCCGCGGACGCGGGAGCTCCTCGAGGGGGAGCAGGTCTCGCAGCGCGTCGCAAAATTCGTTGCCGGCGGCGGCTCGGCCGAGGGACGCGCACGGCGCGCCGAGGTCGCGATCTACGCGCGCGCGCGGCTGGAGTGCGAGGGCTGGCCGGAGATCTGGGTGCTGGTGTTCTTCACCGAGGCCGACGCCGCGGCGTGCAAGGCGCGGCGGGACCGGGGCCTGCCCCGTCGCACGGTGGAGGAGAGCTGCGCGGCCGTGGAGCTGCCGGCCGAGCCTCCGCCGCCGCGGCGTAGGACCAAGCGCGAGCGCGAGGCGTCGGGGGTGGCGGACCGGGTCGCGCAGATCGAGGAGCTAGCGGCGTCGCTCGGCGCGTCCCTGCGGGGCGACGAGACGGCCCCCTCGGCGGAATAGATGGGCCGCTGGCACCGCGTCGAGGTCTGCTGGACCGACCGCGTCCCCTCCGAGCGGGAGGAGCGGGCGCTCGTCGAGCTGCTCGGCCGCTTCGACGACCAGGCGGACGTCCAGATCGACGGCGGTGGGCTCCGCGGTGACTGGCGCTCGCCGCTGGTGTCGCTGCCCGCCTTCCTGGCGATGCTGCACGCCTACGGCCACGCGTGCCGGGGCCGCTGGCTCCGGTACGAGCTCGGCGACGAGGAGGCCGAGATCGTCGAGAGGCTCGCGGCCGCGCCCTGGCTGACATCGGCGCCGGAGCAGCTCGTCGAGGTCGGGCAGCTCCCCTTGTGCGACTGGCAGATCCGGTGGCTCCGCCGGGAGAGTCGGCGCTTCGGGCGATGGCTTCCGCCTCTGCCGAGAGACCCGCCGCCGGTAGGCCCGCGGGGGCCGAGGTGGTTGCGGCGGCAGGGGAAGACGTTTCCCCCCGTGCGGGGCCCGCGGAGGTTCGCATGAAGCGCCACGGCCGCCGCTCGCCGCCGATCCGCTACCTGGTCGTCGTGCGCCACGCGGACGACGCCGGCCCGGGCCGGGTGCTCGGCTCGGTGACGAGCTCCTCGCCGGCGGCGGCTGTGGACGCGTTCCGCGCGCGCCGCGACGTGCCCGAGCTCCTGCGCGGTGTGCGCCTCGACGCCTTCCCCCAGCGCGTCCTGCCGGGGGAGGTCGGGACGAGCGGGCAGGCGCGCGGATGGTCCGAGGTGGAGCCCGGGATCTGGCTCTACCCGCCGGAGGTGACGGCGGAGAAGATCGGCGCCTACCTGCCCGACCTGCGCGCGCGTCTCGGGATCGTGCGGTGCATGCTCCACCCCGCGCGCGAGGTGGCATGGGCCGCGCGCGTGCATACGTACGCCGACCGCTGCGCGTGCGGGTGCGCGCCGTGTCGAGCGGGTGATCATCACCAGCACGACGTCGACACCGGGACCGCGCTCTGCCCCGCGGGACAGGCGGCCGAGGACGCGGCGCGTCTCGGTGGGGGGCCGGGCTAGTGCCCCTCCGCGGCGAGCGGAAGCCGGGCGCGATGCGTCACACGATCTCGCTGAAGGTGGACGACGCGCAGAAGCGCGCGCTGGAGGGGCAGGCGAAGAGCGCCGGCCTCGCCAACGTGGGCGACCTCGTCCGCGAATGGACCGCGGGCAGGTTCCGGCCGGTGCAGTTTACCGGAGCCTCCTCCCTGCACCTCGACGCCGGGGAGGACCTCCGCGCGTGGCTCGCGGGTACCGGGCGTGCGCGGCTCGTCCTCGGCGAGAGCCTCGCCCTGCTCTCGCACCTCCCCTCCGCGTGCGTCGACGCGGTGGTGACGGACGGCCCGTACTCGAGCGGCGGATGCTTCCGCGGCGACCGCGCGCAGAGCACCGGGACCAAGTACATGCAGAGCGAGATCAACGCGCGCGACAAGCGAGAGGGCCGGCGCGTCGACTTCGAGGGCGACACGCGCGACCAGCGGAGCTTCATCCGGTGGGCCGCCCTGTGGTCGGCGGAGTGCTACCGCGTGGCGAAGCCCGGCGCGATCGGCGGCTTCTGGGCCGACTGGCGGCAGCTCCCCGCCACGAGCGACGCCTTCCAGGCGGGCGGGTGGACGTGGCGCGGCGTGTGGGGCTGGGACAAGACCGAGGGCGTGCGGCCCGTGCTCGGGCGCCCGCGCAACCAGCTCGAGTTTGTGGTGTGGGGCTCGAAGGGCCCGATGCCGCGGACGCGCTGCGGGGGCGTGGTGGAGCCGGGCGTCGTGCGCGTCGCCTCCACGATGGCGACGAAGCGCGGCCACCAGACGGGCAAGCCCGACGCCGCGAACAGGCTCTGGGCGCGCCTCTGCGAGCCGGGCGGCGTGCTGCTCGATCCGTTCGCCGGCGGCGCGGGGATGGCCGAGGCCTGCCTCGAGCTCGGGCGGCGCTACCTCGGCTTCGAGGTGGTGCCGAGGATCCACGGCGAGGCGCTCGCGCGGCTCGTCGAGCGTGAGCGGGCCCTCTTCGGCGCCCGCGCGAGGGCCGCGTGAGCCCGTACGTACTTCTTCGTATGGACAGGCGGCGCGCGCTTGTGCGCCGACGCCGATCGGCCTGTGTCCCGTGCAACGCCGAAAACTTGACAGCGGGCCTGAGTGGTCCCGCGGCCTTCCGCGATCGTGCGTCGGACGTCGCGTCGATTTCTGATCCGCGTGCCCGGACATTCCCCGGCCCTTCCGCGCTCCGAGCTCGGCGCCAGCTTCTGACCGCCGGTCTCCGCTCTCCCGGCCGATCGACGATCCAACCAGGGGAGAGAGAGCCCGCCCGCCGGACGCCGAAGGCTCTCTCTCACCTTCCTGTCAAGACCTTTCCAATCCTCCCGGACCCTATTTGGGTCGGTCTCTGTTCACGCACGGGACACGGCTTGGTCACCAGCAAGAGAGGACCGGCTCACCAACGAGACAGGACCAGCTCACCAACGGGACAGGACGGGTTCACCGGGGGACGGGAGAGGGGCCATTCACGCGCGGGAGAGGAGCGCTTCTCCTATGAGCGAAGATGGCTTCACCCCCCCTCTTGCGGTCGACCGTTGGGGCGCGCCGCGGGCCCGGCGGGTGCCTCGGCCGGGGCCTGGGCGCCCTCACGGCCGCGCTCGAGCGCCTGCATGGCTGGTCAGGGGCCCCGAGAAGAAAAGCCGGCCCATGGCCGCGGGTTTCCGCAGCCGTGGACCGGCTTCCATCTGCGGCAGGCTACGCCGGCGGGCCGCGCACGGGTGGACCCCGGGCCGTCTCGCCTCGTCCTGCGCGCTCGAGGATCTCGGCGACGGGGCGGGGCAGGCGGCGCGGATCGACGACGACGCCGGCGGAGCGAATGCAGCCGACCGCGAAGTCGGCGAGGGTCGAGCCCTTGCGGCCCGGTTTCGTGGCGCACTCCCAGAGGCCGCGCAGGATCGCAGCGAGCGGGTGCCCCTCGCCGAGCGGGCGCCCCTCGCCGTCGGTGCTCTCGCCGAGCTGCTCCCAGATGCGCGCCGCGAAGGTCGCGCCGGCGTCCTCACGGGGCAGGTAGCGGTAGACCTTGGCGCAGAGGTCGAGGAGGTCGCAGATCGCGCCGGTGGCCACCTCGGGCTGCCGGGCGATGTCGGCCGGGAGGGGACGCGGCGGCGCGGCCGGGCGGAAGGGCGCGGGCATCGCCGTGGACGGGGCAGCGGCGAGCGTCGCGGGTGCGACGATGGGCCGCGGCCGCGGGGGCGGCAGCGCTGGCAGGACGGCGACCGGGTCCGTGATGTCGCCGAAGGTCCAGGCGATCTCGACGGGTCGATCGAGGATCTTGGCGAGCTGCTCGCGCAGCGCGTCGAAGTGCTTGCGCACCCACTCCTGGACAAACTCGTTCGCCGCGCGGAGCGTCAGGAGGCCGGCGGCGGTGTCCAGGCTCTCGAACTGAACGCCGCTGAACCACTGATCGAAGGTTGGCGAGGAGAGGGCGCGCGTGGCCTTGGCCGCGCGATCGAAGAGCGCGCGCGCCTCGTCGACGACGGCACCGGCGGGCTCGCGGTCGCGCTGCGCCTCCTCCGCTGCGGTGGGCCCCACCTGGTCGAGCTGCTCCACGTGGTCGACGGCAAGCGCGGCGGCCTTGCCGAGGTCCTCCGCGGCCGCGGCGGCCACCGGGTCGCGCGGCGCGTCGCCGAGGTCCTGCGCGGGCGCCTGGTCGCGCTGCGCATCGTCGAGCACCGCCACGGCGGTGAGCTGGTGGTCGTCGCCGAGGTCCAGATCGTCCGCGGCGCCCTGGTGGTCGCGCTGCGCGTCGCCGGCGCCGGCGCCCACGTCCTCCGCCCCGGCGTTGCCATCGCCGTGTTCCTCCCAGAGCTGCTCGTCCCGCTTCTCCCAGCGCTGACGGTCGGCTTCGATCTCGGCGGGCTCCCGCAAGGCGCGCGGCAAGATGCAGCGCGGGAGCACCTTCACAAGCCACGCGGGGAGCCGCTCGATGATCCAGCGGGGCAAGACGAGGCCGAACTCGTTGATCGTCTGGGTCCGGCCCGGCGCCCACGCCGTGTAGTAGCGGCCCTCGCCGTCCTGCCAGCGCAGCACCGTGTCGACGGTGTCGTACGCTTCGAGGAGGCCGACGTTCGCGATCAACTGGCGCTCGTGCTCGTCCGTCAGCGCCAGAAAGCGGTACGAGGCGTACGCCTTGCACGTCTTGCCGCCAGCGATCGCGAGAAGATGGTTGAGCGCTTTGTTGACGCGGTAGGGGAGCTGCATCTTGGCGTAGATGCGGCCGAGCGCGGTCTTCGGCAGGAGGTCGTGCTTCGGGTCGGGTCGCGGTGTCAGCGCGGCGATCGCTTCGTCCACCACGGCCTGCATGCGCGCGGGGTCGAGGGCCTCCACCGGAACCGGGGTGCGCACGGGCGCGGTCCGCGGCGACGGTGCGTCCGGCTGATGCTTCGGCGAGTTCGCCTTCTTCGGGCTGTAGCGCTCCCATGTCCCCTCGCCCTTCCTGGGGCGCGACATGCGGGCGGCCGACGTGGTCTCGTTCGGAGGAGGAGGTACCGCCGGCGTCGTCGCCTCGTGGGGCTCGACGACGGCCGGCGGGGTCAACTCGGCCTCCCTGAGCGTGCGGCTTCTTGGACCCGGCGGATCTTCGCCTTCTGGTCAGGGTCGATCGTCAGCGCCTCGAGCTCCACCGGGTCGAGGCCGAGCTCGGCCGTGTAGAGGGCGAGGCCGCCGCAGTAGCAGCAGAGCGAGAGCGCGCCCGGCGTCGGGTTCCGGGGCAGCTCACCGCGGGCCGTCGTCATCGCGAGGAGCTTGTGGCACCAAGGGCACGGCGTCGGCGGCATGTTGCCTTCGCTCGGCGGGCGAGCGCCCATCATGGCGGCGACCGCGGAGACGAAGGAGCGCGAGAACCTCACGGCGCGAGCCCCCCAGCGGACGCCAGCCCGAGCTCGGCCCGGTCCTGCTCCGGTACGATAAACCGGAGGAGGTTCCCACCGCTCCGTCCCCGGGCCCAATCCCCGACGGTGAGCAGACCGCGCCGGGCGAGGATCTCTACGGAGCGGCGCGCGGTGTTGCGTGTGCACCTGGCGGCCTTCGCCATGGCCGGGTACGTCGTGCGGATCTCGAGGAGCGCGTCGACGCGGGAGAGGAGCCACCGCGCGATGAAGTGCTGGCAGACCGAGAGGCGCGCCGCGTTGAAGCGCTTCTCCATGTAGTGGGCGAGCGCCGGGGTCACGGTGCGAGCCTCCCACCGCGTGAAGCACGGGCGAGCCGATGGCCGAGCGTGCGATCGTCCTGTTCATCCCCGGCCCCGTCGCGGATCGCGGCCAGGTGGAGGCCGAGCTCGGCCGCGTCGAGGTCCAGCACGGCCGCGTGCGGGATGAGCGCCTCCAGCGTGAGCACGGCAAGGTCGCGACGGCCCACGTGGGTGACCGCCAGCGCGCGCAGCTCCCCCTCGGTGATCGGCGCACCCGATGTCCGCGGACGGAGGGGTGTCATCCGCCAGAAGCGCGCGCGGGCGAGCGCTTCGAGGGCCTCCGCCGCGGCGCCGGCGAGGGCGCGGGCCTCCTCGCGGGCCTGCCAGGCGGCGAGCTTCCGGGTGGGCGCGGCGACCATCAGCGGGCCCTCCTTGCGCGCTGGGTGGCGCGTTCCCTCTGGGCGAGCACGAAGAGCTCGACCAGCCCGTGCTCCGCGAGGATGCCCGCGGCCATCGTGTCGCCCGGGTGCCTGAGCGCGCAGCGCCAGGCGCGGCCGGCGAGGATCGCGGGCGGGATCGGCTGCGGGAGGCTCGGGCTCGCGCGGCGCGCGGCGGCGCAGAGTCGCGTCGTGTCGAGGATCGACCGGCGGCGCGCGAGGATCCCGGCGAGGACGAGCACGGCGGCCCGATGCTTCCGCAGCGCCTGGCGCGCCATTTGTTCCGCATCGGCGACGAGCTGGCACGCGCGCTCCAGCATCTGCGGCGGGGGGCCGAGGCTCTCCTCCACCCATTCGAGCAGGATCGACGCGTCATTCCCGGTGAGGCCGACGACGTCGCCGCCGTGGGCGTCCCACACGCTGCCCGCCATGGCGACGGCGCCCCGGGCCGTCAGGGGGTTGATGCTGTAACAGACGCCGACGGCGCCACCGACCGCGCTCGGGGCATCGCCGAGCGTGTGGCCGAGGTGGACCAGGAGCACCTCGCCGCGCAGCGCGAGGGCGACGACAGCATGGGCCGCCTCATGCTCGGCGACGTCGGCCTGGAGATCGTCGCGCTGCTCGCGCCCGAGGAGGGACGCGATGAGCAGGTCGCGCGGCGCCGTCACGAGGGCACCCGGCGCGTAGGGGCCCCGGGGAGGGCGGGAGCGAGGAGGGAGCCGACGGCGATCGCTAGCTCGTCGTCGTCGTCGTCGTCGTCGGCGGCGCGCGCCTCCAGATCACGGACGAGCGCGGCGCGTCGATCGCGCTCCGCGGGGTCGACGTCGCCGAAGTCCCACGCGCGGGGAGACATGCGCGTGCCGAGGACGCGCACCACGACGCCGCCGCGCCTCTCCACCAGCTCGGAGCGCACGGAGCTGATTGGCCGGATGTCGACCTCGAGCGCGTCCGCGTCGCAGGGGGGCGGCGCGAAGAGGGGGCGCACCGGATCCCGGGCGAGGCTCCGGAGCGCGCGGGCTGCGGTGGTGCGGTCGTCGCCGGTCCAGCCGCGCGGCCCGCACACCGCGTCGAGGAGCTGGCGGAAGCCCCGCCGCTCGTCGAGGAGGGGCGCCGCCGCGGCGATCTCCGCCGGCGTGAGCGCGGCGCGGGCCTGCTGGATGGAGAGGCGGGAGGGGTCCAGGCGCGGCGCGGTCACGGCTCGGCCTCGGGCGGGGAAGGGGTGGGGGCGTCGTCGCGGCGCAGGAAGACGGCGCCGAGGGTCTGGGAGAGCGCGGAGAGGAGGACGCGGAGCTGGGGATCGGTCGGTCCCTCGCAGGCGCGGCGGAGGAGGCGGTAGGCGCTCAGGCAGTCGAGGGCGTGCTCGCGGAGGGCGAGGCTCGGGCCGTCGCTCTGGTCGAGGCCGCGTTCCCCGGACGCGAGCAGCATCCAGGCGCCGGCGAGTCCGGAGGGGTGGGCGAGCTGCTCGGCCGGGAGGGGGAGGCTGCAGGCGGCGAGGGCGCGCTCGAGCTGCTCGGGGACGGACCTCCCGGGCGGAGGCTGGAGCGCGGCGGGGCCGGCTTTCTGGCGGAGGAGGAGAGCCATCCGCGTGTGCACCCAGGCGAGCTCGCCGACCTGGGCCGAGGAGAGGGGCTCGCCGAGAGCGGCGGCGGTTCCGGCGAGCAGATCGTCGACGAGCCGCTCCGGGGTGGCGGGGACGACGACCTGGGGCGCGGGGGCCTCGCCCGGGTCGGCCGGGTGGTCGACCTCGTAGGAGCGCGCGGGCTCTCCACCGACGCGGGCGATCTCGGCGCGGAGCTGCTCCGTGAAGGCGTCATCGATGGCGCGGAGGAGGGCCAGCTCCGGGCCGTGCGTGCGGCCCGCCGTCCTGGCAAGGGCACTGCGGAGTAGCAGGACGAACTCGCCCCCGGGCTCGAAGACGTTCCGGAGGTGCTCCACGATCCGGGCGACGGTGCGGGCGATCGTCGGGGGCACGACGCCGGCGCGGTGGCAGAGACGGACGGCGACCTCGTGGTTGCGCCGGGCGAGCGTGGCGAGCTCGGCGGGCGAGAGGGGGTGGCCGACGATCTCGTCGGCGTCCCGGAGGAGATCGTCGACGGCCTCCTCGATGGGGAACGGCTCGGGATGGGCGACGGGGTCGGCCTGGTGGTCGGCCCTGGAGCGGACGTGCGCGCGGGCAACCGCGGCGCGCCTGAGGAGGGCGAGGTCCTCCAGCGTGACGACGCGGCCGAGGATCTGCTCGACCTGGAGGAGGAGCTGCTCGGCCTGGCCGGTGAGCGGGAGCGCGTCGTCGATCATCGCGCGCGCTCCCCGGGCTCGGGCGCGCGGGTGGTCCCGCGCAGGTCGATCCGCGCGAAGACCCCCGCCTGGTGAGGCCGCACCCCGGAGGGGTCCCGGGCGTCGGCGCCCGTGTCATGCTCCGCCGGTCTAAGCGGCGCACGACCAGACGCGGTTCCCGGGAGCGTAGGGCTACCCGGGAGCCAACGGAGGCGAGCGGCCGCGGAGGAATCAGCTCCATGGTCATCGCCCGTTCCCCGTCTGTCCAGTCGCGCGCCGGTCACACCGGCGGAAGATCCACGCGCGCGCCCGTCGACCCCGTCGCGCTCATCGAGGAGGCGCGGCAGCGCGGACGCGCCCGCGGGGCCGAGCTGCTGGCGCGCGGCGCGGCCGAGGCGCTGGCCGCGGGGATGCCCCTCGACGCGGTGATGGCGGGCGCCCTGCCGGCGCGGGTCGAGAGGGTGCTCCACGTGGAGGCGGAGCTGCACGTCGGACCCTTCGGCCTGCGGGGGGCCGTCGAGACGCGGTCGGTGGTGGAGAGGTAGCGCGATCATCGCGGAGGCTCCTCGGGCTCCTTGGTCGCGCGCACGCCCAGGCGGCGGAGGAGGCGGAGCCGCGCCTCCTCCGGGATGACGATCGCCGCCTCGAGCTCGGCGAACACGGCGCAGAGGCGCGGGTCGGGCACGAAGTCCCCGTCGTCCGAGCGGAGCCGCTCCTCCTCCTCGGCGAGGAGGCGGCAGAGTTCGGCGCGGCCGATCACGAGGTCGGCTCCTCGGGCTCGGGGAGAGGCGGGAGGCCCTCCCGGGGGTAGAGCACGCGGTAGGCGGGGAGGGCGGCGGCGTAGAAGCGGGCCATCCTCTCGGGCCCGGCGTCGGCGATCATCTGGGCCCAGGCGCGCCCGAGCTGCTCCGGCGCGGCGGCGCGGATCACGGCGATCCTGGGGGCCATCTCGGCGCGCATGCGGCGGGCCGAGCGATCGGAGAGGCCCACCAGGAAGGCGAGCACACGCGCGCGCAGCTCGGCCGGAGGGAGCGCCTCGGCCGGAGGGGAGTCGAGGGCGTCGGCCAGGGCGCCGCAGACGCCGTCGTTCCAGGTGCCGACGAGATCGATCGCCGCGGCTCTCCAGGCCTCGATCGTGGTGCCCTGGAGGGTCCGGGCGTCGTGATCGAGGGCCAGGGCGTCGACGAGGGCCGAGCGATCAGGCGCTCGATCACGGAGGGCCGGGGCCTCGCCCACGCCGTGATCGACGGCGCCGGGGCTACCGGGGGGCGTGATCGGCGGGTCTCGGTCCTGGGCCATGGTGATCTTTGTGGGTGGGAGGTCTCCAGGGGATCCGGGTAGGGGGATCTCCGTACGGCGTGTGGGGGGCAGCCCGTGATCGGCGGGGGATTTGATCCCCTTCCGTAAGTAGTTCAGGCGGCGCGGGCGGCGCGAACGCGGGGCTTGATCGCGGTGACCTTGGGGGCGCGGACCCTCGGCGCGCGGGCCTTCGGACGCTCGGACGGCTCGGCGTCGTCGTCGGTCGGGTCCACCTGGGTCCCCTCTCCGAGGGTGGCGGCCCGCTCCTTGAGCCGCTGGACCTTCTTGATCTCGTCCGCGGTGAGCCACGTTCGCGGCGGGATCTTCCAGAGGAACCAGAGCGCGAGGCGATACGGCGGCTCCGGCCTGGAGACCTTGCGCACCCAGCTCGATACGGACGGCTGCCCGATCTCCAAGAAGTCCGCGAGCCACTGCTGGCTGTGCGCTCCGAGCGGACGGAGCCGAGCCATCATGAGGCGGTGGCCCTCGAGCGGCTCGTCGCTCGTCTCCGTGCGCGCCATGGGTCCATAGATATGCGCATAGGACGACGGAGTCAATCGAGCCCGCCCCGCGCCCCATAGATACGCGAATGCGGGCCGCCCTTACGCTGTCCGGCTCCCATGAGCAGCAAGGGCCTCACCCCCGAGCAGAACGAGCGCGTGCGCAAGCTGGTACGAGACCTCCTGCGGCAGCACGACGGCAACCAAACGGTGCTTGCCCCGAAGCTCGGGCTGACGCAGCCGACGCTCTCGAGCTTCCTCTCGGGCCGCTCCGGGACGAGCTACGGGGTGATCGAACACTTGGCCAAGCTGCTGCACATGGACGAGCGCGAGGTGTTGGGGAAGACGCCGTCTACGTCGAGCGATCAGCGGGCGCTTGCGGCGGAGCTGTGCGAAAAGTTCGGCGTCAAGAAGGAGGCGATCGAAAGCGTCCTCGCCGAGCCGCTCACGGCCGAGACGGCGGACAAGGCGGCGCTGTGGTGGACCGACGTCATGCGCTGGCGCGAACGCGAGATGATCGGGGCCGTGCCCTCGCCCGTGCGGCCGATCGCGGAGGGGGCGAGCCCCGAGTCTTCTGGCGCGCGTCTGGTGTCGCGGGCACCTGGCGCGCGCCCGCAGCCCCGGGCCAAGCGCGCAAAGTAGCGGCCACCGCGACGTCACGGCCCGACCGAGCGCGCGCCTCCATCCGCTCCGGTAGCTAGGCCGCCCGGCGCGCCGCGAGCGCGCGCTCCAGTGCGTCGAGCTGCTCCACCGACGCCTCCTCGATGGCCGAGAGGGCGACGTCGAGCAGCGTCGCCGCGGCGCGCTCCGGCTGCCGGACCCGGCGCGGCATGATCTTGGAGAGCCCCGGCGCCGTGGGCGCGCTCGATCCGCTCACCGCGGCGCGGAGGAGGGCAAGCTCGAAGGGCGAGAGCCGATCGACGGGCTCGAGGGCGGGCGCCTGTACGATCACCGTCGGGTGCTCCGTTCCCACGGAGAGCAGGCCCCGCCCTTCGGGGAGCAGCGGGCGCACCGTCCGCACGATCTCGGGCGGCACCGCGAACCACCGCGCCGACACGTAGCGCAAGAAGGGCGCGCTCTTCTCCGGCGTCTCCCGCCGGAAGTCGTCGGCGGTGACCTTCACCTCCACCAGCTCGACGCGCGGGCCCATCGAGGGCCAGAGGCCGACGGCGATCAGGTCGACGACGCGCACGCCGGCCGAGCGCGCGCCCGGCTCGCTCGCGACGTGGCGGACGAGCGCCCACCGGTCGGCGGGGTAGGTAGCCCGCAGGCGTCCGGCGACGGCGTCCTCACGAGGCATCGCGGGCCTCCTCGCGCAGCGCGCCGGCGAGGAGGTCCAGTTCGGCCGCGGCCAGCTCGAGGTGGTCGGCAAGCTCGGGCCCGAACCGCTGCACGTCGGCGCGCGCGGCCTCCATGGGCATGAGCGGGCCGAGGGAGACGGCGTCCTCCGCGGCGAAGCGCAGGCCGTCAAGGGCGACGCGCGCGGCCTGGATGCAGTCGCGCAGCGGCTCGAGGTGGGCGGCGGTCAGGACGCGGCCGCGGGCGTGGCAGAGGCCGAAGAGACGGGCGAGGGCGAGGGGCGGATCGTCGGCAAGGGGCCGACCCTCGACGGGCGGCCGGCGCACGGGTACATCGGACACGGTGTCCTCCTGTTTCAGCAGGTTGGGCATCAAGGGCCGCCCGGGCGCTGCCTACGCGCTCGGGTGGTCCACTTCTTTCGCCCTTGTTTTACCGCATGATCTGCGCGCACGCGAGAACGCAAGCGCGCGGTCGGACGTACTACTTCCTGGCGTTGCCGTCGTTGTTGACGTCGGTGTGCGCAGCGGGCGCGCTACGGGCAGATCTCGGTGGTGGGGCCGCAGTCCTCCCGGCACGACTTGCAGAACAGGCAGTCGTAGACACCCGCGAAGAGCATCTGCGAAGCAGACGAGACGCCGGTCAGGCAGGGGCTCGCGCATGCGTTCGTCGTCGGGACCGGGCAGGCGCCGACGCACGCGCTGAGCTGGTTGCAGCCGGTGTCCGCGGCACACATGGCGTCGAGCTGGGTGCAGAAGTTGTTGTCGGCGCAGTTGACGCACCCCGAGCAGTTCGCCGTGCCGTCGCACGAGCTTCCCGGCCCTCCGCTGCTGGCGCTGCTGGCGCTCGAGGGCGCCGCTGTGCTGCCCGTCCCGTTGCCCCCACCCCCGCTTGGTCCGGGGTCCGGGAAAGTGACCGCGCACCCCGCGAGCCCCACCAGAGCCGCGCACACGTAGCCCACGTTATTGCTCACCATGACCCCTCCACGCGCCACACGGCACCGGCCGTCGCCGGAGCGACGCCCACCGCGACCTTGTCCGTGCCCGTGAGCCCGAACCAGATCCCGCCCCCCACCAGCGCGGCGGAGCCGACCACCAGCATCGTGGTGGTCACCGGCCCGAGCGTGCGCCCCTGGGTCGCCGCCGCGGCGCCAGTCGGGGAGCACCTCGGCAGGCACTCGGCGTTCGTCGTCCCCTTGTCCTGCATCACCACGATGCCCGTTCCCAGGCCCACCACGAGCGCCGCGCCCCCGACCGCCATCAGCACGATCGGCCCGACGCGTGAGGGTCCCTCCGTCTTCGTCGGTTCGAGCGGGCTCGGCGGCGCCTTCTGCACCTCGGGCGCGGCCGGAGCGACCGCGTCTCCCGGCTGCACCGTCACCGTCGCCGCCTCGCCCGCGGTCAGCGTGACGTCGACCATTCGCGCCGCGCGCCCGGGCGCCTCGATCTTCAGATGGTGCACCCCCGGATCGAACGGGAGCGCGACGCCGAACGTTGCCGAGGTGCCCACGACCGCGTCCGCCTCCCGGACGGTGGTCTCCGCGGGCGCGTCCGGTGCGAGGACGATCTTGAGGTGCGGGACCTTCTTCTCGAGCGCCGCGACGCGCTTCTGGAGCTTCGGGACACGGTCGTCGCCCGGGTCGAGTTTCTGGAGCGCCCCGCGGAAGGCCTCCCAGGCGGACGCGAGCCTCCCGCGCCTCTCCTCGCAGTCGCCGAGGTTGGCGCGCGTCCCGGCGCCGGGCTCGAGCTGGTCCGACGCTCGGAACCGTGAGCAGGCGGTCTCCAGGTCGCCCGCGGCGAGCGCGACCCGGCCCTGCTCGAAGAGCGCCTCGGCCGCTGGAGCTTGGGCGACGGCTTGCGCCGACAGGAGCACGAGAGCAACAGCGAGCGGGACGCGGCGGGCTGTGCGTGCGAGCATGCGGCCCTCGCCGGCGTGACCGGTGCGCGACCGTACCAACGGTGATCGATGGTCCATGGGGTCTCCCTCCCGTGGTGCTGACGCGCCGTCGTTCTCCCGGGGGTGGTGCCCGAGGGATCCGGTCGCGTGCCGGTCTCGCCGGCGAGCGTCGACCATACACGGTCCGAGCGTCGCGGGTCGGGCAACTCCAGACGCCCTGCAAGCGTGCATCGATGGATCAATAATCGCCATTGACATGGTTATGCACATGCCTATAGTTGGCAGGGTGCGCGCCACGGGGGCGCGCCCTTCGAGGTGCCCATGTCGCGCCCGTCCCTCCCATCCGGCCCCGACGTGGTCGTCGACGTCGACACCGATCCGCCTCGGCCGCCTCTCGATCGCCCCCTCGCCCTGATCGGCCTGGTGCTGGTCCTCGGCGTCGTGCTGGTGGCGTGCTCGGCTGCCCCCGCGCCGCCGGCCTACGTGCCCAGCGTCACCTTCCAGAGCATGGCCGCGATCCCGCCGGAGGCTCGCGCGCCCTTCGCCCGCTACCTGCTCGCGGTCCACGACCGGCTGCACCCCGTCCTCGCCGGCGAGCTCGCCCGGCTCGCTCCCGCGCCCCCCGACCTCTTGACCAACGTCGAGCTCGTCCTCCACGCGAACACGGGCCGGATCGTCCGCGCCGGCGTCGTCGAGCCGAGCGGTAGCCCAGCCTTCGACGCGGCGGTGCTCCGTGCCTTCGATCGCGCGCAGCCCTTCGGCGCCGCGCCCAGCGTCATCACCTCGCCGGGCGGGAACGTCTACCTCCACTGGACGATCCACCGCGATCCCGCCGAGGGCTGCCGCCCCAGCAACGCCCGGCCGTTTCGCGTGCTCCGCGACACCATCACCTGATCGGAGGCTCGTCCATGTCGCGCCCGTCCCTGCCCAGCCTACCCGAGGACCTCGTCGTCGACGTCGTCGATCCTCCGCCTCTCGCCCGTCCGCTCTTCGATCTCCGCGTCGCCCTCCTCCTGCTGGTCATGGCCGTGGGCGCGCTCCTCGCGCTCTACGGCGTCGCCCAGATGGCGGTGTGGATCTTCGGGGGCTCGCGATGAAGCGTCGCGCTTGCCGGATCTGCCGCTGCACCAGCTCCCGCGGGTGCGCGTCGAACTGCGGGTGGGCCGAGGCCGACCTCTGCACCGTATGCGCGGAGATCCAGGACCGGATCCTCGCGCTCTGCATGACCGGCGCCACGAGGGTGGAGATCGTCGCCTACGTGATGCAGACGCCGGACCTGGAAGGGTTCCGCGAGGAGGGGGATCTCGATGAGACGCGCGCCCGCCGGGCGGTGCGCGATCTGATCGCCACCGGCGCGCTCTACGAGCACGTCCCACCGGCGAGGCTGCGCTCGCGCGAACGCCGTTGGCTCGCGGCGCGGCGTCCGCGGGCCACGGCGCGGCGTCCGCGGCCGAAGAAACGCGCGCGGTCGGCGCCGGCCGCGGAAAGGAGTGCGTCGCGATGACCGCCCCTTCCTACGTCGTCCGCGCGCTGTGCCCCGGCCTCCCGCCCTGCTACTGGACCGGCGGCGCCCCGGAGCCCTTCGACTGGACCGTTCTCGAGGACGGCCGCTACGCGCGCGGCCTGCCCCTCCGCTTCTCCAGCGAGGCGGACGCCCGGCCCGCGATGGAGGCCGCGCTGCGGTCCGTGGAGGGCGCGCCGCAGATCCGGATCGACATCTGCCGGGAGCCCGAGAGGAGCGCCGCCTGATGGACCAAGTCCGACCGCTCATCCCCCACGGCCCCGTCGAGGAGGCGCTCTATGCCCTCGCCGTCGAGGATCCCGTCGGCGCGATCCGCTCCGGCCTCGGGATGGTGGCCTCGAACGTCCGCGAGGGGATCCTCCTCGGGATCGCCCTCGGGCTCGCGCTTCCCATCGCCGCGCCCGACACGCTGGAGCGCCGCGCCGAGGAGCTGCACGCCTTGGTCCTCCGCGTCGCCGGCGCGGGCCCGGCCGAGGACGTTCGCTTCTGCATCCTCGCGTACGCGCAGGGGAGGGCCTCCCAGGCCGCGGAAGGGAGCGCCGTCCCGTGATCGCCCCCCTCGAGATCCACACGCCCGAGGACGTGCCCGCGATCCGCCGCTGCACGAACCTGGCGGAAGTGTGCGCGCTCTCCCTGCGCCGGGTCGCCCGGATGAAGCGGGAGCTCCTGAGCCGCCCCCTGAGCCACGTCGTGGACCTGTCCGACGCCCAGGTCACCCGCGTCGACCGTCTCATGGCCGAGGAGGACCTCGAGAGGCTCGCCGAGGCCGCACGGGCCGGCGGCTACGAGGAGGTGCGGCGCCTCGCCGGCGAGCAGAAGGCCACGATCGCCGACCACCACGACGGGGGCAGCAGGGCGGCCCTCTATGCGATGGCCTTGGACTGGCAGGAGTGGGCCGAAAGGAACCCGGTCCGATGAGCCTCCGCAAGCTCCTCCGCCGCGAGCTGTCGCCCCGCCAGATCCTGGCGATCCTCGTCCTCAAGCTCGCCGTCGTCGCGATCGTCGTGGCGTGGGTGTTGCTCGGCGGCCTCGACCCCCAGCACCGCGGCGTCTCGCTCTCCCTCCTCCCTCTCGCGGGCGTCATGCTCTCGAGCCGCACGAAGCCCAAGGGCACGCGACCCACGGCCGCGCCCGCGTCAACCCCGGGCAGCATCCCCGAGGGCTTGGCGAAGCTCCTCAACCCGACGCAGATCGAAGCGCTCCGCTACTTCGCCACGCCCGTCCTCCACCGGCCCCGCAAGACGCCCGCCCTCGTCGACCGGCGCCTCCTCCACGAGCACCGGCTCATCTCCGAGGTGATGCCCGTCGCCCTGGTGAAGGCGACGGCGCTCGGCCAGGCGGTCCTCGAAGCCACGCAGGCGCCGGCCCACGCGAAGGGAGCCGCGTGATGGACACCGTGTTCCCTCCCGAGGCTCGGATCGACATCGACCTCGACGACGCCGGCGGCCGCTTCGCTTGCCCCTCCCGTCGCGGCAAGAGGCTCGCCCACGTCGTGGCCCTGGACGACGGCGAGGCGCGCATCCCGGCGCACGCGGAGCACCTTTGGGACCCCGTCAGGGGGGAGCGGGTGCCCGTCGGCGCGCTCGTCCGCCTCGACGCCACGCGCCGCGGCGTGCAGCTCCGCCGGGTGCGTCGGCGCGTGAGCCCGCGCTGTCGCCACGGCGTCTACCTCGGCACGTGGTGGACCGCGGCGGCGACGTCCCTCGACCTGGCCATCGCCCAGGCCATCGCGGAGGGAAAGGGCCCCACGGGAGACGGTGCGCCGTCATGACCCGCACCGAGATCAGGGACGCCCTCCACGCCCTCCGTCAAGACGGCGGGACCGCCACGATCGGCGGCGTCCACATCACGCGCGAGAGCGTCGACGAGGTCCTGCTCTGGGTGTGGGGCATGCCCTCCGGCTCCCTCGCGTGGGCCGTGGAGGAGATCCACGAGCGCCACACCGCGGCGCGTGTTCTCGCGACGGGGGCAGCCTGATGGACACCCTCTTCCCCCTCGACACGCCCGCGCCCTTGCCCGAGGACGTCGCCACCACCCCCCTCTACGACGCGCCCTTCATGCTTCGCCGCGGCGTCAACGTGGTGATCGAAGGGCTCCCCCACGACCTGACCCGCGGGGAAGCGGAGCGGCTCGTCCGGTTCGTGCGGCTCCTCGGGCGCGCCTCCGTTGCCCGAGATGGCGCGCAGGACGTCGAGGGCCCCGCCGCGGCCGCGGCTGCCGATCGCGCGTTCGTGGCCGAGCTGCTCGCCGAGCTGCCCGGCCCGGCCCGCGTCGAGGTCCTGGCTGCCACCCTCGACGCGCTCGGCCCGGAGGACCTCGCCCGGTTCTGCGAGAACCGCGAGCGCAAGATCGCTACCGCAGGGGACCGCGCCGTCGAGGCGCTCCAGCAGCAGGCCGACGCCGCCATCGAGCCGCGTGCGCCCGAAGGAAGGATCCCGGCCGCCGTCACCACCGAGCCCTGCCCGCTCACGGACGCGCAGTGGGCCCTCCTCTCCCAGAGCCTCGACACGCCCACGCTCTGCCGGGACCGGCACACCCACCGCACGGCGAACACCCTCGCCGACGAGAAGCACCTCGGGACCGTGACCGAGGACACCCGCGGGCCGAGGTTCACCATCAACGACGCCGGCCGTGCCCGCCACGCGCAGGGCCGGGGAAAGGGTGGCTTCCGATGATCCCGCTCGAGAGGACCTGGACCGACAAGGCCAAGGGGATCGCGCGCCGCGCCTTCGTGGTGGCGTGGCTCGCCGGCTACCGGCCGCTCCGCCGCCGCGCCGCGAAGGCCCTCGGCGCCCTCTTCATGCGCGAGGCCGAGCGTGCCTACCGCGGCCGCCGCACGTACCGCGACGTCCTCCTCGCTGCCAGCACAGGGGGTGCGCCTTGACCGCCCGGCCCATCGAAGACCGCAAGCAGGCCGTGCGGCTCGCGCACGCCATCCTGGGCGACGTCCGCCTCTACCACGTGGCGGGCACGCTCGCCGAGGAGCTGGAGGAGGGGCGCTGCCTCTTCGAGGCGCGCGTGGTGGAGGACCTCCGGCCCGTCTGGGCCGAGGCGGTAGAGGAGGCGCGGAGGGCGGGACACCTCCCGGCCGACGACGTCGACGGCGGCCCGCGCTCGCCGGCGCCCACGACCGCCGCGGGCCCCGTGCTGCCGCCGGCCCTGGCGAAGGCACACGCCGACCGCGCCGCGGCGCTGGTGGAGCAGCTCAAGCGCGACGCAAAGGGCGCCTTCAACGAGTGGCTCGCCAAGCACCGGGAGGACTACCCGGGCGAGGCGTCGATCGGCGTCGGGGAGATCATGGTCGGGCAGCTCGTCGCCGGCGACCGCCGGAGCTGGGCCGCCTACGTCGGGCGCCCGGCGCTGGAGGACCTCGGCCCGGGTCTCCCGGCCGCGTCCGGCCTCGAAGCGATCCTCCTCTTCCTGGCGTGGCTCGACGTGGAGATCGAAGGAGGTGCGTCTTGACCGAGCCCGTGCTGACCGAGCCCGAGGATCTCCCCGACGACGACGACGAGACCGACGCCGCGCACGCCCAAGGGTGCACCGACACCGAGATCGCATGCCGCCGGGAGGCCCTGGAGGACCTCGCCGGCGAGATGGAGGAGGACGTCCCCGCCGTCCTCGGCGAGATCCACGCCGCCCTGACCGAGCTGGAGAAGGGCCTCGCAGGTTGGCCGTTCCTCGAGACGATCGCCGGCAGGCTGAAGGGCGCGGACGACTTCGTGGCGGCGCAGGTGAAGACGCTCCGGGACGCCCTCGACGAGGACGAGGCCATCCCCTCCCCGGAGCTGCTCCGGGAGGTCGGCCAGGCGCTCACCTCGATCAGCGCGGAGAACGGCGACCTCCACGCCGTCATCGTCTGGCTGGAGGCGGCGGACGAGGAGCTGCACGCGTCGACGCTCGCGCGGCTGCTCGGCCGATGCGAGGGGGTGAAGGACCAGGTCAACCGGTACGCCTCCCGCCTCGAAACCGAGGCCGAGCGCGCCGAGCAGCTCCAGGCCGAGGACGATGGAGGTGCAGCTTGACCGCGCCTCGCGTTTACCCCACGCCGGCTCCCGTCGTCGCCCGGGAGAAGCCCCGCGCGCTGCCCCCGCTCGTGGACCTCGGCGAGGAGTCCCCGTGGGTCCGCATCGCAGCCATCTGCGGCCTCCTCGGCGCGATCCTCGTGGTGGTGGCCCTGGTGATGGGGCTCGGGACGTGCGCCGGGTCCTGCGCGCGGCTGCTCTCGCTGCCGGTCCTCTGCTGTGCCGTCTCCCTCGGCGACCGTCCCCGCCTGGTCGAGGGCGTGCGCTGGTACCGGCACTTCGTGTCCTTCCGGCTCGTGGACGGCCGGCGCCGCCGGTGGGTCCTCTGGTCGCCGGGCTGGCCGTGGGTGCGGTCGGAGGCCGCGCGGATGCTGGCCGAGGAGGTGGGCGTCGCGAACATCGTGCCCGGGTCCGCGAGGATCTCGGGAGGAAGGTCCCCGTCGTGATGAAGGCCCCTCACAAAGGCTGCTCCATCTACGGGTCTTGCGGGGACGGAGCTCCTGAGACCTGCCCGCATGAGCCGATGCGGAAGCTGCGCGCCGAGCACGAGGAGTGCTTCTTCGCCGGCCGGTACGAGCGCTGCCAGCTAGGCCGGCCCGCGGTCTGTCCGCTCGAGCCCGCGCGTGAGCTGCGCAGGAAGGCGAAGCGGGAGGAATGGAGCGCGATCGTGCTTCGCAAGGACCCGAGCCTGCGCCACTACCTCGACGATCGCGACATCCACTGCGGCGACTTCATCGAGCTCCAGGCGGTCGAGACGCGCTACGACGCGGACAGCGAGGCGTATACCGCACCGCTCCCGGGCGGCGTGGTGGTGCGCTACGAGGCGTCGCAGCGGGACGGTGACCTGCGCGCCTGGCTGTACGCGGCCGTCGCCGGGCGTACGTTCACCGCGGGGCTAGACGAGTGCATGCGGTTCCGCTGGCCGGAGCGTGACCGATGAGCGCCGGCGACTTCTACATCGTCTCCCTGAAGCACGAGGCCGCAGAGGTCCTGCGTTTCTGGGCGCCCGAGGCCCTCGGCTACGTCAACACGGTCGAGAAGGCGGGGCTGTTCACGTGGGCGACCATCGCCGGGGAGGCGTGGCGCTACAACGACGGCGTCTCCGCCGTCGCGGTTCCCTGCGCGCTCGTGGAGGCGGTCGCGGTGCCGGGCCGGAAGGTCAAGAACGTGTACATCCGCCGCGACGTCGGCGAGGAGCACGTCGTCCGCGCGCGTGAGCTCGCCTCCCTCGTCCGTGCGGCCGCTCGTGTCGCTGCGTTTCGAGCGCCGGACGCCGCGACGCCGGTGCGCGGCCGTGTCGAGCTCGTCGGACCCGTGCGCAATATCTCTGGGCCGCCCGAGCCGGGCGACTTCGTGCTGCCGCGGCTTCCGCGAGACGCCGAGGAGCTGCGGGCGATGACCGCGGACGCGCCTGAGGGCGCGCGGATCGTCTTCGTGCGACCGGCGCCGCCGACCTCGGCCGAGACCGTGACCGAGCCTCCCCGAGCCGGAGGGACCCCGTCATGAGCTACGCCGAGGGCACCTCCGTTCCCGTGGAGCGCAGCAAGGCCGAGCTGGAGACGATCGTGCGCCGGCACGGCGGGTACAACTACGGCACCGCCACGCTCGACGCCGAAGGCGTCGCGCTGGCCTACTTCACCATCGGCAAGGACGAGCACCGGCGGATGGTGCGCATCCGCATGCCGTTGCCCAAGATCGGCGACTTCAATGCATCTACGCGCCGCGCGTCTCGAAGAGGCGGTGCGGAGCGCGCTCGCCGGCAGAACGGCGCCGACCCCGGAGGGCTCGCGATGAAGCGCTGGAAGTGCCCCCTGTGCTCCTCGGGCGTGCTCGCCCCCGTGCGTCCTGTCGAGGACGACGTCCGCCGGTACTGCCTGAGCTGCTCGGCTCGGACCGGCCGCCTCGTCCGCCGGATCTGCCCGGCCCAGGAGACCCAGCGGAAGGCCCGCGCCGACCGGCGCAGCAACCGCCGGACCCTGCGCGCTGTCCAGGGGATCGCCGCGCGCGCCGAGCCCCGCGCGTCGGACGACGTCGCGCTGGAAGCCTGGCGACCCGTCTTCCGCGCGAGCGGCGCGGAGCTGCTCGTCGACGGCGCCGGCGACGCTGGTGGAGGTGTGCCTTGATCGTCCTCTACGTCGCCCGGCCCCGCACCGTCGCCGCCGCCGTCCTCGCGGTTCTCCTCGCCGCTCTCCACTTCCTCGGAGATCTCTGCCGATGAACCCCGCCCCGCGTCCGATCGTCGACGTCAACGGAGCCCCGGCGCTCGCCGTGGTCTTCGTCCTCGTCGCCGTGCTCCTCGTGTCCACGCGCACGCTGCCGCCGCCCGAGCCGGCGCCGCTCGTCCTCGGGTCGGTGGTGGCGACCTACGCCCTGCCGCTCCTGTTGCTCTCCCCGCACCCGATCCCGCTCGTGGTCGTGGCGGATCACCTCTGCCGCTTCGGCGGCGCCGTCGGCCTCGCGCTGGCGGACGTCCGATGAAGACCCACCCCCTCGACGTCATCACCAGCCCGCACACGGCGGCGGCCTATGCGCTCCGTCTTCTCGGGGAGCTGCACCTCGGGCCCGACGGCTTCCCGGCCGAGCTCGACGACACGGCGATGGAGGAGGGGCTGAAGGCTGCGCGCGCCCGGTTCGTGGCCCGCGCTCCCTCCTTCGCGGCGATGTGGGAGGAGGCCGTGCCCGTGTTCCGGAGCTGGCCCCGCGCGAAGCTGCCGAGGCGGAGGTGCCCGGTGATGGACGCGCTGCGCGAGGTCTGCCCGCCCTGCGAGGAGGGGCGACACGACGACTGCTGCCGCCGTTCCTGCGAGTGCGCGCACGGCCGCGAGGCCGGCGAGGTGGCCGAAGAGCTGGCCCGCGTGCGGGAGGAGCTGGCACACGTCCGCGACGACCTCGTCCTCGTCCACGCGAACTACCTCGCGACCTGGAACGCCTGGTTTTACCCCGGTACCCGCGTCGCCGTGCGGATCACCCCTCACGGCCCCGAGTACGCCGCGATCACGCGGAGCGAGGCGCGCATGGTCGATGGAACGCCGATGGTCGCGATCAAGGGCCGGGCCGGCGGCTGGCAGCTCGCCTACTGCCGCGCCTTCGCCCCGGGTGAGACCCTGGAGCCGCTCCCTCCGCTGGAAGGAGGCTCGACGTGAGCGACACCCCCCGCGACCGGGCCGATCGCGCCTACCGCGCCCTCCGCGCCCTCGGCGACGTCCGGATCGCCGTCATCTCGCAGTGCGCCCCGACGCCCCTCGGCGAAGAGGCGGCGCACGTGCGCATCGGCAGGGCCCGGGACGAGGCCCTCCACGCCCTCGGCCTCGCCCTGGAGAGCGCGCCCGAGCTCGGGCTCGAGTCGCTCCAGCTCCTCTTCTGGATCGAGTGCGTCGAAGGTGGTGCGGAAGGCCCGGGCGACGACTTCGAGATCGCCCTTGACCTGCTCGACGCGCGGGACCGCTACCAGACGCCCCGCGGACCGGTGATCGAGGCCGCGGCCGCGCTCCCTCCCGGGCCTCCGCGGCCCGCGCTCGCGGTCGCGCGACGTGACCAGCCCGAGCGGCTCGGCGACGTCGCGCCCCGTGTCGTCGGCGCGCTGCCTGGAAGGAGGGGCCGGTGATCGAAGCGAACCCCGAGATCCTCGACAAGGTCCTCCAGATCCAGGCCGTGGCTGACAACGCTTTCGCCGCTCGCCTGAACCACGTAGGGCACGCGCTGGTGCGCGCGGGCCGCTCGCTGCTCTCCGGCAAGGAGGCCGAGGCGCTGGTGGCGCTCGACCAGCTCTACCGCCGCGCAGTCTACGGGGTCCGCAGCGCCGACCGGGCGAAGTCGAAGGCGATCGACGCCCTGATGGAGAAGAGGGCCGCCCTCGCCGAGGAACTGGCCAAGCAGGCGCTCGTGGTGCTCAAGCCGGCCGCGGCCGAGACGCCGGCGACGTCGCCGGAGGGCACGTGATGAGCCTCTACAACATGGTGCACGGCACCAACAGGGACGCGCCGCTCGTGCTCGCGCTGCTCGACCGCGAGCCCGGCGACTTCGGCCGGTTCCGCGACGCCTGGGTGGAGCGGAGCGCGGAGGGCGGGATCCGGCTCGTCGTCTACACGCGCAGCGGCGGCGGCAACCGCACGCACAGCGACGAGGACGCGGAGCCGGGCCCGCGGTGCGGCTGCTCCGGCTGCACCATGACGCACGTCGTCCCGACGCATCCGCTCTACCTGGAGGATCGCGACGACGACCGCGACCCGAGCTACGCAACGATCTACTTCCGCGTGCCCGACGACGCGGAGGCCACGCTGGAGGCCCTCGGGGCGCCCGAAGGCTTCGTCCTGGCGAGCCTCGCGATCGACCCGCCGGACATGCGCGCGCGGTGGGCGGCGGCGTTGGCGGCGCTCGGACGGCCCGCGTTGGCGGCGCTCGGACGGCCCGAGGGAGGAGGCACCTGATGCTCCTCCTTGCCGCTGTCTTCGGCCTCGCCGCCCTCGCGCGCATGGAGGGCATCGACCCCATGGTGGCCTTCTCCCTGCGGGACGCGGCCGGCTACGTCTGCCTCTGCCATGGGAACGCGCCAAGGGTCGCGGCGCTGGAGAGCCTCGCCGGCGTCTTCATCGACCACGCCCGGCTGCTCGCCTCCCATCACGATGCCGACGCCTGGATCTACGAGGCCGCCGCGGCGGTGCTCCGTACCGCGGGTGGAGGGCGCGCGTGACCACCCATCCCACGATCGAGATCGCAGGGATCTGCGTCTGCCCGGGCCTGTCCGCGCGCACGTGCTTCCCCCCGGGCGCGCCCCGGTGCTGGTGCCACACCGCGCGGGACGTCGGGCTGGACGTGATCCTCGTCGTCTCTGCCGACCCGGACGACCCCACGACCCCACCGCGCCGGCCTGGCGCGGATCAACCACACGCTGAAGGAGGCTCGCTTTGATCCCGACCCGTTCTCTCGCACCTCTCGCCCTCGCCGCCCTGCTCGCCGGCGCCGCCCTTGCTGCCGCGTGCAGCGGGATCGACCCGGAGCCGCCGGACCCGCACTGCCCGGACGGGGGCACCACGTGCAACACCATCGACCCGATCGTGGCCGACGGCGGCACCGAGGCCGGGCCGTGATCCTCGATCTTCTGCCGCTGGCGAAGACGACGGAGATCGCCGCCGCCTTCTCCGCGCTCGCGCTCGCGCGCCGCAAGGCCGAGCACTGGCCGGCGGCGGTCGCGCTGGTGCTGCTCGCGGCGATCCCGCTACTCCGCGGCCCGCTGAAGAGCGCGCTCCATGTCTCCGCCCAGCCCTGGCCGGTGTACGTGTACGCCGACGGCGCCGCGCAACTCGCGACGAGCGCGACGGTTGCCGGGCTCGCTCTCGTCGTCGCGGTGCAGACCCAGCACCGCGTCCGCGCGCTCGCCTTGGCCGTCCTCGGCTGGATGGTCGGGTCGATCGCCCTCGCCTCCCTCTACCCGTCACCCCTCGTGACCGGCGCGCGGCTCCAGCGGGTGTACTATGCGGCCGACCTCCTGACGTTCTTCGTTGCGGCCGCGGCCCTCGCCCGATGGGCGGACCGCGGGCTCGCGGCGAAGCGCTCGCCGAACGGCGCGTCCATGGTCGCCCTCTCCCTGTGGGCGCTTCAGGGCGTGATCGCGTTCGCACCCTTCGGGCCCTGGCGCGGCGACGTGTTCGGCTCTGACTTCAGCGGGATCCAGGTCTGCGTCGCGGCCGTTTTCGGCTGTTTCACCTGCGCACAGCTCATCGCGTGGAGGGTGTCGTGTACGCCCCGCTGATCGCCTACTCCCCGATCGCTGCGTGGCTCGCCCTGGCCGCGTGCATCGTCATGTTCCCCGCCCTCGTCTGGCTCGCCTTCGGGCTGCGCAACGAACGCGGAGCGCGCTCCACGCTGGAAACCGCAGTCACGGGCGTGCGACAGACCGCCAACGATCTCGCCGACACCGCGAAAACGACCCAGGTCAGGGCCCCGAACCCGGCGGACGCTGCGCTCGCGGCCAAGCTCGCCGAGGCTCGCCGCGCCGCCGCCGAGAAGGCCGCCGCGGGGCCGCCCCCGCCCCTGGCGCGTGTTGACGGCGACCGCGCGGGCGTGAACGCCGGCGACCCCGTTCCCGAGCTGCCGCGCGTCGACGAGACGTTGAAGCCGCCGCCGGCCGACGTCGTGGCCCAGCGGATCGCCCAGGCGATCGCCGAGGTCCAGGCCAGGATCACCGCCCGCGGCGCGGCGGGGCCCAACGAGGCCGAGGCCCGGCTCCTGGGCAAGCTCCGGGCGGACCTCGAGCGCGTGAGGCGGGGCTCCATCCCCCCGGAGCATGCCGCCTCCGTCCCGCCGCCGCCGGGTGAGCGACCGACGCGCGCCGAGGGCGTCGCGCAAGCCGCCCCGGGCGAGCGCCCCACCGCCGCCGAGGTGCCCGTCGTGCCGGTCCCGCCCGCCGTGCAAGCCGAGGCCGCGTCCCCCGCGCCCCTGGTCGTGCCCCTGCTTGCCCGGCCCGCCGTCGAGGCCGGGAGCTACCTGCGCGGCGCCTACGCCGACCCTCGACGAGAGCCCGAGGATCCCCCGGAGATGCCCCCCGACACGCCGACCGAGGTTATCGGGCGGCAGGCCGCCGTGGCCGCAGTCGCGGCGGCCGCAGAGGCGCGGCCCCAGCCTGGACGCGATACACCGACCGAGCAGGGAGGTGGCCCGGGGCCGCGCTCGGCAGGTGTACCGCGGCCCGGCGCGCGCCCGCCCGCCTCGACGCGTCCCGCAACTGCGCTCGGCCGTGTTCCCCTGATGGGCGCAGGCCGCCGTACGACCCTCGCGTCCATTGCGCCGCCGCCGAGCCCGCCGGCCCCGTCGCGCGTCCCCGTCGTCGCTCCGCTCCAGGATCCGGTCCGGAGCAAGCACGCGGCGCTGGTCGACGACGCGGCCGCGAAGTGCCTGTCCGTGCACCACTGCGGCGAGGAGGGATGCACGCGGGACGAGCGCTGCACCCACCCGTGCACCGGCTGCGCGCGCAACGTGGCGCTCTACGAGGAGGCGTACACCGCGATCCACGGCCCGCCCTCGGGCGTCACTAGCAGGCCCGGCGCGCCGAGCCCGAGGCGGAGGGGCTGATGGCGCCGCCGACCCCGCTCCCTGCCCCTCCTCACCCGTTCGCCCGCGGCGCGGCGCTCACGATGGAGGGGGGGTTCGTGGTCCTTACGATCGAGGTGCCCGGGCTGCGCTTGCCCCTGCGCTACTGCTTGACGACGACGACCTTGTCCGCGCTCCGGGACAGCGCCCTCCAGGTCGCCGGCGACGCGGCCCTCCACGAGCTGGCCCGTGAGAGGGGGACAAGCCGGTGAGCGCCGAGGCCGCCGAGCTCGCCCCTGAGGCGGAGGTCGCCGTCGTCATCGAGACGCGCCAGCGTCCCGTCCTCCTCCGCCTCGTCCCGCCGCCGCCCCCGCCGGATCCCGAGGCTCCGGAGCCGCCGGACCCCTACGAGCTGCTCGTCCAGGTGGTCGCGGACATCGTGCTCGAGGACGTGACCGGCTACCCTCGGGGCCCCCGCCTATGATGCTCCTCAACCTTCGATGCGGGCTCTACGTCCGCCGCTCGCGCGAAGAACACCAAGAGGGCTCCGTCGAGGTGCAGACCGGGGAGGGACGCGCGTGGATCCTCCGGGAGGGCGGGACGCTGGACCCGGCGCACGTGTTCGTCGACGGTGACCACGGCCGCGCCGAGTTCAAGAGGCGGCCCGGCCTCTTGGCGCTGCTCGCGGCGGCCGAGCGGCGCGCGATCGACGCCGTTGTCGTGCGCGACGAGAGCCGGCTCGGCGGCGACGCCCTGCGCGTTGGGCTGATCGTGCGGGATCTCATCGAGTCCGGCACGCGCGTCTTCTACTACTATTCCCGCGAGGAGGTGCGCCTCGGCGGCGCCGTCGACAACCTTCTCTTGATGGCGCGTAACTTCGGCGCCGAGTGGGAGCGCGAGAAGATCGCGCAGCGGACGCACGAGCACCTCCTCACGAAGGCGCGCCGCGGTCTCGTCGTCGGCGGCCGGTGCTACGGCTACGACCAGGTGGAGATCAAGGAGGGCGACCGCCGGCTGCGCGTGGAGTACGTGCTCAACGAGACGCAGGCCGCGATCGTCCGCGAAATCTTCAAGCGGTACGCCGCCGGCGAGGGGCTCCGGGCCATCGCGAAGGCGCTCAACGTGCGCGGCGTCCCGCCGCCTCGAGCCGGGAAGCGCGGCACGGGCTCGTGGTCCACCTCGGCGATCTGGGCGATGCTGCGACGCGAGAGGTACGCCGGCGTGCTTGTGTGGGGCAAGGCCGAGAAGGCGTACCGGAAGGGCACGCGCGTTCGTCTCGCGCGCCCGGCCGAGGAGTGGGTGCGCGTGGAGCGCCCCGACCTCCGCATCGTGGACGAGAGCACCTGGCACGCGGTGCAGGCCCGCGCGCGCCGCGTGGGCCCGGTCGATCCGCGCGGCCGCGTCGGCGGTCGCCCCCCGCGGTACATGCTCACCGGGTTCCTGCGCTGCGCGGAATGCAGCGGGCCGGTCTGCGCGACCCGCGGCCGCGACGGCACCACGGCGATCCAGGTCTACACGTGCGCCTGGAGGCGGAGCCGCGGCGAGACCGTCTGCAACAACACGAGCCGCCGGCCGGTCGCCGTCATCGATCGGGCCGTGATCGAGTGGATCGGCGAGCACGTCCTGTCCGATCGTCTCGTTCGGGACGTCATGGCTGAGATCCACCGGCGCCTGCATGAGCGGACGCGTCCCGGGGCGCCCGAGGTGGCCGAGCTCCGGCGCCAGGTCGCCGCCCTGCGGGCCGAAATCGCCCGGCTCGTCGAGGCCATCGCCACGAGCGCCGAGGCCCCGGCCCCGATCGTGGGGGCCGTCGCCGGGCGGCAGGCCCGGCTCGACGAGCTGGAGGAGCAGCTCCGCCAGGCCACCGCCCCGGAGGGGGCGGTGCGGCTCGAGCTCCGGCGCATCGAGGAGGCGTGCGCGCGCCGTCTCGCCGACTTCCGCGCGCTCCTCGCGAAGGGCGGGGAGGCTGCCCGGAAGGTGCTTGGCGCGCTCCTCGCCGGACCGCTCCGGGCGACGGCGATCGATACCCCCGAGGGCCGCCGGTGGTCCATCGAGGGCGCGACCCACGCGGGCTGGCTCCTCGCCGGCGACTTGGATCCTAACTCTGCGTCCCCAGCGGGTTCGCACAAGTTCGGATCCATGCGTCTGGCGGAGGTGCCACGGCTTGTAGCATAGATGGGCGCGCCGTGGTCGCCCTGCGAGGCGCGGGAAGCGGCGCGCGCCGCCCTCGCCCGACGCCTGCGCTCCTTGAACGGCACGGCCGACGCGGATCCCCGGGTGCTCCGGCTCCGGCGGGCGCTCGCCGAGGACGTCGTCTTCGTCTCGGCCGAGGCCTTCGGGGCCGCGCTTGGGCTTCGCCTCCCTGAGCCCCCGCGTCCCGAGCTCGCCGCGGCCGTGGCGCAGCGCTACCCGGACGAGGCGAGCGCCGTGCAGTACTTCGAGCGGAAGCGCTGGCCCAACGGCGTGACCTGTCCGACCTGCGCATCGGCCGACGTCGTGCGCGGGGTGAACAAGAAGCGCCGCCGGCAGCTCTTCTACTGCCACGGGTGCGGGCATCAATTCTCCGTGACCTCGGGCACGATCATGGAGTCGAGCAAGCTCTCGCTCCGCACGTGGGCGCTCGCTTACGACATCATCGGCACCACGAAGGGCCCGGCCGCGCAGGCGCTCGCGGACGCGCTCGGCATCACGTACAAGGCCGCCTACTTCCTGCGCCGGCGCATCCGAGCGGCCAACGAGGCGGCCCGATGACGCAGCCCACCTACGCGATCCCGCCGGAGCTGCTCCGCGTGGCCCGGCAGCGCGCTCCCGAGCGCGCCAACGGTGGGAAGGGAGAGCTGCTCTCGGGCTCGCGGGAGAGGCTCCGCTTGGAGGGCCAGCTCCAGGAGCTGCTCACCATCGACCGGCCCCGGGCGCTCGCTTACCTCCGCGCGATCGTCCTCGACCAGGCCGAGCGGCGTGGCGCCGGCCCGAACCGGTGGCGCGTCATCGCTCGCCAGCACGGTGTTGATCCCCCCGTCTACTGCGACACGTGCGCTCGGCAGCAGCTCGTCCCCGGCACGCGCACCACGTGCGAGACGTGCGAGGACCTCGCGGCCCGGTGTCTGTTCCATGTCGGCGCCGCCGGCGCCGCCGGCATGTCGCGCCGCGTGCTCTTCGCGGCGCTCCGGCGAGAGTGCGCGCCGCAGACACTCGACGCGAAGCGCGCGGCGCTGGTGGTGCGCAGGCTCATCCTCACGCGGGCGCTCGTCGACGCCGAGGGCAAGCTCGGGCTCGAGGCCCCGGCGCCTGGAATCCGGAAGGCGAAGCGGCGAAAGAGCCGCGCGCTTCCACCCAACGAGATCGTGACGACGGACCGGGACGGGTCTCCTCGACGCTGGGTGGTGCTCGTGGTGGGCGCCGCGGCCGCGGTGGGGACCTGATGCGACGCCTTCCCGTTGTCCAGCCTGTCCCGGCCGAGGTCGTGCGGAGGGTCTACCAGCGCGCCGACGCCATGCTCGAGGAGGTGCGGGCGCACATCGAGCAAACCCGCGGGCCCGTGTTCTGCAGGGCCGGCTGCGCGCATTGCTGCTCCCGGCCCGTGTGGGCGTTCGACGTCGAGGTGGCGGCCCTGGTTGCCGCCGTGCGCGCTCTCTCGCGGGAGGTGCGCGAGGACGTACACGAACGCGTCCGCACCTGGCGGCGCCGGATGGGCGCGGCAGGGATCGACGTGCGCCTCCAGACGGACGGCCACGTCGACGGCTATGTGGAGGCGGGCGTGGCCTGCCCGTTGCTCGACGTCGAGCGCGGCCTCTGTCTCGTCTACGAGGCGCGGCCGATTTCGTGCCGCGGGATGATGATCGTGGACGAAGGCCGCGGTGCGGAGGTGTGCGCCGACCCGCTGGGAGTGCCTCTCGAGGTCAACCCGGTGGGCGTCCTGCAGATGGTGTTCGCGGTGTTGCTCACCGACCCGAGGGTCCAGGGAACCGCGCCCCCCACGGCGCTGACGGCGATCCTCCTGCCCGAGCTCCTTGCGGAGGCGTGGCCGTTGGTCGCGGGGACGATGAGCTGGCAGCACTGGCTCGCGAACCTCCGCCGCCGGATCCCCTACACGCCCACGATCACCAAGTGCGTCGACTGCGGAACCGTGGGCAAGATCGAGGGCTCCGACAGCCCGGACGCGCGCGAGGTGACGCGCCGCTGCCCGAAGTGCGGGCACATCTGGACGTCGCGCCGAAGGTCGGAGTGGCAACCATGACCGGGGACGCAGCGCAAGAGGAACGCGCACCGAGCCGACCGCGCCGCGTGCGGTCTGAGAATGGGCGTTCTGTAAACTGCGCGCGGCGCGCGACCACGCCGAGGCGGGAAACTGCGCGCGGTGTGCGAGGCCGCCGAGGAGGGCAACTGCGCGCCGCCCTGGTGGGCGACCGATCCGGCGCGCTCGCGCAGCGGCCGGCCGAGGCCCGTTCACCTGAACGAGAGCCCGCCGGAGGCCCGCCGCGGCGCCCCTGCCCTGCGCGCACGTGCGGCCGCGAGAAAACGAGAGGCGGCCGTCCTTTCTCGTTGGCTCGGGCCAGCGAGTATGCCGTTGTGCATCGTACGATGCACACGACAACGACAAGCAGACCCGCCGCGGCGCCCCACCGGCCCGCGGCCTCGACGCCGGCGACCTCGACGCCCTCGACGAGCTCCCCGCCGGACGCGCTCTCGACGGGTGCCACGGGCCCCACGCGGGAGGTGTTCGCGGCCTTCCTGGGGATGTGGCGCTACTTCAACGAGGCCCTGTTCGGCGGGGCGCTCCCCGAGCCGGTGCTCACCTTCACGCGCCAGCCGCGGACTGCGGGCTACCTCGCGCCGAACCGGTGGGAGCGCAGGGACGACGCGACCCGGCGCGCCGATGAGCTGGCCCTCAACGCCGACAAGCTCAAGCGGATGGGCCCGACGGAGACGGCGCAGACCGTCGTCCACGAGTGCGTCCACGCGTGGCAACTCCGGCAGCCGAAGCCGCCGCGGCGCGGCTACCACGACCACCGCTTCGCCGCGAAGATGAAGGAGTGCGGCCTCCAGACCTCGCACACCGGACATCCGGGCGGGCGGCAGGTCGGGCCGAAGATGAGCGACTACCCGATCGAGGGGGGGCGCTTCCTGGCCCTGTTGGTGGCCATGCCGCCGGCGTTCCTGCTCCCCTGGGTGAGCGACGCCCCGCTGGCCGGGCCCGGCGGCGGTGCCGGCGGCGCCGCCCTCGAGGCCGGCGAGGCCGGCGAGGCTGGCGAGGCCGGCGCGCGGCCGAAGGATCGCTCCAAGACCAAGTACCGGTGCGCGTGCACGCCGCGCCCGGTCAACATGTGGGCGAAGCCGGGCGTCAGGGCCGCGTGTCTCGACTGCGGGCACGTGTTCGTGCTGGCAGACGCCACCGACCTCGCCGCGGCCGCCGAGGACGAGCCCGAAGAGGAGCAGCTCGTCCACGCGCCGGCGCCCCCTCCTACCGGTCGCGGCCGCCGTCGCGGCGCGGCCCAGATGTCTCTCGTCGGCGGGGGGCGGGCGTAGCCATGAACCTCCCTCCGCGCTTCGCCTTCTTGCGTCGGTCCCGCGCCACGCGGCGTCTGCTCGCGCTCGTGCTGGCGATCGTTTGCGGCGAGCTCGTGTATGGCCTCCGGCTGCGAAAGCCTTGCGACGATGACGAGGGGCACCGCGGGGAGCTCTACACGTGCAGCCTCTTCCTCCGGCTCGACGGCCGCGTTTGTCGGACCGCAAGCCGGAAGATCTGCGCGCACGACGTCCCCTTGGCGGAGATGTACGCCACCCGCGAGCTCGAATGGTCCTTCCCCCCGGGGAGCACACCGTACGACGCGGTCTGCGACCTCGACATCTTGCATCCCCACATCACGCCGTTGTGCCCGCTTCCTGATGGAGGTTCCCGATGAAGGTCGCCGTTCTCATGCTCGCCGTCTGCGCCACCGTCTTCGATGACTGTGGGAACTCTTTCAACAAGCAGCCGCCGCAGCCGCAACCCGAGCCGGCGCCGTGCCCGGCCGGTCAGTCGCAATGGGACTGCGAGGCGACCATCGCCTCGTCCTTCCCGGCGCACATGGGCTGCAACAAGTGGGTGCGGGTGTGCGCCGCCAACTCGCCGGCGGCGGAGATGGCGGCCACGTTCCAGCTGCAGGCCAGCAAGGTCCCGTCCAGCTTCACGATCACGGACGTCCTGTGCGGGCCGACCGAGCCTGGCGCGGGGCCCCTGCCGCAGGACCTCCCGCTCTGCGACTTCACGCTGGGCGCGGGCGGCGGCAGCGGGGCCGGCGGATCGACCGTCGGGCCGACGTGCACCGACTCCGGCGGCGTCTGCCTCTCGGATCAGGCGTGCTGCTCGGGTGCCTGCCTCGACACCGTCTGCCAGTAGAGGGAGCGCGGTGACGGACCCCGCCACCGAGGCCGTACGCGACGCGCTCGGCCTGCTCCGGCTCCTCTATGCCGCTGCCCGTCTCACCGACGACGAGCGCGCGCGTCCTCGAGGAGGCCGGGCGCGAGCTCGCCGACAACTACCGGATCATGCGCAGGACCGGCGCCGGCTCGCTCCCCTACGGGGTCAGCCTGGAGCAGGCCGAGGGCGTGCTCGCGCGTCTCGCCGAAGCGGGCGACGCCGGGGGCCTTCTCGCGGTGGCCCTCGGTCGGGTGCGTGCGCCGGCGACGAGAGGCACAACCACGCGATGAGGACGATCTGCGACAAGGCGCGGGGCCTCGCACGCACGCAGGGCCGGCTCGAGGATCGAGCTCTCGGACTGCACCCGATCGAGGAGGAGAAGGCGATCGACCGCCTCGCGAAGCTTGCGCTGAGCAAAGGCGTTCCGCGAACGAGGGTCCGGACCGCGGAGGAGGGGACCGCCCCGATCGCGTCGCTCGTGCGGCTCACCGGCTGACCGCTGTCCCTCTTGACCAGGCCGGCCAGGCGCGTACCCTCCGACGTCCGAGGGGCAGTGACCGACGCCCAGGACTCCACCGCCGAGGCCCTTGGGCAGATCGCGTACGAGGCCGACGCCGAGCTGACCAACTGGCGGCACTTCGACGGGCGGACGATGCCGCCGTGGGACCGGCTCGGCCCGGTGACCCGGCAACGCTACTCCACCATCGCCCTGGCGGTCGCGGACGCGCTGGCCTGCACCCGCTGCGGAACCAGCGCCGATCCTTCTACTGCGGTGCGGGAGGCGTCGGCTCCGCGGGCGTGAGCGTCCATGCGACGGACGCGCCGTTCTTCGAGGACGTGCGTGCGAAGGAAGACGGCTCGCCCTCGGCTACCGCGTGCGCCGCGTCCCGGAGCCACATCTCGATCTGCTCCCGGGTCGCGCCCTCGGCCTTGAGCTCGAAGCGGTAGGCGCCGGCCGCCTCCGGCTTCGGGCCGACGTGGCCCTCGGCCCTCGACCCCGCGCCCACCGCCATCGCGCCGACGTTGCTCCCGGTGATCGTCACGCTGAACTTGCTGGACGCCACGGGCCTGATCCTTCTACTGCGGCGCGCGAGGCGCCGTCAAGCTCTCGGGCCCGAGCACAGCCGCAGCCGCCTCGAACGCGGCCACGTGCGCCCGGTTCGTGAGCGCTTCGATCGCGCGGGTCGCTCCCGCGTGCAGCTCCTCGAGGGACCGATCCTCCACGGAGGCGTGGAGCGAGGCGGCGAGCGTCACCACTGCCTCGAGCTCGGCGCGCTCGAGCTGCCGTACCGCGGTGGAGATCTCCCAGGGCGTCACCCGAACACGCTCCCGAGGCTCCCGATCGCGTTGAGCGCGTCGCTCGCGTTCTTCCCGGTGTTGTAGGCGCCGGCGAGGTCAGGCCCGCCGGCCGCCGGCGCGGCCGCGCCGCCCGAGGGCGCGGAGCTCGGGCCCGGGGAGGCCAGCAGCGGCGGTCCGGGAGGTGGCCGCGGCGGCGTGTAGACCGGCCGGTAGAGCCCGCTCCACCAGCCGAGCGGGCGGTAGACGGTCCCGCCGGCGGTCCAGAGGAACCCGCGGCGCTTGGCGCCCTCGATGGAGCCGCCCGTCGTGGTCTTCACGCTCGCCCAGGGGGCCGCGCTGGCGATCGGGTTCGGGCCGTGGTCGCCGGCGACCTGCTGGAGGTGGGCGACCCAGGCCTCGAGGGCCGCGCGGGTGAGGCTGGAGGGCGGGATCGTGGAGCTCGTCCCGAGGAACGCCGGCCAGTGCGCGCCGGCCGCATGGCCGGTCAACGTGTTGTTGATGTAGTAGTTCTTGCCCGCGGCCGCGTCGTAGACGATGTCGCCCTTGCCGGGGCTCCCCATGCTGGCGCGGTCGACCAACCGCCCCTCGCCGAACTGGCCGTGCCACCAGCTCGGCGGCGACTGCCCGACGACGTAGCCCCGATCCGTGTAGCCGACGAACGTTGGCTGCAAGGTGTCCGGGTCGAGAGTCCAGTAGTAGACGGCGCCGGTGCTGGGCGGCTCCCGGCGCGTGACGTTGTGGAGCAGCTCCGCCACGAACACCGGGTCGGTGAGCCGGGCGAGGATCGCGCGCTCGAGCGGATGGGCGCCGAGGTGGGCGAGCGCCGGCGCGTCCGGGGTGAGCACCGGGATCGACGGGTTCCCCGTGGCGAGCACCTCCTGCTCCATCGCGAGGTACGCCTCGGCCTCGTAGCCGATCATCGCCTCCAGGGGCAGCGGGTTCTCGCGCTCGTCGCCGCTCGTCTCGCCCGCCGTCTGAAGCCAGCCGTTGAGGGTGTCGCGGCCGTAGTTCGAGCGTGTCGCCAGGGCCAGGTACCGTGCGTGGCGGATGATCGCGCGGTCCCGCGCCGGCACGGCCCGCACAAGCCGGGCGCGGTGCTGGGGGACCGCCGTCTCGTAGAGGAAGCGGTGGGCGTCGGTGGGTGTCGTGCTCGTGGCGTCGACGATGGACTCGATCGCGCCCTTCACCGCGCCGACGATCGCGCCCACGACGCCGCAGATCGCGACGCCA
>Ga0265331_10000338_pt1 | contig 50018 bp, 32 predicted proteins | sample 41923metaG_FD_202088 | JGI IMG/M metagenome (GOLD analysis project Ga0265331, IMG submission 202088) | Rhizosphere microbial communities from Carex aquatilis grown in University of Washington, Seatle, WA, United States - 4-19-23 metaG | ecosystem: Host-associated > Plants > Roots > Rhizosphere... | reverse complement strand
CAGCCAACATCTTCCGCCGCGCCACGCTGCTCCCCGGCGCGCATCAGGCGGCGGCGTAACACCACCGCCCGGTCTCACGCACTTTCCGTTCCGGACCGACCACGCCGTTCCCCGAACGGATACGATCAAATGCGCCGGATTTGGTGGGAACGACCTGGCCGGTAACGAGCCGGTACGCCCGCGCCATGGCGGACGATGGCCGGTTGCCACGCTCCACACGCCATTGTGGCGCCAACAATGGCAGATTGTCACGCTCCACACGCCATTGTGGCGCCAACAATGGCAGATTGTCACGCTCCACACGCCATTGTTGGGACAACAATGGCAGATTGTCGCGCTCCACACCCCATTGTCGGGACAACAATGGCAGATTGTCGCAGTCCACACGCCATTGTTGGGACAACAATGGCAGATTGTCGCACTCCACACGCCATTGTTGGGGCAACAATGGCAGATTGTCGCGATCCATGAGCTCCTCTGGGCCGTGAGCCTCCACGTGGGCTTTCGCCTTCGCGCCCTTCGCGGGCTTCGTGGCGAACCATTTTTCTGCGCGAGGACTGCGGCTTCGCGACGTCTGACAGCCTCGGGCATGCTCAGAGCGAGTACTCAGAGATACTCATTTTGAATAGGTTGCATGGTCTGGAACCCCCGGAACTGCTGTGTTTTGCAATTGCCAAATTCCGGCACATCGTGTGCTTTGTACCCGCCGCATCTCAATTGGGTCATGTCCAAAACATGGGCAGAAAAGGGGAGGCGGTATGGCGATCAAGAAGGTCGGGATGAGTCCGAGCGGGCGTTTGGAGACGGGAGCGGCCGTCCTGGCGGCGGCGGAGGTGAACAAGATCATTCCTCATGAGGGATCTTCTTGAGCAAGGATCTCTCGGTTTTCTGCGTCCTTGGCGGCTTTGCGCCTTTGCGTGAGCTTTCTTTCTGTCACGCCAACAAACGGAGAAGCAGCCTGCCTCATCAAGGCTGCTCGAAGCGCGCTCGCTTGGAGACGCATTTCACCAGAGGACCGAGAGGCCGAGGGTCAGGAACAGGGTATTGCGATTGGCGCCCGGTGACGGCGTATTGTTGTACTCGTCGCGCAGGACGAACTTGGCGCTCACCGGATCAATCAGCGGTGCGGTCAGCGCCCCTTCGGTGCGCAACAAATAATCCGTCGTGAAGTTGTCGACGGCCGGCAGGTAGTCCAGACGCCAATCGAAATGCGCGCCAAGCGGCAGGTAGTAGCCGGCCAGGGCGCCAAAGGCGATCGCGAAGTAGTCCTTGTCGGCGCCGCCAAAGTACTTCTCATACACCCAGCTGGGACCCACTTCACCTTGCAGGAAGTTGCGCCGGTCTTCGTCGAGCTTCTGTTCCCAGAAGACGTACCCCACGCCCACCTTCGGCACGCCGCGAATGCTCAAGCGCTGGATCGCATCGTAGGTGGCGTCGCCGGAGGCGAACCCGTAGACCCGTGGCGTGAAGCTGTAGTCTTCGCGCACCAGACCCAGCAACTGGTCCTGGACAACGGTCTTCGACTCGCCTTGCTTCTTCTCCGTGCCGTACCGATAGTCGGCACCGAGCGTGAACTTCGTCGGGTCCTTGGTGCGTACCGTGCCGAAACTGACCACCAGACCCGTCGTATCAGTCGTGCTTTGTTGCACGTTCAACCCCAGATCGAAGTGCCCGTTCCAGTAGCGCCAGTTGCTGCGCATACGCTCCCGCCACGACAGGCCCGCGGCACTCACCGGGTGCCCCGATTGAATCGTGCCGGTGTCGACCGCCGTCGCGCCGACCATCAACTGCCCGTCGTGAAATCCCTGCAGTGGCGCATCGGCCTCCTGGCCCTCGCCGTACAGCACCTGAAAGGGAGCATCGGTCTTGAGGTCCTCGATGTCCTGCCACTTGATGCTGAGGGTTCCTTTGCCGTACTCGGAGTCGAACTGGATGCCGGCACCACTGACGGCGGTGATCTTGCCGTGCAGCACCGTCCCTTTCGAAGTCACTTCGTCCGCCAGCGCAACCGCAGCGGACCCGAGCCAGACAGCCAGACCAAGTGTCAGGCCGCTCCGCCAGGCTATCCCCATCGTCTGTTGATTCGAACGCATACCGTCTCCCCTCGGCGTGCTTTCAGGCGATACAGAGCGAGATCCTGGCAACGATCCTTCCCCGTCGGATCGCTGCCGGACGCCAGCCCGGCTCGCGGCTACACAACTGCTGCGCGCATCGTTGACGTCACTCGCGCTCCGGCGTTGAACCACAATCCCCCGTGGGTGGCAACGGCAAAACACAGTCAGGCATCGGCGCTCGACACCTGCCGCGCGCACCGCTGCGACCCACGGCCGGATTTTTTGAGCAGCCGGCTATTCGTCAGCAGCCGCCGGTGGCGCTTGGTCGCCGCCCGCTGCCGCAGGCGCACCTGCGCCCGTGCCGGCGGCTGCGGCGTCACCGCCTTGCGATCCTTTCATATACTCCTGCACCCCGGCGGCGCCGCCTTTCTTCGCCGCGCCGCCCATGTCGCCGCCTTTGGCGGCCTCGCCGACCGCCGTATTGGCGCCCACACCCGCGGCACCCTACAGGCGGTCCGCAACTCCTGCGGGTGCGGCGGCGGGAGCGCCAGCATCCGCGGGCACCGCCGCGCCTGGCGCGCCGCCGGCAGCCTTCTGGGCAGCACCACCCAGATCATTCATCCCCATCTGCGCGAAGCCCGGAAGCGCCACGAGCGCGCTCAGCACCGCGCCGGTCACCGTCAGTTGCATGCGTGCTCTCATGTGTCATCCTCCTCTGCTCTGCTTGTACTCCGTCTGCCCAACAAGACAACTAACGAGGCGCGCTCAGACCAACGAGCATATGGTCGCGCCTCGCGCTGATGGCTGATCGCTGATGGCAGATGGTTCAGGCCATCCGCCATCAGCGATCAGCTATCGGCAAGCGCTTGAGCAAACCGAACTTGACTTGCCCGCAACGACTTCTCAACCTCAAGCGCCCTGGGCTGTTCGGCGATGTGTTTCTTCTTTTCTGCAGTGGTGTAAGATCTGCTTGTTCTTGCACGGATACGCAGCTCGGTTGCGTAACGGTGTTGGCGAACGCAAACGGTCAGGAGCCCGAGTCCGACATCGATCGAGGAGACCACCATGACGAGAATATCGAATCGGTCGGCGGCATGGCTGACAGCGCTCGTGATGCTCGCCAGCGCGGCACCTCTGGCCGCGCTGGACGCCCCGCCGCCGCCCGCGGTGCCGCCAGCCGCCGCCGCACCACAGGCAGCACCGGCCGCGCCGACGTTCAAGCCGGAAGAGCTCGACCAGGTTATGGCACCGATCGCCCTCTACCCCGATCCCTTACTGGCACAGGTGCTGATGGCATCGACCTACCCGTTGGAGATCGTGCAAGCGGCGCGCTGGTCGAAAGCGAATCCCAATGTGAAGGACAAGGCGCTCGAAGACGCCATGCAGCAGCAGCCGTGGGATCCGAGCGTGAAATCGCTGTGTGCGTTCCCACAGGTGCTGACCATGATGAACGACAAGCTCGACTGGACACAAAAGCTCGGCGACGCGTTCCTGGCGCAGCAGCAGGACGTGATGGACGCCGTGCAGCGGTTGCGGGCAAAGGCCCAGGCCGCCGGGAATCTCACGTCGAACGAGCAGCAGAAAGTGGTCGTCGAGTCGGTACCGGCCACCGTTCAGCAAAACGTCACCGTGCAGCAGGCGCCCCCGCAAACCCAAGTGATCAAGATCGAGCAGGCGAATCCGCAGGTGGTCTACGTCCCGACCTACAATCCTACCGTGGTGTACGGCGCCTGGCCCTACCCTGCGTATCCCCCGTACTCCTACTATCCGCCCGGCTACGTCGCCACGACCTCGCTGCTTTCGTTCGGTGCGGGGATGGCCGTGGGCGCTGCCCTATGGGGCAACTGCAATTGGGGGAACAGCTGGGGACACAGCAACGTGAACGTGAACGTCAACAACTACAATTCGTACAATAGAACCAATATCTCGAATAACAACTGGCAGCATAACGTCGATCACCGCAAGGGCGTCCAGTACCGCGATACGGCAACCCAGCAGCGCTATGGCAAAGGCACTGCCAGCGGCGTTCAATCGCGCGAAGCATTCCGTGGGCGCGCCCAGCAAGGCCAGCAGCAGCTGGCGCGCGGCGCGGCGAACGACTTCAAGGGACCCGCCGCCCGCCCGGCTGATCGCGGCGGCCGCGCCACCACCCAAGGCGGCGCGGCCGCGCAGCGCAACGCCGGGCAGGCGCGCCCCCAGACGCCAGCGCGCGCGCAGACGCGCCCGCAGACGCCTCCGCAGCGGCAGAACGCCGCACCGCGCAACAGCGCTCAGCGCGCGAATCCGTCCGCCTTCCAGGGTATCGGCAATGGCCAGCAGACGCGGGCGCAAAGCGATCGCGGGCGCGCCAGCCGCCAGAGCGCCGCGGCGGCCAGCGGTGGTCGACCAGCTGGCGGCGGTCGGCCGGCCGGCGGCGGTGGGGGTGGTGGTGCCGCTGCCAGGGGACGCGGCGGCGGTGGGGGTGGCGGTGGTGGTGGTGGTGGTGGTGGTGGTGGCGGACGCCGGCACTGACCAAGCGCGAGGAGAACCATGGCCCACCGATACCCCGTTCACCCATCCTTTCCAGCGCAGGAAGGCCGCGTGCGCATCATGCGAGGCCACCAGGCCACCCGCCGCCGTGCCGCCGTATTCGTACTCGGCCTCGTGCTGGTTGCGTTTCGGACCGGAACTGGGGTGGCCGCCGCGCCGCACCAGAAGTCCTTCGCCACCCCCGAGGCCGCCGTTGACGCGCTGGTCGCAGCGATGGAAGCGCACGACACGCACGCGCTGCTGGCCGTGCTCGGCAGCGGCGCGCAGCCGCTCATCAGCTCCGGCGATGCGGTAGCCGACCGCGAGGTCCGCGAACGTTTGGTCCACGCATATCAGGAAGCCCACTCGCTGCTGAAGGCCGACGACAAGCAAGCGGTGCTGCAGATCGGCAAGGACGACTGGCCGTTTCCCATCCCATTGGTCAAGTCGACGGCCGGCTGGCGCTTCGACACCGACGCCGGCAAGGAAGAAATTCTGGATCGGCGCATCGGCGCCAACGAGCTCGCGACGATTCAGGCCTGCCTCGCCTACGTCGACGCGCAGCGCGAGTACTACCAACGCGATCCGGATCACGACACGCTGCTGGAGTACGCGCGCAAATTCGTCAGCACGCCAGGCAAACGCGACGGACTGTACTGGGACACACAACCCGGCGAAGACGAGAGCCCGCTTGGTCCCCACTTCGCCGACGCGCGGGCCCACGGATACGCGATGAAAGGTGGCCCGAAGCCAGCGCCCTACCACGGGTACTACTATCGGATTCTCACGCGGCAAGGACCCGCCGCCGCGGGCGGCGCCTACGACTACTTAGTGGAACACGGCAAGATGATGGGCGGCTTTGCCCTGGTTGCCTATCCCGCCCAGTACGACAATTCGGGCATCATGACCTTCATCGTCAATCACGACGGCGTCGTGTTCGAGAAGGACCTGGGACCGGCGACGGCAACCATTGCGCACGCGATGCAAGCCTTCAATCCCGACAGCACGTGGAAGCGCGTCGGCGCAGACCAACCCGCAAGCACCAACTAACAGCGTGTCGGGCTTGGCAGCTCGCAGCGACCAATCCTGTCCTGAGGCTCCCCGCAGGAGGGAGCGGACCCTAGAAAAGACGCCGGCCGCAGGCCCGGGCCCTAGCGACACTGCGCCAGGCAGCTCTCCTTTTCATTGATGCACTGGGTATAGCAGTCCGTCTGCTTACAGCTCTTGCTGCAGGCGGCGTACGCCTTGTTGCAAGCGTCCGAGCAGGTCTCGGCCGTCGCATAGTGCACCTGCGTGATGAACACAGCGGCAAACAGGGCACCAGTCACGATGAGGGCAGCTCGCATGTCACGCCTCCTTTGAAGTGATCTGGACGGCCACCTCCTCCAAACACATGATGAAGTCAAGCAGCCACACGTATCACTCGCGATCACACCTCATGGCTCAAGCGCCCGCCTCTCGCTGATGGCCGATGGCGGATGGCCTGAACCATCTGCCATCAGCGAGAGGCGCGGCCATATGCTCGCTGCTCCGACGTCATGGCGCCGGTGGCACCGGCCGCGGTGCCGCGCCCTCGGATCTGAGCTCGTTCTTCTGTTTCAGCTTCTCGGCGTGGCGCTCATTCTTCTCCGCCTGCCGCTCCCGTTGGTTCTGCTGTTGCGCCCGGTGCTGCGCCTTGCGTTTCTGCTGTTGCTCCACGTTCTGCTCGTGCTGCGCCTGCTGCTTTTCCACATCGGGGTAGTTCCCCTGCGCGCCCACCGCGCGCACGCCGGCCCCGACGCCAAGCAAGACTGCAATTGCGGCTGCACCAAGATATCGGCTTCTCATGCTCGCCTCCGTTGTGTTTACCTGCACCACTGCATACTGATCCACTCCACCAGGTGCTCGCAATAGGATTGTCGATGGCAGCTTACGGCTTATCGTTCCCGCCATCGCCACTCACGACCCGTACCGGCAGCGGCGCGGTGTTGTCGATGTGCACATCGTGCTGTGGGAACGGGATCTGGATGCCGGCATCGGTCAGCGCCTTGTAGACGGCGAGATAGAGCTCGCTCTGCACGGCCCCCCATGAATCAAAGCGATCGGTCCACACCTGCAGCTGGAAATTCAAGGCACTGTCCCCAAACCCCGTGAACTGCGACGACGGCGCCGGCGAGGTGATCACCCCATCGTGCGCCACCGCCACGCTGCGCAACAGCTCGGTCACCACGGCGGGATCGCTGCCGTACGCCGCACCGACGGCAATCGTCATGCGCCGCAGCCGGTTGGACATCGTGTAGTTGGTGACCGGATCCGAAATCAGCACGGCATTGGGAAGAATGACCTCCGCCCCGTCTCCAGTCCGGACAACGCACGAGCGGATGCCGATGTGTTGGATCTCGCCCGCAACCCCACGGATCAGGACCGTATCGCCGACCTGCACCGGACGCTCGAACAGCAGAATGAGTCCCGAGACGAAATTGTTCACCACGTTTTGCAGCCCGAAGCCGACCCCAACGCTCAGCGCGCCGGCGAGGATCGTCGCCTTGGTCAAGTCGACGCCGAGGACGCCCAGGGCAACGAAGAACCCGAAGACGAGGATCAGGTAATGCAGCAAGGTGGACAACGCGTAGGGTACGCCGCGCGGCAGAGTGACGCGCGGATAGATGTCCTCATCCAGCACGAAGCGAATGAATGACGACAACAGCCAGCTGATCCAGAGCGTGATCACGAACCCAACCACGTCCCCCAGCGACACGCTGATGGCGCCGCGTTTGAAGGGCACGTCCATGACGCCTTGCAGCGTCGCCAGGAACCCATCAAACAGGCGCAGATCGCGGAGCACGAGGATGCACCACGCGACGACGAGCACGCCCGTCAAGGCGCGCGTGATGATGCGCAGGATGCGATCCCGATTGCGCCGCACGAGGCGCAGATCGGTGAGCGGCCGCACCCGCAACAGGTACGCGGACAGGCCGAGCGCAACGCGCGCGCTCATCAGCAGGATCACGCCGATGCTGGCACCGCCCAGGGTGACAAACATCACGAGCTGCGCCAGATCGAGATAGCCCCAGATCACTCCGACGAAATTCGTCACCAGCAGGACGACACCCAGAGTGCCATACGTCCGCACGTAGTGCGCGGCGCGCGGGCCGAAGCGATCCGCCCGTCGGCGAACGACCCACCACGTCAAACCACAGGCCAGCAAGGCTTCGACGGCCACGCAGCCCTGCAACAGCGGAGCACTGGCCGAGAACACGCTGCGCAGCAGCGCCACGCCGGAATAGATGGTGAGGAGGTAGACAAGGAAGTAGCGCTGTGGATCGATGACCCGGGAGGCAATCCGCAGCGTCGCCGGGATGGCCAAGGCACCGGCAATCACCCAAATGATACGCGGAGCGTCGCTCTCGATCGGTATCATCGTCACCAAACTTGCCAGCAGCGCCGCCGACCATGGATGCTGGGTAATGCCGACGAAACGCTCCAGCACGACGTCGCGTTGCGACCACGCGGCCGCCGTGGCGCGGCCTTGCCGCAGCAGCAACGCCGTGAGCACGAAGATCAGCAGCTGCGCCAGCAGCTTCCACCCACTGTGGCGCAGGTACGGCAGCAACGGCTGCGCGAAGTCCGCCAAGGTCTGCCGCACCTGGGCAAACAGCGTGGCCGTGTCCCACAACACCTTCTGCCGCCACAGCGGCACCGTCTCCGACACGAAAATCTGTTGCACGCGCGACTGGCTGAAGCTGTCGATGTCGGCCATGGCTTCGTCGGCATGCGCCAGGGCCGCGGTGGCGCGGTCGCGCAGCAGCAACAGCTTGCGCTGGCGGGCCAACAGATCTTGCCGTTGCGCGGCGACCGCCTGCCGCAGGCTGTCGTCGCGCTCGATGACCTCCGGCGGCGCGTGCGCCGCCGCCAGCGCCGCGTGCACCTCTTCCGTCTCATCGGCCAGCTGCGTGATCTCCGCAGCGACGCCGTCCAGCTGCTTGCCGAGCTTCGCCAGCTGTTCCTTGCGCTGCACCAACTCGGGGCGGATCTGCCGCCAGGGGGTCTCGATGTCCAACAGGACACTGAGCGGCGGGTTGTCGTCCAGTTGCCGGGAGGTTTCGTCGGCCGTTGCGTCGACGATGCTCGCCAGGCGCGCCCAGTCCGCCTGCATCTGTTGCAAGCTGCCCGGCGGCGGGATCTTCTTCTCGATGCTTTGCAAGCGCCCGCGCGCCTCTTCGCTGCGCTCCATGACATCGGACAGCGACAACGTGGGTGTCGCCGCCGGCGCCGCGGCCGGCGTGGGGCTTTGCGCCCAGAGCGGCCCCGTCCACAGCGCCAGCAGCGCACACGCGAACCACGTGCGGCGCGTGCCGCCGATCCGCCGGGCCGGAGCTGCAGAAAGCGTAGGTGTCATCGGCGACTCCGTCGACACCAACCACAACCAGCACGGCGCATCAAGCCCATGGAATTTGCCCATGGAATTTGCCGGTGCACAGCCGCACGCATGCGTTGTCCTTCCCACGAAACAGCGGGAGCCGGAATTGACAGGAGCAGCCGTTCCTGGTGATCGCTGAAGCCGTTTGAATTCAGCACCTCCGACTGCAAGACTCCGCCGATGCTCCGGATCGCCAGCGCGATGGCCATAACGGCCGCGTCCATCCTCCTTGGGCCTCTCTGCGCTCGCGCCGCCGACAGTGAAAGCGCCGCGCCGCCGACCACGGTCAGCTATGGCTTATCGATGTATGGCGATCTCAAGTACGGGCCGGGATTCACGCATTTCGATTACGCCAATCCGGCAGCTCCCAAAGGCGGTGATGTCCGGCTCGCAGCAGTCGGTACGTTCGACAGCCTGAATCCGTTCATCCTCAAAGGCATGCCGGCGAGCGGGCTCACCGACACGTTTGACACCCTATTGGAAAGCTCGTCCGACGAGCCGTTCTCGGAGTACGGGCTAGTCGCCGAAAGCATCGAGCTCCCGGCCGACCGCTCCTGGGTGGCTTTCACCGTGCGCCCGCAGGCGCGCTTCCACGATGGCAGCCCGATGACCGTAGACGACGTCATCTGGACATTCGACACCCTCAAGAGCAAGGGCCATCCCCGCTATCGCTCGTACTATTCCAGAGTGGTGAAAGCGGAAAAGGTGGGGCCGAGAACCGTACGCTTCACCTTCAGCCCGGGCGACAATCGTGAGTTGCCGCTGATCGTCGGTCAACTGCCGGTGCTGTCGAAAGCGTATTGGAGCAGCCACGATTTCGACAAGACCACCCTCGAGCCGCCGCTCGGCAGCGGTCCCTATCGTGTCGTCTCCGTCGAGCCGGGCCGCTTCATCGTCTATCAACGTGTGCCGGACTACTGGGCGGCGACGCTGCCGGTACGCCTCGGGCGCGGCAACTTCGAGAGCATGCGCGTCGACTACTACCGCGATGGCACTATCGCGCTCGAAGCATTCAAGGCGGGCCAATACGACTTCCGCGAGGAGAACATCGCAAAGAACTGGGCGACGGCGTATGGCACTCCCGCCGTCGCCCAGGGCTTGATCAAGAAGGAGCAAATCCCCAACGAAGTTCCCACGGGCATGCAAGCGTTCGCCTACAACACCCGACGTCCTGTCTTCCACGATCCGCGCGTGCGCGAGGCGCTCGGTTACGCGTTCGACTTCGAGTGGACCAATAAATATTTTTTCTATGGGACATACACGCGGACGAAGAGCTACTTCTCGAACTCCGAGCTTGCCGCGCGCGGCGTGCCGCGCCCGGCAGAGCTCGACATTCTTGCGCCCTTCCGCGGCCAGGAGCCGGACACCGTGTTCACGACGGCCTATGAGCCGCCGACTACCGACGGCTCCGGCGCGATTCGCAACAATCTCATTCGCGCCTTGCAGCTCCTCGAAAGCGCCGGGTGGACCGTCAAAAACATGCACCTCGTCAACGCACGCGGCGAAGCCATGCAGTTCGAGATCCTGCTCGATAATCCGTCTTTCGAGCGCGTCACATTGCCGTTCGTCAAAAACCTCGAACGACTCGGGGTCAGCGCACAAGTGCGGACGGTGGATACGGCGCAGTACCAGAACCGCATCGACCATTTCGACTTCGATATGATCGTCGCCTCGTGGCCTGAATCCATGTCACCGGGCAACGAGCAGATCGATTACTGGACTGCGCCAAGCGCCGAGGTGCCCGGCAGTCGCAACCTGGCCGGCATCATGGATCCGGTGGTCGACAAGCTGGTCGACCTGGTCATCGCCGCACCCGACCGCCCAAGCCTGGTCAACCGCACCCGGGCGCTCGATCGGGTGCTGTTGTGGGGACAGTATGTCATTCCACAATGGCACATCACCTCGTTCCGCGTCGCCTACTGGAACAAGTTTGGTCGTCCTACGGTCTCGCCGCCGTACGACCTCGGCTTCGACACCTGGTGGGTCGATGCGGCCAAGCAAGCGGCGCTGCTGCACCGCGAAGGTGAGCACTGAAGTAGGAGATTGTGCAACGATGCAACGCGACAGAGCTGGCAAACGCCCGTCATGAGAATCACGAAAACACGAAATTTCGAAAGCACGAAAAGGAGGAAGGCACTCCTTTCTCACTTCCTGCTCTCGTCCTCCTGTGGCAGCGCAATTCCGTTGCCTTTTTTCGTGCTTTCGTTCTTTCGTGCTTTCGTGATTTCCCTTCCCCTTTTGTGAGTCGCCATGTTTGCCTACATCATCCGCCGGATCTTGCTCATCATTCCCACCGTGTTCGGCATCATGCTGCTGAACTTCATCATCGTCCAAGCCGCCCCGGGCGGGCCGGTTGAGCTGATGATTGCGCGCATCAAGGGAACGGCCATCTCCCCGACGGCCCGCGTCGGCGGTGCCGCCGGGGGCGAGACCGCGGCTGCCGGCGCAGACGTCAGTAAGTATCGCGGGGCGCGCGGCATCGACCCGGCGCTCATCCATGAGCTCGAGAAGCTGTACGGTTTCGACCAGCCGCCGTGGGAACGTTTCGCCCACATGATGAAGAACTACGCGCTCTTCAACTTCGGCAACAGTTTCCACCAAGATCGGCCGGTCCTCGACCTGATGCTTAGCCGCTTGCCGGTGTCTATTTCCCTCGGCTTATGGAGCACGCTGCTGGTCTACCTCATTTCGATTCCGCTCGGCATCGCCAAAGCGGTACGGGACGGTTCGGCGTTCGACGTCTGGAGCAGCGCCGTGGTGATCGTCGGCTACGCCATTCCCGGCTTTCTGTTCGCCATTTTGTTGATCGTCCTCTTTGCGGGCGGCAGCTTCGTGCGCTGGTTCCCGTTGCGCGGCATTGTCTCCGACAACTGGTCGCAGCTGGGCTGGCCGGCGGCGATCACCGACTACCTGTGGCACATGACGTTACCGACCGTTTCGCTGGTCATCGGCGGCTTCGCCAGCTTGACCATGCTGACCAAGAACTCCTTCCTCGACGAGATTCACAAGCAGTACGTCATCACGGCGCGGGCCAAAGGGCTGACCACGCGGCGGGTGCTGTACGGCCACGTCTTCCGCAACGCCATGCTCATCGTCATTGCCGGTTTTCCGGCAGCGTTCGTCGGCATCCTGTTCACCGGCGCGTTGCTCGTCGAGGTCATCTTTTCGCTGAACGGTCTCGGCCTGCTCGGCTTCGATGCGGCGATCAATCGCGACTACCCGATCATGTTCGGCACCTTGTACATGTACACGTTGGTGGGCCTGGCGCTGAACTTGATCAGCGATCTGACCTACATGCTGGTCGATCCACGCATCGATTTCAGCAGCCGCGAGGTATGAGCGTGGCGCGGATTGCCGGACACACCCTCACCCCTCGCCCCTCTCCCAAAATGGGAGAGGGGAACCCTGACCTTCCCCCTCTCCCATTTTGGGAGAGGGGGTCGGGGGGTGAGGGTGCCTGCGAGCTCGCGGCATGACATCGCGAGACGACACAAAGAACCCTGGAGCCAGCATCCCGGAACCCAGCCGCTGGCGCATGACGCCGCTGACGCGGCGGCGGCTGCACAACTTCCGCGCGAACCGGCGCGGTTTCTGGTCGCTCTGGATCTTCGTCGTCCTGTTCGTTTTCACGCTGCTCGCCGACGTGATCGCCAACGATCGCCCGCTCCTGGTCGACTACGACGGGCATTTCTACTTTCCGGTCCTGCGGGCATACGCGGAGACCACCTTCGGCGGCGTGCTGCCGACCGAAGCCGTGTATCGGGATTCCGCGGTCGCCGCGTTGATCGACGCCAAGGGCTGGATGATCTGGCCGCCGATTCGGTACCGCTATGACACGATCAACTATCAACTGCCCGGGCCGGCGCCGACGCCGCCGTCGCGTGACAACTGGCTCGGCACCGACGAACAGGGGCGGGACCTCCTCGCCCGCTTGATCTATGGGTTCCGCATCTCCGTGCTGTTCGGTCTGGTGCTGACGGTGGCGAGCTCGGTGGTTGGCGTCCTCGCGGGGGCCTTGCAGGGATACTTCGGCGGCTGGACCGACCTGCTCTTCCAGCGTTTCATCGAAATCTGGGGTGGGTTGCCCGTCCTGTTTCTGCTCATCATTCTCTCGAGCATCGTCGCGCCGAATTTCTGGTGGCTGCTGGGGCTGATGCTGCTATTCAGCTGGACGGCATTGGTGGGCGTGGTGCGCGCCGAGTTCCTGCGGGCGCGCAACCTCGACTACGTGCGCGCCGCGCGGGCGCTCGGCGTCGGCAACGGGATGATCATGTTCCGTCACCTGTTGCCCAACGCCATGGTGGCGACGTTGACGTTTCTGCCGTTCATCTTGAACGGAGCGATTACCACACTGACATCGCTCGACTTCCTCGGGTTCGGGTTGCCGCCGGGCTCACCGTCACTCGGCGAGATCCTGGCCGAGGGCAAAGCCAACCTGCAGGCACCGTGGATCGGCATCGAGGGTTTCTTGGTTTTGGCGGTCATGCTGAGCGTCCTGGTCTTCATCGGCGAGGCGGTACGCGACGCCTTCGACCCGCGCAAGGGTGTATGACCGAGGCGTTGCTGCAGATCCGCGATCTCTCCGTCTCCTTCGACATGCCTGGCGGCGCGGTGCCGGCGGTGCGGCGCGTGTCGTTCGACATTCACACGCGCGAGACCGTGGCGCTGGTCGGCGAGAGCGGGTCCGGCAAATCGGTGACCGCGCTCTCCATCCTGCAGCTCCTTCCGTATCCGCCGGCGCGCCATCCCGGCGGCAGCATCCGCTTCGAAGGCCAGGAGCTGGTCGGCGCGCCGGAGCCGGTGTTGCGTCGCGTGCGCGGCAACCGCATCGCGATGATCTTCCAGGAGCCCATGACCTCGCTCAACCCCCTGCACACCATCGAGCGCCAGGTGAGCGAAGTTCTCTTCGTGCACAAGTCGCTGGGGCGCGGCGCGGCGCACGCGCGCACCCTGGAGCTGTTGCGCCTGGTCGGGTTGCGCCAGGCCGAGCAGCGCCTCAAGGCCTACCCGCACGAGCTCTCGGGCGGCGAGCGCCAACGCGTAATGATTGCCATGGCGCTCGCCAATGAGCCCGACCTGCTCATCGCCGACGAGCCGACCACCGCCCTCGACGTCACCATTCAAGCGCAGATCCTGACGCTGCTGAAGCAACTGCAGGCGCGCTTCGGCATGGCCTTGCTGCTGATCACCCACGACCTGACCATCGTCCGCAAGATGGCGGATCGGGTGTGCGTGATGACTCGAGGCGAGATCGTCGAAAGCGCTCCGACAGCGGACGTGTTCGCGCAGCCCCGCCATCCCTATACACGACATTTGTTGGAGGCCGAGCCCAAGGGGCAACCGCTGGTCGCGGCGACGGACGCGCCGGCCGTCATGTCAGCGCACAATGTGAAGGTCTGGTTTCCGCTCACCGGCGGATGGCTGCAACGGCGGCGCGACTACGTGAAAGCCGTGGACGGCATCAGTGTCACCGTGCGCGAGGGGCACACCGTGGGCATCGTCGGCGAAAGCGGTTCGGGCAAGACCACCCTGGGCCTCGCACTGTTGCGCCTGTTGCGCAGCGACGGCGACATCGAGTTTCGCGGCCGCGACATCGGGCGGCTCCACGCGAAGGCGATGCGCCCCCTGCGGCGCGAGATGCAGATCGTGTTCCAGGACCCGTACGGCTCCCTCTCGCCGCGCATGTCGGTCGGGCAGATCATCGAGGAAGGGTTGAATGTTCACAAGCTGGGAGCCCACGCTGATGAGCGTCGCGCCATGATCGACGATGTGTTGCGCGAAGTCGGGCTCGACCCGGACAGCCGTGACCGCTATCCACACGAGTTTTCGGGCGGGCAACGCCAGCGCGTCGCGATTGCCCGCGCCATGGTGCTGCGCCCGCGCTTGGTGGTGCTCGACGAGCCGACCTCGGCGCTCGATATGTCGGTGCAAGCACAGATCGTCGACCTATTGCGCGCGCTCCAAGCGCGGCACGGCCTCGCGTATCTGTTCATCAGCCATGACCTGCGCGTCGTGCGCGCGCTCAGCAGCGAGATCATCGTGATGCGCGCCGGTCGCGTCGTTGAACAAGGCTCCACGGCGGAGGTCTTCGAGCATCCCCGCGATCCGTACACCAAGGCCCTGCTGGCCGCCGCCTTCGGGATCGAGGTGGTGGGAACCGGCGTCGCGGACGCTGGTCCGTAAGGGCAATTCTCAGGCGCTCAACGCCCGATCATAGCGCTCGGAAAAAAGAATCTTGCTTCAAGCGCGACCCGAACCGTGCCACCCTTATTGTAAGGGAACAGGAGTACACACCATGCAAGCACGGATCGAATTCACAAAGGTCGCGCCCGAAGCCCTGCGGGCGCTGTTTGGCCTCGAAGCGTATGTGAGACATTGCGGGCTGGAGGCGTCGTTGTTGGACCTGGTACGGGTCCGGGCCTCCGAGATCAACGGCTGCGCCTACTGCGTCGACATGCACACCAAGGAGGCGCGGGCACACGGCGAAAGTGAGCAGCGCCTCTATGCGGTGGCCGTTTGGCAGGAGACGCCCTTCTTTACCGAACGCGAGCGCGCCGCGCTCGCCTGGACGGACGCCGTGACGCTGGTGCACAGCAGCCATGTCCCCGATGACGTCTACCAGTTGGCTTGCCAGCATTTCAGTGAGAAGGAGCTGATCGATCTCACGATGGCAATCGTCTCCATCAACGGTTGGAACCGGCTCGTCATCAGCTCTCGTCAAGTACCCGGGACCTACCAGCCCAGCAGGGAGCCGACCGCAGCGGCGGCGCACGCGTAGCCCTTCACCTCGCCGGCCTCGCACTGCCATGGCACAGATCGCTTTCCTGGGGGGCACCGGTCCGGAGGGCTTGGGATTGGCTGCGCGTTTCGCTCTCGCGGGCGAGCGCGTCATCATCGGCTCGCGAGAGCCCGAGCGTGCCGTGCGCGCAGCCGATACGCTTCGTCAACGACTGGCCGCAGCCGGAAGAGGGACACACATCAGCGGGACAGGGAACCGCAGTGCTGCTGCCGCAGCCGACCACGTGGTACTGACGTTGCCCTTCGCCGCTGTTACAGCCGTGCTCCCCGAGTTGGCGCCAGCACTGGCCGGCAAGATCGTTCTCGACGTCGTCAACCCTCTCATGCTGCAATCCCACCTGTTCAACCTGGCGCCACTGCCTGCCGCGTCGGCTGCCGAGCTGATTCAGCGGTTGCTGCCGCAATCATTGGTGGTCAGCGGGTTTAAACACCTCAGCGCCAGAGCGCTCTGTCACATTGCGCAGCCGCTCAATGGCGACGTCTTGCTGTGTAGCGAGACGCCCGCGGCAACACGGTACTTCCTCGACTTGGTGGACCGGATTCCACATCTGCGCGGCATCGACGCGGGAGGACTCGCCAATGCCCGACCGCTGGAAGCCATGACGGCGCTGTTGTTGAACCTGAACCGTCGCTACCAGGCCACCACGTCGGTTCAAGTCTTGGGGCTCGAGCAAAAGCGCCAAAACCCCCGCTCACCGGACCTGGCAGCATACAGCGACCCAACGGGGGCGGCCCATGACAAAGACGCCGGCCGCAGGCCCAGGCCCGCGGGCCCTACTTGACTGCGTCGGCGAGCAGCGCGTTGAGCGTTTGCGAGACGTGCGCATCGCTCAGGATGCCCATGTGGGTCTCATCGTAACCGTAGAGCCTGGTCGCGGCTTGTTGCGCGGGTGGCGCGAGTTCGCTCGACAGCGCCACGGTCCCGTCGTTCGCTCCGCCCAGCAGGAGTGAATGTCCGCCATAGCTGAAGAACAAATGATACGGGCAATGCTTCGGCAGCGGCGTCTTGAAGAGTGACGCGAGGAAAGGACTGCCGGGCGCCATGTCGACCCACATCGGCATGACCACCGGCGAGTGCTCGACACCGGAGGCCGCCGCGCCATAGCCGTTCCAGGGTGAGGAGATCGACACGAACAGCGACAGCATGCCGCCGACGTCTCGATCCGCCATCTCGTTGATGGCGGCGCGCGACACCAGACCACCCATGCTGTGCGCTACCAAGATGAAATGCTGAAAGTCGTAGCGCGCCGCGATGGCGGCCATCCAGCGCGCGAAGCCGCGGGCGATGACCTCGAGGTCCGCGCCGGATGGATAGTAGAGCAGCCACGGCTGAAACTTCGTCCGGTCGAGATGCTCGATCACGTAACGCCAGTCGATCGGCGTGCCACCGGCACCGTGCACGAACAGCACCGGTATCTTCTTGGAATCAAATGGCTCGAGAAAATAAAATCCCGCACCGACGTTGAACAGGAACTCCGCCGGCTGCCAGAGACCGAGGTCGCCGTTCTTGGCGTCGAAGCGCGGATCGTCGAGGGTGACGACCTCGCCGATCTGCACGGGGGGAAGCTCGTGCGTCCCACGCTTCCCGAGATCACGTACGGCGACCGGGAAGTCGATCCGGACCTGCGGCTGCGCGGGTATTTGCACGTCGATACCGGCGACCTTTTGGCCCGCGGCGATCGGCACGACGGTCGGTGCTCCGTAGTACGCCGCGGGCTCGTCGTTCGGTTCGTAGGTGAAGTCGCGGTTGCGATCGACGAAGGCCGCAATCTGGTAGCTGCCCGGCGGAACGACGAAGAAATAGCTTCCGGGGCGCTCGAGTACGAACGAGTCGAGCACACCGGCCGCCGGGCTGGCGGTCAGCACCACGATGATGGGCGCGTCCTCATCCGCGACGCGCGTCACGTGCCCGCCAATCAGCCCAAACGCATCGAAGCGGGCGACGTCCTTCTTCAGCCGGAAGAGATTACATCCGTCCAGCAGCAAGGATGCGGCGACAACGACCAGCGCGGCGCTGACGGTGGCGGCGGTGCGACGCACGGCATGGGCCTCAGAACATCGACTGCTGGGCTTTGTCCGCGGAGATCCAGCCTTGCTGGGCAAAGAACTTGGCCAGGAACTGTGCCGCCTTGTCGGCGCTGCGGGCCGACATGCGGGCGATTTCCGAGCGATATGCCTTCACCCCGCCGATGGCGACGTTCGCCGCCGCCATGCCGGCCGTGACACCACCTTGGGCCGCCGCTCCCGCACCCATGGTCACCGCGGCGCCGGGCATATCGCCGCTGTCCGCATGCGTGGTGAACTCGACCAGCAACTGGTTGCCCCCTGCCGTCGCGGTGAGAGCCTGCACCTCCGCATTGATCTGGGCTTTACCGGCTCCCAACCCGATGACCATGCGCCGGGTTCGGTTGCCCTCGTCGATGTCCACAAACTCGCCGGTAATGATCAGTGCGTTCTGCGGTACGTAAGTGACCGGGAACGCGCGTTGCGCCGGCAGGCCGAGGGCGATGATTTTCGTCACCATCTCCTCGGCAAAGGCGTCGGCCACCTCGTGCGCGACGTCCGCGTCCTGTTGCTGCGTTGAGGTGCTCTCGGCGGCATTAATGGCCTTCTGAAAAATCCCCTGATTCGCCGTCACCTCATTCATGTTGACGGCGAACTTGTACACCAACACGATGGGCGGCGCGGGCAGATTGGTCGCGAAGGTTTCTTGCTTCAACTTTATCGTGTCCTTGGCGCAGCCAACGACCAGGACTGCGATCATCGCCCCGGCCATGGCCAGCGTTTGCTCTCGTAGTTTCATCGAATCTCCTTTCGTGGCGCACGCTTCCCGAACCGCGCGCCGCGCCTCATCAACCGGCTTTTTTCGATAGACTGCAGTGATCCGCCACGGGAGTCCGGAAAGATGCGGGAAAGTTTCCGGAAAATCAATGTGGCGCAACCAGCGGTTCACTTGCGCTGGCGGTGCGGCGGGGCAGACGCCGGCAGCGGCAGCGCGTGCAACGCGGTGGCGATCTCGCGGCTCAGGTCACCCAAGGCGGCACTCAAGTCCGAGGTCGACGCCACGGCATTTGCCGCCGGCCCCGCATGCGTGAACGTCGACTCCCTGACGATGAGGTAGGCGGAATTGCGCACATCTCGAACCGCCCAGCGTGCGGTCAATTGGCTGACGCCCGTGTCGTCGGTCTCGAAGCGCAGCACACTGATCTCGACTTGATAGTCGATCGCCAGGGTGCCCACCCAGGGATACGTGACGATGCGATCGGTATCGAGCAACGCGGAGAGGTTCTGCAACATCACTGCGGTGATCGCGGCCGGGAGCGGTTCGGCCCAGCGATCGATGGGTGAATAGCGCACCTCGGTCGGTGAGACCCTGGTGGCTACTTCGTTGCGATCCAGAAAAGCCGCGACCGTCACCGGTCCGAGCCCGTACAGGATTCGGGTGCCGGCCTCCGGGCGCGGCGCATCGGCGCGGCGGGCTTGCGCCTCCGGCACTGGCGCCAACGTGAAGAACCGGGAGCGGTTGGGCAGCGGGGCCAGCACCGAGCAACCGGCGGCCAGCAGGCAGCCGGCGAGCGCGACCGCGACGCGCATGCGAATCCTCCGCGACGTCATTTTGCGTTCTCGTCCTTCCTCCCGCGCAGCAGGGCGCTCGGGTTGCGGTCCAGCATATCCGCCAACAAACGCAGCGAGCGGGCGGCGCCGCTGAACTCCTGCAGCGACGTGCTCAGCTGGCCCGCCAGCGGCGAATCCGGACCGATCAATCTTTGCACCGTCTGCAAGGTCTCGCGCATTTCCTCCACCGTGGCCCCGGTCTTATCGGAGGTCTCCTTGAGACTCGCGAGCAGCGGCCCCTGGCCACGATCCAGCCGCACCGACAGCTCGCGCACGCTCGCCAACGTCTGATTGATGTTGGCGACGGTCTCCGGCAAGGATTCGACCGTCTGTTTCACCGCCGGCGACTGCACTAGATTTTTCAAGCCGTCGAGCGCGTCGCTCGCCGATTGTACCATGATCTCCAAATGCATGTCGTCGATTTTCTGAAGGATCTCTTCGGCGGCCGACTGGATGCGCTCCAGACTTGTGGGGATGGTAGGGATCTCCAATTCGTCAGACCCTGGAGGCAATATGAAGGTGGGCTCCAGATCAGGGTGAAAACCGAGCTCGACGAAGAGCAAGCCGGTGACAATGCTCTGTGCATTGAGCTGGGCGCGCAAGCCGAGATCGATCAATTGCTTGATGCGGTCATCGGCGTCGAGATCCTTACCGCCTTGACTGACGACCTTTTCCGTGTCGACGTCGATGAACACGGGGATACGGATACCTTCCGCCACCTGGTCGGCATTCAGTGCGCCCTGGGCGGTCAGGCGAATACGAATGTCGGCCACCTGTCCGATCTCCACCCCCTTGAACTTCACCGGGGCACCGACCGACAGGCCGTTGACCGTGCCCGGGAAGAAGCAGACGCAGCGCAAGGTGTGCTTGAACAAGCGTCCGGAGCCGAACACCAGCACGCCGACGACCGCCAGAGCAATCGCCCCGACAACGAAGGCGCCGATCAGCGCGGGGTTCGCCTTCTTACCCATGGGTGGCCTTTCCTTTCCAACAAGTCATCCGTACACCGCGATCAGTCAGTCGGTGCTGTCCTCTCGTGGGCTCATCGCGCCTGATCCATCGTCACGGTTGCCCGGTCACCGATGGCTGATCACTTCCCCCCCTACTCAAGAAGCGGCGCACGTTGCGGCTGCCGGAGCGTAACAACTCCTTCGGCGGACCGAGATCGGTCATGGTCCGCGTCTCCACGTCGAGAAAGACGCTGCTGCTGGCGATGGTGAAGATGCTCGCCAGCTCGTGCGTCACCACGACCACGGTCGTGCCCAGGCTGTCGCGCAGCTCGACAATCAAGTCATCGAGCAGCTTCGAGCTGATCGGATCGAGACCCGCCGACGGTTCGTCGAAGAAGAGCACTTCGGGATCGAGGGCCATGGCGCGCGCCAGCCCGGCGCGCTTTTGCATGCCGCCGCTGATCTGCGACGGGTAAAAATCCTCGAAGCCCTTGAGGCCCACCAAGGCGAGCTTGAGGGCCGCCACCTCGCGGATGGCCGCGGGTGTGAGATCGGTGTATTCGCCGAGCGGCAAGCCAATGTTCTCGGCCAGGGTCATCGAGCTCCACAACGCCCCGCTCTGGTACAGCACGCCGAAGCGCTGCAGCATGCGTTGCCGCTGCGCGGGCTCGGCGGTGGTGAAGTTTTCAGTGCCATACCAGATCTCCCCCTTGGCCGGTTCGTTCAAGCCGATCAGATGGCGCAGCAGCGTGCTCTTGCCGCAGCCGCTGGCACCCATGATGACGAACACCTCGCCGTGCCGCACCGTGAAATTCAAATCGCGCATCAGCACAAAGCTGCCGTAGGCCATAGTGAGATCGCGTACGGTGATGTGCGCGGTGGCCTCCGCTGACGGCTGCTCACTGCTGGCCAATGGTTCAGAAGTCATAGGACGGCTGATGGCTGGTCGCCGGTCGCTTAGTCATATACCCAAAATATAGAACATCACCGCAAACAGCCCGCAGGCGCTGATGATGAACACGATGCCGGTGACCACGGCGCTGGTTGCGGCGTCGCCGACCGCGGAGGAGCTGTTGCCGCACTGCATGCCGCGCAAGCAGCCGGAAATGGCGATCAGCACCCCATAGACGGAAGCCTTGAACACTCCGCCGGCGAGGTCGACGAGATGGACCGAAGCCTTCGTCTGATTGTAGTACACCAGCAGCGGCAGCTTCAGCATGCCGACACCCACGGCGGCGCCGCCCAGAATGCCGACGAAGTCGGCGTAGAGGCAGAGCAACGGCATCATGAGACAGAGGGCCAGCATCCGCGGCAGCACGAGGAAATCGAGCGGGGAGATTCCCATAGTGGCCAGCGCGTCGGTTTCTTGCGTGACTTTCATCGTCCCGAGCTGCGCCGCAAAGGCGGCCCCGGTGCGGCCGGCCATGACGATGCCGGTCATCATCGCGCCCATCTCGCGCACCATCGCGATGCCCACCAGGTCGGCGACATAGATTGCCGCGCCGAATTGTTGCAACTGCACCGCCCCGACGAACGCCAGGATCAATCCGACCAGGAAGCTGATGAGCGTGATGATGCCCAAGGCCTGGGCGCCGGTCTGCTGAATCAGCAGCAACAGGTCGGCCGAGCGAAAGCGCGCCTTGCCGCGCACCAGCCGTCCCAGCGCGGTCGCGATCTCGCCGATGAAAGCGAGCATCTCGCGCAGTGGTTGGCGCATGCCCAGCACCGCGGCCCCAAAGCGGGCCAACCACGACGGGGCGACGGCATCTTGCCGGGCCCCTTGGCGTTCCGGCACCGCCTCGGCCAGCGCTAGCAGCCGCCGCACCCCGGACGGCAAGCCATTGTGGTCGACACCGACATGCTGCCGGGCGCCCAGCTCGCCGACCTTGATGAGAAAGGTGAGCAGCGCGCTGTCCCAGGCGGTCAGCTGCGCGGTGTCGAAGGCGATCTGGCGCGGCGCGGCGGACTCGATCTCGCGCTGCACGGCGGCGGGGCTCGGCGCGTCGTGTTGCAGCTGCCAGGGCCCGGCAAGGCGAAGGACCAGCGTCGCGTCGTTGGTACGGCTGAATGACAGCTCCGGACTCGCCATCGGGGAACCTGTGCGCGGCGACGTCCTCACAAAGGTTGATGGCCCCCAACCCTGCGGGGAGTCGGCCTCACTGTCTCCAAGGTCTTCTGCCGCCAGCGCAACGGCTTAGTACTCCATTTCACAATTCCGGTGACGTATCCGCCTGCTCCAACCTCCCCCGGCCTCTCCTTGGTAAGGAGGGGAGACGTGCCCGCATTCCCCCTCCTTACTAGGGAGGCGTCCAGGGGGAGGTTCGAACCGCCGATACGTCATCGTTTCTACGAACACGACTACCTACTGCGTTTGGATGGAGCGCAGGTAGTCGGTGAGCAGCATCAACCGGCCACGCACCGCCGCTTGTTCCATCACGGTGCCGCTGCGGCCAGGCTCGTCCGACTGAAAGGTCTGGCCCCAAGCCGGCATTTCGGAGTTGCCATGCGCCGGATACGGCATCCCGCCGTCAAGAATGTCGAGCACTTCGAGATACGGAAACTTGCCGCCGTGCTGTTTCGCCAACGCCGTCAGATCGGGCGGTTTGGTCTTGAGCGTCGGCGCCAGCGGCCCGTCACCCTTGGCCTCACGCCCGTGGCACGTGGCGCAATATTTCACGAAGAGCCGTCTGCCGGCTTCTACCGCCTGTGGATTCGCGGCCCAGGCCGGCGCGGTACACAACAGCCCACCGATGATCACCGCACCGCCGTTTCGCATGAGCCACAGCCAATGTCTCACCATCGTCATCCTCCGTTCTGACTCCACGCAACACGCAACCGGCCTTTACCGCAGGCACCGCGTGCAGTGCAAACGAAAAGGCCTGCGGCCGGCGTGCTTGCTATGGGCCGCTCTCGTTGGGTCGCTGCCGGCGTCCCAGTTCGACAATGGTGGGCGTGGCCGAGTCGGGCTCGGCAGCTCGCACACACCTCAACATCCCGCAGTGGACCAGGGAAAATAGCCGGCCGCAGGTCCTGCAGGCCCTGGAACAGGAATCACCGCTCGTGGCACAATCGGCGGGCTGCCGAGCAAGTGAGAACGGAGGAGGACGATGAGACTGGCGCGCAAGCTCAATCTCCTGTTGATCTTTGGAGTCATCATGGTCATGGCAGCGTACGCGTTCGTCGAGACGCGCCAGGAGATCGTGTTGTCGGACGCCGATCGGCTGCGCACGCAACAGGTGGCGTTGGCGTGGCTCGGCACGCTCGAAGCAGTGTGGCAGCAGGAGGGGGGGCGGCGCGCACAGGAATTGGTGGCGCGCGCCAACGAGCGTGCCTCCATCGTGACCGTCCGCCTGGTTGGTCTCGACGGCGCGCCCGACTATCTGCCGCGGCCGGACTTGACCTCCGAGCAGTTCGCGGCGCTGGCGAATCACCAGCTGGTGCGCTTCACGCAACACGACGAGCACGGAGAGGAGTGGCAATACTTCTACAAGTCGCTCGAAGGAGAGCCGCCGCCACCGGCCGCACTGGAATTCGAAGAGCCGCTGACGGGCAAGCAGCGCTTCATCAACATGACGCATACCGCGATGCTGGTGGCGACGTTGGCGGTGATCCTCACCTGCTCGCTGATCGTCACCCTTGTCGATTTCTGGTTTGTGGGTCGGCCGCTGCAGCTGTTGCGCGACAAGGCGCGCCGCGTCGGCGGCGGCGATTTCCAGGAACCCTTGACGCTGCGGCAACAGGACGAAATCGGCGACCTGGCGCGCGAGCTCAATGTCATGTGCGAACAGCTCGCGGACGCCCGTCTTCGCATCGCCAGCGAAACCGAGGCGCGTATGGCAGCGCTCGAGCAGCTGCGTCACACCGACCGCCTGGCCACCGTCGGCCATCTCGCTGCCGGGGTGGCGCACGAGCTCGGCACGCCGCTCAGCGTCGCCTCGGCGCGTGCGCAGTTGATCGCGTCGACCGACATGCCACGGCCTCAGGTCGTCGCCAACGCCACCATCATCATCGAGCAGTCAGACCGGATGACCGCGATCATCCAACAACTGCTCGGTTTCTCGCGGCGCCGCGGCGGTACGGTCGGTGTCGCGGACGTGCGGCACATCATCACGCACACGCTCGATATGTTGTCGTCAGCCGCCAACAAGGCGCAGGTGTTCGTCACCTACGAACCCGGGGCAACGCCGCTGCTGGCCAACGTCGACGCCAATCAGCTGCTGCAAGCACTCGCGAACATCGTGCTCAACGGCCTCCAAGCCATGCGGCAGGGGGGCGCGCTCCAGGTGCGCGCCGAAACCCGCCACACCCGTCCTCCCGGCGACGATGGGAGCGCGGAAGGCGGATACCTGTGCGTGACCGTCGAAGACAACGGCTCCGGGATCTCCCCAGACTCCCTGCCCCACATCTTCGAGCCCTTTTTCACGACGAAGGAAATCGGCGAAGGCACGGGCCTCGGCCTCGCGGTCGCTCAGGGGATCATCACCGAACATGGCGGCTGGATCGCGGTCGAGAGCACGCTCGGCCGCGGCACGCGGTTCTCCATCTTCCTGCCGGCAGCAACGGTCAAGCCGGAGGCGGCAGTGGCCTGAGGGATGGACCGGGACGCCCTTTGCGCCGGTTGCCTCAGACCGAGGCCTTTCCAGCCCTGGAAAGTCTCAGTAGGGTATTCAGACCCTCGACCTTGCCTTTGCCAGGTGATCCAGGCACGTTGAACAGAACGACATTGCGGTGCTGCCGGCGAGCGCGCAACGATTCGACCTCGACCGGCGAATGGAGGTCCCATGCGGCTCGCGAATAGGGCGGCTCTGATCACCGGCGGCAACAGCGGTATCGGCCTGGCGACAGCGCGGCTCCTCGCGGCCGAGGGCGCGCGCGTCGCGATCACAGGACGTAACGAGCGCACGCTCGCCGAGGCGGCGGCGGCGATCGGTGCCGACGTCGTCACGGCGCGGCTCGACGTCGCGGACCTCGCCGCGATCGCGCCCGTAGTCGCGACCCTTGCGGAGCGGCTCGGTCGACTCGACGCGGTGTTCGCCAACGCCGGCATCGGCGGGCAGACGCCGGTCGGCAGCACGCCGATCGCGCTCTTCGAGGAGATCGTGCGCGTCAATCTCACGGCGGCGTTCTTCACCGTGCAGGCGGCGGTGCCACACCTCTCCGACGGCGGCTCGGTTATTCTGAACGGCTCGGTGCACGCGGTCCTTGGTCAGCCGGGGTACGCGGCGTACGGCGCGAGCAAGGCGGGGGTACGCGCACTCACGCGAAATCTCGCGTCGGACCTGGCGGCGCGCGGCATTCGCGTCAACCAGGTGACGCCCGGCGGGACCCGCACGCCGATCTGGTCGCGCATTGCGCCGACCGAAGAGGCGCGCGTCGAGCTCGAGCGGCGCCTGTCGCATTACGTGCCGCTCGGGCGGCTCGGCGAGGCCGAGGACGTCGCACAAGCCGTGCTCTACCTCGCCTCCGACGACGCGCGGAACGTGACCGGCACCGAGATCGTCGTCGACGGCGGCACGACCGGGGCACCCTACGGCGCGGCGGTGTTTACGCAGCGCTAAAGCGCCTGACCTCTTCGAGGCCGATCGTCGCCTGCGCCGCGCCGTTCGCTCTGCGGCGACGGGCTTGAGAACTTCTCCCGACGACCCACGAAAATCCTGTCTCGAGACAAACATCCGTCCCGATGGCGGGAAGAAACCCGGGCTCGACTCCAGCCGGCGGTGGTCGACCCGGACAAGGCGCACCTCCTCGGCGTCCACGCGCACGAGAGCTCCGGACCGCACCGCACCGACTGCAGCGCGATCCAGCCCGAGAGGGACGATGGCGAGCTGCTTCCATCCGCCGATCGGGCGCCAGCTTCATCCAGGCAAGGACTGGCGCGGTTCGTTCCACCCGTATCACTGAAACTGGATGGCGTTCGGCATGCTGATCACCGGCTGCGGCACGCCCGAGCTGCAATCGTACGTCTGCACAAGGATGTTGTACGTCGCAGCCGCCTCGCCGGGAATGTTCGACACGCTGATCTGTGAGGCACTGGTCAGGGGATACGTTCCGAACGCCGGCGACGTCGTCCCGCCTCCCAGATCGACCGACAGCAACGGCGCTGGCCCGGAGGTGCAGAAGCGCCCGGCCGCATCGTTGAGCACCAGGAGCCCGTTGCTGCTGTAGGTCATACCGGCGACCGGAACGACCAGGGGTGTGGGCACCGGCGTGCCGTCCACGATCCAGCTCAGCGTGCCACCGCTGGTCGGCGTCGGTGTCGGTGTCGGCGTCGCGACGGTTGTCGTCGGCGTCGCGGTGGCAACCGTCGGCGTTGCCGTCACGGTCGGTGTGGAGGCGCGGGTGGGTGTCCGCGTCGGCGTCACACTCGCTCCGCTGGTTGGTGTCGCTGTCGGCGTCGACACCGTTGCCGTCGGCGTGGCGGTGGCGACGGCCGCTGTTGCCGTGACGGTCGCTGTCGCTGCACGGGTGGGTGTGCCGGTTGGCGTCACGCTCGCGGTAAACGTGCGCGTCGTCGTGGGCGTCGGGGTCAGCGTCGGCGGCAGATACTCAATGGCATTCGCCATCGGAACCTGCGGCCCGGGGGCATTTGTCTGGCAATCGTATGTTTGGATAGTCAGATCGTACACACCCGGTGTGGTTGCAGGGGGAATGGTGTCGACCAAGGCCTGGGTCGTGCTCGCATCCGGGTATTGGGTAATCACATAGACAGCCTGATTGATATCCAACAGCAGCTTCGGCTTGCCAACACTCGAGCAGAAGCGCCCGCCGCTATCCTGCAGGACAAGCGTGCCCGGACAGGAGGGGCAGGAGTTGGCGAAGGTCCGTCCGCCGATCGGCACCTGCAATGGCGTGGGCACCGGCGTACCGTCAACCAGCCAGGAGAACTGGGGTGCGAAGTACTGGATGGCGTTGGGCATGGGGATCTGCGGACCTAGTTCGCCGCTCGTACAATCGTAGACCTGGATCAGCAGAGTGTAGGTGCCTGCAGTCGGCGCGCCGGGGATTTGCTTGATCAACGCCTCGGTCGGCCGCGTGTCGGGCGCTTGTTCGACGAACGGCTCGCTGCCGTCGACGTTGCTGAAGTCGACCTGGAGCTTGGCCTTGTAGGTGGTCGAACAGAGTCGGCCGCCGCTGTCGACGAGCACCAGGTTCTGAATGCCGCACCCCGGGCACGCCTCGCCATACGCCATTCCGCCGAGCGGCAACACCAACGGCCCCGCCACCGGTGTACCGTTGAGCACCCAGATGAATCCCGGCGTCGGGGTCACCGTGGGGGTTTGCGTAGTCGTCGGTGTCGGCGTCGCCGGCGCCGGCGTTATACAGCGCATATCCGTGCAGCCGTATGCGTTCGCCCCCAGACCGGGAGCCCCCTTGTTTCCGGCGGACTCACCGCCGCTGCCACCGGTGCCGCTGCTGAACGCCAGGTCGCTGCAGGTGACGGTGGCACCGCCGGCGCAGGCGATGCCGACACTCGGGCCGCCGCCGCCGCCACCACCGTGGCCACCCTGGCCGCCGGCACCGCCGTGGCCACCGGTTGCACCGGCGAGCGAGTCGTCTTCGCCGCCACCGCCAGCGCCGCCGCTGCCGCCAGGGCCGCCGGCGCCACCCGAGCCACCGTTGCCGCCATCGCCGCCGCGGCCGGGGCTCAGGTGGGTGCTGATGATCGATACCGTCCCCGAGGTCGCGTTGATCCAGATGGGGAACGACCCACCACCGCCACCGCCGCCCGTACCGCCCTCGCCGCCGCAGCCGCCGCTGCCGCCACCCCCACCGCCGCCGCCGTAGCTGTCGCAGTCGTGATTGCCCCCGCCACCGCCGGCGGCGCCGCCACCGCCGCCACCCGGGTTCGCGTCGGTGCCGCCGCTGCCGTCGGACGGCGCGTAGCCGCCGTCGCCCGCAACCGTGCCGAAGTCCGCCCCCGCGCCGCCATTCGTACCACTGGCGCCGTTGGTGCCGGGGCTGCCACCAACGGCGCTCGACGGACTCGAACATCCTTGGCCGCCGCCGCCGCCGCTGCCACCCACCCCGGAACCATTGGCATCGAAGGCGCCGTCGTTACCGCCCGACCCGCTGCCGGAGGTTGTGTCACTGTCACACGAACCCCCGCCTCCCCCAAAACCGCCCCCGCCAGAGCCGTACAGGTTGCCCCCGATCGAGCAAACCGCAACCACCCCGCCGTCGCCGCCGCCTGGCTGGTCGCAGCTGTCACAGCCGATTCCTCCTGGATACTCGCAGCCAGCTCCGCCTGCGCCGCCATTACCGCCCGCCGTGCCGACCGGTTTGGATTCGCCCAGGCTTCCCTGGCCGCCCAGGCCGGAAGTCACCGTACAACCGCTGATGGTGACGGCCGGCGAATCGAGCACCAAGATGCCGTAGGACGAGCCGCCGGTCTCCGTATTGTTGCTCGCGCTAATCGACAGATTCTCGATGCTCAGGCTGTTGCTCACGCCGCTCAGTGTGACCGCGGTCGCGCCACCCTGCAGGCTGGTCGCTTTGGAAGTATCCTGGGTCCACCCGGCGCTGCGATTGAACCCGCCCACGATGCGGCTGACGCCGGAGGTCACGGTGAGCGATTCCTTGTACGTACCACCGTCGATGAATACCGCCGCGCCGGTGCTGATTGCCGCATCGACAGCTGCCTGAATGCTCTGCTTCGGCGCGTTCTCGGTGCCAGGGTAGCTGTCGCTGCTGGGCATCGCCGCGGACACGTAGATCGCATTCGGCGTCGGTGTGAAGGCGGCGCACTGGCTGCTCCCCGCATCGCAGGCGGCGTTGATCACCAGAGTGCAGTCGGTCGGACACGATTCGGCCGCTGAGAAGCACCCGGCAAAGCTGCCGCCGCACTGGCAGCAATTGGCCATACCGGCAGGCGTCGGCGTCGGCGGTATGGTCGGCGTGAAAGTTACCGTCGGGGTCGCTGACGGCGGCGGTGTCGGCGTGGGCGATGGTCCGATGGTGGGCGTCAACGTCGGCTGCGGCGTCATCGGAAGATAGATACCAACCGACGTGATGCCGGGCTGGCTCACGCTGCCGTTGAAGCTCGGTCCAGCTGACGCCGTGTAACCGCCTGCCGTTGTAATCGTGCCCACCGATGCCGTCGGGGCGGTACTGTCACTGCACGTCTGCGTGGCGCTCCACGATGCGATTGAATCGGTGCTCGAGTAGTTACTGTCGAACACGTCGACAGTGACCTTGAGGCTCACCTCATCCTCGGATACGGATATCCCGTAACCGGCGAACTGGACGAAGCCATAGGGTGGGAGGGTCTGCGACACAGCCTCCGAAGAACCGGCGGGCAGATCCATACCGTTGCCGCCCACCACGCCGGCGACGCCTTTCGCCTGGACGCTCAGCGTATTGGGGCTGTAGTTGGCGACGGTGATGACTTGTCCTCCACAGGAGATGGTCGACAAGGCGTCCTGATTGAATCCCTGCCAGCCGTTGGTACCGTTGTAGAAATCGTGCTGCGTGGCGCCGTTGTTGAAGACGTCGTCTTGCACCGCGGCTGCGCTCGGATAGTCCTTGCCCCCGGAGACGCCGTAGGCGTTCCAGAGACTCGACGGGCAGCTGGCCCCCTGCAAGCCGCCGAGGCACTCCGCCCATTGATCCCACGCGGGATAGCCACTGAGATCTTCCCCACTCGTCAGTCCATAGAAGCGTGTCAGGCTGTACTTCGCCGGCAGCAGCACCTGCATGGTAGCGACGGCGTAGCCGGATGCGGCGGCATCGAAGAGCGCAGTTTTCTGCGCCGGGTCGAACGCCAGCGAATCGGGACTGTCGCTCTTGCTGGTCAACGCCGCCACCTGCTGCATCATGCTCCAATCGGTGAGCACCGTGCCCTCCTGCGTATCGAGCGCGGTGACGACAGCGGTGAAGCGTGTCGTCAGCTCGCTGTAGAGGTCCTGGACCGCGGCGGTGAACGGGGAGGACAAGACACCCGGTTGCGCGGCTTCGGCGCCGGCGATTGCCGTTGCTCCCAGGTTGGCGACCACCGAGCTCACCGGCCCGAGCGCCGACAGCACGGTATACACCACCCCCTCAACGACCGCTCCGGCAACCGCGGTGACATTCGAGCTCTGGTCGATCGCCGCATCCAGGATCAACTGACTCAACTGGTCGCTGTTCTCGAGGAAGATCTGCGTGAAGAACTGGTTGTACTCTGCATAGAGCTTCTGCACCGCTTGCGCGGCGCCCAGCTCGGTCGTCACTTGCGCCTTGACCGCTGCGAACGCCTGCGGCGAGACATCGCAACTCGCCGCATCGTACGTGCTGATGGACAGCTCGTAGGAGCTCAACGGCGCCACCAGGTTGTAGTACTCGCAGCGCACGCCGGCGTTGAGCTGCCCGCCGCCGAGCTCGCAGGTACCGGACAGGTCGAGGTGCCGCGCGTCGTTGATGCAGCTGTAGGCATCGGCTTGCTCACCGCTGAATTGCGGAAAGCCTTGCGGTGTTTGCGCGAGGATGGCGTGCAGCGGGTAGCTTGGCCATGGATGCCACTGGTTCCCCGGGCTGTCGAAGTTGGTGCCGAACGCCACCGGCGCCGACGCGCCGGCGGCGTCGCCGACAACGTACAGATTGCCCGGATTGAAGTCGTTGAGAATCTGCGCGCTGGACTTGTCATACTGCCAGAGCTGGAGCGCGCCGCCGGCCGGATCCTGGAGGGACGTCAGCGCCGTGCCCGGCGCGAACGGCAGGTAGCTGAGCACTAGACCGTTGCCGATGGCGCTACGCACTGTGCTCCCGGCACCGGGCGCTTGCACTTGCCAGAGCTGGCCGGTTGCCAGAGTGACCGGGGAGCTCGATGCCGGCGGCGACACCAACGGGAGCAAAGTGACCGCGGCGCCCGGATTGACGGAGTTGTCGGTCACCGTCAGCGCCAGCGGTTGCTGGCCATTCTGGCTGAGGCCGCTCACGATGTAGAACCACACCGGCAGCTCCGGCTGGGTGGTCACTGGGAACGCCACGGCGTCGAATTTTCGGAAGTCGGTCGGCCGTGGCCGTGGAGACGCCGACGGTGTGGCCATCGGCGGCTTGGTCTGGGTCGCCGGCGGCGGCGGGGTTGGGGTCGCCGCCGGCGGCGGGGATGCGGGCGCGCTGACTTGATGTTCACCGCAAGCGCTGAGCCCAGTCGCTGCGGCAATCATTGCCAGGCCCGCAACGAGCCAGGCATTGCTGCGTCTCACAGCGCTGGTTGCTTCCATGTGCAATCCCTCCCCATCGTTCTGTTCGCGCGTTTGACTGAAGCCGGTACTCGCGGGTCTAGGCTTGATGTGACAAAAGAAAAGCTCACGCAGAGCCGCAGAGACACCACCGTTCCACTAGCCATGCCTCCAATCGCCAATCTCATTCACAACGATCTTGACTGAAGAGATCTTGGAGTCCGATCTGCGGCATCTTCTCTGCGTCTCTGCGTGAGATACGTTTGTCTCATTTGGGTTAGCTCTCGCTGTCTTCCCCTTCAGCGCCGGATGCCTGCACCGCCCGCTCCAGGAATGCCACCAATGCGGCGGCGGAATCGAAGGGCGCGCTCAACCCGGACTCCAACTCTTCGACCCAGCCGCGCAACACCGGCTGCCGCAAGCCGGCGCGCCCCGGCTCGAGCTGAATGACGAACGCTCTGTGTTTCGTGGCCACGGTGCTTCCTCTCTGTGCCTCCAGTTACCCGATCGCCGCCGCCAAGTCTTCCAAGAGATGCCCAATTTGGGTTAAATCCGTCGCATTGGGGGACCTGGTGACTGGCGATCTGATCTTTCCGCCCTTCCGGATTGATTTCGGAACGGAGCGCTTGTGGCGCGATGACCAGGCCATTGCCCTGCGCCCGAAGACGTGGGGCGTCCTGCGGTACCTGGCCGAGCGGCCGGGAAAGCTGGTGAGCAAGACCGAGTTGTTCGACGCCGTGTGGCGCAACACCGCGGTCGAGGAGAAGGGTCTGAACGTCAGCATCGCGGAATTGCGCCGGCTGCTCGGTGACGATGCTCGCAACCCGCGCTTCATTGAAACCGTCCATCGGCGCGGCTTCCGCTTCATTGCGAGCGTCGGGGCACGGGCGCCAGACGCCGCCACCGACGCGTCACCCGACCCGCGCGCCTCAATCCCGCTGTTCATCGGCCGGAGCGGCGAGCTCGCGGTGCTGCAAGAGGCGATCGATGCGGCGGCGGGCGGGCACGGGCAGGTGGTGTTCGTGTGCGGCGAAGCGGGTATCGGCAAAACGCGACTGGTGGAGGAGGCAATCGGCTACGCCGGGCGCGCGGGCGTTCATATCTATATCGGGCACAGCGTCCAGGCAGAGAGCGCCCCGCCCTACTGGCCCTGGGTGGAGATCTTGCGTGCATGGGCTGGAACGTTCGAGGACGCTGCGCTGCGTCGTGTCGCCGGCCCGGGCGTCGCTGAGCTCGGCCGCCTGCTGCCGGGCTTGCACGGCCGCCTGCCTGACATCGAGCCGGCGCCAACCGACGATCCGGAGTCGGCCCGCATCCGGCTGTTGGACGCTGTCGCCACGTTTGTCACGCGCGCCGCGGACGCCTGCCCGCAGCTCCTGGTGTTCGAGGATCTCCACTGGGCCGACGAGCCATCCCTGCTGCTCCTGCAGTTCCTCGCCCGCGACATCGCCCACAGCCGCGTGGCCATCGTGGCAACGTGCCGCGAGCCGGACGGCGCCGCGCCGCTACTTGCGGGTCAGGTGATGGCCCGCCTGGCACAGTCCGGGTTGCAGCGCACCATCCGCCTCGCCGGGTTCGACGCCCGCGAGACGGGATCGCTGGCCCGCGGGCTCCTGGGCGCGGCGATGCCGGACACTATCCTCCACGACCTCGTGCAGACGAGCGAAGGCAACCCATTCTTCATCGAGCAGATCCTGCAGCACCTCAGGGAGTTGGATCTGATCGACCCGGAGCGCGGGCAGTGGCGTAGCCGATTGCTCGACGGCGTGCCGCTCCCGGCGAGCGTCATCGAGATCTTCGAGCGCCGCGTGCGTCGTCTGAGCCCGTCGTGCCAGGAGCGGCTGAATCTGGCGGCGGTGATCGGCACGGATTTCGACGAAACGCTGCTGCAGTTAGCCAGCGGCGCGGAGATCGACGAGGTTCTCGCCGACCTCGACGAAGCCTTGCAAGCGGGCGTCATCCGGGCGGCGGGCGAGGGGCGCGGCGGTTACGGCTTCGCGCATGCGTTGATGTGCCAAGCGCTCTATCAGCGGCAGAGCATTGCGGCGCGCCGGCGCTGGCATCGGCGGGTGGGCGAGGTGTTGGAGCGACTGCCTGGCGGCAAGGTCGAGGATCACCTGAGCGAGCTGGCGCACCATTTTTTCGAGGCGGGCACCGCCGGCGACCCGCAGCGCGCCATCACCTACGCCCGGCAGGCGGCGGAGCAGGCGCAGGCGCTCTATGCGTATGACAGCGCCGCACGCCACCTCGAGCACGCGGCCTGCTTGTTGGATGAGTCGCGACCGCCGGGGTGGGAGCCCTTGCTGTGCGAGATCAGCCTGGGACAGGCCGAGGCGCTCGATCGTGCCGGCGACGGCGCCCGCGCCCGCGCGACCTTCGAACAGGCGGCGGCGCGTGCCCGCAGCTTATCCCTGCCGCGGCTGCTGGCGCGCGCGGCGCTGGGGCTGGCGACGCGCTGGGTGTATGATGACCCGGGAGTCCTGCAGCTCCTTGAAGAAGCGGCACAGCGCATCGGCGAGGCCGACCCGGCACTGCGCGCCCGGGTGTTGGCGCGGCTCGCGCAGGTGCTGTACTTCACACCGGGCACCGCGGCGCGACGCGTGCACCTGTGCGACGAGGCCGCGGCACTGGCCCGGCACGGCGGCGATCCGGCGCTGCTCGGGGAGGTGTTGGTCGATCAACTGGAAGCGCTGTTTCACGACAGCAACATCGACGAGCAGTGTAACACCGCTGCGAGCCTGTTGGCGCTCGCACCGTCGGCCGACGATCCGCGCGTCCATTTGACGGCCCGCGCCTGGTCGGTCGTGTTGTCGATGCGGCGCGGCCGCCTGCGCGCCGCCGACGCCGAGCTGGTGCACTTCGCGCAGCTGGCGGAGGATCTCAAGCTGCCGCGCTTCCGCTGGTATGCCCTCTATTTCGGCGCCACCCTGGCCCTGGCGCGTGGCCGCGTCACAGACGCCGAACGCTTGATCCTCGAGGCGTCAGCGATCGGCGGGAGGGTCAGCGCCGAAGGCGCTGCTGTGGTTGCATGGGCCCAGCTGTTCGGTTTGCGCCGCGAACAAGGACGACTGCCGGTGTTCGCCGATTTGGAACCCACCGTGCAACTCTCAGCGCTACCGGCCACGCGGACCGGCCGCACCTTCGCCGGCGTCGGCTCGTGGCTGCTGCCGCTCTTTTGCAGCGAGCAGGGGCATGCGCAGGAGGCGCGTGCGGCCTTCGACGCGGCCATGGCCGGCGGTCTCGATCAGCTGCCGCAGGAGAACGCGCTGAACACGCGCATCACGGCGCTCGCGTCGTTAGCGGTGACCTGCGCCTTCCTGGACGACCGCGCGAGCGCCCCGGAACTCTATGAATATCTCCGTCCCTACGCTGCCCAGTGGAACGTTCTGGGATGGGGTGTCGCCTGCCATACCGCGGTGACGCAACTGCTCGGCCTGCTTGCTGGGGTCATGCGCCAATGGGACCTCGCGGTACATTACTTCGACACCGCCATGCACGATCATGAGCGCGAAGGGGCGGTCACCGCACAGGTCCGCACGCTGCACAACTACTCGCGCATGCTCGCGGAGCGTCACCGGCGCGGCGATCGGGCGCTCGCGCGCACGTTGATCAGCCGCGGGCGCGCGCTGGCAGCCGAGCACGGGCTCACGCACCTGGGGGACCAACTGACGCGCCTGGCCGCCGCGACCCAGATGTCGTGACGGACCTTCATCCCGCCGCAGGGCCTAGTGCATCGTCAGCCTCGACGGCGTGATGCCAGCGACCAGAGCGTCGAGCTTGCGCGGGTCCACCGGCTTCACCAGGTGATAGTCGAAGCCGGCGGCGAGCGCCCGCTGTCGGTCTTCCTCGCGGCCGTATCCCGTGAGGGCGACGAGCGTGACATCGCGTAATGCCGGCTCCTGACGGATGCGTTGAGCGAGCTCGTAGCCGTCCATTTCCGGCAGTCCGATATCGATCAGCATGACATCCGGGGGATTGGCGCACGCCGCCACCAGGGCGGCAAAGCCATCGTGGGCCACACGCACGCGCAGACCGAGGAGCTCGAGTAACATCATCAGGCTTTCGGCCGCATCGGCATTGTCCTCGACGATCAAGACACGCGCCTTCACGGTGCGACGCACCGGTGGTGCGGCGGCAACCGTCCGAGCCACCTGCGCAGCCCCGATGGTGGCCGGAAGCCGGACAACGATCTCCGCGCCGCGGCCGATGCCGGCGCTGTGCGCCTCAACCGCGCCGGCGTGCATTTCGATCAGCTGCTTCACCACCGTCAGGCCGATCCCCAATCCACCGCGGGTCCGATCCAATGCCTGATCGGCTTGCACAAAGAGCTCAAAGATCCGCGGCAGCAGCTCGGGAGCGATCCCGATGCCGGTATCGCGCACGCGCAGCACCCCCCATCCGTCCTCGTACTCGAGGCCGATCGTCACCTGTCCAGCGGGTTCGGTAAACTTCGCGGCGTTCATCAACAGGTTGCCGAGCACTTGTTCCAGTCGGGCAGGATCGCCGTCCACTTCAATCGGTTGCGCCGGCAGTGACACATTCAGGGTCAGCGAACGCTCGTCGAAGAACGGCCGGAGCGCATCGATCGTTCGTGTGACGATCTCTTCCAGCGCAACCCTCTCGCGCCGCAGAGTAATGCGTCCCTGCGTCAGCCGCGTCACCTCCAGCAAGTCGTCGATCAGCCGCGTCAGCTGATCCGTGCCGCGGCGCGCGATTTCGAGCGCGCGGCGCGCCCGTGCCGGGTCCAGCGCCGCCGTGGTGACAGCGTTGCGAACGGCGGCGAGCGGATTGCGAAGTTCGTGACTGAGCATGGCAAGGAACCGGTCCTTGGCGTGGCTGGCCTCCTCGGCGGCGGCGCGGCCTTGCTGCGCCGCTTCGTAGAGCTTGGCGCTTTCGGTAATATCACGCGCGATTTTCGAGGCACCGATGATGTGGCCCTTCGCATCAATGATCGGCGAGACCGCGAGCGACACATTGATGATACGGCCATCCTTGCGCACGCGCTCGCTCTCGAAATGCTCGATGCGTTCGCCGCGTCCGATGGCGGCAAGGATGGTCGCAACGTCGCCGACACGATGGGGTGGGACGATGCGCAGAATGGATTGCCCAATCATTTCTTCCGCGCTGTAGCCGAAGACCCGCTCGGCGCCGACGTTCCAGCTGGTGACGATGCCTTCAAGCGTCTTGCTGACGATCGCATCGCTGGAGGCTTCGATGATGGCAGCCAGCAACGCCCGCGTTTCTTCGCCTTGCTGCTGCTCCGTGACATCGCGCGTGAAGCACTGCGTGTGCACGAAGCGGCCCGCTTCCCACAACACGCTCGAGTCGATCAGGACCGACTTGATCGAGCCGTCCTTGCACCTGATTCGTGCCGGGTATTCGCGCACCGGTTCACCACCCGTCAGGCGCGCCAGAATGTCCGCGATGGCATGCTGGTCCACGTGAAACGCGGCGATATGCTGACCGACATATTCATCGCGCGTGTAGCCGAACGTGTTCAGCTCGGCATCGTTGGCCCACAGGATGATGCCGTCGGACCCGACGCGATGTAAGGCAATCGGCGCCGTTTGGAGAAACGATGCGAGTTGGGCGGCTTGGCGGCGGATCTCCACTTCGCTGGCGCGGAGCTCCTGCTCGTGCGTACGCAGCATGGCCACCGCCCGCCACAGCAGTCCGGTCAGCAGGACGATCTCCACCAGCGTGCGCAAGGCAGTGCCGAAGGCGACATCCACCAGCCCATGGGTCTGGATGAGCACGCGCAGCGCTCCCAGCGCCACCGAGAGGACGATGACAATCGGCAAGCTGCGCCGCGCCAGCATTCCGGCAGAGCTGCGTTCCAACAACACGCGCAGCGGCTCATGATCGGGCAGGCTGGCCACTAGGCCGGCACCCAACGCCAAGAGCGTTGAAGCGGTCTGCAAGGCGATGCCGGTGAGGTGGGGCACCGTATACATTTCCTGCGCGCCGTACAGGCGGCCAATCAGCGACAGCGCGGCGATCGCGATGACTGCCACGCCGAACGCGGCAGCGGCACAGCGGGCGCGCCGTCCGGAATGCAAGAGAACCAGCGCCGCGCCAATCAGCAGGAATGACAGTGACGCGGGTGGTCCCATGCGCATCGGCGCCGCGGCGGCAGCTTGCCCCCAGGCGCGCGGGAATAGGAGCGTATCGATGCCGAGATTGGTTCCCGTGATGTGCTCGAAGAGCGTCAGCGCACTGATCACTGCGACCCCACTCGCCATGACGTGGATTGCAGGGCGATAACGCCGCTCCGACAGACTGCTCAGCACAAGCGCAACGCCACTGACGACGGCGCAGATTGCCGGGATCGGAAACATTGAAATCCCGTCGTTCGTCCAGTCTGTGAGCCGCTGGACATCCGCAGCCCAGCCGATGAGCGTGATCAACCCACCGAGCCCCACGGCGACGCCACAGGCAACCGCCACCTGCTGCGGCCCGCGGGCCGACAGTGCGGTTACAGCAACTGTTCTCTGCATACGGATCGCCGCCCCAGACAGGCTATAGAGCGCCGCGGGCCGGAATCCCAATACGGGAAACTCTGTAGGAGCGATTGTCACTCGTTAACGCCGCTCGGGTTCAGCTCGCGGCCGGCGGCCATTGTCCTCTTACTTTTACAGCAAACCCGTGTAGTCCCTGCACGTCATCACCCCGCTTGAGCCGTGGGCCTCACACGCCTCGCTCAGAAACACGATGGCACGCCTCCGGCTAGATTCGATCGCACAGCCAGAGGAGTCTTGCGTGACCAGCGACGTCGCCGCCGATGATAGTAGCCGCGAGGGGAGGCCGATGATCAATGGAGCGAGTGATGTCGCCCCAACCCCTTCACCCACTCCGAATCCGTGCGCCGGCCTCGCGATTCATCACATCCTGGTGCCATTGGATGGCTCAGCGATCGCGGAACGGGTGGTGCCGTTCGTCACCGCCGTTGCCGCCGCATTTTCGGCGCACATCACGTTGTTGCGGGTGCTCGATCCCGCCGATGACCCTCGCGCGCCGATCGACGCTCTCGAGTGGGAGATGGCACGTGCGGAAGCGCAGACACAGCTCGGGCAAATCGAGGCGACCTTCCACGGTCACGGCTTCGCCACCACGGTGGAGATCATCCAAGGCAAGGCAGCGGAGCAGATCGCTCACTTTGGCCGAACTCACGAGGCGGATCTCGTCGTCCTGTCAAGCCATGGCGCCGGCGGGCTCAACGGCTGGAGCTTGGGAGGAACCGTGCAGAAGCTGCTGGCGACAACGCACGCCTCCGTGTTGATCGTTCCGGCGCAACGCGGTGGGCTCGAACCGATACGTTTCCACAAGATCCTGCTGCCGCTCGATTGTTCGCAGCGCGCGGAATGCATCCTCCCGACGGCCACCGAGCTGGCGCGGGCGCACGATGCGCAATTGATTCTGGCGCACGTGGTTCCAGAGCCCGAGATGCCACGGCGGATGCCGCGTTCGAGCGAGGACGTCAGCCTGGCCGAACGCGTCGTCGAGCTCAACTTCAGCGAAGCGAAGCGCTACCTCGCTGACATTCAGCGCCGGCTCTCGACCTCTGGAGCCCGCGTCGACGTCCAGATTGTCGTGTCGCCGCGCCGCACGCAGACCCTCCACGAGCTCGCGCGTCAGGAACATGCGGATCTGGTGGTGTTGGCCGCCCACGGCAGTACCGCCGACACCAAGCAACGCTACGGCGGCGTCGCCTCGCAGTTCCTGCACGAAGGCGGCGAGCCGGTCATCATCCTGCAGGATCTCGCCGAGGTGCTGCACGCGCCGGGACAAGAGCGACCGGGACATTGACCCCGCAGGCAAGCGCGGGAGCCCCGCTCGCATCTCCCGTGCCTGGCGCCGACACAGACGCCCCCGCGGAGGGGGGAAGCGAGCGCCTCCAACGTGTCGCCAAGCTTCCGGTCACGCGCGTCGCGCGCCCTGCGGCACGCCTCCGAGACCGGCTGCGGCGGCCGCGGAAGTCACTGGATAGCGTCTATCAGCGCTTGGCGATCGCGCCGGCGGAAACCGCCGAAATGTCGCGTGGGGCGGAGTGGTTGCTGGACAATCACTATATCGTGCGGCGCGCGTTGCGCCTACTGCACGACGGCTTTCCGCACGGGTTCGAACGCCGCCTCCCTTTGCTGGCGGTCGGTGAGCTGCGCGGGCATCCGCGCGCCTACGCATTGGCGCTTGCACTGGAAGACGCGAGCCGCGGCCCGATCGATCTCCAGGCAACGGTGGCACTGATCGGCGAATTGCAATTCGCGCAACCGCTCAGCATCGCCGAGGTGTGGGCGCTACCCGCGATGTTACGTTTGGCCGTCTTGGAACGCCTGGCGAAGGCGGCCGACGCCATCGCCGCGGCCACCGAACCCGATGCCGGGCGCGAGCGACCGGAGCCCGACGCCGTCATCGGCACCTGCATCCGCAGCTTACGCAGCCTGGAGACAACCGATTGGAAGCATTTCTTTGAAGCGGTCAGCGCCACCGAGCACATCTTGCGCACCGATCCGGCGGACAGCTATGCGCGCATGGATTTCGAAACGCGCGACCTGTACCGCAAAGCGGTTGAGGATCTGGCGGCGCGCAGCGACGTCTCCGAGACCGCCGTCGCCACACGCGCGATTCGATGCGCGCGCGACGGCGACGACGCGCCGGCCAACCATGTCGGGCACTATCTCATCGGCGCCGGACGCTCTCTGTTGGAGCACCGCCTGGCGTACCGCCCGCCGTGGAAGATACGACTGCGCCGGCTGCTCACCGGGCATCCAACCGCCGCGTATGTCGGCAGCATTCTGCTGCTCACGCTGCTTGCCGAAACACTGCTCGCCCGTCATTTGTGGTCGCTGGGGCCGTTCACGGCGCTGCTGGCCGTCGGGCTCGCCGGCGTTCCGGCGTGGACGGTTGCCGTCAGCCTGATGAACGGCTTGGTGACCCGGCTGCTGCCGCCCACGATGTTACCGAAACTCGATTGCGAGGATGGCATTCCGGCCGATGCCCCCACGCTCGTCGCCGTGCCCGCGCTGTTGACGAGTGCGGATGAAATCGAGACGCTGGTCCGCGCCTTGGAGATCCGCTTCTTGGCGAATCCGGACCCGCATCTGCGTTTCGCCCTGCTGACCGATTTCGGGGATGCGGCCGCCGCCGTCTTGCCCGAAGATGCGCCGCTGCTGCAACTGGCAACGGAACGCATGCAAGCACTCAATGCGCGCTATGGCGCGCCTGACCGGAGCCCGTTTCATTTGCTGCACCGGCCGCGCCGCTGGAGTGCGTCGGAAGGCTGCTGGATGGGCTGGGAGCGCAAGCGCGGTAAGTTGAGCGATTTGAATCGTCTGTTGACCGGCGACGCCGGCGGCGCCTTCGCTGTTCACATCGGCGATCCGGCGGCGCTGGCGTCGATCCGCTACGTCATCACACTCGATGCAGACACGGAGTTGCCGCGGGCCAGCGCCGGCCGTTTGGTCGGTACCCTCGCACATCCTCTGAACCGAGCCCGGTTCGATGCGCAATCCGGCGTCGTCGTCGGTGGCTACACGATCCTGCAACCGCGCATCGAAATCAGTCCGCTGAGCGCTGAAGCCTCGTGGTTTTCAAGACTCTTCTCGGCCGGCGATGGGCTCGATCCATACACTCGTGCGGTCTCGGACGTGTACCAAGATCTCTTTGGTCAGGGAGTGTACACCGGCAAGGGAATTTACGACGTGGCCGCTTTCGAACGCAGCCTGGCGGGCAGAGTCCCCGAGCCGGCGTTGCTCAGCCACGATCTCTTCGAAGGCGTCCACGGCCGCACCGCGCTGGCGACGGACATCGTCTTGGTCGAAGACTACCCCTCACAGTATCTGGCCTATGCCCAGCGGCTGCATCGTTGGGCGCGTGGTGACTGGCAACTGTTGCCGTGGCTTGGCAGACGTGTCCCAACGGCCGACGGCGGGCGCGCGCCAACTCGGTTGTCGTTCATTGCCCGCTGGATGATTCTGGACAACCTGCGGCGCAGCCTGCTGGCCCCGTCGCTGCTGGCACTGCTGGTGGCGTTGTGGCTGTGGTCTTCCGGATCACTGGCGGCGTGGACACTGCTGGTGCTTCTGGTGCCGGCGATCCCCGGGCTCACGGATTTCACCAGCCGTCTCGTCCTCACCGGCGCGCCCATGGCCGCGCTTTCCGATACCGACGGCCTGGCGCGCTCGATGCGCGCCGCGGCGGCTTCCTGGTGCTTTGAGATCGCCTTCCTACCGCACCAGGCGGCGGTGCTCGGCGACGCAATTGTCCGCACTTTGGTCCGCGTCTATCTGACGCGAACGCGTTTGCTCGAGTGGACTTCGGCCGCGCATACCGCGCGCGGCCTCGTCCATCGGCACGCGCGTGCGCCCTGGCGTGAGATGGCAGCGGCGCCACTGGTCGCGGGCACAGTGACCCTGCTGCTGGCGTGCTACCGGCCGGAGGCGCTCGTTGTCGCCGGACCGCTGTTGCTGCTCTGGGCGATCTCGCCCGAGATTGCGGCACGCATCAGCCGGCCGCGTCCTTCCCGTCCCGAGGTCCTGAGCCCCGCCGACATCCGGTGCCTGCGCATGCTGGCCAGACGCACGTGGGCGTTTTTCGAGACCTTCGTTGGACCGGACGACCAGTGGCTCCCGCCCGATCATTTTCAGGAAGAGCCGCGCGGCGTCGTGGCGCGACGCACCTCGCCAACCAATATCGGCCTGCTGCAACTGGCAACCATCTCCGCCTACGACCTTGGCCACCGCGGATTGCTGTGGGTCATCCTTCGACTCAAGAACACCTTCGACACCCTTGAGCGCATGGAGCGCTATCGCGGCCATTTCTTCAATTGGTACGACACGGCCACCCTCGAGCCGCTGTTGCCGCGCTACGTGTCCACCGTCGACAGCGGGAACCTGGTCGGCGCGCTGTTGGCGGTGAAACAAACCTGCATCGAGCTCGCGCGCCAGCCGGTCGTGCATACCGCCGCGTGGCAAGGTCTCCTCGATACGCTCGACGTGCTCGACGAGGCGATTCGCCCGGCCGCCGAGTCGCGGGATCGATCGAGCGTAGCGACGCTGAAGCAACACATCGCGGACATTCGCATGCGCATCACTGCCGTCAAAGACGAGCCGCTCGCATGGCACAGCGGTATCGGCGAGTTGATCGACCATGCCTGTCCCGAGCTTGAGCGCATTGTGCTCGGACTGCTGCATACCGGCACCAAGATCCTCGACTCCGCATCACTGGCGGAGATGCATTTCTGGTCGCGACAATTGCGGCATGACGTCGAACGCCTGCGCCGCGAGATGGAAATGTTCGCGCCGTGGCTTTCCGCCCTCGCGCAAACTCCGGTCTTGTTTGGCGCCGACACGCTGCCGGCGGACCTGGCTGCGGCATGGGGCGCCGTCCGCGCGGCCCTCCCCCTCCTGCCGACACTCACCGAGTCTTCGGGCGTCTGTACGAGCGCCATCACCGCGCTGTCCGGTCTGCAAGAGCTGCTCGCGCCTGCCCCGGCGCACGAGGTCGCGCCCGCGCGGGAATGGATTGCCGCGTTCACCGCCGGGCTCGAAGCGGCGCGGCACACGGCGCAGGATACGCTCGAGAGAGTGGCGGAGATCGCCGACCGCGCCGATCGCCTTGTACAGCAGACCGAGTTCGCATTTCTCTACGACGCCCGCCGCCGGCTGTTCCATCTGGGGTACGACGCCACGGCGGCCAAACTCGACGCCAACTATTACGATCTCCTCGCCTCCGAAGCCCGGCTCGCCAGCTTCGTCGCGATCGCCAAGAGCGACGTGCCAGAAGAGCACTGGATCCATCTCGGCCGGCCCATCGGCAACGTTGACGGCCACCGGGCACTGCTGTCCTGGAGTGGCACGATGTTCGAGTACCTGATGCCCGGTCTGCTGCTGCGTGAAGGGCGCGAGACGTTGATGGGCCACAGCTGCGCCGCGGCCGTGCAAGAACAAATCGCCTACGGCCGCGACCGTGGTGTGCCGTGGGGCATCTCGGAATCGGGGTACTACCGTGTCGATGCGCAGCAGAACTATCAATATCGCGCCTTCGGAGTGCCGGAGCTCGGTTTCAAGCGCGGCCTGAGTGACGAATTGGTCGTCAGTCCCTACGCGTCGCTCCTCGCCCTTCCCCTGGCGCCACAGGCGGTGCTGAGCAATCTCGCGGCACTCCAGAAGCTCGGCATGTGGGGCCGCTACGGCCTCTACGAGGCGATCGATTTTACCTGGTCACGGCTGTCGCAAGGGCAACGCTACGGTCTGGTGCGCTCCTACATGGCTCACCATCAGGGAATGATCCTCGCCACGCTGAACAACTTTCTCAACGACGATACCTTTGTCCGGCGCTTCGCCAGGGAGCCAATGACCCGCACCGCGGAGCTGCTCTTGGTCGAACGGCCCCCGTCACGCGTCCCGCTCGAGCGGACGCGGCCCTTTGAGCCGCACGCCCAGACCACGCGACCTCTGAGTCTCGCCATGGATCCGTGGCCGGCCACGCCGGATGTTCCGTTCCCGCAAGCCCACGTGCTGTCGAACGGTCGCTATCGGCTGTTGGTGACCGATGCTGGTGGCGTCGCCAGTTGGTGGGGCTCAGTGGCGCTGACGCGCTGGCATCCCGACACCACCTTGGATGACTCCGGATTCCGCATCTACATCCAAGAGGCCGACGGCGATGACCTCTGGACCTTGTTTCGTCAGCCCGTTCCCGGCGACCTCACCCGCCAGGTGCAGTTCCACCCACACGCGGTGGAGCTGCAAGCGCGCCACGGCGACATCGCGGTTCGGGAAACGATTGCGGTGGCGCCGAACGCCGATATCGAAATCCGCTACTTGACCATCACCAATGAAGGCAGCCGGCACCGGCGTCTGACGATTACCAGCTACGGAGAAGTCGCGCTCAACGATCCGCTCGCCGATCGCAGTCATCCGGCGTTCAGCAAGCTGTTCGTCGAGAGCGAGTATCTTGCCGAGCACCACGCGCTGGTATTTGAACGCCGGCGGCGTTCAAATACCGAGCCGTCCGTTATTCTTCTGCACACGATGGTCTTGCCGGCCACCGACGCGAGACCGTTGGGCTACGAGGGATCGCGCGAGCGCTTCCTGGGACGTGGCGGCAGCCTGGTATCTCCGGCGGCGCTCGCCTCGCGGCCACCGAGCCTTTCGTGCAGCACCGGTGCGACATTGGATCCGGTCATGGCACTGGCAGCGGAAGTCGCGCTGGCGCCCCACTGCAGTCGGACGCTCGCCTTTGTCACCATGGCTGCGGAGTCGCGCGACGCCGCATTGGCACTGGCGGACGCGCACCGCTCTTTACCCGAGTTGGATTGGATCGTTGATCTCGCGCGCACCCACAGCGCCACGGAGCTGACTCGCATCAAATTGGATCCGCGCGAGTTACCGGTGATCGAGCGGCTGCTCTCCTTACTCCTCTACTCACACCCTGCGCTGCGCCCGGCGCCGGCTGTCTTGGAACGCAACATTGTGGGACAGTCCGCGCTGTGGAAGTTCGCCTTGTCCGGGGACTTCCCCATTCTCCTCGTGTCGATTCATGGCGCCGATGATATTCCCCTCCTACACGAGATCCTATGCGCCCAGGCCTTCTGGCGCGGGCGCGGCGTGGTTGTCGATCTCGTGATTCTCAATGAACACGCCAGAGGCTACAACGCGGAAGCCGACGATCGCATCCTGCGGGTCATTGCGGGCGCCGGCGCGGAGGGCTGGCTGCACCGCACCGGCGGGATCTTTCTCATCCATGCCGATCAGGTCGACGAAGCTGACCGCCTCGGGTTGATGAGCGCGGCGCGCGTCGTCCTGGATGGCGCCGCCGGCCGCCTTGCCGAGCAGGTCACGTGGCCGGAGATCCCCGCGCGTCTTCCGCCTCTCGTTCCGACGCTGGCTCCCGTGGCAGACACGGGTCGTCTCGAATCACCGGGCCCGCTACTCTTCGACAACGGGCGCGGAGGTTTCAGCGCGAACGGCAAGGAATACGTCATCCACCTGGAATCCGGCGAGCGGACACCGGCACCGTGGGTCAACGTGATCGCCAACTCGCGCATCGGATTCGTCGTGTCGGAGGTGGGCGGCGGCTACACCTGGGCGGAGAATAGTGGCGAGAATCGCCTGACGCCGTGGCGCAATGACCCGGTGTGCGACGAACCGGGGGAAGTCCTCTACTTGCGCGATGAGGAGACGGGCGAAGTCTGGTCGCCGACATCGCCGGCGCAGGATGCAGGTGCCTACGAAGTCCGCCACGGCGCCGGATACACCGTCTTCCGCCAGCACAGCCATGCGTTGGAGCAAGAGGTCACGCTCTTTGTTCCCCTCGACGATCCGGTCAAAGTCATTCAATTGAGGCTGACCAATCGCGCCGAGCGCCCGCGCCGCATCACGGCAACCTACTATGCCGAGTGGGTCCTAGGCACGACGCGCGATGTCACCCAACCCTTCATCCTGCCCAGCTTCGACACCGAGTCGCAGATACTGTCGGCGCGCAATCCGTGGAACGAGGATTTCCGCGACGCCGTCGCCTTCCTGGCGGGCAACCGGACGCTGCACGGGTTCACAACCGACCGGGCGGAGTTTCTCGGACGCCACGGGCAACGGGCACAGCCGGCGGCGCTGCATCGTATCGGGCTCGCGAATACAGTGCGTCCGGGACTCGATCCGTGCGCCGCCGTGCAACTGCACATTGATCTGGCGGCCGCGGGAACGACCGCGGTGCATTTCCTTCTCGGTGAAGGCAGCGGACGCGACGAGGCACTGCACCTCGTGGGGAAATACCGGCCGGCGGCGGCGGTCGACGCGGCGTTGCAGGCGGTGCACGCCTTCTGGGACCAACTCCTGAGTACGACGACGGTCCGCACACCGGATCCCGCCTTCGACGTCATGGTCAATCGCTGGCTCGCGTACCAGACCGTGAGCAGCCGAGTGTGGGGGCGTACGGGCTTCTATCAATCGAGTGGCGCCTTCGGCTTTCGCGATCAGCTTCAAGACGTCGCCGCGTTGATCCATGCGGCGCCGCAACTCTGCCGCGCGCACGTGCTGGAATGCGCGCGCCATCAGTTCGAAGAGGGCGATGTCTTGCACTGGTGGCATCCGCCCTCGGGAGCCGGCATCCGCACGCGTTGCGCCGACGATCTGCTGTGGCTGCCGTATGTGACGGCGCTGTATGTCCGCACAACCGGCGATCGGGACGTCCTGGCCGAGGCAATCCCGTTCCTCAAAGCCGAGCCGCTGCGAGCCGAAGAAGGCGATCGCTACAACCGCTTTCGCGTCGGCGAGGCGGCGGGCACGTTGTACGAACATTGCCGGCGCGCGATCGACAAGGGGCACACTGCGGGTGCGCACGGGTTACCGCTGTTCGGCAGCGGCGATTGGAACGACGGCATGAACCGCGTCGGCGCGTTTGGGCGTGGTGAGAGCGTCTGGCTCGGATGGTTTCTGTACGCGACACTCCGTGACTTCGTGCCCGTGTGCGTGATGATGAATGATCCCGTCAGCGCCGATGACCTGCGCCGGCGCGCCGAGGATCTCCTACAGGTGATTGAAGCCAACGGCTGGGATGGAGCGTGGTATCGACGCGGCTTCTATGATGACGGAGTGCCGCTCGGGTCAATCACGCAGGACGAGTGTCAGATCGACTCGATCGCCCAATCGTGGGCAGTCCTGTCGGGCGCTGCGGAGGTAACACGTGCACGCCGCGCGTTGCATGAGGTGCGACAACGGCTGGTGCACCATGCGGAAGGGCTGATCCTCCTGCTGGCGCCGCCGTTCAACCACTCGCTCCGCGATCCCGGGTACATTGCCGCGTATCCGCCGGGCGTTCGGGAAAATGGCGGTCAGTATACCCACGCGGCCGTTTGGGTCGTGTGGGCGCTCCTCGAGCTGGGTGAAGTCGACCTGGCGGTCTCGCTATTCGCGAAAGTGTTGCCGACCGGGCGGACCGAGGCGAACGCGCTCTCACTGTACCGCGTCGAACCCTACGCGCTTGCCGCCGACGTGTATGGAGCTGCGCCGCACACCGGTCGCGGCGGTTGGACATGGTACACCGGGTCTGCCGGCTGGGCCTACCGCTTCGCATGGGAAAAGGTTCTTGGCCTGCACTGGGAAGCCGAGCACTGGCGCGTCGAGCCGGCCATTCCTCGCAGCTGGCCCGGTTTCGAGATGAACGTGCACGACGGCGCGACTGCCTATGCAATCCGTGTCGAGAACCCACAGGGCGTCAACCGTGGGATTCGGCAAGCAACGCTGGATGGGACGCCACAGCATGACGCATACTTCCCGCGCCTCCGCGACGGCATTGTCCATCAGATCCACCTCGTATTGGGTGATTGACCCGGCGCGACAATCCGCAGGGCGCGCTGGTCTGGTCCATCCGAGATTGAGAATTTGGCGCGGGGCGAGACGCAGGAATACGTCGGCCCCCTTCTCTTGAAACAGAGAAGGAGGCCGGACGTTTGAATTCTGGCGCAAAGGTTCGCGCACGCCAGGCAAGTTATCCTCACCGCTAATCGGCGACCCGGAGGTCGTCCCTGACCGAACGCACTCCAGGTGTCGAACGTGCCACCACCGCCGCTTCCAGACGCTCGCTCTGTCCGGGGACGCTACCGCTGAGTCGAGCCACGCCGTTCTTGACTTCGACGGAGATGTTTTTGAAGTCGTTCCGGTCCTTGAAGGCCGTCTTCAGTTCCTTCTGCAGATCGGCATCCTGAGCCTTGACCGCCTCCTGTTTGCCGGAGGAGACGACCTGGAGCTCGTTGACGATCCCCTTCACTCCGCTGACTTTGCGAGCGTCGGCGGCAGCAGCAGCCTTGGCGGCTGCCGACGGCACCATCCCGAAAAGGGTCACGACGCCATTCCGTGTATCGACGTTGATGTCGAGCGCCGGGGTGGAGCCATCGGCAAGCAGCCGCATCTTCGTGGCCGAAGTAATCCACGTGTCCGTGGCGGCGCTCTTCACACCGCGACCGTGGTCGCTCGTCTTTGTGGCGGTTTGCTCCCGCCAAATTTCATTGTCGGCAAGCTTATCCGGGCTTTGGATCTCGCTAGCGACCCGGCGGACACCCGGAACCGACGCCACCGTTTGAACCGCATGCAAGTGAGCGGTTAATGTCTTGGCCGTGCCGCCCAGGAGTACGACACCATTGTTGACGGACTGTACGCTGATACTGCTATCCGCCAAGACCGTGTCGGCCTTCAACGCCTTCTCCGCTTGCTGCTTGATCTCGTCATCGGATTTCTGCACCGGCTTGCTCTCTGGTGCCGGCACGACCTGGAGCAGATTCCGTACGCCTTTGGCACCGTCGATCTTGGCGACGCTGGCTTCCGCCTTCGCCTTCTCCTCGGCCGTATTGGTCTTGCCGTGCAAGGTGATCTGCCCGTTGACCGTATCAACATTGATGGAAGTGCCGCTGACGCCTTCGGTGGTCAGCAGCGCCAGCTTTGCCTTCGTTGTGATCCACGCGTCTGGCGTATCCGCCTGCGCGCGGGTCACAATCAATACCAATGCGAAGCCCAAAGCCGCGCACATCTTCTTCGTTGAAACCCTCATTATCGAATCCTCCGTTTGAAAAAGTGCTCACTAACCTATGGAGCGCTACGGGACAGCTACGGGGCCGCGCCCGCTGAGCACCATCACCACGAGAAAGACGATCGCCAGCACCGCGAACACCCAGCCGATCTCGGCGGACAGGCCAGCGACGCCGCGGAAGCCGAGCACTGCCGCGATGAGCGCGATCACAAAGAACACCACAGCGTAATGCAACATACGAATGCCTCCTCTCTCTAGTGAACCGCTGAGTAGCAAGGTCAGGGCCAGCGAAACTCGCGGTGCGGGCTGCGTGAGACACTGCCGATTACTGAGGGAGTCATGAAACAGTTACATTCGATGAAGGAACTACTGTGGGCAGCCGTGTGAAAACGAATTCGGTATCGTTCGTATAGATGAGGGCACGAAGCGTGCTCCGGCGTTTGGCCATGCAAGGTGACGTGTGTGCGCGGCACCACCGGCGGGACGTGAGCACCGGATTGCACCCGGCGCACTACGACTTGGGGCTAGGTGCAGGGCTCTCCGCAATCCTTTTTGTCTGTGTGGCGATCGCAGCGCACGCTGCCCGCCCCGACGACTCGGGATTCGGCGCCAACGTCATCCCCGACGTGGCAGAGCAAACGGCGCGCAGCGCATCATCCCATTGCGTCGGACTCAGGGTCGCCAATCTGTCGGCAATCCAGTGGACATCATCCGGCCTGATCTCCTGGAGCAGGTCGCCGTGTGGACCGTGCCAATCAAACAGCACGCGGCCAGCGTCTACCGACTCGATGAATCCCTGGCGCGCAAAGCCTTGCAAATCGCCGCGCGCGCCATCCCTCCAACTGCCCCGCGTGCGGGAGAACGAGGTCCCGACATCCTGCACCACAAACCAACGATGCACTCCGTCGCGCTCCTTCGGCATCTCATAGATGGCGTTATTGGCAGTGGTCATGTCCCAGTTGTTGAGCATCACCATAAGGACGATGAGACCTCGATAGGCGCGGGTGTCGACAAACGG
>Ga0265331_10000337_pt1 | contig 50233 bp, 44 predicted proteins | sample 41923metaG_FD_202088 | JGI IMG/M metagenome (GOLD analysis project Ga0265331, IMG submission 202088) | Rhizosphere microbial communities from Carex aquatilis grown in University of Washington, Seatle, WA, United States - 4-19-23 metaG | ecosystem: Host-associated > Plants > Roots > Rhizosphere... | reverse complement strand
TTCTGTGCGATCAGGCTTTGGTCTACGGCTTTTCCGATGACCGCGCCACGATCGACGCCGCGCTGGTGACCGAAGTGGTCGCCGACCGCGCCCGCAGCGGCCTCAGCCCGTTTCAGGAACCGTCCACGACAAACCCGACTATGCGGGTCGTTTGATGCGTTTGGCGTTGCTTCTTGTCGGTGTATGGATGTTGCTGGCGCAGCCTTGCCGCGCCGATACCGATTACCTCTGCCTCAACCGCTGCGTGCAAGGTGGCAAAGCCTCGGCGCAATGCATGGCGGATTGCCGTTATGGCCAACCGACGACCTCGGCCTCTGATGCGCTGGGGCAGGCGGCGGCTCCGGTAAAGCCTTCTAAAATATATGAAAACCCCCATCGCCTGTTGAATGCGCCAAAGCCGATGGGCAATGATGTGACCCTGACCGCCCCCCCGCCGCATACCGAACCGCCCGCCAAGGATTACCGTTGCCTCAAGGATTGTTTACAGCCGGGGGTAACCTATCCATTTTGTGAACAGCAATGCGTTCTGCATCCGCTTAAAAAACCGTGACAAATGGCTGGACTCAAACGCCGGTTTTGGTCTATAGACCCGAACCTAAGTAAGGGTGTGGAAGGTTCGTTCCCCAAAGCTTAACGCCCGGGGAAGCCGTACCACGCCGGTGTTGTCCGTTAAAAAGGACAGCATTGAAGGGGGCTTTTTACCCTTTTTGACAATCTGGACGGTGGGCAGCGCGGGGTTCCCTGAACCCTGTTTTCTGCCCTTTGTCCTCTGACATGGAGAGCCATTATGGCAAAAGAAAAAGTAGCCGATATCAAGTTGCAGGTGCCCGCGGGCTCTGCCAATCCGTCACCGCCGATCGGGCCTGCGCTCGGTCAACGTGGCCTCAACATCATGGATTTCTGCAAGCAGTTCAACGCCAAGACGCAAGGCCTTGAAAAAGGCATGCCGATCCCCGTGGTCATCACCGCTTATTCGGATCGCAGCTTCACCTTCATCACCAAGCAACCGCCGAACAGCTACTTCATCATGAAGGCGGCCAAGATCGAAAAGGGCGCCAAGACGCCCGGCACCGAAGAAGTCGGTTCGATCACGATGGATCAGGTCCGCGAAATTGCGAAGAAGAAGATGGTCGATCTGAACGCCAACGATATCGAAGCGGCGTGCAACATGATCGTCGGCTCCGCCCGTTCGATGGGCATCAAAGTGGTGGGAGAATAATCATGGCTCACGGTAAAAAATACAAAAAGGTTCGCGCCAAAGTCGATGCCAACAAGGCATACAAACTCGATGACGCGGTCAAGCTGGTCAAAGCGAACGTCGTCGAAGCCGCGCGTAAATTCGATGAATCCGTCGAAATCGCGATGAATCTCGGTGTCGATACCAAGCAATCGGACCAAGCCGTGCGCGGCATGGTGCAATTGCCGAACGGCACCGGCAAGACGATCCGCGTCGCCGTCTTCGCCAAGGGCGACAACGCCGACAAGGCGAAAGCCGCCGGAGCCGACATCGTCGGTGCCGACGACCTCGCGGAAAAGATGACCGGCGGTTGGATGGAATTCGACCGCGTGATCGCCACCCCCGACATGATGGGCGTGGTCGGTAAGCTGGGTAAAGTCCTCGGGCCGCGCGGCCTGATGCCGAACCCGAAGCTCGGCACGGTCACGGCCAATGTCGTGGAAGCGATCAAGGCCGCGAAAGCCGGTTCGATCGAATTCCGCGCCGAAAAGGCGGGCATCGTTCAGGCCGGTATCGGCAAGGCAAGCTTTAGCGAGCAAGCCATTCTGGAAAACGCCCGCGCCTTCATCAGCGCGATCGCCAAAGCACGCCCGAACGGCGTGAAGGGCACCTACATTAACCGCGTCACCCTGTCCTCCACCATGGGCCCAGGCGTGAAAGTCGACCTCACCAGCCTGACCGGTGAGAACGCGGCGTAAAGCGTAGATAAATTAAAGTGATGAAGGGGATAAAGGGAAACCTTTATCCCCTTTTTCTTTGTCGTCTTTTTCTCTTGCCTTTGCCGGTCAAGATTGTTTATAAAGCCCCTGCCTTAGCGATAAGGCGCCTGTCCGAGACTGCGGGTACCCCTTGGGGGTTTAAAGAAAGCCAGCAATAGATGGGGTTCAAAATGACAAGCGCGGGCGGCGATGCCGCAGCATTTTGTGTTTTGTTTCTCTCCTCGGACAATTGAAAAGATTCTCGTCACGCTTTGCGGCGTGATGCGTTGTTGTAACGAGATAGGGAGTAAACCATGACCATAGCCAACCTCAGCGCGAACCGCGTTGCGAAAGAACACGCTGTCACCGCCATTGGCGGCGATGTGCAGGATGCGGGGATTGTTGTTGTCACGCAGCAACTCGGCCTCAATGCCGACGAAACCCGTCAGCTGCGCGTATCGTTCCTCAAAGAAAATGTCGGCTTCAAGGTCGGCAAGAACACGCTCGTCAAGCTCGCCCTGAAGGGGACGCAGCTGGCCGGTCTGGAAAAGATGCTGCGCGGCCCGACCGCTCTCGCCTACTCCAAGGATCCAATCGCCGCCGCCAAGGTTGCCGTCGAATTCGCCAAGAAGAACAACAAGCTGAAAATCGTCGGCGCGGCGATGGGCGACAAGATCCTCAGCGAAGCCGAAACCAAGACGTTGGCGACGTTGCCTTCGCTCGATCAGCTGCGTGGCAAGATCATCGGCCTTCTGCAAGCTCCGGCGACCAAGATCGCTGGCGTTCTGCAAGCGCCCGCCGGTCAGCTGGCGCGTGTTTTGGCCGCGAAGGCGAAGCAAGGATAGCTATCAGTTGCTAGTCCCTAGTTGCTAGTCCCTAGCAGCTGGTAACTAGCGACTAGTAACTAGGGACTAACAAGGTAAACCATAAGCAACAAGGGAGAAGTAAAATGTCGAAGTTAGAAAAGTTGGTTGATGATTTGTCCGCTCTCAGCGTTTTGGAAGCCGCCGAGCTTTCAAAGCTTCTGGAAGAAAAGTGGGGCGTTAGCGCCGCGGCTCCGGTCGCTGTTGCTGCCGTTGCTGCTGCTGGTGGCGGTGCCGCTGCTGAAGAACAGACCGAATTCACGGTTGTTCTCGCGAAGTCCGGCGACAAGAAGATCGAAGTCATTAAGGAAGTCCGCGCGATCACCGGTCTCGGCCTGAAAGAAGCCAAGGATCTGGTCGAAGGCGCTCCGAAGACCCTCAAGGAAGGCGTTGCGAAAGCGGATGCCGAAAAGTTCAAGAAACAGCTTGAAGCCGTCGGCGCCGCCGTCGAACTCAAGTAAGTTTATCCCCGCGAAGGCGGGGACCCAGTCCATAATGAAACGGCTTCTGCCCCAACGGCAGAAGCCGTTTTTTTATGGCGCAGCACCTTTGATTGCGATGTGGCCGTTTTTGATGCATGGATGGGAAGTAACCCGTCACAAGAAAGGTCGTAGCGCATGACAAAGATTGTAAGGCTGTTCCGACTGTTGTGTCTTGTCGGGCTTGTGGCTGTTTCTGGGTGTGCTCAAGGGCCTGTCGGCAATCCGGTGGTGCCGGAACCGGCCAAGGCGGTTGAGCTGCCAAAATATCTCGGACGTTGGTATGAAATCGCCCGATATGAAGCCATTTTCCAAAAAGACTGCGAGGCCGTGACCGCCGATTACAGTTTGCGGTCGGATGGCAAAATCAAAGTCGTCAATTCATGCCGCCGTGAACGGCTTGATGCCCCCGTTGAATCCGCCGAAGCCCAAGCCTATGTCGTCGATGGCAGTGAAAACGCCAAACTGCGCGTGTCTTTCTTCTGGCCTTTCTTTGGGAACTATTGGGTTCTCGATCACGACGAGGCTTACGACTGGTCCATCGTTGGTGAACCATCGGGGCGCTATCTCTGGTTGCTTTTCCGAACGCCCCATCCGTCCGCGGCTTTGGAGAAAAAAGTCAAAACCCGTGCCGCTGCTATGGGGTACGATCTTGGTTTGTTGCGAACGACGAAGCAGTAACGCATTCAACAGTCTGTTTACCCTGTGAAACCGAAGAACTTCTGGCGCAGCCCTGAACCATGACCGCAACCCTTGTTCTCTTTCACCAGAATTTACGCCTTGCCGATAATCGCGCGCTCGCTTTTGCGGCGGAGCGCGGCTCTGTCGTGCCGGTTTACATTCGGGACGATGGCCAAATGGCGGGCCGCGCATTGGGCGGTGCGAGCCGATGGTGGTTGCGTGAATCGCTCAAGGATATGGGGGAGAATTTACATAAAAAGGGTGCCGATCTTATCTTGCGTCGTGGCGAAACGCTGGCCGTTGTTCGCGATCTGATCCAGCAAACAGGCGCAACAGCCGTAACATGGAACCGCCGTTATGAACCCGATTTGGCCATCCGTGACGCGAAGCTGAAGTCAGCCTTGCAGGCCGACGGAATTGACGTTCAGATATACGAAGGTTTTTTGCTGTTCGACCCGACATCACTAAGGACGGGTGGCGGAACGCCGTTCAAAGTTTTCACCCCATTTTCCAAAGCCTGTTTCGTCGCGCCGCCGCCGTCCAAACCGATAGCCGCACCACAACATTTAAAGGGCATAGACGGTATATGCAGTGACGCTCTCGATGATTGGAAACTTGTCCCCCGTACGGCGGCATGGCCAAAAACGTTGGCGGCGGCGTGGGATGTCAGCGAGCAAACGGCGTGGAAACGCCTGCAAGATTTTATCGCTGGTTCAATTGACCGTTATCATGGAGACCGCGACCGCCCGGATATTGACGGCACCTCGCGGCTGTCGCCCTACCTGCATTTCGGCCAGATCAGCCCGCATCAAATCTGGTATGCCGTGCAAAAGGCAGCCGCCATCGGTGGAAAAAATTCCACCTCGATCGAACGCTATGTGCTGGAGATTTTATGGCGCGAATTTTCATGGAATCTCTTCTGCCAATTCCCTGCGCTTCCTGAAAAACCGCTGGTCGCTTCATTTGGGCGTTTCCCTTGGCGGGATGATCCGGATGCCTTGAAAGCATGGCAAAAAGGCCTGACTGGTTACCCCATCGTCGATGCCGGTATGCGGCAGCTTTGGCAAACCGGCTGGATGCACAACCGTGTCCGGATGGTGGTGGCGTCGTTCCTCATCAAACATTTGCTGCTCGATTGGCGCGAGGGCGAAGCATGGTTCTGGGATACGTTGGTTGATGCCGATATCGGCGTCAATGCGGCCAGTTGGCAATGGGTGGCGGGATGCGGTGCCGATGCGGCTCCCTTCTTCCGTATTTTCAATCCCATGCTTCAAGGTAAAAAATTCGACCCGCAGGGTGAGTATGTAAAGCTGTACGTGCCCGAATTGGCGCAGCTTGATCCCGCCTATATCCACGAACCATGGCGCGCCCCGCTGGATCAGCTCAGGAAAGCCGGTATTAAACTAGGCGCGACCTATCCTCTGCCCATTGTCGATCACAATACCGCCCGCCAACGCGCCTTGGCCGCCCTCGCAAGCATCAAGGCTTGAAAATCACTAGTCATGCCGAACTACTCTCTGACGGCATTTCCTGTTTAACAGGGACAGAACAGGGAATCAGAGAAAAGATTGCGCGGGATGAACCTGAAGCCCTGTAGGATGTCTCTCGTCAGATGACAGCACTTCGGATATGATCTTCCTCGTTGGGGCAATAAGCGCGCTTCATCTGCAACAAGGAAGGGCGTGTCGAATGACAAAGGCTAGAAAACTGCTAAGGCCATTATTGCTGGTTGCGCTCATGGCTGCCGCTGGATGCGCCCAAGGGCCTGTCGGCAATCCTGCTGTGCCAGAACCGGCAAAGGCTGTTGATCTGCAAAAATATCTCGGACGTTGGTATGAGATCGCCCGCTACGAGGCCAGCTTCCAAAAAGACTGCGAGGCCGTGACGGCTGATTACAGTTTGCGCCCGGATGGTAAAATCAAAGTCCTCAATTCTTGCCGCAGAGAACGGCTTGATGCCCCCGTTGAATCCGCCGAAGCCCAAGCGTATGTCGTTGACGGCAGTGAAAACGCCAAGCTGCGCGTGTCATTCTTCTGGCCCTTCTATGGGAATTATTGGGTTCTCGATCATGGCGAGACGTATGATTGGTCCATCGTCGGTGAGCCGTCGGGGCGTTATCTTTGGATTTTGTTCAGGGAGCCACATCCAGCAGAGGTATTGGAGAAAACGGTTCGGGCGCGTGCAGCAGATATGGGGTATGACCTTGGGCTATTGAGAACGACGAAGCAGTAACATGCTGATTGCCAGAATCCTGGATAGGCTGTTTGGCCACTGAAAGACTGGAGCGGCATGAGAAGTTTAAAACTCGGCAAGGCATTTGCGCTGATCGAATCCGGCCCCGTTATCCTTGTCACGACCAACGATGGTCGGAAAAACAACGTCATGACCATCTCATGGACTATGGTGCAGGATTTTACACCGAGGTTTGTGATTGCCACCGGTCCTTGGAATTATTCCTATGCCGCCCTTCTTAAGACGAAAGAATGCGTTATCGCTATTCCGACGGTGGATATGATCGACAAGGTCGTCGGCATAGGGACATGCTCTGGCAAAGAGACGGACAAGTTTGAAGCATTCGGACTTACGCCGCTCAAGGCTCAACATGTTCGCGCACCGCTGGTCAAAGAATGCCTTGCCAACATTGAATGCCGCGTCGTTGATGTGATCGAGAAGAACAACCTAGTCATTCTGAGCGGCGTGGCGGCCTGTTTCGACGTTTCGCGCAAAGAGAAAAGAATGCTTCATTCCATTGGGGATGGAACATTTGTCGTCGATGGCCGCAAGATAGATCGAAGAAAAATGATGAAATACAAGCTTCCAGACGGTGTGTAGATTTTAAATGGCGGTGGACGCAGTCATGCCGAACTTCTCTCTGATGGCATTCCCTGTTTAACAGGGAAGGAACAGGGAATTTTGTGGTTTACAGATTATCTGCCTACTAAGCAGTCTGGAATTATCACGAAAACACAGATCATTATTGGGGCTGTAGAGCAAATTCCCTAAAACGTGAACAGGGAAGTTTTTCAGAACATCAAGGGTTTTAGTTACCAGAACAGGGATGTTTGGGTGCTTCATCGCCGCGTGATCGAAGTTGCGGATGACCTAAACATGCCCGCCAGAATAATGCCCGATGAGTGCGGTAAATCCCATCGAAAAGGCACCCCATAAAAGAATACGCAAGGTGGGGCGAAGTATTTTGACCCCGCCCGTTCGTGCGGACACAGCCCCCAACAATCCCAAGGCAACCAAGGAAATCAGCGGTATCGCCCAGACTTCGAAAGATTGCGGGGTAAAAACGGCTGTCAGCAATGGCAAGGCTGCGCCTATGGAAAAGCTGGCGGCGGATGACCATGCGGCCTGTAGCGGCCGCGCCACCACGATATCGGAAATTCCCAGTTCATCGCGGGCATGAGCGCCCAAAGCGTCATGCGCCATCATTCGTTCCGCAACCTGTCGTGCCAAGGTGATGTCCAGTCCGCGCAGGACATAGATTTGCGCAAGCTCTTCTTGTTCATACACCCTATTGGTTTCAATCTCGCGTTTTTCACGTTTTATGTCTGTGTGTTCAATATCGGATTGCGAACTGACCGACACATATTCGCCGGTTGCCATGGATGTTGCTCCGGCAACCAGACCTGCGAGACCGGTTAAAACAATCAGATGATGCGATGCTCCGGCGGCCGCAATACCGCTGACGATGCTTGCCGTTGATAAGATACCATCATTGGCGCCAAGAACGGCAGCGCGCAACCAGCCGATACGATCAATAAGATGTTTCTCAGCGTGTTTTTTGGGCATTTGGTTTCTCATGGTTAATCGGCGACAACCATTTTCCACTGCGCCAGTTGATCAATAGTCAAACGGGTTGACGATTGCTTGGCGATAGCATCCGTAAACCGATCCATGGGTTTTATGGATCTTTGTCATCTCCCAGCTACGCTTTTTTTGTGAAGCGCATTTGATCAATGTCAAAAGCCGGTCGTGAAATCGGCGTACGTCATCCGTGTTGCCGCATGGTTTCAGGTAACTCACCCCATTTGATACGGACATCCATCATGAAAGCCCTTGTGTATCTTGGTAAAAATAAAAAAGCTGTGGAGGATCGTCCTAAGCCGGAAATCCTCGCGCCAACGGATGCGATTGTCCGCGTTACCAAGACAACGATTTGTGGTACGGATCTGCATATCCTCAAAGGCGATGTGGCGAGCTGTGTTCCGCCGCGGATTCTCGGCCACGAAGGCGTTGGCGTCGTCGATCAGGTGGGGGCGGCGGTGACCGCCTTCAAGGCCGGAGATCATGTTCTGATTTCCTGCGTCAGTGCCTGCGGCAAATGCGTAAATTGCCGCAAGATGATGTATTCGCACTGCGCCACAGGCGGCTGGATATTGGGCAATAGCATCGATGGCACGCAGGCCGAGTTTGTGCGCACGCCCCATGCCGATACAAGCCTCTACCCCATTCCCGATGGCGCGGACGAAGAAGTGCTCGTCATGCTCAGCGACATTCTGCCGACAGGGTTTGAATGCGGTGTGTTGAATGGGAAAGTTAGTCCTGGAAGCTCCGTTGCCATTGTCGGCTCTGGCCCGATAGGTCTTGCGGCATTACTCACCGCGCAGTTTTACGCGCCAGCCGAGATTATCATGATTGATCTGGATGATAATCGTCTGGAGGTTGCCAAGCGTTTTGGCGCGACAGCAACCATTAACAGCACCGATGGCAAAGCGGTCGATGCCGTTATGAAGCTGACGAATGGATTAGGTGTCGATACGGCGATCGAGGCGGTGGGAACGCCCGCAACGTTCGAGATTTGCCAGAAAATCATCGCTGCCGGTGGAACGATTGCGAATATTGGCGTGCATGGGGTGAAGGTTGATCTTCATCTTGAAAATCTATGGGATCGTAACATTGCGATTACCACCAGACTTGTTGACACGGTCAGCACCCCCATGCTGCTGAAAACCGTTGGCGCACACAAAATCGATCCCAAAAAACTGATCACGCATCATTTCAAATTCGACAAGATCCTTGATGCCTATGAAGCCTTTGCTCATGCCGCCGATACCAAGGCGCTGAAAGTGATTATCGAAGCCTGAAAAGGCCATTTCCTCTTTTGTCATCCCACAGAAAGAAACAGCGATCATGGCCTTCACCAGCATTTATCCTGCCGACGGTAAGCTTCTCGAGTCTTTCGATGACATCAGTGACAAGGAATTCGTCACAAAAATCGCGAACGCGCAAACCTGTTTTGAAATATGGCGTCACAAAAGCTACCACGAACGCGCCATCATCATCGCGAAAGCCGCAGGGATTCTGCATGACAGGGCTGATGAATTTGCCCGTATTGCGACGTTGGAAATGGGCAAGCGCATCAGCGAAGCGCGCGGCGAGGTTGCCTTCAGTTCCCGCATCCTTGCTTACTACGCCAAGAACGCTGAAAAATTCCTTGCGCCGGTCAAACTGCATCCGACGCATGGCGAAGCCTATATGGAAAGCAGTCCGCTCGGCATCATTTTCTGCATCGAGCCTTGGAACTTTCCGTATTACCAACTCGCCCGCATCGCTGGCCCGCATTTGATGGCAGGCAATGTTCTTTTGGTCAAACCGGCCGCCATTGTTCCGCAATGCGCCATCGCTTTTGAAAAACTGTTGATCGAAGCGGGGGCTCCGCTCGGCTTGTATACCAATATGCTCATCTCGCATGATCAGGCGGGCTATGTTGTCGATGATCCGCGCATCAAGGGGGTCGCGCTTACCGGAAGCGTTGGTGCCGGAAAAAACATTGCGGCAAGAGCCGGCAGGAACGTCAAAATTTCCTCCATGGAACTTGGCGGTAGCGATGCTTTCATTGTGCTCGAAGATGCCGATCTCGACGCCACCATCAAATGGGCTGTGTGGGGAAGAATGTACAATACGGGCCAAACCTGCTGCGCAGCGAAACGTTTTATTGTTGTGGAAGAACTCGCCGACAAATTTCTTGAGAAATTTACCGCCGCTCTTTCCGCCTTCAAAGCAGGCGATCCGATGGATGAAGCGACCACGCTTGGACCACTGTCCAGCGAAACCGCTCTGCTTCAGCTTCTGGAGCAGGTGAAACAAGCTGTTGCGCATGGAGCCAAACTGCTGATGGGCGGCAAGCGCATTGATCGCCCCGGCTTTTATATGGAGCCAACCATCCTGACCGATATCACGCCGGATAATCCGACCTTCCGCGATGAATTCTTTGGGCCGGTCGCGCTCTTCTTCCGCGTGAAGGATGAAGATGCGGCGATCGCCCTCGCCAATGACTCGGATTTCGGGTTGGGCGGTTCTGTTTTCACCAAAGACATCGCGCGCGGCAAACGCGTCGCAACCCGCGTCGAAACCGGCATGATGTTCATCAACAATATCGACTGGTCGGATGCCGAATTGCCTTTTGGCGGCATCAAGAATTCCGGCTATGGCCGCGAGCTTGGCGATATGGGCATACAGGAATTTGTGAATAAAAAGCTGGTCCGGACGGTCGACATGACCGCTCCGGCCTAGGCTAACGGTCGCTTTTAACATCATCCAAAAGGAAAAAACATGTCGACGACAAACAGCGCATCGAAAACAACTGAAAAGCCGGTCTGGTTTATCACCGGATGCTCCACCGGCTTTGGCCGCGAACTCGCCAAACAGGTGTTAGCGCGGGGTTATTCCACCGTTGTCACCGCCCGCGATCCCGCAAAGTTGTTGGATCTCACGGAGGCTGGCGGTGACTCTCTGACGCTTAAACTCGACGTCACCAACCGCGCCGAAGCCGAAGACGCCATCAAGGCCGCGATTGATAAATTTGGTCGGATTGACGTTCTGGTCAACAACGCCGGTATTGGCTACTTCGCCGCTGTCGAAGAAAGCGAAGAAGATCAGGTGCGCAAAATGTTCGAAGTCAATGTCTTCGGCCTCGCACGCATGATCCACGTCGTGCTGCCCGAAATGCGCGCGCGACGCAGCGGTTGCATCGTGAATATCGCCTCGGTCGCAGGGATTTGTTCTATGCCCGCGCTCGGCTACTACAACGCCACCAAGTTTGCGGTTGAAGGGCTGTCGGGCGCGTTGGCGCAGGAAGTCGAACCGCTTGGCATTAAAGTCATGGTGGTGGAACCGAGCGGCTTCCGCACCGATTGGGCCGGTCGTTCGGCGGATGAAAGCAAGCACCAGATCGAAGATTACGGTCCGACGGCAGGCCTGACCCGCCAACATCTACGCGCCATATCAGGTAAACAAGCGGGCGATCCAGTACGTGCGGCGCAAGCCATCATCGACGCTGTGGAATCCGGATCGCCGCCCCACCATCTCTTGCTCGGCAATCAAGCCTATGACGGGGCTTTGGCAAAACTGAAGGAATTGAAACAAGAATTCACCGCAGGAGAAAAAATCGCGCGCGGCGCCGATTATCCAGAGGCAGAAATCGAATTGCAAAAACAAGCTGCAGGCGTTTATGCCGTCAATAAACGCACCGCGATAAAAGACAGGCGCAGCTGACGCGACCAAAGATTGGAATGGTTTGGGTTTAATGGCGGAGGGGAAGAGATTCGAACTCTCGAAACGGTTTTATCCGTTTAACCGCTTTCCAGGCGATCGCCTTCAACCACTCGGCCACCCCTCCGTATGTTAGGCACTGCACCTGATGCGGCCGCGTGGTTGAAACTTTTTCCGGCTCGCTCTGCGCTTCGCGCAACCGCTCGCGCGGCCACTCAGCCACCCCTCCGCAAAAACTTCAAGCACTTCATAACAATGTGTTGTGCGCCACGCCGAAGCCCCCATAGGGGGCGAAGGCGGGCTGACTGCAAACCAGTCCTATAGCGCATTATGCGGGCATGGCAAAAGGGTATTTGTGGGCGATAACTATACTGGGGATAAGGCTATGCTGTTGCACCCATACCCATGCCAGCCATTTTCTTAGCTGGTGGTGGTGCCTGAGCCGCTTTGGCAGGACCTGCACCGGCATCCGCTTTTATAGCAGGAGCATCACCTTTTGATGGTTCGGCTTTTGGATGCGTGTCTGTCGTATCCGGTTCGCCTGCTTTGCCTTCAGGCGATTTCGCGGCGGGTGATGCAGCGTTCGGAGCCTTTGCGTCCGGGGCTTTGTTTTGTGCAAGATCGAGGTTGCGCTGTTGACGATAAATTTTGACCACGCCACGTGTTTCAGGATTTGCCAGACCCGTTGGGTTTCCCTCTCTTGCTTCGAAGTCGCATTTCCAAATGGGAGATCCATTGGCACGCACACCGATGCACAGCATAATATGGCCGACAGGATGATCAGACGTTCCCTCCCAAACGGCAACGTCGCCCTCTTTTGCCGCAAAGGGGCCGGATACATTACCTAAACCGCTGGCGACAACTTGGAAACGGGGATCATGTTTCAACGCGCCGGAGACATCTGCTGCCCAGTGACCATCTGCACCACGATCAGGAAGCCCGCCGCGTATGTTCAATCCGCCTGCACGCAGGGCGTCGGCGACATACATAAGGCATTGCCCGTAATGAATCTTGCCATTTTGCCATCTGCCGCCGTTATGAGTTTTTGCCCATTCCGATGCAGCATGCTCATTAAACGCTTGACCAGCCCCTGGTTGGTCAGATGAATATTTCATTTCTGGATAGTTTGGGAATTTAGGGGAATAATTGCCCCCGCCAGGCAAAGAGCGCAATAAGGGAGACTGTGGCTGGAAGCGATTGGGAAAATAACCGGGTTGCGACGCAGGCTGGCCGCCATAAAGGATCGAACCACTGCCTGCCCCAGTATCTGGGGCTATGATCGTCGAAGGCGGTGCTGGATCGTAATCAGCATCGTTAATTGGTTTGCCGTTCTCTTTTAGAACGGGTTCTTCTTGTTGAAATATAGCTCGGAGCGCACTTTGCTCAGCCAACTCACGTTCTTTCTCCTGTTCTTTTTTAAGCTCGTCATCCCCATCAGCCAAAAGAGGAAGTGGTTGTGTTTGCGCTTCAGCCATCTATATCTCCTTTGTCCCTATCTCTAACCCATTCCCGACAATTTTAATCAAATCTCTCCTGATAATAATATCGCAGCCGGATTAATACAATATTAAAGCGGGTTAACATCGCCTAACACATTGAAAAAAGGTCGTTATTTTATTATCGCCGCCCGCCTTCTTTTTTGTCTTTATCGGAATCGTCGGGGGTGGTGGAGAGTTTGATGTCTTGGGCGCGGAGCCATGGGGCGGAGCCTTTTTTCAGGACCTTCATGGCGCGGTCGGCGAGCTGGCCGGCGGCTTTGTCATGGCCTTGGGCCACCGCTTCTTCGGCTAGCGCGTAGGTGGCCATGCCTTCATATTGTTTGTCGCCGGTGATTTCTGCCTTGCGTCCCCATGCGGCGGCGAGGAAATGCCACACGGCGGGGTCGCGTTCTTCCAGACGGTTGGCTTCCTGCAAGTTTTGAATCGCGCTGTCGATACGGCTCTGGTCTTTGGATTCCAGCAACGCATGGCCGTAAGCCGCGCGCAGCAAGGCGGAATCCGGCAGCAGGGCGTTGGCTTTTTTATAAAGCGTGATCGCTTCCTCGATCTTGCCGCTTTCGAACTGGATCTGTCCTTTCAGTTCATAGAAAAACGGGTTGTTCGGTTCTTCGCGGATCAGGCTGTCGGTCACCGTCAGGGCGTGGCCAATCTGCCCTTCGCGGTACAAAGCGATAGCGCGGGCGTAACGCGCGGGCAGGCGTTTGTCATTGTCGGTGTAACGCAGCAACGCGTTTTCCGGCTGCAAATAGCCCAGCAGCTTCGCCTTCATCCGTTCATGCATGTTGGCGAATTTGGGCGCGAGTTTGGCGTCCTTCAGCGGCGATTTTTCCAGATGCTGCTCGACATTGTCGATACGGTCTTGGGTCAAAGGATGGGTGCGAACGAACGCATCCTGACGGCTTTCCGGCAAGGCTTCTTGTCCGGCCAGTTTCTGGAAAAACTCCAGCATGCCGCGCGAGGTGATGCCCGCTTTGTCCAGAAACGACAGGCCGCCCGCGTCGGCGGAGGCTTCTTGCGAACGGTTGAAGCTGAGGAAATTGCGTTCGGCGATCTGCTGCGTGCCGCTCAGGGCTCCGGCAGCCGCGCCGCCATTGCCGGTGGCCGCCCCCGCCGCGACGGCGAGGATGAGGCCGAGAATGGTGGCGGCGGAGGCGTTGCGCATTTCCTCCTTGCCGCGGATCAAATGCCCGCCCGCGATATGGCCGGTTTCGTGGGCGATGACGCCCGCCAATTGTTCCGGCGAGTCGGTCAGTTGCAATAAACCGGTGTAGAAAAATTCGTTCATGCCTTCGGCGACGAAGGCGTTGACGGTGTTGCTTTCGACGATGTTGATGCTGACGCTGGATGGGTCAATATCGGCGGCGCGGTAAATCGGATCGGCGAGGGCGTGGAGATAGGCTTCGATCTCCGCGTCGCGGATAAAGCGTGGTTGATTGCCCCCGCCGGATTCCTGCGCCCATGCTCCCCCCACCCACACCACAAAGCCAAGCGTATTGTTGACGATGAGGGTCAGGGCAATGAGGGGGAGGATGTGACGGAAGATGGAGGCTGGAGGCTTGAGGTTGGAGGCTGGGGTGGGTGTGATTTTGGTCATGAGCTTTTCTTCCCCTAGCCTCCAGCCTCTTTGTTACTGCCCCGTCAGTTTCAGCCGTCAACTGCCATTAGGCTTGTTGCTTTCCACTTTCGCTGATAACGCGACTTCACGCAATAAAGCAAAGAAAATAAACGCACTATTTCGCGGAGGCAGACGCTATGCATGCCTTGGCCGCATTCGTTATTCTGAGCAGATTATCCCTTGCCTGTCTTTCTTGGGGGTAATCGGCTGGGATTTGGTCATTGGCAAACTTTTTATTATCGAACGATATAGGCCAGCCTTCAGCATCGTTTTGAATTTCCTTAGGGTATCTTCTTGTAGAAATTTCTGTTTCATTCTGACCAGTCTTTAAATCGGAATAGACGTATACATTCGCTGTCCGGTCTGTTCCTGGAACATGAAGCATAAACTGAAATGCCACAAGCTTTTCTCTGAAGCCTGTGCACTTGTTGTTTTCAATACTTAAGCTCACAAAACCATTTTCGTCTCTGTTGGTTCCAACATAAATACCTTGATTCTTTTTTATGCCCTTGAATAAACCTTCCTCCGGTGTGAACGAGTGAGGGGTTATAATCAAAAGGTTGTCGTCAGATTTTTTTCTAAATACCATTTCACCAAAGTCTCCCTTTACACGGGAATAATCGCGCAGAGAACCACTCCCATTGACGGCCTTGATAAGGCAGTCAGCTGATGCCCTGTTGAACAGGGTTCCGCTTTCAGAAAGTAGTGTATCATCTTCAGCGATAGGGGTTTCGTTGGGTGCCGATTTTTGATCGAGCCCAGAATTAAGAGCGACCCCGCCAAAAAATAATGCGGCAGCAGCAGTCATCTTCAACGGATTTTTCCTGAAAACAGCAGCGATTTTTGAAAAGTTTGGCATAATTGTTCCTTGAAATCATATGGGATGAAAAATTCTATTGTGAGGAGTTTATACTATTTTTTCGGCCACATGATCAATATGGACAATACTTTCATTGCCAATTCATTGAGTAACAATGAGTTTTACCCCCTGTCCTTACTGTCCCGTCAGTTTCCGCCACCAGCCGCCCTTGGGCTTGTCGCTGGCGGTTTCGCTGACGACTTGGTAGGGGGCGGAGGATGCGGCGCGGTGGTCGCGTGGGGTGGTGTCGAGTTCATGGATGCTGGTCGGAATCGACGCCACCGGCATGGGGGCATGGACGGGGGCATGAACCGGCGCAGCGTAAGCCGGAGCCTGTTCACCCGCGCCATTATGGGCAGGGCGGGGTTCATAGCGCGGCGGCTGGTTCGGGTTGAACTCGCGCGGTTCGCGGGGTTGGCCGCCTTCGCGGTTGCCACCGTTGCGGCCACGGCCACCACGACGTCCACGGCGGCGACCGCCACGGCGTTGCTGGTCGCCTTCACCATGGGCTGCTGCCGTCGGCGCATAAGGCGCGCCACCGTTGCCGATATTATCGGGGACTTCCGGCGCGTTCGGAATGACGTTGCCGTTCAATTCGCCGTTCGGGCTTGCTGTCGGCGCGGCGTAGGGCGCGCGATCCTGATGGCCGCCACCATGGCCGCCGTTTTGACCACCACCTTGACCGCCGCGATTGCGGTTGCGACCAAAGCCACGGTTGCGACCGCCGCGACCGCCACGGTCACGTTCACCGCCACTTTGCGGCTGATAAGGGATGCGTTCGCCGCTTTCGGCGGTGGCTTCTTGGTTGTAGTCACGCGGCGGGCGCGGCGCGGCGATTTCGTCGGCGTTGAAACTTTGCGCCGGTGGGAAATCACGACCCGTGTCGGCATAGACTTGTTCGGTGTTGACGGCAGGAGCGATGGCGGTGCCACCGGTGCCGGGGCGAACCCGTTCCAGCTTATGATCCGGCGCAACCAGCGTGTCGTCGCTGTGCAGCAAGACTTGCAGGCTGTAACGGCGTTCGATGTCGCTGAGGGCGGAGCGTTTCTGGTTCAGCAGATACAGCGCAACCTTGGTCGGCACGCGTAAGACCAGTTCCGCGCCGCTGTTCTTGATGCCTTCTTCCTCGATCATGCGCAGGATCGAAATCGCTGCGGAATCGATGGAACGGATCAGGCCGAGGCCAGCGCAATGCGGGCATTTTTCGAAATTGATCTCGGTCAAGCTGGAATGCAGACGCTGGCGCGACAATTCCATCAGGCCAAAGGGCGAGATGCGGCCAATCTGCAACCGCGCGCGGTCGTTGCGCATGGAGTCTTTCAGGCGGCGTTCGACGGCGGCGTTGTTGCGCCCGTCTTCCATATCGATGAAATCGATGACCACGAGACCAGCGAGATCGCGGAGGCGCAATTGACGCGCCACTTCTTCCGCCGCTTCCAGATTGGTTTTCAGCGCGGTGCTTTCGATATGGCGTTCGCGCGTGGCACGGCCTGAATTCACGTCGATCGACACCAACGCTTCGGTCGGGTTGATGACGATGTAACCGCCGGAGCGCAACTGCACGACGGGGTTGTAAAGCTGGTCGATCTGTTTTTCGATGTTGTAACGGAAGAACAGCGGCACATGGTCTTCGTACAATTTCACCTTGTCGAGCTGATCGGGCATGATCGTGCGCATGAAATCGACGGCGAGCATATGGCCTTTCTGCCCCGCCACCAGAATTTCATCGAGATCCCGCGCCGACATGTCGCGCAGCGAACGCTTAATCAGATTCGCTTCTTCGTAAATCAACGCCGGAGCCGTGGACTGCAACGTCTCCTCGCGGATATTATTCCAAAGGCGCAGTAAATATTCCAGATCGCGCTGGATTTCGGCGGGTTCTTGTTCCATCCCTGCGGTGCGCAGGATAACCGCCATGCCTTCGGGAATTTCCAGCTGGTCGAGCATTTCCTTCATGCGGCGACGGTCTTGGTGGCTGGTGATCTTGCGGCTGACGCCACCACCATGGTCGGTGTTTGGCATCAAAACGCAATAACGACCGGCCAAGGATAGGAAGGTGGTCAGGGCCGCGCCTTTGTTGCCGCGTTCTTCCTTCACCACTTGGATCAGCATCACTTGGCGACGCTTGACGACTTCCTGAATCTTGTAGCGCGGGCGCGGTTGGCGATAGGTGCGTTGTTCTTCTTCGACCGGTTCGCCGCCGACGACCTCGAGCGGTGCGGCAGACGGTTCACCCATCGACAGCGCGGAAGGCGGAGCCACGACGGCATTGCCGAAATCGGTAATGAGGCCAAGATCATGCGCCGGATCATGTTCATGCGCAAAACCGGCGAGGGGAGCCGAGGCTTCAGGCGCCGATTCCGCATAGGTTGCGACCGGCGTCGGTTCAACCGGCGCGGGCATGTGCGTATATTCGGCGACAGGCATATCCTGAACCGGCGCGTTTTGCTGCGCTTCGATCGCTTCGCGTTCTTCGGCATAGGCGGCGATCTGGGCGTTATCGACGGTGTCGTCGGTGCCTTCATCGGCTTCGTCATCGCTGGCTTCCGGCGCGTCATGCGGACGGTCGGCGACGGGGATGCGGAAATAATCGGGGTGGATTTCCGAAAAAGGCAGGAAACCATGACGGTTGCCGCCATATTCGACAAAGGCCGCTTGCAACGACGGTTCGATACGGATCACTTTGGCAAGATAGATATTGCCCTTCAGCTGCATCTTGCTGGCGCGTTCGAAATCGAAATCGTCCAGCCAGTTCCCGTCGACAATCGCTACACGGGTTTCTTCCGGATGCGTGGCATCCACCAACATACGCTTCGCCATTTTATTCTCCCGCCGATGCGTCGCCGGAGGGACAGATGCCCCCACAGGCGCCGAGGATCGGCAAATTCGTTACACATACGTCAAAATTGCAGGCTGCAATTTCAACAACTTAGCGGGGTCGGGCGGCATCGCCGCATCACAGCCCCTGGGTCGCATATCTCCCCATCCGGGAAGCGGTATGATCCGAAGGCGCATAATCGTTAACCGACTGCCTTGACGGACACTTTCGCAGTATTACCCCTAATGGGTAAAGCCGCAACCGAAACGCTGGAGGCGATCATAGACTTAAAAAGCGGGTAAGGGCAACAAAGTTATTCACAGGTGCTGTAATGGGGGGGGGAGAACAGGCAAATCTATTAAAATGGTCGTCATTCCCGCGAAAGCGGGAATCCAGCGCGAGCGATAGCGAGCATAAGACTCTTGCCGCGCAGACGCGCGGCACTGGATCCCCGCTTTCGCGGGGATGACGTGGATTTTTTATGAAAAAAGACGGTGCTAAATTTGTTACAGGATATAATGCTTTCATTTCCCTTGGAACCCATAAGGTTAATAAGCTAAACATCCAAAATCGGATTCGCTGATAACGGTTTACACCCCATGCGCCTTCTCTCCGCTCTTTTTACCCTTGGGTTGCTGCTGATCGTGGCGGGGGCTGTTGTGGCTATCGGGGTGTTTAATCATTATGGCAAGGATCTGCCGGATTATTCGTATCTAAAAGACTATCAACCGCCGACCCTGACCCGCATCTATGCCGACGATGGCCGGATGATGGCGACGATCGCGGAGGAACAGCGGGTGTTCGTGCCGATCCGCGCGATCCCGAAGCGCGTCATCGCCGCTTTTCTGTCGGCGGAGGATCAGGATTTTTACCAGCATAACGGCGTCGATTACGCCGGTATCGCCCGCGCCATTCTGATCAATGTGCAAAATATGGGGCAGGGGCGTCACCCGAACGGCGCCTCCACCATCACGCAGCAAGTCGCGAAGAACATGCTGTTGACCAACGAAGTGTCGATTGAACGCAAGGTGAAGGAAGCCATATTGGCGACGCGGCTGGAAAAGGTTCTGACCAAGGACCGGATTCTGGAATTGTATTTGAACGAAATTTTCCTCGGCAATCATTCTTACGGCGTGGCGGCTGCCGCGCTGAATTACTTCAACAAATCGCTGGACGAATTGACGGTGGCGGAGGCTGCCTATCTCGCCGCCCTGCCGAAAGCCCCGAACAGCTATAACCCCGTGCGCGACCATGATGCCGCCGTGGCGCGGCGCAACTGGGTGATCGACCGGATGCATGTGAATGATTACATCACCGGCGACGAAAAAGACGCGGCGCAGAAAGAACCGTTGGAAGTGCGCCCGCGCGGCGAAGCCGAAACCGTCACCGCCGATTATTTCGCCGAAGAAGTGCGCCGCCAGATCGTCGCGCAGTTCGGTGAGGAAGATGTTCTGGAAGGCGGCCTCGCCGTCAAAACCAGCCTCGATCCACGCCTGCAGACCATCGCCGCCAAGGCGTTGCGCGATGGGCTGATCAGCTTCGACCGCCGCGAACGCGGTTGGCGCGGGCCGGTGGCGCGGTTGACCAGTTTTTCCGATTGGCAAAAGCAGCTGAAGAAAATCGCGCAACCGGCGGGCGGCGAGGATTGGCCGCTGGCGGTGGTCACCGGCCTGTCCGGCAACGAAGCGCAGATCGCCATGGCGGATGACAAGCGCGGCGTTATTCCGTGGAATGAAATGAAATGGGCGCGGCGCGAATTGGCCGGCGACCAATTCGGCCCCGCCATCCACCGCCCGTCCGATGTGTTGGCGCAAGGCGATGTGGTGATGGTCGAAGCGGTGGCGAAGGGCGACGATGGCAAAGCCTACCCCGCCAACACTTACACCTTGCGCCAAGTGCCGGTGGTGCAGGGCGCGATTGTCGCGCTCGATCCCAACACGGGTCGCGTCTTTGCGATGAATGGCGGGTTCAGCGCGCATATCTCGCAATTCAACCGCGCGACGCAGGCGGCGCGGCAACCGGGTTCGTCGTTCAAACCCTTCGTCTATATGGCCGCGCTGGATAAAGGCTTCACACCGTCCAGCCTTATCCTTGATGGGCCGTTCGAATATGAACAGGGGCCGGGCTTGCCGCTCTGGCATCCGGAAAATTATGACGGCGATTATCTCGGCGCGACCCCTCTGCGCGTCGGTATCGAAAAATCGCGCAACGTCATGACCGTGCGCCTCGCCAACGCGATTGGCATGCCGCTGGTTGTGGAATACGCCAAGAAATTCGGCATCGCCGATAACATGCCGGAGCTGCTGTCCTTCTCCCTCGGTGCCAAGGAAACCTCGCCCCTGCGTATGGCGGCGGCCTATGGGATGATCGTCAATGGCGGCAAGAAAATCACGCCCAGCTTTATCGACCGTGTGCAGGATCGGAATGGCCGCACCCTCTGGCGCGCCGATGGGCGGGATTGCAAAAATTGCCTGATCTCCGGTTGGCTGTCGGACCTGTTGCCGCCGGATGTCCCCGACGCGCGTGAACAGGTCGAAGATCCGCGCACCGCCTATCAAATGGTGTCGATCATGCAAGGCGTGGTGCAACGCGGCACGGCGGCGAAGCTGCGCGATCTCGGCTTCCCGCTCGCGGGCAAAACCGGCACGACGAATGACGCGAAGGATGCGTGGTTCATCGGTTTCACCCCGACCTTGGTCGCGGCGGTCTATGTCGGCTTTGACGATCCGAAACCGCTCGGCAGCCACGAAACCGGCGCGAGCGTCGCGGTGCCGATCTTCAAGCAATTCATGGGCGAAGCGATGAAGGGCAAACCCGCCGTTCCCTTCCGCGAACCGCCCGGCATCCGCATGGTGCGCATCAATCCGGCCACGGGAGCCTTGGCGGCGATGGGCGACAAGGAATCCATCTGGGAAGCCTACATCCCCGACACCGAACCCAAAGAAGGCGGCGCACGTCCGGTTCTGGATGGCAGCGTCACTGGTGCCGCCAGCGGCGGCGCGGCAGGGGCGATGTCATCCCCCGGCGCGGACCCGTCAAACCCCGACAGTTCACAACCACCAGATGTCACCATCATCGACGGCAAACCCCCAACCTCATCACCGCCCCCCGCCAAGAACGACGCGACGATGGGAACGGGCGGGTTGTATTAGTAGAGTGATCTCATAATGTATGCGGTTGCCGTAAGTGTCCCCTCCCGCTTGCGGGAGGGGTAGGGGTGGGCTGGTGACAAAAGCTCTCACTTTCAGAATTCGCGAAGGGCGGCAAACTCCCCGCCCACCCCAGCCCTCCCGCAAGCGGGAGGGTGCACCGCCGCGTTTGCGGCGTGGATCAGTCCATTGAACCGCTGACATCAGATCACTTGATTTGCTTCCCCAATACAGGCATTAATCCCGCCTGTTTCATTCCAAAGGGCATACCCATGCGCGCCGAAATCACATCAACTCTAGCAGCCATTGAAAAGTCATTGGATCTGCTGAGGAGGCATCTTTGACCTCGATCACGCTCTCCCCCGTCTGGATGAACTGAACGCGCTGTCCGAAGACCCCGACCTCTGGAACGATTCCCGCAAGGCGCAGACGATCATGCGCGAACGGACGCATCTGGATAACGCCATTCGCGGTTACCGTGAATTGGAAAACGGCATGCGCGACAATGTCGCGATGATCGAAATGGCCGAGGCCGAAGGCGATACCGCGTTGGTGACCGAGGCGGAAAACAACCTCTTCGCCCTCAAAGACCTCGCGGCGCAGCGCGAATTGGAAAGCCTGCTGTCGGGCGAGGCTGATGGCAATGATTGCTATCTGGAAGTGAACGCCGGCGCCGGCGGCACCGAGGCGCAGGATTGGGCGCAGATGTTGCTGCGCATGTATGTGCGCTGGGCGGAAAAGAAAAAATACAAAGTCGAATGGATCGAAGAGTCGGCAGGCGAGGAAGCGGGTTTGAAATCCGCCACCGTGCAAATCTCCGGCGCCAATGCCTATGGCTGGTTGAAAACCGAATCCGGCGTGCATCGGTTGGTGCGTATCAGCCCCTATGATTCCAACGCCCGCCGCCACACCAGTTTTTCCAGCGTCGCCGTGACGCCGGTGGTGGACGAATCCATTCCGATCGAGATCAACGATAAAGATTTGAAGATCGACACGTTCCGGTCATCCGGCGCAGGCGGCCAGCACGTCAACAAAACCGAAAGCGCGATCCGCATCACCCATATGCCCAGCGGCATCGTCGTTGCCTGCCAGCAAGAACGGTCGCAGCATAAAAACCGCGCCAAGGCGATGGACATGCTCCGCGCCCGTTTGTACGAACAGGAACTGAAAAAACGCGAAGCGGCGGCGGCGGCGATTGAAGATCAGAAAACCGACAATTCATGGGGCCACCAGATCCGCTCCTACGTCCTGCAGCCTTACCAGATGGTCAAGGATGTGCGCACCAGCGTGGAAACCTCCCAAACCGGCGCGGTGCTCGATGGCGACATCGACATGTTCCTCGCCGCCTCCTTGGCGAGCCGGATTAAGGGATTTGAAAAAGAGTAGGGCTTCAGGCTCCCAATCCTTGATTCCTAAACCACGTCATTTGCCGCTTGGCGTAATTGCGCGTGGCTTGTTGGGCTTTGGCGATGGCGTCGTCGAGCGTTGATTCACCTTGCAGATAGGCACCGATTTCGCGGACGCCGATGGTTTTCATCGCGGGCAGAGTCGGGGCGAGGTTGCGTTGCAGGAAGGCACGAACCTCCTCCACCGCGCCGCGCCCGATCATCTGCCGAAACCGCGCATCGCAGGCGGCATAAAGTTCCTCGCGGGGCGGGAGGATGAGGTGGGGTTCGGAGGCTAGAGGCTGGAGGCCAGAGGCTGGGGAGAGTTTTACTGCCAGCTTCCAGCCTCCAGCCTCTAGCCTCCCCTTTTCATGCCATTCCCCCAACGCCTTCCCCGTATGCGCCGCCACCTCATACGCGCGGATCAGGCGTTGGCGGTCGTTGCGGGCGAGGCGGGCGGCACTGGCGGGGTCGATTGTGGCCAAGGTCGCACGGAATTTTTCTTCGCCCAGCGCGTCATACATCGCCTGCGTTTCGGCACGAACCGTATCGGGGATCGGCGGAATATCGGCAAGGCCGCCCAGCAAGGCGCGGAAATAAAGGCCGGTACCGCCCACCAGAATGGGGATGCGGCCCGCGGCCACCGTCCGTTCAATCGCCGCCGTCGCCAGCCCCAGCCATTTGCCCGCCGATGAAGCTTCGGCGGGGTCAAGCACGCCGTAAAGTTCATGCGGAATTTCCTGCCGTTCTTCGGCGGGTGGCTGCGCCGATAAAACCGGCAGGCCTGCGTAAATCTGCATCGCGTCGGCATTGATAATCGTGCCACGGTTTTTCCGCGCCAAATCAAGCGCCAAAGCCGATTTTCCGGCGGCGGTCGGCCCCGCGATCAGGATGATTTTTTGCTGAGACATCGAATCATTATGAGGCTATACTTTCGCCGGTCAAGAATAAGGTTCCTCCCCCCTTGAGGGGGAGGTTGCAAAAACTTAGGCTTACGTAGCTTTTGCGAAGTAAGTCTTAGTTTTTGCTGGTGGGGGGTACGGCCCACAGAGCCGTACCCCCCACCTGTGAAAACTAAGGACTTACTGCGTAAGTCCAAGTTTTCACTTCCTCCCCCTCATGGGGGGAGGAAATAGGTTTTGTAGGAGAAAGTCATGGGTCTGAGTTTCTGGCATATTCTTGTGGTGTTGGTTGTCGTCCTCGTCGTTTTCGGCGCGGGCAAATTGCCGAACGTCATGGGCGATCTGGGCAAAGGCATCCGCAGTTTCAAGGACGGGCTGAACGCCGATCCGAAGGCGCCCTCGCCGGACGACAAAAAACTGCCGCCCCCTGATAACGCGGCATGATGATCTACCCACCCCAACCGCGGAAATGGTACAGCTTCATGCTCGACATCGCTTGGCCTGAATTGATGATTATCGGCATCGTCGCCGTCGTCGCCATCGGCCCGAAAGATTTGCCGAAGGTCATGAACACCATGGGCCGTTGGGTCGGCAAGGCGCGGCATTATGCCGAAAACATCCAACATTCCATGGACCAACTGACGATCGAGGCCGAAGCGGCGGAGCGCGTGCAAAAAGACGCAGTTCACCGCGCCAAGCATCACGGCACGCACCATCACTCTACCACCCCCGCCGCCGCGCCGCCGGAGAGCGAAAAGCCGCATGATCATCTCGGAAGCACCTGAACCGTTCGATCCGATGCGCCAGCCCTTGCTGGCGCATTTGGTGGAGTTGCGGCGACGGTTGATTATTTCGCTGGTCGCCATTCTGGTCGGTTTTATCATCAGCTATATGTTCGCGCCGCAAGTGTACGGCTTTCTCGTCAAGCCGTTGGCTGAGGCTACGGGCGGCGAAACCCGTCGCCTGATCTACACCGGCCTTACCGAAGCGTTTCTGACTTATGTCAAACTGGCCTTGTGGACGGGAAGCTTTCTGGCTTTCCCCGTGATCGCCGCGCAAATCTGGCTGTTTGTCGCGCCGGGGCTTTATAAAAACGAACGCCGCGCTTTTCTGCCATTCCTGATCGCGACGCCGGTATTCTTTCTGGCCGGTGCGGCCATGGCCTATTGGTTTGTTTTCCCCGCCGCATGGGCGTTTTTCCTGAGCTTTGAATCCGGCGGCACTCACGGCGGTTTGCCGATCCAACTGGAAGCGCGGGTCAGCGAATATCTGTCCCTGTCGATGACGGTGATTTTCGCTTTCGGCATCGCCTTTGAACTGCCCGTGATCCTTGTCCTGCTGGCGCGGGCGGGGTTGGTAACGGCGGCCAAACTGGCCGAGTTCCGCCGCTATGCCGTGGTGCTGATCTTCATCGCCGCCGCCATCCTCACTCCGCCGGATGTGTTCAGCCAACTCAGCCTCGCCTTCCCGATGCTGGCACTTTACGAACTCTCCATCTTCGGGGCCAAATGGGCGGAGAAAAGCCGTAGGGCCGCGCGGGAGGGTGTGGTATAAAAATCTCCCACTTTTACCTTAAAACATAGAGCCAAAGCATGCATGACATTCGCCTGATCCGTGAAAATCCCGAAGCTTTTGATGCTGTGCTGAAACGGCGCGGGTTGCCGCCGGCGTCGAACGATATTCTGGGTATCGATGCGGCGCGGCGTGCGTTGCAAACCGAAGGGCAGGGGCTGCAGGCCAAGCGTAACGATTTGTCAAAACAGGTCGGCGAAGTAAAGCGCACCGGCGGCAATGCCGACGCGTTGATGCAGGAAGTCGCCGCGATCAAGGATAAAATCGCCGCGTTTGACGAACAGGAAAAACAGCTCGGCGTCAAACTGAACGATATTCTCTCCAGCTTGCCGAACGCCCCCGCCGCCGATGTGCCGGACGGTAAGGACGAACACGACAACAAAGAAATCCGCCGCGTAGGCTTGCCCGGCGAAGCTTTAGCGAAGACGGGCGAACCGACGCGCATCAATGCCGCCAAACAGCATTTCGAGATTGGCGAAAATCTGAAACTGATGGATTTCGAAAACGCCGCCAAGCTTTCCGGCGCGCGCTTCACGATTTTGAAGGGTGCGCTGGCGCGGCTCGAACGCGCACTCGGCAATTTCATGCTGGATGTCCACACGACGGAATTCGGCTATACCGAAGTCTCGCCGCCGCTGATGGTGAAGGATGAAGCTTCCTACGGCACCGGCCAATTGCCGAAATTTGCCGAGGATTTGTTCAAGACCACCAATGGTTTCTGGCTGATCCCCACCGCCGAAGTGCCACTGACCAATATCGTCAGTGGCGACATTTTGCCCCGCGAACAATTGCCGCTGCGCTTTACCGCGCGGACGCCCTGTTTCCGTTCCGAAGCGGGCGCGGCGGGCAAGGATACGCGCGGCATGATCCGGCAACACCAGTTTTACAAAGTGGAATTGGTCAGCATCACCACCGCCGATCAATCCGAAGCCGAACATGAACGCATGACCGCCTGCGCGGAAACGATTTTGAAAAAACTGGAACTGCCGTTCCGCACCATTGTTCTATGCACCGGTGATATGGGGTTCTGTTCCCGCAAAACCTATGACATCGAAGTATGGCTGCCCGGTCAGAACGCCTACCGCGAAATTTCCAGCTGTTCCAACTGCGGCGATTTCCAAGCGCGGCGTATGAATGCGCGTTACCGCGCCGCCGATGGCAAGGGAACCGAGTTTCTGCATACACTGAATGGCTCTGGCCTCGCGGTTGGCCGGACGCTGATCGCCATTCTGGAAAATTATCAGCAGCCCGACGGTTCGGTCATAATTCCGCCGGTTTTGCGGCCTTATATGGGCGGCATGGAACGGATTGAGGTTGTGGCATGACATCAAAGTTCGGATCATTCGGTGCGCTCGTCACAATGGTTGGCGTTCTTGCCGCCTGCACCGCCATCCATCCGCCCGAACCTTACACGCCGTCGCGGGCAGGGGTTGTGCCGGGGGAGACGGTCACCGTTTCCGGCAACCAGAATGTCTATGGCATCGCCCAGGAACATGGCGTGTCGATGCGCGATATCATCGTCCTGAATAATTTACAGCAACCTTTCGCCTTGAAAGACGGCCAGAGGCTGGTGCTGCCCTTCCGCGCCAATGGCGCGGCGGGCGCAGGCGTGACGACGGCCAGTGCCCCTACGCCCCAGTTCGATACCATCACAACCGCTCCCATCGGCGGCGTGCAGCAAGAAAATTTGCCCAGCGTTGAAACCCATCCCTTGCCCCCGCCGCCGCCCGCCAATGTTCCGCCTTTGACGAAGAAGGAAATTTTCGGCGCGGCACCACCCGTTGCCACGGCTCCGGTTGCGCCTGCCGTGGCCCCTGTCGCGGCACTGAATAAACCGGCGGTTCCGTCCAAGAAGGTGGAGACAACCTTGGCCGCCGCCTCCGCCGCCGCCAGCGCGGCCAGTGGCGAAGATAGTGCCGCCGACGCGCCAACCATGGTCTGGCCGGTACAGGGCGCGGTGCTGTCCAGTTTCGGGGCCAAGGGCGCAGGCATCAATAATGACGGCGTCAATATCGGCGCGCCAAAGGGCGCGCCCGTAGTCGCGGCATCAAACGGCATTGTGGTTTATGCGGGGAACGAGATGAAGGGCTTCGGCAACCTCGTCCTCATCCGCCACCAGGGCGGCTGGGTGACGGCCTATGCCTATCTCGACCGCGTTCTGGTGACTAAAGACGCGGTGGTGGCGCAAGGCGACATGATCGGCACCGTCGGCAAAACCGGCAACATCGCCTCCCCCCAACTGCATTTCGAAGTGCGGCATGCCGGTAAAGCGGTGGACCCGAATGGGGTGGTGAAGCAGTAGTTACCCCACCACCTCACGCTTAAATTCCGGCACCAGTCTTGTCAGGTTATCCACGGCGGCGGGTTCGCTCGGCGTGGATTGCAGGTCGGTGGCCAGGGTGGTCAGTGCGGTTTTCAACACATCCAATTCCCCCGTCGTCGCTTTGGCGATCTGCACGCCATCGACGGCGGAGGGCATCAGCTCTTCGCTGGCGGCGAATAATTCTTCGTGCAGTTTCTCGCCGGGGCGCAGACCAGTGTAGGTGATCTTGATATCCTCATCCGGACGAAGACCGGCGAGGCGGATAATCTGCCGCGCCAGATCGGCGATTTTCACCGGCTGCCCCATATCCAGCACCAGAACTTTGCCGCGCGGATCATTCGGCTTGCTGCCGAGGGTCGAGGCTTGCAGCACCAGCTCCACCGCTTCCCGCACCGTCATGAAATAACGGGTGATGTCGGGATGGGTGACGGTGATGGGGCCGCCTTTGGCCAACTGTTCCTGAAAACGTGGCACCACCGATCCGGTTGACCCCAGCACATTGCCGAACCGCACCGTAATAAAGCGCGTCGTGGTGGAAGCGAGGTCGAGGGCTTGGCAATACATTTCTGCCAAACGTTTCGTCGCGCCCATGACGCTGGACGGGTTCACCGCCTTGTCGGTGGAGATCAACACCATCGCCGCCACGCCGTGACGCAGGGCGCAATCGGCCACTTGCCGCGTGCCATGAACGTTGGTCAGGATGGCTTCGCGCGGATTCACTTCGGCAATCGGCACATGCTTGATCGCGGCGGCGTGGAACACCAGCTCCGGCTTTTCGTCGCGGAAAATCTGTTCCAGCCGCGCCCCGTCGCGCACATCGGCGATCAGGGCGGAAAGCGGCTGATACGGAAACGTCTCCCGCGTTTCCATCTCGACGCGGTACAGATTGAATTCGCTGAATTCGCAGAGCGTTAAATGCTTCGGCTCCAGCGTCGCAATCTGCCGGACAAGCTCCGCGCCAATCGTGCCGCCCGCGCCCGTCACCAACACGCGCTTGCCTTTGATCAAGGCGCGGATATCGGCGCGGTTCAATTTGGTTTCAGGGCGGCCTAGTAAATCTTCCAGCACCACCGGCTGGTCATGCACGGCGGCGGTCGTGACATCGTCGCGCAAATCGGTCAGCGCGGGCAGGCGCGACAAACTCAGGCCAAGCGCTGCGGCTTGCTCCAGCAACGTCGCCACCAACGCGCCGTTAAAGCGGGTGATGGAGCGGGTCAGAACAATACGGCTCGGCCCGCGATGGCGTTGGCGCAGTTTCTCCACTACCTCCGACAATTGGTCGATGGTGCCGAGGATATCGACGCCGTGGATGCTGCGACCCACGCGCTTGTCATTTTCGCCGACAATGCCAACGACATGGAACGGGGCTTGCGGGTTGGCTGAGAGAGCACGGAGGAACAAATCCGCCTCATCCCCCGCGCCAACCAGCAGCACATGCACCCGCCCGCCACCGGAACGTTCGAAGAGTGCGCTGAGCCGACGCTCGCGCAACAAACGGAACAGAATGCGCGACCCGCCAAGTCCGGCCAGCAGGATAAACCACGCCATAAACGGCACCGTGCGCGGCACGCCCTCCAACCGCGTCACGAGGAAGGCGAGGCCGAGGAAAGTGGCAACGGCAATGCTCACCGCGCGGAAAATATCCATCAGGTCGCGTAAAGATGCGAAAGCCCAGATGCTGCGGTAAAGCCCGCTGATCCAAAACACGATGACGCAGGTGACGGTGAACAAAAGCACCGACGTCGCCACCGCCGCCATCGGCAATTGGTCGATATCCTCCCCCATGCGCAAATACAGCGCCAACACAAACGCCACCGCCGCCATGATCGCGTCATGAGCAAAAGCAAGGGTACGTTGACTGGGGCGGGGGATGGACATGGGGTGATTCATAAAGGTGACGAATAGGCGTCGTTTTTCACATCAAACAACGCGAGACCGTTTTTGCATATTCCACAGCAGGAACGCAACCACCGCCGCGCCAATCGCCAAGCCGGTCAAGGGATGGAAAACCGCCAGCAAACTCGCGCCAATCAGGGCGGCATTGGCCAGCGCAATGCGCAGCACCACGGTATCATGCCGTCCGGCACCCAGCGCGGCGCGTTGGTAGAAATGCTGGCGGTGCGCTTGCCATATTTTCTCGCCGCGCAGCGCGCGTTTGGTGATGGTGATACCGCTATCGGCCAGATAATAAAGCGGCAGGATCAGCGCAGCGACCAGATGCCCATGGGCCGCCAGAGACAACAAGCCAAAGCCGGTCAGAAAGCCCAGCGGCACGCTACCCACATCGCCCAGAAAAATCTTCGCCGGATGCCAGTTGAAAGCGAGGAAGCCAAGGCTGACCCCCGTCAGTAAAAGCGTCAGCGTTGACAGGAAGGGATCATTCAGCCCGATCGCCCCCATCACCAGACAGATACCGGTCGCCAGCGATACAGTCTCAACGCCCGTAATGCCGTCAATGCCATCCATGAAATTATACAAATTCATAAACCACGCCCAGCCAACAATCATCACCGCGCGATCCAGCGCGAAGGGCAGCGTGTCGCCGAACAAGGTGGCATGCGGCGGCAAAGCCAGCGTGCCGAACAGGGCAGCGAGAAGATGGATCGACAAGCGCAGCTTCGCGCTCACCCCCCGCGCATCGTCGATGCGGGAAATGAGAGCCAGTGAAACCGTCCCCGCCACCAGCGTGGCATGGGTGGCCAGCCCGTCCAGCCTCAGTCCGGCGATGATCATTCCGGGGATCAGCACCAGCAACAAAGCCCCACCGCCGCCGCGCGGCACCGGCACCGCATGCATGCTGCGCTCATTCGGACGGTCGAGGCGATTTTGCCGCGTCAGCGCTTTGCGATACCAACCCGTCAAGGCAAGGCTGGCGAGAAAGCTGAGGAGGATAACGGCCAAATCAATCACGTTTTATTCCGCCACCAAATCCCGCAGATACGCCGCATACTCGGTCTTGCCCATTTCGGCGGCGAGTTTCAGGACGCGCTCGGCATCGATATAACCATGCGCAAAGGCGATTTCTTCGGGGCAGCCGATCTTCAGCCCCTGACGTTGTTCGATGATGCGCACAAAATCGGTGGCATCCGCCAGCGATTCATGGGTGCCGGTGTCCAGCCATGTGTAACCGCGCCCCATGCGCACCACATCCATCTGGCCCATTTTCAGATAAGCGCGGTTAACGTCGGTGATTTCCAATTCGCCGCGTGGCGATGGTTTCAGGTTGGCCGCGATATCCACCACCTGATTGTCATAGAAATAAAGGCCGGTCACCGCCCAATGTGATGGCGGCACCTTCGGTTTTTCAACGATATCAATGGGCTTGTCATCCTTGTCATAGGCGACGACGCCGTAACGTTCGGGATCGGATACGCGGTATCCGAAGACGGTCGCGCCTTTGGTTTTCTTGGCGACTTCGGGCAGCAAGGTCGGCAAACCATGGCCATAATAGACGTTATCGCCCAAAATCATCGCCACCGGATCTTTACCGACGAAGGAACGGCCAAGAATGAAAGCTTCGGCCAAACCATTCGGCGCGACTTGTTCAGTGTAACGCAGCGAAATGCCCCATTGCGAGCCGTCGCCCAGCAACCCTTGGAATAAGGGCAGGTCGCGCGGCGTGCTGATAATCAGAATATCATTGATCCCCGCCAGCATCATGGTGGATAGCGGGTAATAAATCATCGGCTTGTCATGAACCGGCATCAACTGTTTGCTGACCGCCTTCGTCGCTGGGTAAAGGCGTGTGCCGCTGCCGCCTGCGAGGATGATGCCTTTCTTCGTGCTCATGTCGGTAACTTTCCTTGCTGGTGGAGCGTCTGTATCGCCTCAGCCAACCCCTCGCGCCAAGGCTTTTGTTCAATACCATAGATTTCATGGGTTTTGGAACAATCGAGTACCGAATAGGCCGGACGTTCGGCAAATCCAGGGAAATCCGAGGTTAAAGCCGGAAGAATACGCGGGCGTTTGGCGGTATGGGGGGCGTAACTTTCCATAATCGCCTGCACGAAATCAAAGCGCGTCACGGCGGGGCTGCCGCAATAATGAAAAGTACCGAAACCGCCATGCTTGCCGCGCAAAATCGCCTCGGTCATGGTGATCAAAGCCTTGGCCAGATCCGGCGCATAAGTCGGGCAGGATGTCTGGTCGTTAACGATTTTCAATTCCTCTTTTTCCGACAAAGCCGCCAACATGCGTGTCAGTAAATTGACGCCGAACGCGCTGAAGATCGACGAGACGCGCACAATCACATGCCACGCCAGTTCATGCCGCACCGCCATTTCCCCCATCATCTTGGTATCGGCATAAACGCTGAGGGGATTCATTTGATCGTCAGGTTTATATGGTACCGCCCCGTCTTTGCCGTCAAAGACGTAATCGGTGGAAAGTTGGATCAGCGGCACATCCATTGCCGCGCATTGCGCCGCAAGATTGGCGGCGGCATCGAAATTCACGGCGGTGGCGGTTTTGGTTTCCCGTTCGCAGGCATCGACATTCGTCATGGCGGCGGCGTTGATAATCAGGTCAGGCTTGAAATCGCGCAAGGCTTGCTGTGTTGTCCTGTGATCGGTGATATCGCATTCAGCGCGACCATAGACCCCCAGATGCCAATCAGCGGGCAAAGGTTCGGCGGTCAGTGCTTGCCCGACCTGTCCGTTTGCCCCCAGAAGGAGAACCCGCTTCATGCCTTCGCCGCGATCTGGCCCAGTCTTTCGCCGCTGTAACGGCGTTGGCGGATGGTCTCGCACCACGCGTTGTTGGCGAGATACCAAGCGACGGTTTTGCGTAAACCCTCCGGCAACGTCATGCGCGGGGTCCAACCGAGTTCCTTGGTCAATTTGCTGAAATCCATGGCGTAACGTTCATCATGACCGGGCCGGTCGGCGACAAAAGTGATCAGGTTTTTGTGCGGGCGATGCGGGCTGTCGGGCAGCAATTCATCCAGAATTTTGCAGAATTCATGGACGAGGTCGATGTTGCGCCATTCCGCCGCGCCGCCGACATTGTATTTCTCACCGATACGGCCTTGGCGGAAAATCAGATACAGGGCCTCGGCGTGATCTTCGACAAAAAGCCAGTCGCGGACATTCAGCCCCTTGCCATAGATCGGTAGTTTTTCGCCGTTCAACGCCTTGGTAACGCAAAGCGGGATCAGTTTTTCGGGGAATTGATACGGCCCGTAATTGTTGGAGCAATTACTGATGACAACCGGAACACCAAACGTCTTGCACCATGCCCGCGCCAGATGATCCGACGCCGCCTTGCTGGCGGCATAGGGTGAATTGGGGGCGTAGGGGGTTTCTTCCGTAAAGCTGCCGGTCTCCCCCAGCGTTCCGTACACTTCGTCCGTCGAGACATGCAGAAAACGGAAAGCGTCGCGTTTCTCTTCCGGCAGGGTCGCCAGATGGTGACGCGTCATTTCCAGAAGTGAAAAGGTGCCGATGATGTTGGCTTGCAGGAAATCGCCCGGACGGTCGATGGACCGGTCCACATGCGTTTCCGCCGCCAGATGCATGATGCCGTCGGGCTGTTCCGCCGTCAGGATATTCATCATTGCCATGCCGTCGCAAACATCCGCTTCCACCAGACGGAAATCGGGATCGTTCTTCAGATCGTCCAACGCTTCACGGCTAGCGGCGTAAGTCATTTTATCGACGCCGATGACGCGCGCGATTTTACGCCCGCGCAAATAGCGGCAGACAGCGGAACCGATAAAACCGGCGGCGCCGGTGACGATGATCGTGGACATGGGATGTTACCAGTTGATGCGGGGGAATTCTTTGAATGACGATAGTTTCTGATCCTTGCCGGACAGGATAGCATCGGCGGGGGTGACAGGCCAAGCGATGCCAAGATCGGGGTCGTTCCACATCACGCCCACTTCGTTGCCCGGCGCGTAGAAATCGGACATTTTGTACAGCACCACCGTGTCGGCGGAAAGTGTGCAGAACCCGTGCAGGAAGCCCGCCGGAATGAACATCTGCGTAATATCGCCTTCGCTATCCAGCGTCGCGCTGACATGCTGGCCAAAGGTTTTGGAAGCGGGACGCATATCCACGGCGACGTCGAAAATCTTGCCGCGCAGCACGCGCACCAATTTGGCTTGGGCATGCGGTGGCTTCTGGCTGTGCAAGCCGCGCACGACGTTTTTGTGCAACGACATGGATTGGTTTTCCTGCACAAAACGCGGGAGACCGAGATCCAGCATTTCCTTCTCATGCGTGATTTCCGCGACATAGCCGCGATCATCCCGATGCATTTTCGGCATCAGCAATTTGACTTCGGGAATCGCAAGATCCTTGACGGTAAGCATGGGGCAGGCCTTGAGGTGAAAGAGTTAGGGCGAGGGTAGCGAAACCCACCGCTTTGGCAAAGGGGAAATCTTCAGCCAAAAAGCTCGCTGTGCGAACCAAGGCGGATCAGATGCAACGTTTCATGATCGGGTTTGGCGTAGATCAAAAGAAGATCGGGTTTCACATGGCATTCGCGGGTGCCGCGCCAATTATTACCGAGAGCATGATCGCGGAAACGTGGTTCGAGCGGCATATCTTTTGCGAGGGCCATCAAGATCGGTGACAAAGCTGCGTCAAGCGTCGTCCGATGTTGTCCTTTGGCTTCCCGCTTGTAATCACGTTTGAAAGCGGTCGAACGCTCAATCATCCGCATGCAGGTCATCCATCAGGGCTTTAACGGTCTTGAAGCGTTTTCCTTTCCCCGATTCAAGTTCGGCCATAGCGCGGCGTGTCGTCGCGTTTGGTGCCTTGACGGCGAAGGGTAGGCGACGTTCATCGGCGATGCGCAGCATCAAAAGGCGGATAGCATCCGATACCGACAGCCCCATCGCTTCAAGCGCAGCGGTGGCTCGGTTCTTGGTGCCGGTGTCAATACGGGCGCGAACATAAGTGTCAGATAGGGTCATGGCAAACTCCAAAAGTATGAAGCCATTGTAGTCCATTTGTGACTACAAATCAAGGGGCAGCCATGGGGGTTAAACCGCCCTGACCTTCACATAACTCCCCGGCGCGTCTTCGATGCCGGTGGGGACGGGACGGGCGGGGACGCGGTCGCTGGCGAATTGATCCAGCCATGACAGCCATTCCGGCCACCATGATCCTTTGTGTTGCGCGGCGTCTTTGAACCAATCATCGGGCGAGGCGGGGCAGGCTGTGTTGGTCCAATAACCGTATTTCTCCGCGCTCGGCGGGTTGACGATACCGGCGATATGGCCGCTGGCCGCCAAGGTAAAACGCACATCGCCGCCGTAAAGCTGCGTCGCGGCATAGGTCGATTTCCACGGCGCGATATGATCTTCGCGGGTGGAGAGAAGATAACTCGGCACCGTAATCTTGCGTAAATCGATCGGCACATTTTTCATCCGTAGGGCGTTCGGCTTGACCAGCTTGTTCGCCATATACATTTCCCGCAGATAATAACTTTGCATTGTGGCGGGCATATTGGTGGAATCGGAATTCCAATACAGGATATCAAAGGCCGTTGGCCCCTTGCCCAGCAGGTAATTATTGACGACATAAGACCAGATCAAATCATTGGCGCGGAGCATATTGAACACCGTCGCCACCGTCGCCGCATCCATGTAACCTTGTTTGCCCATACGTTCTTCGGCGTATTGCACCAGATCGTCATCCATGAAAACGCCAAGATCGCCCGGATCGGCAAAGTCGGTCAGCGTCACCAGATAGGTCGCGCTTTTGACATCGGGAATATCCGGCGGCGCGGCGGGCAGGGCTTTCAGATACGCCAGACTGGTCGCCAGCAACGTGCCGCCGATGCAGTAGCCGACGCAGTTGATATCCGGCTCGCCCGTCGCCTTCTTCACTTCGCGCATGGCCGTCAACGCGCCATCGGCCATGTAATCCTCGAAATTGACGGCGGCATGCCGCGCATCGGGATTGACCCACGACACGACAAACACGGTGTACCCTTGCGCCACCAGATAACGGATGAAGGAATTTTTTTCGCGTAGGTCAAGAATGTAAAATTTGTTGATCCATGGCGGAATGATCAGCAACGGCACGCGCCGCACGTCGGGCGTCAGCGGCGCGTATTGGATTAATTGCATCAGGTTGTTTTGATAAATCACCTTGCCCGCCGTCGTGGCGAGGTTTTTGCCGATGTCAAAAGCGTTCGTGTCCGTCATGCGGATGCGCAGCGTGCCTTGGCCGGATTCCAGATCAGCGAGGAGATTTTCCAACCCCTTCATCAAGCTTTCGCCGCCGGTGGCGTAGGTGGTGCGCAGCACTTCGGGATTGGTCATCCAGAAATTGCTGGGCGATAACGCATCGACCATCTGCCGCGTCAAAAATTCGATTTTCCGCGCCAGTTTGGGGTCGAGCGTTTGGCTTTCCTTTTGTATCACCCCTTGGATCTGTTGCGCGGTGAGCAGGTAAAATTGTTTCAGCAGATCAAACAGCCAGTTGCTCTGCCATTCCTGATCCTGAAACCGGCGGTCGGTCGGCGGCGGCTTGACGGCATCCTCGGGTTTCTTGCCCTGCATCCGTTCCAACGCCGTTTGCCAGATTTTGGCATAGCCTTGCCACAGGGCGATGTTGGCATCGACGAAACGCTGCGGGTCTTGCAGCAAACGTTCGGTGAGTTTGGCAAAGGCTTCGCTGATATGGGCGGGATCGTAACGCAGCGGCGGTGTCGCCGCGTCCTTGTTGCGTTCGCAGAAATCCAGCATCAATTTCTGGCTGCGCTCGGCGATACGGGCAAGAATCTGCGCCCATGCGGTGGGATCGTAAGCAGGCTGCGCCGTATCGTCGGTCTTGGGTTTCGTGTCGGCCTGTGGCGGTGGTTCCGGCTTTGCGTCGGGGTTGCTGTCTGTATTCGGTGCCGCCGCTGCATCCGCTTCGGGATTTGCCTGCGTCTCCCGCAACCGCTGCTCCATCGCCTCGCGCAAAGCCACAAGCGCATCCGCCGACTTAGCCAGCTTCTTGGGTGGTTTGGAGGCGGGGGAGTCGGGTTGGGACATAGGATAGCTTTTTTCTAAGAATCTAGAATTACAGCAAGCGCGATATCCCCTCTCCCCTAGAGTGAGAGGACATCTTACGCGATTCACTTATACCAACCATCCTATGAATTGACTCGCTTAGAGAGATCAATCGCAACGGAGACAGTAGGACTCCCCTCCCGCCTGCGGGAGGGGTGAGGGGGTGGGCTGGTCAACCCAAGCACTCCTGTTTACCAGCCCACCCCTTCCCCTCCCGCAAGCGGGAGGGGCATGTCACTGCGCCTCACTGTAGATCAGTTCATTGGTGGTTGGTATTACACCCCTTCGCTCTCACTTCACCCCAACGCCTTCGCCAGCAATTCCGCTTGTTCGGCGTTGTGGCGTTTCAGGGAACCGGTTGCCGTCGCCGCGCTTTCGGTGCGTCCGGCATAGATCGGACGGGCGATACGATTGACGCTGGTCAGGGTCGCTTCGATACGGCGATCGACAAAAGTCCAGCCGCCCATATTCTGCGGTTCTTCCTGACACCAGACGACATCCGCCTTCGGATAGCGTGCCAGTTCCTTGGCCAGCAGTCTGTCGGGGAAGGGGTAGAATTGTTCCAGCCGGATGATGGCCACATCGTTGATCTTACGTTCTTCCCGTGCCGCGAGCAGGTCATAGATAACCTTGCCGCTGGCGATCACCACGCGGCGGATCTTCTTGTCATCCACCAAGCCTGTCGCCACCTCGCCAATAACGGGGCGGAAGCTCGTGCCCGCGGCCATATCGGCCAAACTCGAGACGCACATTTTGTGACGCAGCAGCGACTTCGGCGTCATCAGGATCAACGGTTTGCGGAAATTACGCCGCACTTGCCGCCGCAGGATGTGGAAATAATTGGCGGGGGTGGAGCAATTCGCCACCTGCATATTGTCTTCGGCGCACATTTGCAGGAAGCGTTCCAGACGCGCCGACGAATGTTCCGGCCCTTGGCCTTCATAACCGTGCGGCAGCAGCAAGGTCATGCCCGACATACGCAGCCATTTGGTTTCGGCGGAGGAAATGAACTGGTCGAAAAACACCTGCGCGGTGTTGGCGAAATCGCCGAACTGGCCTTCCCAGCACACCAACGCGTTGGGTTCAACCAGCGAGAAACCGTAATCAAAACCCATCACCGCCGCTTCGGACAGGGGGCTGTCATGCACTTCATAGGTCGCCTGATTGGGCTTGATGCCGTTCAGCGGCACATAGCGTGTTTCGTCCTTCTGGTCGCAGAGGACGGAGTGACGCTGCGAGAACGTACCGCGTCCGCAATCCTGTCCCGACAAACGGACCGAAGTTCCTTCGACCACCAACGTGCCGAAAGCCATCGCTTCGGCGGTCGCCCAATCGAACCCGTTGCCGGATTCGACCATGGCGCGTTTCGCGTCCAGCTGCTTGGCGATCTTGGGGTTCAGGTTGAAACCTTCCGGCACCCGCGCCAAGGCGAGGCCGACATCGCGCAACGTCGCGGCATCGACACCGGTCTTGCCGTCGCGGTCATCGCCGGTGGCGACTTCCAAACCCTGCCAACGGCCTTCCAGCCAGTCGGCCTTGTTGGGTTTGTAGGTGGCCGCCGCTTGGAAATCCTTTTCCAGCCGCGCGACGAAAGCCGCGTTGATGCCGTCGGTTTCGGCTTGCGTAAAGCTGCCTTCGTCAACCAAACGCTTGGCGTACACTTCGCGCGTGGTCGGTTGTTGCTTGATCTTGTTGTACATGATCGGCTGTGTGAAAGCCGGTTCGTCGCCTTCATTGTGGCCATGGCGGCGATAGCACACCATGTCGATCACGACATCCTTGTTGAATTTCTGGCGGAATTCGGCGGCGATTTCCGCGACATGCACCACGGCTTCGACATCATCGCCATTGACGTGGAAAATCGGCGCCTGAATCATCTGCGCCACGTCGGAGCAATAAGTGCCCGAACGTGAATAGTAAGGCGAGGTGGTGAAGCCGACTTGGTTATTGATGATGAAATGCATCGTGCCGCCGGTGCGGTAGCCCTTCAGCTCCGCCAACATCAGCGTTTCGGCGACAATGCCCTGACCGGCAAAAGCCGCGTCGCCATGGATCAACAGGCCCATCACTTGCTGCCAATCTTTTTCGCTGGTCGTAGGCGATCCGGCGCGTTGTTGTTGCTTGGCGCGGACGCGGCCTGTCACGACCGGATTGACCCATTCCAGATGCGACGGGTTGGCGTTCATCGTCATATGCACATTGGTGCCGCCGAAATCGCGGTCGGTGGAGGTGCCGAGATGGTATTTGACGTCGCCCGATCCTTGGAAACTATCGGCATAAGCCGGTGATCCTTGGAATTCCGCGAACATCTGCGTGAACGGCTTGTTGAGGAAATTGGTGAGGACGTTAAGGCGGCCACGATGCGCCATGCCCACCACGACTTCGCGCAGACCCAGCGGCACGGCGCGGGCGACCAAGGCTTCGATCGCGGGGATCATCGCCTCGCCGCCTTCCAGACCGAAACGCTTCACGCCGACGAATTTGGTGGCGAGGAATTTTTCAAACGCTTCGCCCGCCGTCAGCCGTTCCAGAATACGCTGCTTCGCGGCTTTGTCGTACGTCGGCTTGTTCAGCTTGTTTTCGATATGCTCCTGAATCCAGTATTTCTGTTCGGGGCTTTGGATATGCATGAATTCCACGCCGACCGAACCGCAATAGGTGCTGCGCAGACGATCCAGAATTTCGCGGAGCGTGGCGTATTGGAAACCGATCATGCCGTCGACATAAATCGGGCGATCCATATCGGCTTCGGTAAAGCCATAGCTCGCCGGATCGAGTTCCGAGAATGCGGGGCGAGGGGTAAGCCCCAGCGGATCAAGGTTCGCCTGCAAATGCCCGCGCACGCGATACACGCGGATCATCATAATCGCCCGCACGCTGTCGAGGATGGCGGTCTGCGACACCGGCGCGCCCGCTGCCGGAGCGGCGGCAGCGTCTTTGCCTTTGCCCGCAGGCTTCTTGGTTTCTTCGGCAAAAGCGTTGCCGATAATTTTGTTGGAGTTGGCCGGAGCCCAGCTTGCGCCGCGCAATTCGTTCAACATGCCGCGGGCATCGTCGTTCAGGCCGTTGAAAAATTCTTTCCAGCTCGGATCGACCGAGGTGGGGTTGGCGGCATAACGTTCAAACAGCTCCGCGATAAAATCCGCGTTCGCGCTGGTGAGGAAGGAAAGTTGTTCGCTGGTGGTCATAGGGTGTCCTTGCGGAAAATCAAAAATAAAGAGCTGATAAGTGCGGCTGGCGCGGTGGAATTCCCCTCCCCTTTGGCCCGACTTCGCTAAAGCTACGCCGGGTCTAGGTGTAAGTCCGGCGGAGCCTTTAGGCGTAGACGGAGGAGGGGTTAGGGGCGGGGTTGTGGTCAGACAATCCCACATCTTGCCGTTTATGCTGAATGGAAAACACCACCCCGCCCCTAACCCCTCCCCAAAGGGGAGGGGGACGCCACTGTCTTTGCGGCACCTGCATTTATACCGCCGCGATCATACCGCATTTGCGGCGCATGTTAAGGGGTTTTTTGCACCGCACCCAGAACAAATTCCGGTTCGGCCTCGTCCCACAGCCGGTGCCATTCGCGGCCATAATCGCGGATCAGTTTGGCTTGACCGGCGATCACCAGCACATTCTCCGCATTCCGGCTTTCGGCGGAGCGGGTGTAGTTGAAACTGCCCAATTCCAGTTTGCGCCGGTCCACAATCATAAATTTGTCATGTAAAATCGCGTAATGCCCGTTGAGGCGTACGGGAATCCCGTGCATCGCCAGCAATCGGGCGACGCCGTGCCTGCGGTTGGCGCGTTTGTCCAGCACCACCGCGACATCGACCCCGCGTTCATGCGCCTCCACCAAAGCCTCGGCAATCGGGCGCGAGGTGAAACCATAGGCCGCGACATGGATCGAATGCCGCGCTTCATCAATGGTTTTGATAATCAGCTCCGTCGCCCCCCGATGCGGCGAAAAAGCATCCTCCACCCACACCCCCGCCGTGCAGGGAGGAGCGATGGTCAGGGTGATGATTGCGATCAGCAGGGGGAGGAGGCGGTTCATAAAAACAACCATAGGTTGTGTTTATTTAAAATTCACTGGCGCAATTGCATATGAATGCATGTTTTTTCGGTTTACCGCCCCTGAAACACCTTCCCTGTGCGCATCAGCAAGGCCATTTGCTGGTCGGCGAAGCTGCGGGTTTGCCCGATGCGGCGGTCGCGGATCAGGGCGCGGATGGGGGAGCCTGGGTTGTCGGATTCAGTTGTCATAAAGCTGGCATTGATGCCAAGCGGCACCAATGTCTGATGCACCACCGCGGTCAAACCCGCCGCCAGCAACAACGGCGCACGCGCGCCCAGATCGACTTCGGCGAGTTGCAGCAAGCCTTCCAACGCTTCCTCCATACTGCCCGCATGCATCGTGGCGATGACATGGTGACCGGAGGTGGCGGCGCGGAGCAGCTGGTTGGCGGCATCCGGTGTGCGGATTTCGCCGACGAAAATATAACGCGGATGCCAGCGCAGCGAACGTTTCAACATCGCGCCCCATTCCGCATCCTCGGTGACTTCCGATTGATAGCAATAACCGGATTTGCCTTGCCGACCTTCCAGCGCGTATTCGACCGGGTCTTCGATGGTGAAGGCGACGCCGCCGTAATTTTGTAGATGTTCCAGCAATAAAGCTGATGATGTTGTCGTCTTGCCCTGTCCGGTCGATCCGCAAATCAATGTTAGGCCGTCGCGTTTCCCCAGTTCCCGCAGGAAAGGGAGCATTTGCGGAATGAAGCCGAGGTTGCCGAGGAACGGTGGCAGGTCGGCAACGCGGCGCATCGCCGCCCAAACCTGACCGCTGGCCGTTAACAGTTTCGCAGCGCGGAGACGTACGCCATCAAAAGTCAGGCCGCGTTCGACGCCGGCAAAATCATTGCGCAATTGGTTGGTCAATCGTTCCACATCCGCACTGAACTCCGGTGGAACATCGACGTCCAGCGGTGCGTTCTCCGTGATCGTACGCGGGCGATAATGCGCCTGGCCATCGCCTTCGAGGCAGACATAAATATCCATGAAGTCAAGTTCGCGTAGAGAGCGCGGTGTGCTGCCTATGTCATTGGCAAAACTTGGCAATAATTCGCCATAGTCGGTCAGGTCATCTTCGATGATATCGGTAATTGTATTATCTGGAACAGCGGTTTTCATAGATTCCCCGAAAGCAAAGTTCGTTGAGATAAAGAATTTATTGGTTTTTTATTCTATTTAAAAACGCGACACCTTAATTATGGATGCTGTCTACGCGCCGCGACCATAGACGAAAGGATGGTTTGGAACAATTGTATTTTTATTTTCCTTTTAAAATCAATGATATGTATTGTTTTTTTAAACAAACATAATACGTTTTGGCGTGCGGCTAAGGGAGGGAAAGCAACATGCAATATTGCAATTGTGGTGGTGATAGTCTATGGATTCGCTGCAGTGCAGCAAATGTGAGTGCTTGTACATTTTATGAAAATCACTCATTCACCTGCCGCACGATAAAGCGAAAGTCTTGCCATGAAGCGCGATGATCAAGCCATCAGACATTTAGACTTCGCCGAACCATTCCGTGATATCAACGATCAGGATGGGCGGCAGGAAGAGCTGCCCTTGCTCGCTCTCACCGATGACCTGTCAGACAGTCATGCGCCGTCCGGTGTGGCGCAACCATTGGTTGCCGTAAAAAAGAAACCGAACGTGCTTCGTCTTTTCATGCTGACCGATAGCGCGGCCTTGCTTTCCAGTTTTGTGATCGCGTGGCAGATTTCCGCCTTCATCAATGCCTATTTTTTGGGCCGCACCAATCTGGAAACGCCGTCGGAAACCAACCTTGTTCTGGTTCTGCAATTCGTTTTTCTATCGGTTGGCGTCTTGTTGTGGTTTATGCGCGGCTATCATTACCAGATGCGCATGCCTTTCTGGACCGAAACCCGCAAGATCGTCAGCGCGGTCGCTTGCGCCGCCTTGATCAACAGTTTTCTGCAGGTTGTGTCGAAGGAAGATTTCTCTCGCATCTGGTTGCTGTCGGCGTGGATGATCTCCGGCGTGGGCATGATCGCGTTTCGCACCCTTGGTCGCCGCGTGTTGCGTCGTATGAACGCATGGTTGGTGCCCGCCTTGATCGTTGGCAAAGGCCGGTCGGTGGCGGAAGCCCGCAAAAATATGGGGCATGAAAGCAATCTTGGCTTCGATTTCGTCGCGCAAATCCGCGACTTGCCAATTTCTTTTCGACAGGCCGGTTTTTCATGGGCTAACCTTTGCGCCGCGCACAAGGCGGAGCATGTGGTGATCGCCCTCGATGCCGAGCAGTTCAAGGATGCCGAATACCCGCTGGCGCAATTGTTGCGCGAACGCGTTTCATTCTCCGTTATTCCGCCGACCTATCCGCTGTCCTTCGTCGGCATGAGCCCGCAAGTTTTCGTCGGCCAAGACATGATGGTCATGGTGCGGATGGATGGTCTGGATAATCCTTTGGCGCGTATCTTTAAACGCAGCTTTGATATTATATCGACGTTCTGTGGTCTGATCGTTTTGGCACCGGTGATCGCGACGCTGGCTTTGATCGTAAAATTGGACGGCGGTCCGGCTTTCTATCGCCACAAACGCCTTGGCCTCGGCGGCAAAACTTTTTCCTGCTACAAGCTGCGTTCGATGATGCCGAACGGGGCAGAGGTATTGACGAAATATCTGGAATCCAACCCCGCCGCCCGCGCCGAATGGCAGAACGACCATAAATTGCGCAATGATCCGCGTGTGACCATGATCGGCGCGTTCATGCGGTGCACCAGCCTCGATGAACTGCCGCAACTGTTCAACGTCCTGCGCGGGGATATGAGCGTTGTCGGACCGCGCCCCATCATCGTCGCCGAAACCACGAAATACGATAATGACATCGCCTATTATTACCGCGTCCGTCCGGGCATCACCGGCCTGTGGCAAGTCAGTGGTCGCAACGATGTGACCTATGCCGAGCGCGTGCATATGGACAGCTGGTATGTGCGCAACTGGTCGGTTTGGTATGATCTGGTGATCCTTTGCAAGACGGTTGCCGTTGTCCTGAAGGGCCGTGGGGCTTACTAAACCCTCTTGCACTTAACGCCATCCTGTTGAATGCTGCGACCCTCACACCGAGGGGATTGTTGTATGCCGTTTCTGACCACATTGTTATCAGGCTATTGGGCCGCGCCAGAGGTTGCGACCAATATCGTCATTCTTTTTAATATCGTCGGCGCTTTAATGCTGGGCCTTCTGGTCGGCTATGAACGTTCCTATCGTGGCCGCGCGGCGGGCATGCGCACCTATGGCATCGTTTGCATGGCGTCCTGCGCCTTGACGGTCATCACCGGCTACCCCGAATATTGGTATGGCGGCCATTCCAACATTACCAACACCGATCCGGGCCGCGTGATACAGGGGATTGTCACCGGCATCGGCTTCCTCGGCGCGGGCGTGATTATGCGCGACGGGTTTAACATCAGCGGCTTGACCACCGCGGCGTCGATCTGGGCCGTGGCGGTTATCGGCATTCTGGTCGGTGTCGGTTTTTACGGTGCCGCGATCCCGCTGGCGATCATTGCGACGGTTTACATGATGTGGGGGTCAAAGCTGGAAGGCTTTCTCCCCTCGCGCCACGCCATCACCGTGACGGTTCGCTTCGAACGCGACATCATTCCGACCGAAGACAGCATGCTGCGGATGGCGGCCAAACTTGGCTACCAAATCGCCAAGGGTTCCTTCTCCGTCTCCGAACGCGAAGGCCAGCATGAATGGCGTTTCGTCGCTGTGTCCGTCGGGCGCGGCAAGAACGGCTCCTTGATCGATGTCGGGCATTATCTGTCCGGCGCGCAAGGTATCGAAAGCTTCCAAATCTCCCACGCAAGGAATTAGTTTATGCCGCATCGTAATCTTGAACAGATCATCAATGACGCTTGGGAAAAACGCGCCGAGCTGTCGGCCATCACCTATGGCCCCGTGCGCGATGCCGTCGAAACCGTTCTCGACGCGCTGGATGACGGACGTCTGCGGGTCGCGGAAAAAATCGATGGCGCGTGGCAGGTCAATCAATGGCTGAAGAAAGCCGTGTTGCTGTCCTTCCGCCTGAACGATTCCGCGATGATCGTGGGGGGAGTCGGCGGATCGCCATGGTGGGACAAGGTACCTTCCAAATTCAACAATTGGGGCGAAAAGGAATTCTCCGCCGCCGGTTTCCGCGCCGTGCCGAATTGCGTCGTGCGCCGCTCCGCCTTCATCGCGCCGAAAGTCGTTTTGATGCCGTGCTTCATTAATGTCGGCGCTTCCGTCGGCGAAGGCACGATGATCGATACATGGTCAACGGTGGGGTCCTGTGCGCAGGTCGGCGCGAATTGCCACATCTCCGGCGGCGTCGGCCTTGGCGGCGTGCTGGAACCGTTGCAAGCGAACCCCGTGATTATCGAAGATAACTGCTTCATCGGCGCGCGTTCGGAAATCGCCGAAGGCGTGATCGTGGAAGAAGGCGCGGTCATCTCGATGGGCGTTTTCATCGGCGCATCCACCAAGATCATCGACCGCACCAGCGGCGAAATCTTTATGGGCCGCGTCCCCGCTTATTCCGTCGTCGTACCTGGAACCTTGCCTTCAGTCAAATCCCTGCCGGACGGCACGCCCGCGCCATCCTTGGCCTGCGCCGTCATCGTCAAACGCGTCGATGCGCAAACGCGGTCAAAGACATCGGTGAATGATTTGCTGCGGGATTGATTGTATTTGTTATCTTGGATGGCCATTTGTGCCTCCCTCCCGCTTGCGGGAGGGACTGAGGGTGGGCTGGTCAACCGGAGTGCTTGTGTTTACCAGCCCACCCCTACCCCTCCCGCAAGCGGGAGGGGAGTTTGCATTTCCTGCGACAATTGACCTTACCGATTCCGCTTCTGCGCTGCCATGATCTTCGCGGCTTTTGCCGGATCGACCCACCATGCGCCGACCGCATCTAGGCCGTATTTCGGCGCGATCTTCGGTTGGCCGAACATGTCCCAATAGGCGATGCGGTAGCTGCCGATATACCAATGCGGGATGACGTAATATTGCCATAGCAAGACGCGGTCGAGGGCGTGGGTGATCGTCACCAGCTCCTCCCGCGATCCGGCATGGACCAGTTTGGCGAGCAGATCGTCAACCACGGGATCATGCACGCCGATCAAATTCTGGCCGCCTTTTACATCCGCCTTGGCCGATGACCAGTAGCTCATCTGCTCATTACCCGGCGACAGCGACTGACCAAAGACATGCGGTGTGACATCGAAATTATAATCATTCATCAGGTTTTGATATTGCGCGGAATCCACCGTGCGGAATTTCGCCTGAATGCCGAGGCGTTCCAGATTGCGCAGCATCGGCTGCACCCAGCGTTCGAACATCGGCTGCGCGTCGATAATCTCGAACGTAAACACTTTGCCGGAGGCATCGACCAGCTTGCCATCTTTCAAAACCCATCCGGCCTCGCGCAGCAAATCGGCGGCTTTGTGCAAATTATCGCGGTTGTCGCCGCTGCCATCGGTGGTCGGGACGGCGAAGGCGGAGGTGAACACCTCATCCGGCACCTTGCCGCGATAGGGTTCGAGGATTTTCAGTTCCTCCGCCGAAGGCAGTCCCCGCGCCGCCAGTTCCGAATTTTCGAAATAGCTTTGGGTGCGTTGATACGCGCCATAGGCAAAATTCTTGTTCGACCATTCGAAATCGAACGCGTAGCCCAAAGCCTCGCGCACGCGTCGGTCTTTGAACAGCTCGCGGCGGGTGTTGAAGATGAAACCCTGCATCCCCGCGGGCAATTCGTTCTTGAGCAGATCGCGCTTGATAAGTCCGCTTTTGACGGCGGGGGTGTTGTAATCCAGTGCCCAATTCTTGGCGACATTCTCGGCGCGGAAATCATAACGTCCGGCGAAAAACGCTTCCAACGACACGGTGGTATCGCGGTAATAATCGGCGGTGATCGTATCGAAATTATAGCGGCCACGATTGACCGGAAGGTCGCGTCCCCACCAATCCTTGACGCGCTTCACGGTGATGCTGCGCCCCTGCACAACGTCGCCGATTTCATAAGGGCCGCTGCCAAGGATGGGTTCCAACGTCGTCGCCGCAAAATCTTTACCCTGCCAGAATTTTTGCGAAAGGATCGGCAAGTCGCCCATGATCAGGGGGAGTTCGCTGTTGGTTTTATCCTTGAACGAAAAACGCACATCGCGCTCGCCGGTCTTTTCCGCCTTGGCGACATTTTTGTAATAGCTGCGATAGAAGGGTTGGCCTTTGTCGCGCAGGGTTTCGAACGAGAAAATCACATCCTCCGGCGTGATCGGCGATCCGTCATGGAACCGCGCTTCGGGACGCAAATGATAGGAAACCCAACTGCGATCCGGCGCAACGCTCACGCTTTCGGCGACCCAGCCATATTCGCTGAAAGGTTCATCCAGCGATTTTACCATCAGCGTTTCAAACACCATATCCGCGCCCGACGCGGTAACGCCCATGCCTTTGAGGTTATAGGGGTTCAGTGAGTCAAATGTGCCCAGATCATACAACCGCAAATCCCCACCCTTTGGCGCATCGGGATTGACGTAATCAAAATGCGCGAAGTTATGGGCGTATTTCGGCGCGCCATGCAGCGCGATGCCTGTGGTGGCTTCCTCCGCGAGGGCGGGGGTGGTGAGGAGGGCGAGGAAAAGAGCGAAAAGCGGGCGGATCATGCGGCGTGACTCCCTATGACACAAAGACCGTCATCCCGACGCAAGTCGGGATCCAGTGCCGCGCGTCTGCGCGGCATAAATGTAAAACGATAGGTACAGTTAAGCTGATCGTGAGTCATGTGCTCGCTATCGCTCGCCGCTGGATCCCGACTTGCGTCGGGATGACGTCCCCTGCGGGGACGTCACTTCCTGATCTGCAGCAAATCCACCAGATTCTGCCAGCGGTGCGAGGACAGCAGCTGGGCGTAAACCAGCCCGAGCCAGCCCTTCTTCTTCCACTGCAAAATAATGTTATCCGGCAGCGCGTCGAACTTCGCCGGATCGATGACGAGGAAGCCGCTGAGTTGCAAGCGCGTGTTGTCGCGCAAATCAATCTGCGCATCGTTCGGCATCAACAGATCATGTTCTTTCAGCGCGGCGACGAATTCATCGGTGGCATCGCCTTGCTGGCGGAGGGCCGCGCAGAATTCCATCGCGCTCTTGGTGAAATCGCTGGGGTTTTCACCGTCGAACAGGGCATATTCGCCTTGCTCGCCCAGCATATCGCTCTTTTCGTCGATGCACAGGACGAACTGCTTCTGCTCCGGATCATCCATCAAGATGAACGGGTAACGCCGCACATAGGCCGGAAGATAGGCCCCGTTCAACCAACGGCCTTCCTTGTCCAGAAACAGATTGGTGTCGTTCTTCAATCCGACAACCGCTGCCGGAATCGGCGAAGGGCCCGCCGCGAAAACGATGGGGTAATAAGCCGCCGCCATCGGAAATTCATCGACCAGCAGGGGGATGGCGTTGGTGTTGGCGGTAAAGCGGAAATGCGACGGGCGCGATACTTTCAGCTTGGCATCCTTGACGCGGTCCAATGGACGCGGCGCGGCATAAAACATCGGCAAAGCATCGCCTGCGCCCTGCGCCGCGTTCGGGGTTCCGGTGGAATTGTTGGTCGGTCCAGCCATGGCTAAATCCTTTGGTTGATGAACTCTATGGAATTTATAAGTGGCTTCGCGGCGAAGGGCAAGGTGAAAGCAGGGGGCGAAACCCGCTTGCGCCAAAGCCCCATTGGCGTTAAGCACGAGGCTGGATTTCAACCTTGATCGGGAGACTTGAAGATGGCACGCAAGAAAATCGCCCTTATCGGCGCGGGACAAATTGGCGGAACGCTGGCTTTGCTGGCAGCGCAAAAGGATCTGGGCGATATCGTTCTGGTCGATGTCGCGGGCGGCACGGCGGCGGGCAAGGCGCTGGACCTATCGCAAACCGGCACGGTGGAAGGTTTCAGTGGTACCCTGTCCGGCGGCGATGATTACAGCCTGATCAAAGGCGCGGATGTCGTGATCGTGACCGCAGGCCTGCCGCGCAAACCGGGCATGAGCCGCGACGATCTGATCGGCATCAACACCGGCATCATCAAAACGGTCGGTGAGAATATCAAGAAACACGCGCCGAACGCCTTCGTCATCGTCATCACCAACCCGCTGGATGTCATGGTCTGGGTGATGCAACAAGTCACCGGCTTCGCGCATAACCGCGTGGTTGGCATGGCGGGCGTCCTCGACAGCGCGCGCTTCCGTCATTTCCTCGCCGACGAACTGAAAGTCTCGTCAAAGGATGTCTATGCTTACGTCCTCGGCGGGCATGGCGATACGATGGTGCCGCTGGTTCGCGCCTCCAACGTTGCGGGCGTGTCCTTGACCGATCTGGTCAAGGCGGGTCGCCTGTCGCAAGAACGTCTCGACCAAATCGTGCAGCGCACGCGCGACGGTGGCGCGGAGATCGTGAAGTTGCTGGGCAATGGCTCGGCCTTCTACGCTCCGGCAGCCTCGGCGATTGCGATGGCGGCGAGCTATCTGCACGATGAAAAACGCATCCTGCCCTGCGCCGCTTACCTGAACGGCGAATATGGCATCAAGGATCTGTATGTTGGCGCGCCGGTCGTGATCGGTGCGGGTGGCGTCGAAAAGATCGTCGAACTGCAACTCAGCCCCGAAGAAAAGACGATGTTCGAAGCCTCCGTCACCGCCGTTCGCGGCCTGATGGACGTCACCAAGCCGATCTTGGCGAAGGCGGCGTAAGCGTATTCAAGCCAAAATGAATCCCGACAGTCTCATCGACTGTCGGGATTCTTTTATGCCGTCGTTACGCCGCAACCTTATATTCCACCTGTTCCGTCTCCATTGCCTTCTTGTAAGCGGGGCGGGCGATGACGTTGCGGAACAGCTTCTTGGTGTGCGGGCCAAAGGTGACCGGCGTCGGGAAATAGGCCGACCAATTGGCGATCACGGTCAGCAGGATATCCGCCATGGTGATATGCTCGCCGCACAGATAGGTGTGCCGCGCCAACTGGTGTTCGACTTCTTCCCACAATTTATTGACATTGGCGATGGCGAGGTCGAGCAGCTGCGCCTTCACCGCTTCATCGGCCACATTGCGCATCAGGAAGAAACAACGCGCATAGGCGGGATGCAGCGTGGCGTTGCAAAACATCAGCCATTCCAATGCCGCCGTGCGTTCCTTGCCGCCACGGGGCAGTAACGGGCTTTGATGCTTTTCCAGAACATGAATCAAAATCGCCGCGCCCTCGCGGATCGGGTGGTCATGTTCGACCAGAACCGGCACTTGGCCGCGTGGATTGATTTTCAGGAATTCGGGGGAACGTTGCTGGCCGCTCTGCAAATCGATTTTTTCCAATTGCACTTGCTGATTGCATTCCAGCAGCGCGACATGGATCGCCATCGAACAGGAACCGGCACCGTAATAAAGCTTGTACATTGGATAATCCTTGGTTGAGTTGGGGATGACTCGTGATCATGCTATAGTAGCCCAACGCGTGATCGGCATAAAGGGTTTGTTAATTCTTACAGCCCCAAATTTGTCCCATTCATGCGTTACCTTTTGCCTGTCCATCCACCTGAAAAAGGA
>Ga0265331_10000334_pt1 | contig 50582 bp, 38 predicted proteins | sample 41923metaG_FD_202088 | JGI IMG/M metagenome (GOLD analysis project Ga0265331, IMG submission 202088) | Rhizosphere microbial communities from Carex aquatilis grown in University of Washington, Seatle, WA, United States - 4-19-23 metaG | ecosystem: Host-associated > Plants > Roots > Rhizosphere... | reverse complement strand
AGTGCAGCGACACCACCAACACCGTGGCGTTCAATGCCAACGACGACATCAACCTGCGCTCGGTGGGCACCGTGGCGGGGTCGACCGCGCCCGACTGCATGGTGGTGGCCAAGCTGGCCGACAGCGCCGGCAACCCGTACGATTCCACGATCGCCTGGGGTGGCGGCGGCGCCGCCTTCGATGGCAACGGCGGGCGCCCGCTGGACGGCAGCTTCTGTGGGCCCGGGGATGATTTGGACAACATCACCGAGTGTTTGGGAGCCAACGCCAACGATCCGGTAAACGCGCAATCGGCGGCGTTCATCGCGCCGGTGGGCGGATTGCTGTCGGGGTTGGGCGTGCGGCAGAGCGTCGTCGTGGCCGCGGGCGATAGTGTGACCTATACGGTGGTCAACGTCACGGCCAATCGGGACACCGGGGTGGTGGTAACCATGAACGCCGGAGAGCTGAAGCAGACGGCGACGACGTGTACGCACGACTGTTACGTGGCACCGGGTGATTTGCTGACGGTGCGCTTCAACCGTACGGGTACCGGCGATACGTTTGCGAACCGCAACCTAGCGGTGACGATCGACGGGATGGGTCAGGACAATACGAGTCGCCGCAACAGCGCGATCGGGACGGCCCAGACCGTTTTCGGCAACTATGACTCGCCGTTTGTCGACACCGTGAACACGGTGCGCACCGAGCGCGACATGATCGCGAAGCATCTGGCGGTGCAAGTCCCGCTGCCGGCCGTGGCGCCGTTTACCGTTTCGTTGTGCGTCGCCAGCCCGACGTTACCGCGCAGCTGTCTGAGCACAAGCCTGGGGTGCATGGTCAACGCCGGGCAGCAGACGTGTGTCGACGAGACGAACAGTATGACCTTCCATACCGGGGATCTCTACACGGTGGAGATCGTCACCACCGGGAGCACGGGTGGGCCACCGGCGTACGCGTTCCTGCTCAACGACATCCCAACGCCAACCCCGACGTCGGCGACCACGGCGACGCCGACGCTGCCCCCGACCGGTACCCCGACGGACACGCCGACACCGGTTCCGACGGACACGCCGACCAATGTGCCGACCGACACGCCGACGCCGCTCCCCACGGATACGCCCACGAGCGCCCCTACGGCGACGGCGACGAGCCTGCCGACGACGACTCCGACCCACACGGCGACCAGCACACCCACCGAAACGCCGACGTCCACCGCCACAAGCACGGCAATGGATACCCCGACCGAAACGCCGACGGCGAGCGAAACGCCCACCGACACTCCGACCGCGACGTCGACGGAGACGCCGACCGATACGCCGACGAATACGCCGACCGACACCCCAACGAGCACTCCGACGCAGACAAATTCCCCGACCATCACCCCCATAGCCAGCGACACTCCAACCAATACGCCAACGGCCACGACCTCACCCACGCACACACCCTCATCGATAGCGACGCCGAGCGAGACGCCGACGGCGACGGTCACGAGCACCCCGCTGGCCATCGCGTTTGTTCGCGATCATCTGAACAAGACGGCGAGCACTTGCAATGCGACCGTGTCGCTGAGCCCGGTGGCACCGGGAGTAACAGTCGGGAACACCGTCGTCGTCTCGATCGCGGCACAGACCGGGAGCGCGCCGCTCTTTACGTGCTCGGACACCAAGGGAAACACCTACACCACCGATCGCCGCTTCCAGAATGCCACGGGTAAGCCCACGGTGGCGCTGTGCCACGCCTTTATCGGAACGGCCTTGAGCACGGCAGACTCCATCAAAGTGGCATCCAGCGGCGCCACCGGCACCTGCGCATACACCGTCCACGCGTTGGAATTCTCCAACATCCGGGCGGTGAGTCCGGTCGATGCCACGAACGCATCCGGTACCAACAGCACGAGCGCCAACAGTGGCGCCATTACCCTGACCAATCGCGACGCGGTCGTCGGAGCGATTGCGTGGAACGACAACGCGGGGATCACCGGGAATGGTAGCGCCGGCTGGACAAATGTCCTCGACGTCGTGAGCGCTGCCTTGGAAGGCGTGACGGAGTACACCATCACCTCCGTCAGCCCGCAGTCGGCGACCTCGGGAAACAACGCCGCCAAACCATGGGTGGCGGCCGTGGTCGGCTATCTCCCGGCCCCGACGCCAACGCCGTAGCTGGCAAACGACCGGAGGCTGCAGAACGGCTCGGCAGCGAACCTCGGAGCGCCGCACGAGCCAACCACCTGTACCGAAACCGGGTTGATCCGGGGATCAATGCCTGGGGCGCCACCGCCGAAATCCGGGCTTTTGGCGCCCCAGGATTGGGTAGGGCTCCCTGAGCATTGCCGATTGCATCGCAGTGGGCAGCCACGGTACTGGTCCGAGCCCTGATCGGCGCGGGCTACCCTCTGAATCTGTGCGCCCCGCACCTTTGTTCTACGGGATTCCCCCCGGCGCCTGTGGGTTTCCCCTAATTGACGCCACCCGTTTTGCGTGCGCTAATAGTCTCAATGACCTTTATTGTCTAGTGATTTGATCGTCTGCACAGATCATAAGCGCAAGTTACAGGGAAAGGATCAGCGATGTTTCGGAAGGGCCCAGCGGGGAGGGCCATCACTCTTCTCATCCTATTGCTAGGGGGGCTCGATCTCAGGTTCGCGTCAACGGCGCAGGGAGCCGAGTGTAACGGGTTCGTCCAGATCTCCAACGTCGGTGGCCCCTTTTCGGCAGCGGTCGTCGGCGACATCATCCGCGTCCGACTGACTTTGTTCTCGGGCGCCGTCAGCGGCGGGCTGCTCAACGTCTTCAAGGTGGACCGGGTCCGCTTCGACCTCGACTGCACCAGCGAAACACTGGCCCTCAACTGCAATGATGAAGGCGAAGTCATCGCGTTCGTGGGGAACATCACCGCCAACCAATGCAATGATTCGACCGGGGCCCCCGTTACATTCTCCGCAAACGCATCGAGCGGAAGCTTTCTCCCCAACGAGGTGGTGCTCACGCCGAGCGCCGAGGTTCAGCTCGCCGGCGACACGCCGGTGGACAACGGCTGCGAGATCGAGTTCGACGTGCAGATCGCGGCACACAGCAGCGACGACACCCCTGATAAGATCGAGGAGGTCGCCGGATTTCGCCTCGTCACCGGCGGTGACGTTGCTGACACGAGCTGCGACAACGGGCTGGCGGGGGCGGCGACGCAATCGTCGGCAATAGAGCTGGCGCCTAACACGCCCACGCCAACCGATACGAGCACGAGCACCCCGACGGTCACCAGAACGAGCACTCCAACAGCGACACCGAGCATCACGGCAACTGGCACGCGCACCAACACGCCGACACGAACCTCCACCAACACCGCGACACAAACACCGACCAATACACAAACCAACGCCCCGACAAGTACGCCAACGAGCACTGCTACCAGTTCCCCAACTCAGACTCCGACTTGCACCCCAACCAGTACGCCAACGGTTACGCCGACCAACCTACCAACCAGCACTGCGACAGCTACGCCGACGAGCACGCCGACAAGCACGTCCACCAACACACCGACGAGCACGCTAACCGTCACACCAACATCTACATCAACGAACTCGCCGACCGTAACTTCAACGCCGTCGGTGACGATCACGCCGGGGGGACCAAGTTTGACCCCCACCCTTACGCCAACGCGCACGCCGACGCTGACACGCACGCCCACGCGCACGCCAACACTGACGCCGACCGCCGCCAGCACAAGTACGGCGCGGCCGACGCCAGCGGGGTTGCTCACCGGGGACGGGCATGCGGTGCTCTTCTGGAAGGCGTTGCAGACGCTGTCGTCGACGACGCCGATTTACCACCATAGCGGCAACTTCACCGCGCCGTTGGCCAAGACGGACTTCGTGCTGCCGTTCGGCGGGCGGATCAGCCTGCTCTCGGTGCACTGCGATCCGGGCGTCACCACCGGCGGACAGGAGTTCCGCCTCATGATCAACGATCTGGCCACTGCCCTGACGTGCACGGTCGGCGCCGGGCAGAGCGAGTGCAGTGACAGCACCAACACGGTGGCGTTCAATGCCAAGGACGACATCAACCTGCGCTCGATGGCAACCGTGACGGGGTCGACCGCGGCCGATTGCATGGTGGTGGCCAAGCTGGCCGACAGCGCCGGCAATCCGTATGACTCCGCTATCACCTGGGGCGGCGGCGGCGCTGCCTTCGATGGCAACGGCGGGCGCCCGGTGGACGGCAGCTTCTGTGCTCCGGGGGATGACTTGGACAACATCACCGAGTGCCTGGGCACCAACGCCAACGATGCGCTGACCGCCCAATCGGCGGCGTTCATCGTGCCGGTGGGTGGGCTGCTGTCCGGCCTCGGCGTGCGACAGAGCATCGCCGTAGCCACAGGCGATACGCTAACGTACACGGTGGTTAACGTCACGGCCAATCGGGACACCGGGGTGGTGGTAACCATGAACGCCGGGGACCTGAAGCAGACGGCGGCGACGTGTTCGCACGACTGTTTCGTGGCATCCGGCGATCTAATAACGGTACGTGTCAACCGCACCGGGACCGGCGATACGTTTGCGAACCGCAACCTGGCAATTACGATCGACAGCATCGGCCAGGACAATGCGAGTCGCCGCAACAGTGCGATCGGCACAGTGACAACCGTCTTCGGCAACTACGACTCGCCGTTTGTCGACACCGTCAACGCGGTACGCAATGAGCGCGATGCGGTGGCGAGACACCTGGCGGTGCAAGTGCCACTACCGGCGGCCGCGCCGTTTACGGTCTCGCTGTGCGTCGCCAGCCCCAGCTTGCCGCGCAGTTGTCTGAGCGTCGGCTTGGGGTGCATGGTCGACGTCGGGCAGCAGACGTGCACCGACGACGCCAACAGCATGATCTTCCATACCGGGGACCTCTACACGGTGGAGATCGTCACCACCGGGAGCACCGGTGGGCCACCGGCATATGCGTTTGTGCTCAACGATATCCCGCCGGAGACACCGACGCCGACGATCACCGCGACGCCGACGCCGCCCCCCACTCGGACAGCCACCGACACGCCAACGCCGACTCCGACCGACACGCCGACCGCGCCCCCGACCAACACCCCGACTCAAACGCCCACCGCGATCCCGACCAGCACACCGACCACGACGCCGACCCAAACACCAACGTACACCGCAACGGAGACACCGACTCCGACGGAGACGCCTACGCCAACCGAGACGCCCACCGATACAGAGACGCCCACCCCAACAGACACGGCAACCCCAACCGACACGCCAACCCCGACAGACACCCCGACCCCGACGGACACCCCGACCCCGACGGACACCCCGACCCCAACCAATACGCCAACGCCGACTTCGACGTCGACCAGGACGCCGACGCGCACGCGGACGCGGACGCCGACGAACACGCCGACTCAAACGGGGACACCTACACAAACGGGGACACCTACACAGACAGGGACACCCACGCAGTCAGGGACACCAACGCAATCACCAACGCCGACGCCGTCACCGACACCAACCGCGACCGACACGCCGACGACAACACCGACCGCGACGGTCACACCAACGCTCACCAACACCCCAACGGGAACACCCAGCGCCACTCCGACGCGCACGGCCACGACAACGCCGACGGCCACTGCCACCGCCACCCCGGTGATCCCCTTCGTGAGAGATCACCTGGGGGGATCATCGACCAGCTGCACAACGACGTTCTCCATGGGTCTCCGGGGGGCTGTCAGCACCGGCCACACCCTCGTCGTTTCGATTGGCGCGTTCACGACCACCAGCTTGCCGACATCATTCACCTGCACCGACACCAAAGGGAACATTTATACAACTGAGGTGCTCACTAAGAGCACCGGGAATACCCAGACCGTCGCGCTCTGCCACAGTAACATCACCACCGCCCTGACCACGTCGGACCTCGTTCGGGTCGGGTTTGGCGGCAGCCTCGGCGCTCCTTGCACGTTCGTCGCGCACGTTCTGGAGTTCTCGGGCGTCAAACCAACGAGCCCGGTGAGTGCCGCCGTTGGCACCACCGGTTCCAGCGTGAGTGCGAGCAGCGGTGCGATCAACCTCAGTGCCGCGAGCCTGGTGGTTGGAGCGATCGCGTGGAAGGACAATGCGGGTGTTGCGGGAGCAAGCGCCCCGTGGGTCAACTTCTTCGATCTACCCTCGGGCAACCTGGAGCTGGTAACACAGTACGTTGTTACGTCGTCGACTCCACAGTCCGCGACGTCGACTGACGACAACGCCCATCAATGGGCGGCGGCGGTTGTCGGCTATTTGCCGGGACCATGATCGGCGCACCACCTCACTGCGGGAAGCAGCCGCGCTTCGCCTGCTTCGCGCAGTGAGCTACGGATTGAAGCGTGTCGGCACACACAACTCGCGTGGCAGCGGGGCTTCCAGCGTTCCTTGCTGCAGCGGATTCGTCACGAACACCGGGGTTACCTTCGTGAACCGTGGCGTACCGCGCACTGCCGTCGCCTTGTAGCACATCAGCAGATCCGGATGCGTCTCGGCGCCCGGCGCCAGGTCATCTCGGTTGACCGGGATGCAGAGCATCGTCGGCGCCTTGACGTTTACCGTGACCGTTGCGAACTGATCCGCGACGAGGGCCGTCGATGGCGGCGTCGCCAGGCTCTGAACATTGGCCGAGAGCCTCACCTGGTAGCAGTCGAACGAATCGAATTCGGCGGATGGCATCGGCGGGGGATCGCTGAGGCTTTGCGCACCGGGCACCAACAGGCGAGTGGGCCTGAGCACATCGACAAAGGTGCTGCCGAACTCGTTGACCACTGGTTGCGCCAGCTGCTTCACGAATTTCGGGGTATTGGGCACAAGGCGTAGAGGGTAGCCCGTCAGATGCGCGGGTTGCATCGGCGCGGCAGGATCTTGCCCGTTCATGTCGGCAGGGTTGCAGATGCTCGCCGGGGAGCGCACGTTGCTGGTCAGCGTAGCGTAGTGATCGACCAAGCCGGCGCCCGACACCTGGGCGAACGGTGTCGTCCTGCTCTTGACGTGCGCGTTGTAGCAGCGGAACGACCCGAAGGCTGCCGTCGGCGTGCTCGTGGGTGTCGACGCTGCAGTGGACGTCGCCGTGGGCGAGGCGGAAGTGGAGGTCGGCGTAGCGGTCAATGGTGGCGTTGGAGGCGGGGTTGCCGTCGGGCTCCGGGTGCTGGTCGGCGCCAGCGTTGACGTTCGCGTCGGTGTGGAGCTGGAGGCGAGGGTCGGCGTCGGCGTCGGCACGGTGATGCGGCCAACGTCGATGACGGCAGCGCTGTCACCGGCGTAGACAAATCCGGCCGTGGCAGCCACCGCACGCGTCAGTCCTGGCACGATGAGCTGGGTCAACAGCTGTGGCTGGACGGGGTTGGAAGTATCGACGATGTACAGTCCCCCGGACGGGTCGCTGTGATCGATTGCCGGCCGCGCCAGAAAGGCCATTTCGCTCCCGGCATCAATCGCTTGTGCACCGTAGGCGGTGCTGATGCTCGACTGGGTCGGGCTCGACGGCACGCTGACGTTCAGTATCCTGAGTTGCGTGCCGTCAATGACGTAGAGCTGCGTCCCCGCCACCGCAATTGCGCTCGCGGCGGTGGTGGAGAACGTACCCGCAACAAACGCCGTCGCGGGCATGTGCACGTCGACGACCTGCACCGAGCTGTTGTCGGCCACATAGGCGTACCCGTTGGCCAGCGCGATTCCTTTCGCCGCGCCCGGCGTGTCCAGCGTCCTCACGATCTGCGGATTGGCGGGCGCACTGACATTGACGATCTGAAGGCCGGCGCTGCCGCACGTGACATAGACGAATCCGCCAGAGACCTTGATATCCGTGCCGCCGGCGAGCGTGATCTGCGCCCGCACCGCTGGACTGAAAGGGTTGCTGAGATCGATCACGAGAAGATCGGTATGCGCCGGGTTACCGGGGATGCTCAGCAGCGCGTAAGCATACTGGCCGGCGAGTGCCACACCGCCAATACTGCCGCCAAGGGACCCAATCGTCTGCGGCGCGTTCGGAACACTGAGGTCGACAACCTTCATCCCCGCGCTCCCCCCGCCGGCCACCGCGAGCGAGCCGGATACTGCCACCCCCGCACTGCCGAAGCCGCCGTAGACGCTTGTCAGCAGCGTGGGATTCGCCGGGTCGGTGGCGTTGACCAGGTAGAGGCCCCCCTTGTTCAACACGGGATCCACCGCCGCGCTGGCGAGAAACACCGTACTGCCAGTGGCATCGACGCCGCGCGCACCCATCGCATCACTGCTGCTCAGCAGTGTCGGACTGCCGGGGGAACTGACACTGACAATCTTGAGAAGCGCACCATCGAGGACGGCTAGGCGCGTCCCTGCGACCGCCACGGCGGACGCGGCGGACATGCTCAGGGAGCCGATGCTGGCCGCGCTCCCCGGCACGTGCACGTCGATCACTTGAATCGAAGTATTATCGGCTACGTACGCGTAACCATTGGCGACCGCCACCGCCTTTGCCGCACCTGGCGTATCCACCGTGGTAACGATGGTGGGCACAGTGGGGATGCTCACGTCGACGATTTGCAGACCCGAGCTGCCTGTCGAAACATATGCGAGCCCAGCGACGACTTTTATCCCGGTGCCACCGGCAAGGGTGACACGGCCGACGATCGATGGCGTGGCTGGGATAGTTAGGTCTACGACCGCCAGGTCCGTGTGCGGTGGATTGCCTGGTACGCTGATCAGGATATACGCATACTGCCCTGCACGGGCGACCCCATTGATCGTACCACTCATATGGCCGACAGTGGCCGGCGCGGTCGCCACGCTCACATCGACGATGCTCATGCCCAGGCTTCCGCTGCTGATAACCGCCAGCGAACCGGAGAGAGCAACGTGGGTACCCCAGAAAGGTGGGTTCGCGCCGCCCAGGGCTACCGGCTGGCTGGGGTTGGACACATCGACCACCGCGAGTCCAAACTCGTCACATGCCACGTAGGCTAGGCCGCTGACGCCATCGACCACCACATCCTCCGCTGTTCCCACACCGGCTACGAAGCCCTCCAACGTCACCGATGCCGGTGCCGGTGCGGCCCCAAGCAGCCACGAACCGCTGAAGAGAAGCGCGCAGCCGAGGGCCGCCGACTTGGCGACAGCCACCGCGCCGCCGCTCTGGAAGTTCCATCTACGATTCATTTGCATGCCCCCGGACGACAGTTTCTCTCATTCCCTCACGCGACCGCTCTTCGGCAAAGATCGGGCCAGAGGGTGCTGGTGTGAGGTGAGAAAAGCGGGAGGCGGTCGGCGTGGCGACCGGACAGCTGCGAATATTGCCGACGCGCCACAACGGTAACATTCAGAGCGCACAGCAGAGGAGCGATTGCGCCACCACCGACGCCGACTACGGCGTTATCGGTCCGAGTCCACCAACACGTCGCACCGCGATCATCCTGCCGAGCAGCTTCTCTTGAGATGTTAGCTTTTTCACCAATATTTCCTTGACAGCAAGCCGAAGACTGCATTACAAGAGAATGCACAGCAGCCAAGTGAAAAACGGGGGGCAGTCCGTCAAGCAGGTTGGGGTCCCGCGCTCTGCTGTGAATGCGTAATCATGTGAATGCGTAATCAATTGTTGAGGAGGCAACGCGATGGGTCTTAGAAAAGTGGTGATCGGGGGGGTAGGCCTGATGCTTTTTGCGTGCGCTGCTGGGCTTCCCCGTGCAGCGTCCGCCGCAGAGTGCAATGCCTTCGTGCAGCTCACCTATGTTTCCGGACCGATGCCGGCGGTCCCCGGCAATACGCTGCGCGTGAGACTGACGCTCTTCACCGGGTCAATTACCGGCGGAACGCTGAATCAACTCACTGTAAAGCGCCTCCGATTCGACTTGGACTGCAGCTCAGACTCCGCGGTTGGACTGACCTGCACCGATGACGGCAGCGTCATCCAGTACGAGGGGAACATCACTTCCACGCAGTGCTTCGATGCGAGCTCCAACGCCGTCACGTTTGCTGACAACAGCGCCGCAGGCAACTTCAACCCGAATGAGGTTATCTTCACACCAAGCGCGAACGTCATTCTGGGTGACAGCACGCCGATCGCAGCGGGTTGCCAGATCGAGTTCGACGTGCAAGTCGCATCCTACAGCAACGACTTCAATTCACCGGACGACATCGAACAGGTTGGCGGTTACAAGCTCGGGCCGCCGAACCACGACGCGGATTGTGATAACGGACTGTCGACGACGGCGTCGCAGTCGTCGTCGATCCCGCTTGTCCTCCCCACAGCCACACCGACGAACACCCCGACATCAACAAATACCCCGACAAACACACCCGTGCCACCAACCAGCACACCAACCAATACACCGACAAACACGCCGGTAGGACCTACCAATACACCAACGAACACGCCCTCGCCAACGAACACCTCCTCTGCACCGACCAGCACGCCGACAAATTCGCCCACTCCATGCACCGGGCCGGACTGCTGCCCGACCGGCGACGGCGGGAAGATTCCTGGCTATTGCCACAGCAACGAAATGAATGACTGCCTATCGGAGGTTTGCTCCTATGCGGTCCCGCCGGCCGGCGGCAACGTGCTGCACCCATCGAACACGCTCACCTGCAAGGAAGGCGATCCCAACTGCGACTTTGGGCCCGCCGGTGACGGAATCTGCACCTTCAAGATCTCACTCTGCTTCAACGTGACAGATACGCGCTTCCCGTGCGTCTCGGCAGACAAGGTTTCGCGCATACATTTCACCGACCCGGCCGAGTCGCACCCCCGCACCGGTATCGAGACCGAGAACCGTGATGCCCTCGAAGCAGCACTCATCGGATTGGGGGGAACGGTTACTCAGGGCGTGAATCGATCCATCGCCTTTACGCCGTCACTGACCACTGCGGACATCTGCACGTCGGCCTTGCTCATCAAGGTGCCATTGATTCACACCGGATTGGGCCTGAGAAAGGGCCACTCAGCGATCCGCGATCGCGTCTTCCCGAATGCGAGCGATATCCACGCTACGGATCGCGATCGATTGAACCTGATCTGTACCCCGTAAGCATTCACGGGTCGGATAAACCTGATGCGCCTTCCAACGGCGCCGCGCGCAGCGCGGCGCCGTTGTCTTTTGAAGGGATAGTCGCGCAACGAGAGTGCCGCCCTCGGCGGCTGGACAGGCCGCGCCGTCTGTGCTCTTTCCCAGACGCGGAAGGTGGGCGCATGGTGTCAAAGCGGCAACGGCGGCAGGCGGCGCGTATGGGGGTGTTGCTGCGGATCGAACGCGCCTTGTGGCGCGCTGGCGTCAGCAAGGTTGCCGGTGTCGACGAGGTCGGCGTGGGTCCGCTCGCCGGTCCGGTTGTGGCGGCCGCAGTCCTCGTGTCCGAAGGGATGCAACTGCGTGGCGTCGATGACTCGAAGAAGGTGGCGCCGGCGTTACGCGAGGCGCTCGCCGCCGAGATCGCCGCGCGGGCGCTCGGCGTCGGGATCGGCGTCGTCGACGTCGCCGACATCGACCGCCTGAATATCTATCGCGCCGCGCTCGAAGCGATGCGACGAGCCGTCCTGGCCTTGCCGTTCGCCCCGGAGCACTTGGTCGTCGACGCACGCCGCATTCCGGACCTCGAGGTCCCACAAACGCCGTTGATCCACGGCGACGCCCGCAGTTTTTCGGTCGCCGCGGCCTCGATTGTCGCAAAGGTCAGTCGTGACCGCATGATGCGCGAATTGGACGCGCTTTACCCGCACTATGGGTTCCGCGACAACATGGGTTACGGGACCCCCCAGCATCTCGCAGCCATCGCGCACCACGGCCCGTCGCCGGTGCACCGGCGTTCATTCGCCCCGGTGCGCGCGTTGCGCTTACCGGGATTCTAAACCAAGCCCTTCGTCGTCACACACCGCGCCCAGGGGAGGTTGGAGGGCCGATGCAACAGCAGCAACGCCGCGGCGGCGGCGCCGAACGGTAAGTACTCGCGCGCATCATTCAGGGTGAGCGCCGTCAGCAAGCCACAGATGCCGACCACCTCGCTCAATGCCCACACAATGACGGCATGACTCTGCAGCTGCGCAAAGGTGAGTGGAGCCGGCGATGCGGGATCGGTCGCGAGGAAATAGCGTCGCCACCACAGCGACAGCGCACCAAAAGCGATCCCCACCACCGACAGACCATAGCGAACGGACACCGCAGCAGCTGGAGCCGCGGCGGCCACACCGACCACGACGGCGCAGACCACCGCGTAGATCACGAGGCTGCCGAGCATGGTCGCCCAGACCATACCAACCTGCCGCTGCTGTGGCCCAAGGGTCACGAGCGCGACACCGGTGCCGGGTGCAGGCCGGGAATGCCGACGCCCTGCACCCGCCGAGCGTTATCCCCATCCTCGTAGCGCGGCAGCTTGCCCTCGGTGCGCCACAAGCGGTAGGCAAGCGCGGCGGACAGAACCCGGATGGGATAGTCGCGCGGCAGGTGTTGCAGGTACGGCTGGATGGTGACGAAATCACGCGCGCCATATTGTCGCATGATCGAGCGCAGCCCGCCGTTGCGGGGGCCGATGTTGTAGGCGAGAAGACCGAGGAAGAGATCGCCGCGCACCTCGCCGAGGTAATGCTGCAAGGTCGCCGCGGCGACGTAGGCATTGTGGCGTTGGTTCAGCGGATCGAGGCTCTTCACACCCAAGCGCTGCTCGACCAATGCCACCGCCTCTTTCGGCGGCGCGGTGATTTGAAACAAGCCGCGCCCGCCATCGCGGCTGTCGCGCGGATAGAAGGCTGACTCGGCGGCGCCGACCCCCATCAAAACCTCTGGATCGACGTCGAACGCCACCGCCGCTTCGTGCACCGTCTGCTCGTACACGCGCGCCCGGTCGAGCATGCGCTCGAGCTGCGCGAGATCGGAACGGCGATACGCCGCATACACCTGATGGCCGATGGCCACACGCTCGGCTTCCGCCTGGCCACCCACCAGGGTGCGCAAACTGACCACCTGGTATTGGAACTCCGGCCGCAATGCACACCAGCCGGACGCAACGGCAATGCCCGTGGCCAGAATGGCCGGTAACCACGTCAGACGCCGCAACAGCCACCGACGCAGGATGTTCCAGCTCCACAACAACAGCGCGGTGCCCAAGCCCAGCCCGAGGACTGCGCTCGCAAACGGCAACAGATGCTGCCAGCCGACGCCGGAAAATGTATCGGCACAGTAACCCAGGATCCCGATGACTCCAACGAGCGCAGCGCCCAGCAATGCGACGACCTCAATACCGATGCGCAGCCATACCGTCCATGTCACTGGCGGTGACTTGCGCCGTCGCGGTCGGAGGCCCCTCGGCGTTGCGCGGACACGCTTCGGCTTCGGCGCCACCGTCGGTAGTGCCGTTGTGGCCGGCACGCCGCCGCCTGCGGTCCCCTCCGCCACCGCCCGTGGTACCCGTCCCCGTCCCATCCGGTCGACATGGTAGCGCTGCGCGCGCCCCAGCAAAAGGGAAAACGGGCACCGTGCAGCACCCCGAACGCCGGTCCTGAGCAGTATTGAGGAGGGAGAGGATCCACCAGACCCGGTCTGCACCCTGTCGGACTTGGCAGCCCGCAGCGGACCAACAGGGAGCGGAGCATCGAACCGACGCCGCCCGCAGGGCCGCCGCCCGCAGGGCCATCGGCCTACTTACGCGGCAGCCCGAGGACGCGCTGGGCGACGATGTTGCGCTGCACCTCGCTCGTGCCACCGGCGATGGTCATCGAGCGATCATAGAGAAACTGGTAGGCCCAGCGCCCATGATCCGGCGTCTGGGCACTCCCTTCCCACAGCTCGCCGTACGTGCCGAGGAGATCGACACCCGTTTCCGAGAAGCGCTGCGAGAGCTCGGTGGTGAACAGCTTCATCGCCGCAGACATGTGCGGATTGATGCGGCCGTGTAACTGATCGCTCATCGCCCGCCAGCCGAAGGCCTTGGTGACGCGCGCCTTGATGGCCAAATCCGCGAGCCGCTGGCGCCAGATCGGATCGCTGGCGCAGCCGCGCTGGCGCGCCGAACCGAGGATACGCGCAAAACCCTGGTCGAAGCGCACCGAGCCGGCGATTCCCGTACGCTCGTTGACCAACGCCGAGGTGACGATCTCCCACCCTTGCCCCTCCGTGCCCAGCAGATTGGCTGCCGGCACGCGCACGTCGTGCAAGAAGACCTCATTGAATTCGCTATCGCCGGTAATCTGACGGATGGGTTTCACCTCGACACCGGGCGACCGCATGTCGATGAGCAACAAGCTGAGGCCGGCCCACTTCGGCCCTTCGGTCGAGGTCCGCACGAGGATGAAGAACCAATCGGAGATGTGCGCCAGCGTCGTCCAGACCTTCTGTCCATTGACGATGTAAGAGTCGCCATCACGGACGGCGCGACACTTCGCCGCAGCCATGTCGCTTCCCGATCCCGGCTCGGAGTAGCCGGTCGCCCAGATCTCGTCGGCGGCGAGAATCGGCGGCAGAAAGCGCTGCTGCTGCGCGGGGGTGCCGTAGCGGATGATCGCGGGACCGACCCACCAGATCGCCATCGCGTTGATGGGGCCCGGCGCGTTGGCACGCGCCAGTTCCTCATTGAGAATGGCCTGCTGCATCGGCGACAGCCGCGCCGCACCGTGCTCGGACGGCCACCCGGCACCGAGGAAGCCCGCGGCATGCAACCGCCGCTGCCAGGCGCGGAGCGCATCGAGATCCCGCCGGTCCTCCGCCGACGGCGCATGCGCCGCGATCCATTCCGCAACCTGCTGCCGAAAGTTTTGCTCTCCTGGAGTGTAATCGAGATCCACGGGCTCCTCCGACGCGACTAGTGCTCCCACGCCACGTACTCATCCAGCTCCTGGCCGTTTATCGTGATCGCGTACGGACCGGTGATGGTAACGTCGCGCGCGACCTTCTCCGGCGCGAGGTGCAACCGCACGCGATCGCGCTCGAGGGCAGCGCCGAGCTGCCCTGCGTCCGGTGCCGGTTGCCCGCGCGGCACACGGATGACCGTGAGGGTGCTCGCGGTTGCTCGTGACATGGTGGCACCCCTTCTGACCGACTCGGCCGATTCGGTCAAGCGGGGGCTGCGCCCGGCGTCTTTTCTATGGACCGCTCCCGTTGGTCGCTAGGCGCTGGCGATCGCAAGAATTTGACCTGTCCGCAACTGGTACGCGGCTGACAACCTGTCGGACTTGGAAGTGTGCAGCGACTCAACGGGGAGCGGACCATTGGAAGAGAGGCCGCCCGCAGGGCCGCCGGCCGCAGGCCCGTCACGGCACGGCGCGCCGTTTCGCCACGGCGTCGATCGTAGTGCGCTTGGTGTTGCGGCGCATGAGCTCCGGTGCCAGCAGGCGGACCAGATAGCCCATGGCAATGAAGCGCGGCACGGTGATCTCGTGTTTGCCGCGCGCCAACGCGGTGATGATCGCGTCGATCACCTGCTCCGGCTGGATCATCATGCGCTTCGCCACCGGCGGCATGCGCTCCAACGCTTCGGTATCAAAGAACGGGGTATTGATGGTGCCCGGACAGACGGTGAGCACGTGAATACCGGCATCCTCAAGCTCTATCGCCAGCGCTTCCGCCAGCCCGACCTGGGCGAACTTCGATGCCGCGTACGCGCTCTCCTCGGGCACACCAAGTCTCCCGGCCACCGAGGCCACGAACACCAGCCAGCCACTGCGGCGCTCGACCATGCTTGGCAGCAGCGCTTTCGTCCAGTACAGCGTGCCCAGATAATTGACACGCATCATGCGTTCCATGTCATCGAGATCCCAATCGATGAAGCGCCGATGGTGTCCGTAGCCGGCATTGTTGACCAGAATGTCGACGGCACCGAATGCCGCCAGGGCCTTTTCGGCCGCAGCGAATACCTCGGTGCGATTCCCGACGTCGCACGGCAGCACCAACGCCGTCCCGCCGGATTGCTCGATCTCGCGTGCCAGCTGCGTCAACTCCGACTCACGCCGCGCCACCAAAGCGACGCGGGCGCCAGCGCGAGCGAAACGGAGCGCCAGCAGGCGGCCCATCCCGCTGGAGGCGCCGGTGATGAGCGCCGTCTTGTTCTCGTAGGATGTCAAGGCTGCCACCGCTCACCTCTCGTCTGCAGGAGTGCCGAGTGGCCGGTGACGCGGGACAACTTGAGCACCAGCATCAGCCGGGGCCGTCGTCATCCTGCGCTTGTCACTCGTCACTGGTCACTCGTCACTGCGTTGCGTGCTCGCCCTCTGCAAGAAATGTCGCCACCTCGACTTCTCCGCCGGTCCGCGCCGCATGATACGCTGCGGCGGCAAGACGCTGCGCCGCAAGACCGACGCGCATGTTCGGAGCCGCGGTGCCACCGGCCAGCAACGCTTCGACGAAGGCAAGATCCTGCATCAGATACGCGATGCCGGAACAGCTCCGTAACGCTTCGGGAATGTCGGGCTGCATGCTGATGAAACGGCGCAGAACCTCGTCCTCCGGCAGCCGTTCCTCGGACCCGTCACCAAACTGGCAACTGATCTCGCCGCTCATGTCGGCGTCACTGGCGATGTACGCCCCCTCGCAAAAGATTTCCAGGCGCCGATTGGACAGCCGCTGGATCATGTTGTGCCAGACGTTGACCAGTTGCGCGCGCATGCCGTCAGCGAACTCCAATTCGACGGCCATATAGTCCTCGATGCCCGGATGCCCGGTGCGGTTCTGCTCCCAGGCACGCAGGCGCTGCACCGGGCCAAAGAACCAGGTGAGCAGGTCGAGGTCGTGGACCCCGTGCTCGATGAGCGTACCACCCGCGGTGAGCGTCGGATCGGCGCGCCACGCACTGTCGTGCACGCCACGAATCGGGAAGCACTGATCGTCGCGGAAGAGGACCGCCAGCGGTCTCCCGGCGCGCGCGTCGCGCAGCAAGGCGCGCATGACCGTGTACACGGCGGAGAAGCGCAGCACCAAGCCGATCTGCGACTGCACGCCGGCGCGCTCGACCGCGGCGACCATCTGCGCCGCCTGCGGACAGTCCATCGCCAGCGGCTTCTCGCAAAACACATGGAAGCCCCGGCGCGCCGCCGCACAGACCAGACCGGCATGGAAGGCGGTGGGTGTGCAGATGAAGACGGTGTTGATCTCGGCGCGCGCCAGCAGCTCACCGGCATCGGCGAACAGCTGATGATACCCATAGAGGTCGGCAAACAACGCCCGCCGTTCGGCCGCCGGCTCGGCAACGGCAACCAACTCGACCCTGGTTCCCGCGGCGCGGCGGATTTGCTGCAGCACCGCCGAATGCGCCGCACCGATCACGCCGGCGCCGATCAGACCGATGCGGACCGTGTCCATGAAGGATATCTGAGGATTGGAGGATTGGAGAATTTGAGGATTTGAGAATTGGAGGATTGTCCGCCTTCAAATCCTCCAATTCTCAAATCCTCAAATTCTCCAATCCTCCAATTCAATTTCAATTCAGTTCCTTGCTCGAGTACCCCAGAATGCGGCGCGCGATGATCATCAGGTTGATCTGCTGCGTGCCTTCGAAGATGTCATTGATCTTGGCGTCGCGCATCCATTTCTCGAGCAGGAGCTTGCGCGAGTATCCCAGCGGGCCGAGCAGCTCGACGGCCTTTTGTGTCACGTGGGTCACGGCGAGCCCCGCCTTGGCCTTGGACATCGACGCCTCGAGATTGTTGTGCATCCCTTGGTCCATCATCCAGGAGGCACGCCAGGTGAGCAGCCGCGCCGCCTGCAGGTTGGCTTCCATGTCCATGAAGTCGCGTTCCAGAGTGGTGAGCTTCTTGGGCGAAATGCCGTAGCGGATCTTGATCCCTTCCTTCTCCAAGGTCTCGCGCACAAAATCGACGGCGGCGCGGCCGATGCCGATGGCGCTCGCCGCCACGGCGGGACGCGTCGCATCGAAGGTCGCCATCACCCCCTTGAAGCCTTCCGTGGTCTTCTTCACCTCGGCCGTGCCCAGCAGGTTATCGGCGGGAATGCGGCAGTCCTCGAAAACAATCATGGCCGTGTCCGAGGCGCGAATCCCCATTTTATGCTCGACCTTGGTGACGGTCATCCCGGGGGTCGCGTGCTCAACGACGAAGGCTTTGATGCCACCGCGGCCGGCCGACTTGTCGACGGTGGCCCACACCACCACAAAGCCCTCGGATTTCTCCGCCGCCATGAGGCCGCTGGTCACGAAAATCTTGGTACCGTTGATCACCCAGGAGTCGCCATCACGCACCGCCGTGGTGGTGATCGCCGCGGAGTCCGAACCGCAGCCCGGCTCGGTGATGGCCATGGCACCCCACTTCGGCTCGCCGCCGCGGAAGGGTGACAGGAAGCGCTGCTTCTGTTCGGGTGTCCCGGCGGCAGCGACCGCCGCACCGCCGAGGCCGGGGTTGGGGATCGCCAGGTACAGGCCGGCATCGCCCCATGATAGCTCTTCGATGGTCACCGACGACATGAGATTGGCGGAGGATGGGCCCTTGCCCTTTTTCCGGCCCTCGCCGAAGCTGATCGGGCTCGCGGTCTGCGAGGCGGTCCACATCATCTTCAGGAAGTCCCACGGTTTCTCGTGCTCGCGCTCGTCGTACTCGCGCGAAATCGGTCGCATGGCCTGCTCGGCGAGCATGTGAATCATGTTTCGGGTGTTCACGATTTCCGGCTGCAGCTCGAAATCAATCATGGATCGCTCCTCGTCTTTGGTGCTGCTCAGACTATGGCCAAGCCTTCGATAATCGAGAAGGCGCGGCCGTTGCGGGCCCACATTTCGACGGGATGCTCGCGGATGTAGCCGTGGCCACCGAGCACCTGCACCGCGTTGTCGGTGACTTTCATCACCATGTTCGCGGCGTAGTTCTTGGCCAAGTACGCCTCACGGGTGGCCTCCTCGCCACGATCGAGCTTCCACGCGGCTTCCCAGACCAACAGGCGTGTCGCATCGATTTCGAGGGCCATCTCGGCGAGCATGAAGGCAATGGCCTGCTTCTGCGCGATGGCGACACCGAAGGCCTTGCGCTCCTTCGCATAATCGCGCGCGTACTCGAAAGCGGCACGCGCCACGCCGACGGCCATCGCCCCCAACGCCACGCGCGAATAATTCATCAGCTTGGCGAAGTCGCACCCGGCGTCGCCACCGAGGCGGTTGGCGGCGGGCACGCGGCAATTCTCCAACACCAACTCGTCGGTCTCGAGCCCCTTCAAGCCCATGTTCTTCTCACGCTCGACCAGCGTCAAACCCGGGGTGCCCTGGTCGACGAGAAACCCGCCCACCGCATCGTAGCCCTCGCGGTCCTCGGTGCGCGCATAAACCAGGACGTGCTCCGCTTGATTGCCGAGCGGCACGAAGCACTTAGCGCCATTGATGACATAAGCACCGTTGTCGCGCCGCGCCGTCGCCGTGAGCGCCGCGAGATCGAAGTCGTAGCGCGGTTCCATCACCGCGGCGGACCCGGCGCGGAACTGTGCGCCGGCGTACGGCTTCAGCACGCGCGTCTTCTGCTCCGCCGTACCCATTTCGAGCACCGGAAAGACCACCAAACGCGGCGCCAGCAGATGCAGCGCGATCGACAAGTCGGCCCAGGCCAGCTCTTCGGCAATCAACGCCCCGGTGATAACCGAGCGCGTATCGCCGGCACCCCCGTAGGCTTCGGGGATGGCACTCTGCACGAGACCGAGGTCCCAGCCCTGCTGAATGATGCCGCCGGGGATCGCGCCGGTTTCGTCGGCTTCGTGCGCCAGCGGGCGCACCTGCTCGCGGGCAAACGCCGCCACCGTATCGCGGATGAGCTGTTGGTCCTCAGTGGGTTCGAAACTCACCATGACTACTTCCTCCTCGAGCGGCGACCGGCGTGTCCGTTGCGCCGCGCACCATCGGGCACGGGGGCGGACAGCCAGCCGACGTACTGGTCGACGAACGCGTCGAGCGTCGCCGCCAAATTGAAGCCTTTGGGATCCTGGTAGTACTGTATCTCCGCGCCCATGATGGCGCCGGCATAGACTTCCGCGGCAATCGCCGCGTCGATATCACCGCGCAGCTCGCCGCTCTCCTGGCCGCGGCACACGATCCCGCGGAGATACTCGCGGAAGCGATGCATCATCGCGCGGAACTGCGCCGCCAGGCGCGGGTTGGTGTCGAGCGTCTCGATCATCAACGTGACGATCAAGCGCCGATGGTTGCTCTTGGTCGCGTGGTCGTAACACACGCGCGCCAGCTGCCGCAGCGCGGCATCTGCAGTGGCAGGCAGATCGCCGATCACCCGCCGCTCGAACTGTCCGACGCGCTTCTTCACCGCCTCGAACAAGAGCTCTTCCTTGTCCTTGAAGTGATAGTAGAGCGCCCCTTTGGTCACGCCGGCGGCCTTGGCGATGCGGTCGATCGACGTCGCTTGCGAGCCGTACTTGGCGAAGCAGTCGATGGCAACGTTCATGAGGTCCCGGCGCGACTCCCCGCGTCCAGGCCGTACGGCCGACTCCATACTGAACGTTTAGTATGTGCGCCGTGGAGAGTCAAACAAATTTTGCCAGCGCGGCCGGCGGCCCGGCTCAGACCTGCGGCGGGCGCGGCGGCCCTGCCGTCCGCCGCCATCCCGGTCCACCGCTCTGCACCGGGGTCGGTGAAATCGGGAACACCAGCAAGCGGCACTCGATGGCGCCGTTGTAGAGCACGTGCCGGCGGCTCGGTCGCAACCCGATGGAACGGCCGAGGCTGGGGTTGCCGGTGAGCACATACCCCGTCCAACCTGGGAACTTGCGTCGCAACGTGTCGCCGAGCTGCGCGTACAGCTCGGCCAACGCCGTCGGGTCTCCGAGCCGTTCCCCGTACGGCGGATTGGTCACCACCACACCGCGGAGATCACCGGCAACCGGGACCACGATTGGTTCGCAGTCGGCAAGCGTCCGCTTCTCGATGTGCACGCGGCCGCGCAACCCGGCGCGCTCGACGTTGGCCAACGCGCCGCGCACCGCCGCCGCGGCGGCGTCGGTGCCGCGAATGATCGGCAGGGCCTGCGCCCCGCATTGTTCGCGCTCCATCGCCTCGGATAGCAGCCGTTCCCACAGCGCCGCTTGATGCCCACACCAGCCGAGGAAGCCGAAGTACGGCCGCGCCCGTCCCGGCGCGATGTCCGCGGCCATCAAGGCCGCCTCGATGCACAATGTCCCGGAGCCGCAGAGCGGATCGAGCAGCGGCGCCCGCGCCCGCGCCAGTCGCGGCCAGTCGGCAAGCAACAGCACCGCGGCCGCCAGGTTCTCCTTGAGTGGCGCCGCGCCACCGGCCTGGCGGTAATCGCGCCGGTGCAAACTCTCGCCGGAGAGATCGACGCTGACCGTGGCGCGGTCTTCATGGAGGTACACGTTGACCCGCACATCCGGCCGCTCCACGGCAACCGATGGGCGCACCCCGATCTGCTCACGCAGCTGATCGACGATGGCATCCTTGGTCTTCAGCGCCGCGAAATGCGAGTGCGTGATACGCGAGTGCGACACCGCGCAATCGACGGCAATGGTTCGCCCCCGGCCAATGTGATCCGACCAGTGAATCGTGCGCACGCCGCTGTACAGCGCGGCGGGCGTCTCCGCGGGAAACGACGCCAACGGCAGCAACACACGGCTGGCCACCCGCGACCACAGACAGGCTCGATAGGCCACCTCGAGCGATCCCTGGAAGGCCACGCCCGCGCGCCGCGCCTGCACCCCGCTGGCGCCAAAAGTGTCGAGCTCATCGGCGACCAACGCCTCCATCCCTTTTGCTGTGGTCGCGAAAAACGTGTGCATGATGTCCATCGCTCCGCCTCGGTTGCGGCGTGCTCCCGAAGTTGCAGCGCATGCTTCCATAGTCCGATTGCGCGCCGCTGCCAATCGTGGCGGCGGACGGCTCGCAGTCTGACGGACTCGGAACTCCCTAGCGACGCAACGCGGAGCGGCCCATAGAGAAGACGCCGGCCGCAGGCCCGCAGGCCCGACTCTGGCACACGGGTAGCGGAATGCGCTAAGAGAATCCGATGCAGAAGAACATTCTCGGCCTCGTGGTCTTGGGCGTCCTCTTGGTTGGCGCTGGTGCCTATATCGTGCACTTGCGTGGAGAAAACCAGCAGCTCAAAACCACCAGCACCGTCCCGGCTCCGGCTGCAGCCCCGGCTATGGCACGCAGCGATACCAACACCGTGGGGGGGCGGACGCTCACGCCGGAGCAGCGCCGGGCAATGCTCGAGAAACTCGATAGCCGAGGTGGGGCAACGCACTACGTCTGGTTCGCAACCGTGCCCAACAATCCCGAAGCCAGCAATTTTCAGAAACAGATCCAAGGGGTCTTTGAAGAAGCGGGCTGGAAGGTGCACAGCAATCGCCCCGTGACCTTTGGGCTCAAGCCGGGCATCTTCTTCTTCATGGCCGAGGAAGAGCCGCCAGATTACGTGCAAAGCATCTCGAGCGCCTTCGAGGCCGCAGGCATCCAGGCCACCTCGGGCCGCGGCTATCGTCAATTCTACCTGGACAAGAAAAAGGAAAACCCCGACTGGAAGGGTTTTGAGCTCAACGATGGCCAGGATTTCATCGTCGTCATTGGGCGCAAACCCGAGGAGCAGAAAGCACCCGAGTCATAGGCCGAGGACAGGGACAGACAACAGACGACAGACATCGGACGACGAGCAACCGACGACCGACGACCGACAGCCAAACGGCAGACATACAGACAAGCGGGCCGACGTCTCGGCCGACGCCGCGTGCATCCGCGGCTGTGGGTCTCGGCGTCGTCCATAGGCGGGTTTGAGGAGAAGCAAGTGAACACAGAAGCGTTGACGTTCAATGCACCGTTCACGGTGAGCGGGCAAATCGAAGCGCGTGCCGAGCATCCGGCCACCGCCGACAAGGTGTTGCTGATGCATGGCGACCGCACGTGGACCTATCGCCAGTTCCGCGACGAGTCGGTGCGCATGGCCCATTTTCTCCTACGCCGCCTCGGCCCGATCGACGACGCCCATCCGGGACACGTGGCAATGGTGCTCGACAACCACCTGGAGCTGCTGGCGCTATACGGCGGCTGCGCCTACGCCGGGCTGACGCTGTTCGGCGTGAACACGGGGCTGCGCGGCGAGGTGCTCGCCGGCGTCCTCAACCAATCGCGGGCACGCATCCTCGTCGTCGACGAGCGCCTGCTGCCGGAAGTCGAGCGCGTGCGCAAGGAGCTCGTGCATGTGGCGCCGGAGAACCTTCTGGTGCTCGGCACCCAGGGCGGCTCGCTGAGCAAGGGCACCGATCTGCGAGCCTGCGTCGCCACCGAGGTCGGTGGCGCGCAGCGCGCGCTCGCGGCACCTGGCGTTGATGTGTCGCACGACCAGAACCTCATGGTGATCTACACCTCGGGCACCACCGGCCTTCCCAAAGGCATCAACAACAACCATCTCAAGCTGTGCGCCACCGGCATGGGAGTTTCGGCGAACATGGAGCTGACGCAAGCGGACGTCGGCTACGCCTGCATGCCACTGTTCCACTCGAATTCCATGTTTGTCGGCTTCATGCCGGCGTTCTGGGTCGGCGGCGCCATCGGCCTGCGCGAGCGCTTCAGCGCCAGCCAGTTCCTCCCGGACATCCTGAAGTACGGCGTGACGTATTGGAACTACGTCGGCGAGCCGGTGCACTACGTGCTCGCCGCGATTGAGAAGCAATACGGCACCGGCACCACTGCCGCGGCGCGCATCGCCGCGGAGGTCACCAACAACTCGCGTAACAAGATGCGTTATGCCGTCGGCAACGGCGCCGCGCCGCCGGACATCGACCGCTTCATGAAGTGGATGGGGCTGGAGGAAATGTTCGAGCTGTACGGCTCAACGGAAGCGGCGATCAGCACCTTTCGCCGCAAGGGCGATCCGCGCGGCAGTGTCGGCGAGGTCACCGACGTGGCCGTGCAGATCCTCGCTCCCAACGGCCGCGAGTGCGCCGCCGCCGAGATCGGCCCCGATGGGAAGCTGCTCAACTACGAGCAGTGCGTCGGCGAGATCTGCCGCGTCGCCGCGGACACCGGACTCTTTCAAGGCTACTTCGACAACGCCAAAGCCAACAACGAAAAGTTCCGCGACGGCGTCTATCATTCCGGCGACCTTGGCCACATCCTCATCAAGGATGGCAAGCGTTACCTGTTCTTCGACGGGCGCACCGACGACTGGATCCGCAAAGACGGCGAGAACTTCTCCGCCGGGCAGGTTGGCCGGCTGATCAGCGAGCACCCCGACGTGGCGCTGGCGGTGGCTTACGGCGTCCCCTGCTCGATTTCCGACGAGTTGGTGATGGCGGCGATCAAGCTCCGTGACGGCGCCACCTTCGATCCCCAGGCATTCTTTGATTGGTGCGAAGCCCAGGTGGAGGGCGGCAGCATGGACCGCAAGTGGATGCCTGACTTCGTGCGCGTCGTTGACGACTTCGAGTACACGCAGACGCAGAAGGTGCTGGTGCGCAACGTGAAGAAGGTGCACGTCGACCTGCGTCGCATTCCCGACGCCGCCATCTATTGGCGGCAGCGTGGTGACACCTCATACCGCCGTTTCACGCCCGAAGACTACGCAGCCCTGCGCCGCGAGTTCGCGGCACGGGAAAAGCTCGACCTCCTCGATCGCTAATCTGCGGGGCTGCGCCCGGCGACTTTTCTATGGGCCGCTCCCCGTTGGGTCGCTAGTGGCGGGAGCGGACGAATGTACCGCTGGAAACGAGAGGTCTGTGGATTCAACTACCGAGGAGCAGTTCACGATCGGATCCCCTGGCGCGGTGCTCGCTGGTGAGGAATATCCTAGCGACGTCGAACGCCTCAGCGTGGACGGGCGCGAGGTCATTCTCGTAGGCACGGCGCACATCTCACGCGAGTCTGCGGACCTGGTCCATCGGGTCATCGATGCCGAACAGCCGGATTGCGTCTGCATCGAGCTTGACGAACGGCGCTACGCGGCGCTGTCGCAGAAGAATCGCTTCGAAGCGCTCGACCTGAAGCAGGTCATCCGCCAGCAGCAGCTCACCACGCTGTTCATCAATCTGATTCTCGTGGCCTATCAGCAGCAGCTCGGCGGCAAGCTCGGCGTCCTGCCGGGGACGGAGTTCATCGAAGCCGCGGCGCTGGCCAATACGCTGGGAATTCCGTTGGTCCTGTGCGACCGCGACGTCCGCATCACGCTGCGGCGCGCCTGGGGCACGATTTCATTGTGGCGGCGCTTCGTGCTGTTTGGCTCGGTCGTACACTCGGCCTTCAACCGGCAGACTTTGACGGAAGACGATCTGCGCAAGTTGCGCGACCAGGATGTCGGGACCAGGCTGATCAACGAGCTCGGCCAGGAGTTCCCGGGATTGAAGGCCGTGCTCATCGATGAGCGTGACCTCTATCTGGCGGAGAAGATCCGACGCAGTGCCGGCCAACGCGTCGTAGCGGTCGTCGGCGCCGGGCATCTGCACGGCATCCGCGCGGCATTGACCGCGCCGCGGCCCGTGGATTTAGCGGATCTGGAGACCGTACCGCCGGCTTCCAATACGTGGAAATGGATCGGCTGGGGCATGCCGGCCTTGATCTTCCTGGCGATCGCCTGGATCGGTTGGGAGAAAGGCGCGGGCGCCGCCGGCAACAACTTGCTCTTCTGGATACTCATCACCGGTGTCCCCAGCATGCTCGGCACGTTGTTGGCGCTGGCACATCCGCTGACCGTGCTCACGGCGCTGGTCGCCGCTCCGATCACCAGCCTCACCCCGGTGCTGGGCGTGGGCTACGTCGCCGCCTTCGCGGAAGCCTATCTCCGCCCACCCCGCGTTCACGAATTCCAGAGCGTCGCCCAGGACTTCAACACGCCGCGACTGTGGTGGAAGAATCGCTTGCTGCGCATTCTGCTGGTGTTCCTGCTGTCGACGCTTTTCGGCGCCACCGGCACGCTGATCGGCAGCGCCAAGATCGTTCACAATTTGTTCTGAGCCGCCCGGCTGCTGGCCGCGCGCCCAGATCGCTCGCCGCTCGCAAGTCCGGAGCAGCCGATGCGCCGTGCCGCAACAGACGAGTCATCGCGCCCCTTGATTTCGTTCCTTGACATCCTCGGCCGGGCTAAAGGAGAATCCCTCTCCGGGGGGGAACCAACCATGAGAACGCTGGCGATAGCTGCGATAGCCGGCGCGGCGCTGATGTTACCGCACACCACGCGCGCCGCGCTCTTCACGGTGAACAGCACCGCCGACGGAATCGAGCCGTCGCCGGCCGGTGACGAAATGTGCGCGAAGCTCGGGCACACGTGTACCTTGCGGGCCGCAATCATGAAGGCCAATGCGCTGGCGGGAGCGGACACCATCACCTTGCCCTCCGGCACGTACACATTGTCGATTCCAGGAGGGGACGAGGATGCCGGAGCAACGGGCGATCTCGACATCACCGATGATCTGCGCATCACCGGCGCCGGCGCAGCGGTGACCATCATCGATGGCAACCACCTCGATCGGGTCTTCGACGTGCACAGCCCCGCCCAGGTGACGCTCTCCGGTTTGACGATCACGAACGGCGAGCCCCCGGCAGAAACAGATGCCGGCGGCATGTTGAACGCTGGGACCCTGACGCTGAATGGCGTCACGTTCCTTCGCAACCACGCCGGACACGGTGGAGGCTGGGGCGGCGGGTTGAAGAATCTTGGGACGGCAACCCTGGCGCAGGTAACCTTCCTCTCCAATCGTGGAGGCGATGCCTATGCCACTCATACCGACAGCGGCTCCGCCGGCGGCGCCGGCGGCATGTGGAACGTTGGTGCCGCCACGCTGAGCGATGTCACCTTCCGCGCCAACCGCGGCGGAGACGGCTCACGCAACGCAGATTCGGATCCGACCGGTGGCGACTGCGGTGGCTTGATGAACGACGGCGACGTAACGCTGAGCAACGTGACGTTCAGCCTCAATCGCGCGGGTGACGGCGCTAAAGGTGGCGGCTTCGGCGGCTACGCCGGCGGCATGGAGAACTTTGGCCGGGCGACGCTCGCCAAGGTGACATTTGACCGCAACCGTGCGGGGAACGGCGGTTCCAACTTTTTGGACGGTCCTGGCGACGGTGGCGGTGGCGGTGGCCTGCAAAATTTTGGCACCACCACGCTAGACGACTGCAGCTTTGTCGGCAATCGGGCCGGTCGCGTCGGTACAGGCACTGCGGGCGGCTATGGCGGTAGCGGCGGAGGGATCGAAAACGACGAAGGCAGCATCACCCTCACGCGAGTCACGCTTGACCGCAATAGCGCCGGCAAATCGACCTGGGGATTCGGCGGGGCGGGCGGTGGCTTGCTGAGCGTTGCCAGGGATACACTGACGAACGTCACGATCACTCGCAACCGCGCTGGCGATGGCCCCAACTACCTCGGCGGTGGCGGCGAAGGCGGCGGCCTGTTTGTCGCCGACGCCACCCTGACCAACGTCACCATTGCTCTCAACCGGGCCGGCAAGGGCAAGCACACGGGCGACGGAGACAATGGGGGCGACCAAATCTTTGTCGAGGGAACGGCGACGCTCACCAACACCATCATCTTCGGTGGGAAAAACAACTGCGACCCGTTCGGCCGCTTTTTCTCTCTGGGCCACAATCTCGACAGCGGCATCACCTGCCAGCTCAATGGACCGGGTGACATCAGCAACGCTGATCCGCAGCTCGAACGAGTCCTGCCAAACGTCGCCCTGCCAGACAACGGCGGCGTGACCGCAACTCTGGCGCTGCTCCCCGGCAGCCCCGCCGTCGACGCCGGCGACAACACCGTCTGTCCCGCCACCGACCAGCGCGGCCTCCCGCGCCCGCAGGGCGCCGCCTGCGATATCGGCGCCTACGAGCTCGAACCATAAGCTGGGTCTGCCAGAGCGCAGACCACAGACGACAGACCACAGACGCTGAGGCGGCCGCGTGGTTGGGTCTGTTATCTCCGAGTCTGTGGTCTTTGGTTTGTCGTCTGTCGTCTGTCGTCTGTGGTCCGTCGTCCGGCCCTGCTTCATTGACATAGATTGCGCCGCGTGGGTAATGACTCTGCATCCCACCATTCGCGCCTCGGGAGGCCCATGAATTTCGATTTTTCCGACGATCAAAAGTTGCTGCGCAAAACCGCGCGCGAGTATCTCGCGGAACACGCCCCACTGACGTTGTGCCGCGCGGTGCTCGAGTCAGAGGCGTCGTACTCGGACACGCTCTGGAAGGGCGTCGCGGAGCTCGGTTGGCTGGGTACGGCGATTCCGGAGGAGTACGGCGGCGCCGGCTTCGGACGTCTGGAGCTCGTAGCCATCGCCGAGGAGCTGGGGCACGCGCTGGCCCCAATTCCCTTCTCGTCGAGCATCTATCTGGCCAGCGAGGCGCTGCAGCTCGCCGGCTCGGCGGCGCAGAAGCAGCAGTACCTGCCCAAGCTCGCGTCGGGCGAATGGATCGGCAGCTTCGCGCATGCCGAACGGCCCGGCGAGCAGGGTGCGGCGGAGATCACGACGACGTTCAGCAACGGCAAGCTCAGCGGCGCCAAGGTTCCGGTGGCCGATGGTGCCACCGCCCACTTCGCGATCGTCACCACCCAGGCCGGTAAAGACATCGGCCTCGCGCTGGTCGATCTGACCGGCAGCGGCGTCACCCGCACCACCGTGCGTTCCATCGACCCGAGCCGCTCGTTGGCAAGCCTGCGCTTCGACGGCGCACCGGCGCAGCTACTCGCCAACGCCGGCGGCTGGGCAACGGTGCAAACACTACTCGATCGCGCCGCCGTGCTCATGGCGTTCGAGCAGGTTGGCGGCGCCAGCCGCGCCTTTGAGATCACCCGCGAGTACACGCTGGGCCGCTACGCCTTCGGGCGCGCCATTGCCTCGTTCCAGGCGATCAAGCATCGCCTCGCTGATCTGTACGTCGAAATCGAGCTGGCGCGTTCGAATTGCTATTATGGTGCCTGGGCCCTCGGCAACGACGCCCCCGAGCTCCGCGTGGCCGCCTGCGGCGCGCGCGCCAGCGCCACCGACGCCTTCGAGCTGGCCAGCAAGGAGATGATCCAGCTGCACGGTGGCGTCGGCTACACGTGGGAATTCGACTGTCATTTGTTCTACCGGCGTTCCAAGTGGCTCGCCGCCGCGCTCGGCAGCGCCAACCAATGGCGCGAGCAGCTGATCCAACGGCTGGAACAGTAGAACGCGCGGACTGATCCGACGGATCGGGCGGATCGGTCCCATAGAAAAGAGGAAGACGACCATGGATTTCAACGACACTGCCGAAGAAGCAAAATTTCGCGCCGAAGCGCGCGCCTGGCTCGCGGCGCATGCGGAAGCCCTCAAGCCGGGTGAACGCGCCGCCGGGATCGAGGTGCGTGCCGAACCCGGCGGTCTCCAGCGGGCGCAGGACTGGCAGGCCAAGAAGGCCGATGCCGGCTGGGCGTGCATCACCTGGCCGAAGGAATACGGCGGCCGTGGCGCGACGGCAATCCAGTCGGTGATCTGGAACCAGGAAGAAGCGCGCTTCAAAACGCCGCCCAACGTTTTCGGCATCGGCCAGGGGATGCTGGGCCCGACGATCATGGTGCACGGCTCGGACGAGCAGAAGCAGCGCTACCTGCGGCCGATGCTGCGCGGTGAAGAGATCTGGTGCCAGCTGTTCAGCGAGCCAAGCGCCGGCTCCGACCTAGCCGGGCTGCGGACCAGCGCGGTGCGCGATGGCGACGACTGGGTCATCAACGGCCAGAAGATCTGGACCACCGGCGCGCAGTACTGCAAGTGGGGCATGATCGTCTGCCGCACCGACCCCGGCGCCGAGAAGCACAAGGGCATCACGTATTTCATCGTCGACATGCAGGCGCCGGGTATCGAGATCCGGCCAATCAAACAGATCAACGGCCTGTCGGGCTTCAACGAAGTGTTCTTTGCCGACGTTCGCGTCGCCGACACGAACCGCGTCGGCGGCGTCAACGAGGGCTGGCGTGCGGCCTTGACGACGCTGATGAACGAGCGCCATTCCATCGGTGGCGGCGGCGGTGGCCCGGACTTCAATGATCTGATGCAGCTCGCGAAGCACACGGCCTGGAACGGTCGACCGGCCCTCGAAGATCACGCCGTTCGCCAGCAACTGGCGCGCTTCTATACGCGGCTGAAGGGCCTGCAATATACCAGTTACCGCACGCAGACGGCGCTGTCACGCGGCCAGACGCCGGGTCCCGAAAGCTCGATCGGCAAGCTCGTCGGCGCGCCACTGCGCCAGGAGATGGCGATCTTCGCACTCGATCTCGAAGGTCCAGCGGGCGCGAGTACGGACAAGACCGTGGCCCCGCAGGACGCGGCGTGGCAGCAGAGCTTTCTCGGCGCGCCCGGCTTGCGCCTGGCCGGCGGCACCGATGAGATTCTGCGCAACATCATCGCCGAGCGCGTTCTGGGTCTGCCGCCGGAAATCCGTGCCGACAAGGGCATGGCGTTCAAGGACGTGCCGACGGGGCCGAAGAACACGTAAGACAGTGACAAGTGACAAGTGACGAGTGACGAGTAAGGAGCGCTCCTAACTTGTCACTTATCACTCATCACTCGTCACTGTCTTCCAACTCGCGCGCCTTCGGCATCCTGTTCGTCTGCCTCGTCTGCGTCGGGCTGGGACAGTCGATGCTGTTTTCCATTCTGCCGCCGGCGGCGCGCGAAATCGGCATCTCCCCGTTTCAGGTATCGACCATCTTCGCCACCTCGGCCAGCCTGTGGGTGTTCGTCAGCCCGATGTGGGGGCGACGCAGCGACGTGTGGGGGCGGCGCAAGGTCATCCTCCTCGGTTTGTTGGGCTTTGCCCTGTCGATGTCGTTGCTCGCCACCATGATCGAGATCGGTCTCAAGAAGCTGCTGCCGGTGATCGCCGTCTACCCGTTGATGATCGCCTCGCGCTCGCTGTTTGCGCTGCTGGGCTCGGGGACCGGCCCCGCGTCGCAGGCGTACGTTGCCGACCGCACCTCGGCGCTCGAACGCACCCGCGGGGTCGCGCTGGTCAACGCGGCGATGGGCCTGGGCGAGACCGTCGGACCGGGTGTCGGCGCGGGACTCGCGGCCATCGGGCTGCTGGCGCCGTTGTATCTCTCCGCCGCGTTGGCCGTCCTCAGCGCGGTGATGATCTGGTTCTTCCTCCCGGAGCACCAGCTGCCCCATGCGCACGGCGCCGCGCATGCAGCGCGGTTGAGCTTCCGCGATCCTCGCGTGCTGCCGTTTTTGTTGGTGGCCACCTCGCTGCAAGCCGTGCGCGCCACAACGGTGATTACCTTCGCCTTCTTTCTGCAGGATACGCTGTCGCTCAACGCGCAGCAGACGGTGCAATACTCGGGCATCGGCTTCGTCGTCCTCGCGGTATCGGGGTTGTTCGCGCAACTGGTCATCGTTCAGCGCTTCCGCCCGTCGGCGCGCGGCATGATCCGCTCCGGGCTGCCGCTGATGCTGGTCGCGTTTGTGCTCCTTGCCACACTGCACGCCTTCACCTGGTACCTCACGGCATTGGTGGCACTCGGCATCGGGCTCGGCCTGGTGCGTCCCGGCAATGCGGCGGCCGCATCGCTCGCCGTCGAAGCGCACGAGCAGGGTGCGGCAGCGGGCGTGGTCGGCGGGGTCTCGGTGATCGGCAACGTGTTTGGACCGATGCTCGGCACCCAGCTGTATCAGGTGCTGCCGATCGGTCCCTACCTGTTGAACAGTGCGGTCATGGTTGCCGTCCTCGTTTTCACGTTCACCAACCTCCGCCTGCGCACCTTGCGGGTCTAGCCTGCGGCCGGCGGGCCTGCGGCCGGCGTCTTTTCTATGGACCGCTCCCCCCGTCGGGGAGCCTCAGGACAGGATTGGTCGCTAGTGTGGTGCGTCACAACTGGAGTGCCGAATGAAGACCCGTTCGTCCCGAGCCGCCGTCTTTGTGGCGGCGTATCGAGGGACATGGAAGCCTCGTTCGTACAAGCACGGTGCCCCTCGATACGGCCCCTGAAAATATGGGGCCTACTCTCGGGGCAAACGGATTATCTGTTGTGAAGAATAATAGACCATATGCTTGACGCACTACACTCAGTACTTGGGGACTTCCAAGTTCGACAGAGCCTACGGCGCCCGCGCTGGTCGCACCGGCTTTCAAACCGATCGACAGACGGAACCTTCGGATGCGGGTTTTCGGGTTTGTAATTTGCCCGATGCCCAAGTACAGTCAGACGCTAAAACCTCACACTGAAACGGGGGCTACATGCGGGTGATGCGATCATTGCTGACGCGACCAGTGACGTCTGTCCTTCTCTTGTCACTCACATGGGCGAGCGCTGCGATGGCGCACAACGTTCGAGCCGACCTCGCCTTTTGGGGTAACTTCGGGCCGGACGCAACGCGCTGTCAGCGCGTCATCAGCCGTGCCGCGGCCCTCTGCGTCCAACAGGTGGTCAGCATCCGTATGGCCTGCATGGGGGCGGAGCTCTCCGGCGGGTCATGTGATACCGCAACCGTAGAGGCGCGTGTGCAAGATGCGCGTACGCGTGCGAGCAACATGCTCGCGCCGGTTTGCGACGCCGCGGCGCTGCAAAATCTCCGTTACTTCGACTTGAACGATGCGATCAACGACGTGACCACGATCTGCCGCCAGCTCGACACCGAAGCCTCCTCCGCAACCTATGCGCCGGCGATGGTCGGTGGCTCGGTGATCTCGGTCGATGACACGACCCAGAGCTGCGTCAACGTCGCCGCGGCCGCCAGTGCCCGGCTCCTGCGCTTTTCGATCCGTGCGCGGCAACGGGTGCTGGACCGTATCGCGGCGGATAACATGGGGCCGAGCCTGAAGCTTGCGTGGGTTATGCGCGCCGGGCAGCAGATCGACCAGGCGCGTGCGCTCTTGAAGCAGGACATTGAGACCGCATGTCCCGATACGACGTTCGCGTCCGTCTACAATCGCAGCGTGGACGCTTACCTCATCGGTATCGCACAGCGCGCCGACTGTGTCGCGGGCGCCGTGTATGTCCAGAACGCCGTGACCTGCCCCACCGCAGTATGCGGCAATGGCATCCAGGAGCCCGGTGAGGAATGCGACGACGGCAACGATTTCGAGGGCGACGGCTGCCACCACGATTGCACCAAGACCAATTGCCAGTCGTTCTCCACCACCTACGACATGATTCAGCAATCCATCTTCGAGAACCACGGCTGCACCTCGCAACTGTGTCACGGTGCGGCGCAATCCGGTGGCCTCGATCTGCGTGCCGATGTCTCGTATCAAAACCTCATCGACGTTCCGGCCCAAACCGTTCCCGGTTTGGGGTACAAGCGCGTCGATCCAGGCAGCAAGGACAGAAGCTTGTTGTGGATCAACCTGGCGGCACTGACACTTCCGGATCAGTTCCACGCCCCGCTGCGCGGCATGCCGCTGAGCGCCGCGCCGTTGAGCACCGACGAATTGGAAGCCATGCGCTTGTGGATTGAGAAGGGCGGCGCCTCGCGTACCGCCGCCGTCGACGGCACTGCAAACTTGCTCTCCGCGTGCTTGCCCGAACCCAAGCCAGCGCAGATCGAGCCGTTGCCAACACCAGCGCCAGGCGAAGGTGTCCAGATGCGGATGCCCGCACTAACGCTGGCTCCCAACAGCGAGCAGGAGGTGTGCTTCAGTACCTACTACGATTTCACCGGGCAGATCCCAGCCAGCGCGTTGAGCGCGGACGGCACGAAGTTCTACTATAAGCAGGTCGACATCCGCCAGGACCCCCTCAGCCATCACCTGATCATCAACATCTTTCGCGGCACTGAAGCCGCCGACGATCCGGCGTGGGGTCCGTACTCCTGCATGGGCGGACCGAAAGAGGGGACGTCATGCGATCCATTGCACCTCGGCTTCTGCGGCGACGGTGGCGACTGCGCGACGAAGCCAGACCCGACGGCCATTGCTTGCGTCGGTTTCGGCCCGCAAAATAGCGTGAACACGCTCACCAACGGCGGCTTCGTGTTTGCCCAATCGACCGCCGCTCAGTTCCTGTTCCCCGACGGTGTGTACAACGAGATTCCCGTTAAAGGCGTGATCCTGTGGAACTCGCACGCCTTCAATCTCACGCACCAGAATGGGCGCATGGAAGCGTGGGTCAATATCCTCTTCCCGAAACCCGGCGAGCTGCATTACGAGGCGCAGCAAATCTTCAATGCCAGCAAAATATTTTGGAGCGATCATTTCATCACTCTCCCCCTGCCATCCATACCGCCCTTCCAGGATCGCGAGGTCTGCCAGGTTCATGCCTTCGGGCAAGAGGGTGAAAGATTTGTCGACTCGCTCGTCTCCCCGAACCAAACTGTGCACTTGTTCGAGCTCAGCGGCCACATGCACCAGCACGGCAAGCGCTTCCGCATCTTCCGCGGTGCCTTCACCTGCAAGGGCGGACAGCAGGCGGGGCAGCCCTGCTCGGCCTTCAATCCAGAAATGTGTCCCGGGGGAACCTGTACTGACGGTGGCGGCCGCGATCCGCAAGCCAGTCTGTTGTACACGAACTACGTATACAACGATCCGGTCATCCTGCGGCCGGATCCGCCGATTCTGATTTCCGGTTCCGCGCCGATCGCCGATCGTTCACTGACATTTTGCGCCCATTACGATAACGGCTTGGCGCCGAACACCGACTGGGTGAAGCGCCGCTCCACTTCCGCTCCCGCCGCCAGCATCGACTTCGGCCTCAAGTTGTCGATCGGCGGCCCCTGCGCCGCATCGCAGACGCGCTGCATCGGTGGACCGCATCATAACGAGCTGTGCAAAGGCAGTAACGCTAACTGCGATTCGACCACCGGCGCCGGCGACGGCGATTGCGATGCCTGTCCCCTGACCGGCGGCATGCGCACCACCGACGAGATGTTCATCCTCTTCGGGAACTACTGGCTGGAGTAGGGCGGGTTGTTGGTTGCTAGGTTGTTAGGTTGCTTGATTAGGCAACCTAGCAACCTAACAACCTGCCATTTTCTCGATCGGCAACCCCGCTTCGGTCCAGCCGCGCCAACCGCCGTCCATTGACCACACGTTGGTGTAGCCCATCTTCTGCACGTTGTCGGCAGCCAGCGCCGAACGGAAGCCGCCGCCGCAATACAGCACAATCGGCGCGCCGTGATCGGGGATGACGCTCTCGATGTCGCGCTCGATGATCCCCTTGCACAGATGCTGCGCGCCGGGGAGATGGCCGTTGACCCACTCGTTGTCTTCGCGCACATCGACCAGGTGAAAGCGCTCTCCACGATCCAGCATCGCCTTGACATCGGCAACGCTCAGCTCGTGGATGCGCTGCTTCACCTCATCAACCACGCGCAGAAATCCGGGACTGTGCTTCATCGATGTCTCCCTCCAAACCAAAGGCCGAGATCTCGCGCAAAGGCGCAAAGCTGCAAAGGATGAGTCGCCAAGAGCGAAATCCTGCTCGGGGATGCAAGCTCATCGGAGCGCCCGTGAGTCGGAGCAAGCATCTCCTGGCGTCTCACTTTGCGGCTTTGCGTCCTTGCGTGAGTCTCATTCTCCCTTAAGGACTCGCATCATTGATGACCGTGCCCATGCTGCTGAGGAACTCGCCGGCTTGCGCCCGGGCCTGGGGAATGAGGCTGGTGACGGCGTGCCCCGCGGTCGGAGGCTTGTGGTAATCGAGCATCACGTAGCGCCAGATTCCGCTGCACCCTGCGGCGTCGGTGCATCCGCGCGACGCTTTGACGTCGGGGAGCTGCATCACCGCGGCCAACGCGTCTTCGTTAGGATTGGGCAGAATGGTGTCGGTAATGCCTTCGTGCATGAGCACGTGCTTGGCCGGCACGCCGGGAAGCTGCGCGCCAGGCACGATGACGTGCGCCGCATAGTTGATCGGATCGCCCGCATCCCATGTCCACTGCACGATTTGCTGTATGCGATGCACCATGCGCGGATAGAGCGGGTCGGTCAGCGCAATGCCGGTTTGCGCCACGATGTGCGGATTCACGATGCCGGTCAGATACGATGATGACAGCGCGGTCGCGAGGCCACCGCCGGGCACACTCAGCATCGCTACCCCGACGTTCGGCTCGAGCGACATGAACATTGTGCCCAGAATCGCGCCGAGCGACCCGCCGAAGTAGAGCACATGCTCGGGGTCGATCCGGTCGAACGGCGGGGTCATCGCCTGCTGCGCGTTCGTGATCATGCGCCGGAGCTGCAAAAGATCGGCGACCGTCTGGCGCAGGTACTCGCGCGTCGCGACGACGTTGCCGAAGTCGAAGAACGTCGATGGCTCACCACGCGTGCCGTTGTGGAGCGCGGAGATGGCAATCCCCATGATCGGCGCGTCACCAAGCGTCGGCGGTAGGTTCGCGATGACGTCGCGGTTCGAGCCGTATAACCCGTGGCCGAAGATGACGATCGGATACCCGTTCGGCGGCGCCGGGGCCTTGGGAATGGTCATGTAGAAGTCGAGGTGGTTCACGTCGGGAACCGCCGGACCGCTGATCAGGCTCGGGTCGAATGGGCCGTCGGTTTCGGCGCGGAAGTCGTATGAATCGAAGCTGCCGACGGCGACCGCGGCAACGTTGGACGATGTAGACGCTCCGACCAAGCTTTTAAACTGTGCCGTGCCCTCGGGGAAAATGCCGGTGGTCAAATCGGGAATGGGGGCATTGGCGAAGACCGGTGTGCCCGGAACGAGACCCCCGGAATCGAGCCGATCGCGGACGGCCAGCAAGTCGTCCGTCGTGGCCTGTGTCGTGAACAGGTCGACGAGCGCCAGCTGGTCTGTCCCGATGCCGTAGGCCCCGAGGTAGGCGATCACCGGTTCGAGGCGCGTGCGCAGCGGTTGCAGATCCGGCGTGGCACCCGCAAGCAACGCCGTGAAGTCGGCCGACGGCTGCATCGGGTTGCCATGAGTATCCTGGAGCGCGGTGGTTACCACGATGGCGTATGTGGTGTGCGGCTGCAGCGGCTGCAGCGTTTGCACCTCGATGCTGCTGTCCGGCGGATAGAAGGTGGCGCGGATAGCGGGCGGTGGAGCGCTGAGGTCGTTGAAGTTCAGCAACATGATGCCGGGGGAGCTGCCACTCGCATCGAGCGTCACCGGGGCGCCGACGCGAATGCGGAGCGGGGCATACGTCCCGAAGGCGGTGAAGGTATGCAGCTGAGACGCGAGAAGGTTGAGATAGTCGCGCGCTTGCTGATACGCGGCACTCGCCGGCAAGCCGGGATCGAGCCCGCTCACCGGCACCTGCACGTGCCCGGAGGCGTCGAGCAATCGATCGCTCGGGAACGGATTATCGACGGCCTGCGGATCGTTGCTGTAGAGGACCGTCGGCGTCTCCGGCGTCGGCGTCACGGTCGGTTCCACGGGGCAGCTGCCGAGCGCGCTGTTTACCGCCAGCAGAATCTCCTCGATGGTGATCGCACCATCAGCGTTCCGATCGCCGCTGGGACATGCCGATGCCGGTGCGTTATCGAGGGCAACGTTCACCATGACCAGGAGCTCATCCACGGTCACGGCGCGATCGTCGTTGCAGTCGCCGGCACAGGTACTACCGCTGTCCGCAAAAGCGTACAGGGCCGGTATGCACAGCACGCCGGCAAGGAACAGCGCTCCGAGCACGCGCTGCAGCGGTTTCACTGGTTGTCGCCGGGCGGCCGTCATTGGGGGACTGCGTACTACAGTCCCCGCCAGGCGGCAATCGACAAACACGCGGGGAAAGGCAGACAGCAGCTTTTCCATGACTAGGATCTGCGGTCGGGGCTCCGTGTCTTCGTGTCTGCCCGTATGGTAGGGTGCTGCCGATGCGCAACGTTGCCGAGCAGCCGCAACCGGCGGTCGAAGCCTTCGACGAGAAGCAGTTCTACCTCGACGAGTTCCGCGGGCGCACGCTGTTGTTCTCCATCCCCGTGAGCGAGCTGGCGCAGGACGCAGACTTTGAATGCCTGGCCGCCATGGGGCGCGAGCTGCTGGTCAACGATACGCGCGTGATCATGCTGATCGGGGCGCCGGACGACGTTCCTGGTAAGGAGATCCTGCGGCGTTTGCAGCACCGGCTCGGCCCGTTGCTCTTGCGCGACGAGATCATCTCGCTATTCCCGCAACGCCAAGCGCGCACCGCCGCATTTTCCGAAGTCCCGGCCGATGCCTTCGCAACGCCGGCGTCCGCATCAACCTTGCTGAGCAGCGTATGGACGACCTTGCGCCGCGGCCCGTTGTTCGTGGGCGTCGTCGCCAGCGCAGACGCCGACGCGACCAAGGCGATCGCGCAGCAGATGGCCACACGCCTGCGCGTCCACAAGTTGATTCTCATCCATCCCGCGGGCGGGATTTCCGGCAGTGACGGCAAGCAGATCTCGTTCATGGACGAAACCATGCTGACCGCGCTGCTGGCGGCGGGACAGGCGGAGTGGGCGGGTCTGGCGGAGCGCCGGCCGGGGCTCGAAGCCGCGCGCGCCGCCTTGCTGGGCGGGGTCACCTCGGTCAACCTCTGTACCCTCGACGGTGCGCCGCGCGAGCTGTTCACCTACACCGGCTCCGGGACGCTGTGCACCCATCAAGATTACTGCAAAATCCAGCGGCTCGGGATCGACGACTTCGAAGAGGTCGAGCGTTTGATCGAGCGCGGCCAACGCGAAGGTTTGCTCAAGCTGCGCACGCCCGACGAGATCGCGTTGATGCTCATCAACGGGTACGGCGCCACCATCGGCGCGCACCATCTCGCCGGTATTTGCGCGCTGGTGACCGAGCCCTACGTCGCAGCACACGCCGGCGAGGTCGTCGGGCTGTACACCATCACCCGCTTCAAGGGTGAGGGGGTCGGCGGCCGCCTGGTGGCGCAACTGCTCGACGACGCACGCAACGCGCGGCTGGCGTACGTCTTCGCGTGCACCACGGAAGAGCGGGCGTTAACGTTCTTCGAGCGCCAAGGCTTCCGCCGCGTCGGCACCGCGGATGTGCCCGCCGCGAAGTGGGAGTCGTACGATCCGCAACGCAAGGCGCAAGTGGCCGTGTTCCGGTTTGATCTCGACGCGGCCGCCAGGTAGAGGCGCAGAGAATGCCGCCAAATTTGAGCAGCCCCTCGATACGGCTCCTGAAAAGACGGAGCCTACTCGGGGCGAACGGGAATGGGATCGCCGGCGGGATACTTGACCGTTCACCCCGAGTCGCCGCCTTTTTCTGGCGGCGTATTGAGGGGCGCGCCTATTCCTCGCCGCATCACCCATGATCATCGGCATCGACATCGGCGGCTCGACCACCGACGCGGTGGTCCTCGACGACGCGGTGCACGTCGTTTCCGTCGAGGCCAACGATCCCGTTGCCGCGGCCGCCGGGGCGCTCGGCAAGCTGGTCAGCGACCTCCATCGGCGCCTGAGCGACATCACCGCGATCGCCGCGACCGGCGGTGGCGCACGGTTTCTGGCTGACGACCTGTTGGGAGTGCCGGTCCACAAGATTCCCGAGATCACGGCTATTGGGCTCGGCGGGTCCACCTTGGCGGATAAGTCGGAGGTGCTCGTCGTCTCGATGGGCACGGGCACGGCGATGGTGTCGGTCAAAGGCACCGCCATCCAGCACGTCAGCGGCACCGGGGTCGGCGGCGGCACGCTGCTCGGCTTGTCGAAGCATCTCTTGAACGTCGCCCGCCTGGAGACGCTGGAGCAGTTGGCGGCGCGCGGCGACTTGTCGCGCATCGACTTGACCGTCGGCGACGTTGCCGGCGGCCCGGTCGGCAACCTGCCGGCCGACGCGACCGCAAGTAACTTTGGAAAGCTGTCGTCCGACGTCGGCCCGGAGGATAAGGCGCGCGCGCTGATCAATATGATCGCCGAGGTGATCGTCTCGCTCAGCGTGACCGCGGCACGCGCCAGTGGCCTGCACGATATCGTGCTCACCGGCAAGCTGCTGCGGGTGAAGCCGTTCGTCGAACGCATCACCGCCACCCGGCTGTTGTTCGATCGGAGCTTCATCATTCCACCGCACGCCGAGTTCGCCACGGCCATCGGCGCGGCGCGCAGCCTGCGCCCTTGAGGCCGACATGGCTCGCGCGTGCAAGGTCGGCGGCAGCTTGCTCGTGGCGCTGGGAGTGGTGCTCCTGCTGCTGTCCCTCTTGGCGATCGGGCGGGACCGCGACACCTACAGCCGGGCGGCGCTGGCGGCGGAACGCAACGCCGGTAACATCATGTATGAAGCCGAGCTCGGGAAAGCGCGCGTACAACGCGCCTTTGAGGTGGTCGGCGCGTCGTTCGGCGTGCTGACGATCCTCAACGGCGCCACGCTGGTTGCGGTAGGCGTGGTCGCTGCGCAACGGACGACGTAGGGCCTGCGGCCAGCGTCTCTTCTGTGGCCCGCTCCCCGTTGGGTCGCTGCGGGCTGCCAAGTCCGACAGGCTGCTGCTGACGTCGTCCACACGCTGGACAACGACTTACCCCGATGGTATATGCGACCCGCTTCAAGTCCACCAGCACGAGGAGACGAGTATGGCCTTGTTCGGCAAGGACGACAGAATGCAGCGCCCCGAGGATGCACGACCGTTTGTGGTCGGTGGCCCGACGCACGGCGGTGAGGTTGCAAGCGGCGACCCGACTGCGCAAGCACACCTTGCCAAGGGCAGTCGGATCGAGGGGAAGCTGACGTTCGAAGGCAGCGTGCAGATCGATGGCCAGGTCGAAGGAGACATCGAGGCGCAAGATTCAGTCACGGTCGGCGAAACCGCCGTGGTCAACGCACAGATCAACGCCGGCACCATCGTGCTGAAGGGCAAGGTTACCGGGGACATCATCGCCCGCAAACGCGTCGAGCTGCGGGCACCTGCAAAATTGATCGGCAACATCACCACCCCGAGCGTGGTGATTCACGAAGGCGTCGTTTTCGAAGGGCACTGCTCCATGGGCGGCGGGGTGGAAGCCAAGACGGAGAAGACGGACAAGAAGGTCGCCCTCTTTCCAAAGGAGGAGCGGATCTCTAACGCACTGCGGTTGCCGACGGAAGCCGTCAAGTAGGTGCAGCCGGCTCGTTCGCCGGTCGACCGTTTCTCCGCGCACCTCCCGCCAGTAATGCCTACCACGCCGCGCCGGTAGTGACGCGGGTGGTGTGGCCTGTCGTGCGCGATCCCAACGTAGAAGCCGAGGCAAATGATTACTCTCGACTCATCCTTCGCGGTGCAAATCGTCTGTTTTCTGGTCCTGTGGATCGGACTCAAGCGGTTGCTCTTCGATCCGACGCTACAGGTGCTCGAAGAACGCGAGCGGCGCACCGTGGGGGAACGCCACGCCGCCGATACGCTGCGCAAGACCGCGGAGCAAGCAGCGACGGACTACGAACGCCGCATGCACGCGATGCGCATCACGCTCGGCGCCGAGGCGGAAACCAGCTTCAAGACCATCGAAGCCGAGGAGCGCAAGATCTTGTCGGACGCACGCGAGCACGCTAGTGCCCAACTCATGCAACTGCGCGAGAGTCTCGCCCGCCAGGCGAATGAGGCCCGTCCGGCGCTCTCATCGGAAGCACAAACGCTCGCCGGAGACATGCTGGAGCGTGTCATCGGGAGATCCCTCGCATGAGGCGCCGCCTGCCCGCGGCAATCGCCGTCATCGCCCTGTTCGCTCGCGCCGCCCTGGCCAGCGAGGAGGCACCCCACGAGGCCGGTATTCCGTGGAGTACCCTCCTCTTCTCGACCATCAATCTGCTGATCTTCCTGTGGGTGCTGGCGCGTTACGTGATGCCCGCGGTGCGCGACTGGGTACGCGACCGCCGCCTGCGCGTCATCAGCGACTTGGAAGCCGCCGCAACGGCCAAGGCGGAAGCGCTGCGGCTGCAGGCGGAATGGGAAGCACGGCTGGCGCGCCTCGATCAGACGATCGAAGAGATGCGCGCCCAGGCGCGGCAAGATGCCGAGCGCGAGCGCGAGCGGATCCTTGCCGCGGCACACAAGACCGCGGAGACGATTCGCCGCGACGCGGAACGCGCCGCGGCGTACGAGGTGCGCCGCACCCAGGAGTTGCTGCGCGCCGAGCTGGTACGCCAAGCGCTGCGCAGCGCCGAAGCTCAGGCCCACAGCCAATGGACCCCGGCTGACCAAGCGCGCTTCATCGCCGATTTCCTGAAGCAGGTGCGTCCGTGAGCGCCGTCGCGCGACGCTACGCCACGGCGCTGTTCGCGCTCGCCAAGGAGGCGACCGCCGTCGCGCCGACCGCCGAGGAGCTGGCACGCGTTGCCACCCTCGCCGCCGAACCGGCGATCAGCGCCGTGCTCGGCAGCCCGTTGCTGTCGCCGGCACACCGTCTGGAGTTCGCACGCACGCTTGCGGGTGAGATCAAAGCCTCGCCGTTGCTGACCCGCTTCGTATCCCTGCTCGCCGACCATCAACGTCTGGCGGAGCTGCCGGCGATTCACCGATACTTTCAACAGCTGCTCGATGAGGATCTCGGCCGCGTCCGCGTCACCATTCGCAGCTCCAGCGCACTGTCGGCGCAACAGCAGACCGAGTTGGTCGCGGCATTCGCAAACATCACCGGCAAACAGGTGATCCCCACCGTCGTCGTCGACCCGGAACTGCTCGGGGGAGTCGTCGTCGAAGCCGCCGGCAAGGTCTACGACGGCAGCGTGCGAACCCAGCTGACCCGGCTCGCCAAAGAGCTCACCGGAACCGCCTCGCTGTAGGAGACATCAGACATGGATATTCGCCCCGCTGAAATCAGCGACGTCATCAAGCGCCAGATTGCCGAGTACGGCCGCGAGGTCGAAGTGCGCGAGACCGGCCGCGTGCTGTCGTGCGGCGACGGTATCGCCCGCATCTACGGGCTCGACAAAGCCGCCGCCGGCGAGCTGCTCGAGTTTCCGCACAACATCTTCGGCATGGTGCTGAACCTCGAAGAGGACAACGTCGGCGCCGCCATCTTCGGCGAAGCGCAGGAGATCAAGGAAGGCGACGAGGTCCGCCGTACCGGCCGCATCGCCGAGGTTCCGGTGGGTGACGCGTTGCTCGGCCGCGTCGTCGACGCCCTCGGCCAGCCCATCGACGGGAAAGGGCCCATCGACACCGCCGAGACGCGGCGCATCGAGCTCAAGGCGCCGGGCATTGTCGCTCGCCAACCGGTGAAGGAGCCGCTGCAAACCGGCATCAAGGCCATCGACTCGATGATTCCGATCGGCCGCGGCCAACGCGAGCTGATCATCGGCGACCGCCAGACCGGCAAGACCGCGGTGGCCCTCGACACCATCATCAATCAACGCGGCGGCAACGTGCAGTGCATCTACGTCGCCATCGGCCAGAAGCGCTCCACCGTCGCGCAGGTGGTGGAGAAGCTCACCCGTTTCGGCGCCATGGACTACACGATCGTCGTCGCCGCCACGGCCTCGGACGCCGCGCCGCTGCAATTCATTGCCGCGTACAGCGGCTGCGCCATGGGCGAGTACTTCCGCGACAACGGCCGGCACGCGCTGGTCATCTACGATGACTTATCGAAGCAAGCCGTCGCCTACCGCCAGCTCTCCTTGCTGCTGCGCCGTCCACCGGGCCGCGAGGCGTATCCCGGTGACGTCTTTTACCTGCATTCACGCTTGCTCGAGCGCGCCGCAAAGATGAGCGAGGACCGCGGCGGGGGCTCGTTGACGGCGCTCCCCATCATCGAAACCCAGGCGGGCGACGTCTCGGCGTACATTCCGACGAACGTCATCTCGATCACCGACGGCCAGATCTTTCTCGAAAGCGACTTGTTCTTCTCCGGCGTGCGGCCGGCAGTCAACGTCGGCATCTCGGTGTCCCGCGTCGGCGGCAATGCGCAGATCAAAGCCATGCGTCAGGTCGCCGGATCGCTGCGCATCGAGCTGGCGCAATACCGCGAAATGGCCGCCTTCGCCCAATTCGGCTCCGACCTCGACGCCGCCACACAGAAGCAATTGGCGCGCGGCAGCCGGCTGGTCGAGATCCTCAAGCAAAACCAGTACGAGCCGCTGCCAGTGGAGAAGCAGGCGTTGATCATCTATGCCGCCACCAGTGGGTATATCGATCAATTGCCGGAGAGCGCGGTGCGGCGTTACGAAACCGAGCTGTTCCGCTTCATCGAAAACCGCCATCCGGAGATCACCGAGGCGATCACGTCAAAGAAGCAGTTCGATGACGAGCTGAAGGCGAAGATCAACAAAGTGCTCGACGAGTTCAAAGACGTTTTCACCGCCTAGCCTGCCGCGGCGATCAACGACCTGACGTTCCATGGCCAGCCTCAAAGCCATCCGCAAGCGCATCACTTCGGTGAAGAGCACCCAAAAGATCACCAAGGCCATGAAGATGGTCTCGGCGGCGAAGCTGCGCCGCGCCCAGGAAGCGGCCACCGCGGCGCGTCCCTATGCCGAGAAGCTCACCGCCCTGCTGCACAACGTCGCCAGCCGTGTCGAAGTTGGCGCCCATCCCCTGCTCGCCAACCGTCCCGAGGTGCGCAGCATCCACCTCCTGGTGGTCACCGCCGACCGCGGCTTGTGCGGCGGCTACAACACCAACATCATCCGCAAGACCGAGCAATTCCTCAACGAGCACGGCCGCGACCGCGTGCGCCTGACCATCGTCGGGCGGCGCGGCTTCGATTATTTCAAACGGCGGCCGGTGACCATCGTCGAGAAGCACATCAACCTGTTCGGCGGCCCGAACAGCGAGTTGGCGCGGCGCATCGGCGAGCAACTCTCCCACGAATTTGCCGACGGCAATACCGACGCGGTGTACCTGGTCTACAACCAGTTCCGCTCCGCGCTGGTGCAAGTACCGACCCTGCAGCAGCTCCTGCCCATCACCCACGATGCACCGAGCGGCGCGGATTCGGCGGACTACCTGTACGAGCCCGACGCCGCCACGCTGCTCGACCGCCTCTTGCGGCAGTACGTTACCGTGCTCATTCACCGCGCCTTCCTCGAAGCGACGGCCAGCGAGCACGGCGCCCGCATGACGGCAATGGACAGCGCCACCAGCAACGCGTCGGACATGATTGACCGCCTCACACTCGCGATGAACCGCGCCCGCCAAGCAACGATCACCAGGGAACTGATGGAGATCGTCGGCGGAGCAGAAGCACTCAAGGGCTGAGCAACCAACGCAGAGGGATTTCAGAATGAACATCGGCAAGATCACCCAAGTCATTGGCCCTGTCATTGACGTGCAGTTCGCCAACGGCGCCGTGCCCCCGATCTACAACGCCTTGCGCGTCACCAACCCGGCGATCAACAGCCTGGAGTGGAACCTGGTCGTCGAGGTGGCGCAGCACCTCGGTGAGAAGACGGTGCGCTGCATCGCCATGGACGCCACCGAAGGCCTGGTGCGCGGCATGGACGTGCAGGACACCGGTGACGGCATCAAGGTGCCGGTCGGTCCGCAAACCCTCGGCCGCATCATCAACGTCATCGGTGAGCCGGTGGACGAAGCGGGTCCGGTGGAAGCCACGGCGCATTATCCGATTCACCGCCCGGCACCCGCTTTTGTCGATCAAGCGACGGAGGTGCAGGCCTTCGAGACCGGCATCAAGGTCGTCGACCTGCTGACGCCGTATTCGCGCGGCGGCAAGATCGGCCTGTTCGGCGGCGCCGGCGTGGGCAAGACGGTGTTCATCATGGAGATGATCAACAACATCGCCACGCACCACGGCGGCTACTCGGTGTTCGGCGGCGTCGGCGAGCGCACCCGTGAAGGCAACGACTTGTGGTTGGAAATGCGCGAGTCGGGCGTGATCTCCAAGACGGCGCTGGTCTATGGCCAGATGAACGAGCCACCCGGAGCGCGCGCCCGCGTCGGCCTCACCGCGGTGACCGCCGCCGAGTATTTCCGCGACGAAGAGGGCAAGGACGTGCTCCTCTTCATCGACAACATCTTCCGTTTCACTCAAGCCAACTCCGAAGTTTCCGCCCTCCTCGGCCGCATGCCGTCCGCCGTAGGTTACCAGCCGACCCTGTCCACCGACCTCGGTGAGCTGCAGGAACGCATCACGACGACCAAGAAAGGCGCCATCACTTCGGTGCAGGCCATCTACGTGCCCGCCGATGACTTGACCGACCCGGCCCCTGCCACCACCTTCGCGCATCTCGACGCCACCACCGTGCTGTCGCGCGCGCTGACGGAAATCGGCATCTACCCCGCTGTGGACCCGCTCGACTCAACATCGCGGATTCTCGACCCGGGCATCGTCGGCCCCGATCACTACGGCGCCGCGCGCAGCGTGCAAGCCATTCTGCAGCGCTACAAGGATCTCCAGGACATCATCGCCATCCTCGGCATGGACGAGCTCTCGGAAGAAGACAAATTGATCGTGTCGCGTGCCCGCAAAGTGCAACGCTTCCTGTCGCAGCCGTTCCACGTCGCCGAGGCCTTCACCAACATGAAGGGCGCATACGTGAAGCTCCCCGACACGATTCGCGGCTTCAAGGAAATCGTCGAGGGCAAGCACGACAACATCCCCGAGCAGGCCTTCTACATGGTGGGCACCATCGACGAGGTCTTGGAAAAGGCCCGCCGGATGGCCGCCTAGGCCTGCGGCCGGCGTCTCTTCTATGGACCGCGCCCCGTTGGGTGGCTGGAGACTTCCAAGTCCGACACGCTGCTAGACCACGTCAACGCGCCCGAGGATAATTCACGACATGGCCACTGCCTTTCAGCTGCGCATCGTCACCCCGAACCGGCTGCTGCTCGACGAGCAGGTGCGCGAGGTCACCGGCCCGGGAACGCTCGGAGAGTTCGGCGTCTTACCGGACCACATCACGTTCCTGACGTCGCTGGAGATCGGCGCGATGAGCTATCGCACCGATCGCGACGTGCGGCGGCTGGCGGTGCGCGGCGGCTTCGCGGAGGTCATCGACAACGTCATGACTGTGCTCGCCGACGACGCGGCGCTCCCGGAGGACGTCGATTCGGCGAAGGCACGCAGCGATCTGCAAGCCGCCGAAGCGCAGCTGAAGGATCTCTCCCAGCTCGATGACGCCTACCTCGCCGCCGACGCCAACCGCAGGTGGGCAGAGGCGCGGCTCGAGGTGGCGAGCGCCGCTCGCTGACTCCGCAGTTACCGCCCGCTCCTCGACTCCTGCCTTTACGTTTCACGTTTCACGCTTTACTCTCCCCGAAATGGCGAACACCTCAGTCGTCGTGGCGCGGGTCGGCGAAATCCAGCCCGGCCACACCAAGAAGTTCTTCCTGCAGGTGAACGGGTGCGAAGAAGAGTGCTTCGTTGTCAACCACGGCGGCACGCTCTATGCCTACGTCAATCGCTGCCTGCACGTGCCGATGACCATGGACTGGATCGACAACCAGTTCATGACCGAGGACCAGCAGTTCATTCAGTGCGCCACGCACGGCGCCTGTTATGTGCCCGACACCGGCGAATGCGTCTCCGGCCCGCCGTGTGGGAAGTTCCTCATCCGCGTGGCGCTGACCATCCGCGGGGAGGATGTGATCGCAGCGCCGGCTGACGAGACCAGCGTCGCGGAACCTTAGCCCACCATCCAAAACGACGGACTCACGCAAAGCCTCAAAGGCGCCACGTGAAACGCCTGAACAGCCCCACCGCGACAGGAAGCCGTTAGCCTGGGGCGGCTCGGACTGAGGTTCGGCAACCGCCCCAGGCTATCCCGGCAAGCAGGCTCTCCACTCACCGCACCGCGCAACATCGTACGTGATGCCGCTGGTCTCCACCGCGGGCTCGAACGTCCCGACGCGTTGCCAGCCGTACCCATCCGCCGCCGGGCACAAGCCGAGAAAATCGAAGGGGCCGGCACGGCGGTCACCGGCGGCGTTCAACGCGGTCGAGCCGGTCACACCGAGATAGGTGCTGGCGGTTTCGACGAAAGCCGGTATGAAATGCGCCAGGTCGCTGGGCGCCGCCTGCAAGCCGCTGAGTCGCACCACCGTGTCGCCATCTGAGATCATGGGTGGCGTTTTACCAGCAGAGGTTCGCGGGGCTCAACCGCATTCTGTGTCGAAAGGGGGCTTGGGGGCTTCGCTCTTGCGCGCAGCGGCGTCATGAGGGCTCTTGCGTTTGTGCACTCCCGTCTCCACGGTTGTCTCGCGGGTCTTTCGCGCAGCCTGCCGAGCGCGGTAAGAATTCTTCCAGACCGGAGGGGTTATGCGAGCTTCGAAGACCTTCGTCGCAACCGGATGCATCACGCTGCTGACCGCAGTGCTTGGCGCCTGCGGGACCAAGGACCCGCCGCGGCCGGTAGCGGATCCCGCGGCACGGCGCAGCACTACTTCAGGAGCGGTGGTGGGGTTTGTAGGCGAATACGGAAGCCATGTGTGGCTCGGCGTTCCGTTTGCCGCGCCGCCCGTGGGCGGGCTGCGCTGGCGCGCGCCGCTGCCGCCGCAGCCGTGGACGGGGACACGCGAGGCGCTGGCCTTCGGCTCGGCGTGCACGCAGTACGCCAGCCCGTTCGGTGGCGTGAAGAAGGGACGCGAAGGCACCCCCGTCGGGAGCGAAGACTGCCTGTACCTCAACGTCTACGCGCCGCGCTTCGCCGCAGCAGACGTTCCAAAGGACGCGGCCCGGCTGCCAGTCATGCTGTGGATTCACGGTGGCGGCAATACCATCGGCGAAGCCGGCTTCTACAACGGCGGCAACCTCGCCGCGCAACAGCACGTGCTCGTGGTCACCACCAACTACCGGCTCGGCCCCTTCGGTTGGTTTCGTCACGCCGCGATGCGCAACGCCGGCACCAACGAGCTCGACCGTTCCGGCAACTTCGGTACGCTCGATCTCGTACGCGCCTTGCAGTGGATACGAGAAAACGCCACTGCATTCGGCGGTGATCCGAACAACGTGACCATCTTCGGCGAGTCGGCCGGCGGCACGAACGTGTTCTCCCTGCTGCTCTCGCCACAGGCCCATGGCTTGTTTCACCGCGCCATCGTTGAGAGCGGCGGTATGCAAATGAGTAATGTCGACGAAGCGGAAGCGCTCGCTGACAATGGCGGCGGCCACGCCAACAGCTCTAACGAAGCGCTGTTGCGCCTCCTCGCGGCGGACGGCACCGCACCGGACCGCGACGCGGCCAAGAGCCGTCTGGCACAAATGAGCGGCGCCGATATCGAGCGCTACCTGCGCGGGAAGTCGACGATCGAGGTCCTCACCGCCTACCCGCCCATCGCGCACGTCGATATGATCGACATGCCGAAGGTATTCCGCGACGGCGTCGTGCTGCCCGCCGAGGATCCACTACAGCGTCTCGGACAGCCCGACGGGTACAACCACGTACCGGTCATCTTCGGCACCAACCGTGACGAAAACAAGCTGTTCATGCAAGGCGACTCGCAGCTGGTGCATCGCATCCTGTGGATCATTCCGCGCATCCGCGACGAACGCCATTACAACCTCATGGCGGAGTACATGGCAAAGATGTGGAAGGCCAACGGCGCCGACGAGCCGGCAACGGCAATCCAGAGTACGGCCGGTGCGAGCGTCTTCGTGTATCGTTTCGATTGGAACGAGGAGCCGCGCGTTCTGGGCACGGATCTGTCGGTGCTTCTCGGCGCCGCGCACGCCTTCGAGATCCCCTTCGTCTTCGGACACTTCGATCTCGGCCGCGAGGGCAACATGATCTTCACCACGGAAAATGAGCCGGGACGCAAGGCGCTTAGCGCGCAGATGATGTCGTACTGGGCCGAGTTTGCGTACACCGGCGCGCCCAGTCGCGGCCGCAACGACCACCTGCCTGAATGGACACCGTGGAATGAGAGTGCGGCGGCCCCGAAGTTCATGATCTTCGACACCGCCGCAGGCGGCGGCGTGCGCATGTCCAGCGACACCGTCACCACCGCCAGCGTCCTCGCCGCCATTGACGACGATCCACGCCTGCCGACACAACGGGACAAATGCATGATCTATCGTGACTTGGCACAGTGGTCGCGGAACTTCACGCGCAAGGATTATCCAACCGCCGGACGTCAGGGCTGCGCGGCGTATCCGATCGACGCATACCCGTGGGGGTGACAGGCCGGTGGTTAGCGTCACTCTCGGGGAGAAGGCGCCGACAGGCATTTGCATTGCGCTCTGAGCATTGCCACCGAGCGCGGCGGGATTTTCAACTGCGGTGGCAGGCGCGCAAAACTGTCGAGGCCCCATGATCAAGTGCCGTGATTTGGCACCTGTGGCGGCGACGGGCAGAAATTCGTCGGACCACTCATAGCTCCTCGTTCCGCACTGTTTCGAACTCACCTCTTTGTATGCTGGCGTAGATAGTGCTTGGTGACACCGCCTGAGAAGACAACGGACGGGGTGATCGGTGATCGGAAGAGGACTGGGACAGAGTAATCGGGAGCTGCAGAGTTCGGTACGAACGCAGGCAACCAGAGTTGACGGCGGTTTCAAAGCGCGTGGCGTTCTTTCTCCGCCAGCGACACGAGTCCTCGCGGGTCCGTACCAGAGCGGTCGGCTACGACGCCTTGGCATCCGGCCGTCGGCCTGGGTAATCGCCCTTGGTGCTCTGCTATGCGTCGGTACGCTCGTGCCTCGACGCGCACTCGCGGCTTCGGTTGTCGAAACGTACTACGTGCCGATTCCTGAGGATCAATTGCGCACCGTTATGGTGGCGCTGCAGGGATCCTCGATCGGCACGACGATGACCAGTGTGACCTCGATCGTGGTCACTGGCGACAATACGGTCATCTATTTCGACCACTGGGAGGACGGTTACGAGGTCGACATCGAACACCCGACGCAGGCCAGCACCCGGGTCTGGGGTGACGGCAACATCGCCAACGGCTGCGCACCGGGTCATGCCTGCGCCACCAATGCG